>Ga0194133_10000680_pt1 | contig 65536 bp, 55 predicted proteins | sample TA2KigOf40mmetaG_FD_155448 | JGI IMG/M metagenome (GOLD analysis project Ga0194133, IMG submission 155448) | Freshwater microbial communities from Lake Tanganyika, Tanzania - TA2015055 Kigoma Offshore 40m | ecosystem: Environmental > Aquatic > Freshwater > Lake | place: Tanzania: Lake... | reverse complement strand
GGAAACGCTGTTAACCGTTCCTCCTTTCCTTCGAGAGAAGGCAATGGTTTTAAACAAAACAAACAGATCCCCGTAAACCCTGAAGGTAAATTGGGCTAGAAAAATACCTCAAGGCACCCGAACTTTAAGAAATTGAGTCAAAAAATCAAAAAGTGGATTGTTCGTGAGAAATCTTCACGTTGATCCTTTTCAATGAATTGACTAACCCAATCCATTCCATGGGCTTAATTTCTGTAACTTATCTGTGTAAACCTCATATCAAACTCTAGAAAGATTTAATTTCACCTTTTCTAATTTTCTTTAACCTATTCTAGAATGATTGAGATGCCTTACCGATGTGACAAATGCCCTCAGTCCTTTGGAGGGCTAGAACTTTATGAAAAACATATGTTTAAACACGAACTGCAAAAACAACATGTGTGTCTAATCTGCATGTCTTCCTTTTCATCCTCTGAAGGTCTGAAGGCTCATTTCAAACATCATGCAGAATTCCTCTGGGAAGAGGATACTGAATTCCCATTGGAGTGTTTGGCAGCAGATCCAGTTGAAGATGAAGATCCTAATACTTCCCAGAAAAATCCCATCCAAAGACAGCAAAGGCTCTCAGAATCATGTGATGTTTTGGGTACAAAATATGATTTCTATGCGCTATTTTTAAGAACTAGTCTTCATATTCTTTACAAACTTTTCTAGCATTGAAAGCTTAGGGTTGATTCTGTTGTCTAGCTGCTGATTTGCACTTTAGTGCTGTTTTAATTAAAAATGATAAAAAAACTTGACAAACTATCAATTTTGGAAATGTATATTTCATTAATTTTCTTGACTGCAAAAAGCAACTTGAAAAACTTATTTCAAAATTATTTTCCAGATTTATCATCGACCAACCAATTGGGGCAGGCTTATTCTTCGACTAAGAATAAGGAAGTCAGGAGTGAGTTTCTAATATTTCTAGATGATCCCCCCATCATCAGATGTTGTCATGTTCCCTTACGAATTCTCACAAAAGAGGAAATTTCTATGGCTTGCAACTTAGAATGTAGTTAATACATTGATCAATGAGTGAATTTTTTTTGAGGAATAGCTCATGCTTAGATGAGAGTTTTTTGTTAAAAATTATCCAAATATAGATTCATGTATAATTATTTTTGACATTTTGGACAAGATGTTTGGATGAGTTTTTATTATACTAGAAACAGTTCAAGATTTATAATCTTGACAGTGGTTTGCCTGGATGGTATCAACCTCAACTTTACTTGATAATTTTGATGAGTCTGGAGCTGTGGTCTGGAGACAAGAGATGAAATCCCAGATATGACCTTCACAATCAAGAAAAGAATCAGTACTGAACTGTTTATTGATAGGAGGGCAGAGCTTTATATTTTAAAATGTTGGCTCCAAACAAGTGGTGGGAATAAAAACCTCATCGGCAGCCTGTTTGTAATGAACTGCATTACAAAGGAATAAAAAAACAATAAGTTTACCCTATTTGAAATGACTTTAACATGTGAAATAATGTTAATATATCATTAAGTGAATTGAAAGCTGCTAGTCAAAATGCTAAGATGTAAGACCATCCAAAGGGAAAAAAATTGAAAAATTTGGCATAATTAAGGGGAAATGTCCCAAACCGAGGTGGCTGACCCAGCCCGACCCAAGCAGCAAAAAAATGACCCGACCCAGGGCAAAAAATTTTGAAAGTTAATTGAACACAGAAAAAAAGACCCCACCTTGAACTTTTATCCAAGAGAAAGTATTTCAGTTAAGAATGTTGGTTGTATTTTGATTCTGAGTAGAATAGATTTCAAACTTGTTTGATAAATGGAAGAAACTAAACTTTGTTGAACTTAAAACCTTAGTGTGGTGCTTTCACTTTTGGGCTGTGATTTTGTAGGTTGAAACTTTGAAGAGAGGGTTTTTACAATTTGAGCATGTTTTGTTTGTTGAGATTTAAAAACTGTTTGAATTTCAGCCAGACTCTTCCCTTTTGTTTCTTGGACAAATAACTGTACAAAAAGAACAGCTAGAATGGAGTAAGAAGCAAACAGGTAAAAAGTCCCATCGTAACCCAAACTTTTCGTCAAGTCAAAGAAAATTTTAGCAGTCAAAAAGTCTGATATCCACCAGACAACATTTGCCAAAGAAGTGGCAACACCTTTGATGGAGGGTGAATACATTTCACCCACTAAGACAAGTACAACTGAGTTATACCCAATTGGGAAAAACAAATAGAAGATGCTCGTTCCTACAAGTGGCATGAATGTGAGGCTGGTGTAAGGCATGTTTCTATCAGAGTCCATGATTGTAAAGCTCAGACCGAGGATAGACATCCCAATAGCCATACCAACTCCACTTGCTATCAAAAGAGGCTTTCTTCCCAAATAATCAGTCAAATAAATGCCAGACAAAGTACCTGAGATAAGTAATAAAAAATCAAGTTGAATCAAAATTAAAAAAAAGAGGATTTACTTTCATACTTATAATATCCACTGTCCTCACAATGAGAGCTGACCAAGTAAATGCCAACTTTGAGGCAGAAGCATCAAAGATCTCAACCATGTAAAAGTCCAGAGCTGGTGACCCTTTATGAAGTCAACCATTAGAAGGTTCGGGGCACTAAATTGATTTGAAATTTCTCTTTACCTGTAATCATGGAAAACATGAGTGCCAAACATCCAATCAATATCATTTCAATATCGAACCAATTTATCGATTTCCTAGTTTGTATTTTCTGACTTTCTGGTTCATCATTAAGCTCAATCTCATCAAGTCCGTCTTAAAATCGAACACAAATATTTTTGATATTTTTGATATTTTAATTTTCAAAGAGTTTCGTACCTGATGACTGATCTAGTTTCTTCGGTTCATTCTTAACAGATTTTATATAGGCCTGAATTTCATCAAGACATTCCTTTATTTGATCTTTATTGTCATCCCAGATCCAATTTAGTCTGGAATCAGTTTAGATTTCAGTTAGAATTCTTTTGAATTGCCATTGACTTACCCAGGTAAAGCATCCTCCATTATCTCACTTTTCCAGACTAGGTAATAGGGTGATTCCGGAATAAAAGGTAAAAGGATAAGTCCTAAATTAAAGAAATCCAAATTAACCAATAATGTTAAAAAAGGCAATAAAATAAATCACTTTATCCTGGCCAAGTAAAACTAATTTTGTTGTTTACTCTCAGGTCCTAACTTCAAAAACTTAATAATTTTTTTGATAGCCTTTATCCTTATCAAAAAACTCAAGTGTGTATGCCAATAATTTGACACTAAATCATTTTTTTATATTTTTGGATTTATTTATAGCTTCAAAAGTAAAGCTGCATTAATAATAGAATGAGAAGGCTGTTTTGGTGAGAAAAGAATAGCATCTTATTTCTTTAAATAGCATTTAAAAACATGCATTTTTTGTAGGTAAAGTGTCTTGTAATGTCAATAAACTTTCAGCAAATGTCACTAACATTTAAGGCACACCTTTACATTATGTTAGTTCATAATTCCAGCGTCAGATGGCGCTACTCAAAAAAGTTATATTTGACTAGTTTTTTTAAAAAATATTTCAAATTTTTGATGCCAAATGCAATTTTTTTTAACTAAACTCAAATCCTAACACTTAAATATGTATCATTTGGACTTGAAATTTACTAAGCTTTGACAAAATGGGCAACATTTTTAGGTATTTTTGACAATATTAAATGCTAGCCAACCGGACCCCGTCGCTGCCCGGGAAAAATTTGATGAGCTAACGTGACCATCTGGGCATTTCACGTTACACAAAGTTTTCTCTCTCGTGACCCGTTTGGAGTTTGGGGTACCCGGGGTCCAAGGTTGAGTTGGTAGGGTCATGCTTGTATTTAGAACCTTTCCTGAGTTGGTGAGGAGGTCTGTGCAAAATTTGGTGGAGATTGGTTTGGCGGTTCGGGCGTGAAAAGGGTACATAGGTAAATAGGTACAAACAGTAACTTTGATATATATAAACTAGCAAACCGGGCCCCGGTGCTGCCCGGGAAAAATTTGATGAGCTTATGGTACATAAAGGTGTCTTTCCCATGACCTGACTGGTTTTGTTTTAGAGTCTGGGGTACCCCGGGGTCCAGGGGTTGGGTTGGCAGGGTCATGCTTGTGTTAAGAACCTTCCCCAAGTTGGGGGTGAGGTCTGTGCAAAATTTGGTGGAGATTGGGCATGACCCCGCCAACCCAACCCCTAGACCCCGGGGTACCCCAGACTATAGATAAGATTTAATAATGAACGCTCAATATGCATTTTTCATCATGAATGAACTAAAAAATCTCTTTTATGAAAGGTGTCAAAAGGGAAAGTCGCCTTGATTTTTTGACAAGGGTAGGTCAGAGTGCCATATATGTTATAAACCCGTGACCCTTGGGTTCCCGGACAAACACCATGGCCTTTGACGCCATCTCTTAATTTATTATAAGTTTTACCAGCAACAACTGGAATCATGCATGCCACTGTCGACATGTCCCAGGTGGGAATAATCGATCCAACCCCTACGATAAATTGAAGTCCAAAGGACACTGAGGTTCCCAAGAGGCATCCAAAAAATCCACGGTGTTTCCTGCTTGACATCTCACTCACATAAACAGTGGCTAAATAAGATTTCAAGTTTTTTTATCATATCAAAAAAATGCTTTTTGAAAATCCTTGCCAACAATCACAGTAATGCCACAAGATATCCCACAAACAAATCGTCCAAGACAAATAACCTGAAATGAAAATTTATTTAAGAGTAGGATAAGCACAAAAAAACTTTATAAAAAAATTGATTACCAAGACTGATCGTGCAATGGCAATCATTGCATATCCAAAAAAGTCAATTATGTGTGATGCAATTAGAGCATATTTTCTTCCAATTGTGTCCATTAACTGTCCTAAAACGTCTCAAATTTGAAACAAAGCTATTTTTGAACCATACCAAGCGACCAACCTGCAATCAATGACCCGAGGATCCCCCCTAGAGGTACAGTAGATCCTATCCACGACGACTCTTCATCGTTGATATTAAATCCAGTTTCGTTACTCTTTAAAAGAGGTGTTGCAATGTTCGTCCAGCCTAATGAGGTACCCCAGCTGAACATACCCATAGATGCTTTACAGAATTTTATCTTTAGTAAAACACTTCATTGTAATAATTGTACCACTAATTTACCTGCAAGAGTGATAAAAGCTTGTCTCCAAAAAGGTCCATTTTTCGAACACATCCCTTTAATTTTCAGCTTGATTATTCGGGACTCACAACTTTGAAAATTTACCTTGAGTTAGGGTTTTATTTCCACCGGAATTTTTTCTTTTCAATCATAACGAAAATATATCAGTCAGGTAAAAGAATAAATTTTTTTTCAAGAGAATCATCTTCAACGACACGCCTATTTTAATTTTCGAAACCTGAAACAGTTCGAAACAAGAAAAACGTGTGACAAGGGTAAATAAAATTATTATTTTTAGAAAGGACTCAGAAATATTTCATTAGCACGTTTTTTTTCTACAACAAAAACAACATGGTCAATCATTGGCCACTTGCCAGAGAGAAAGCATCCCGAGAAAAAAAGGGAATTTATTAGAGAGCCTTTCTTTCTACAACTAAAAAAGAAAGTTTATCAAGTAGATGATCCCCTCCATGGACAAGTATTTTGTTTAGAATCAGGTACCCGTTTTAGTTTTAAAGATCAACTATGCTCAACTCCCACAAAAAAGGTCAGCTTCTCACACGATTAGGCCAGAATTGGTTTACAATCCCTTGTGTCAAAAACACGCATAGTAAAAAAGTGTTAACTTCTCAATATTTATGAGGCACGTAACTTTAATAAAAGTAGAGACAGTGAAAATAATATACAGCAATCAAAAATACAATTTCATAAACTTAATGCCCAAGTTTTAGGGGATGTGGAAAATCTTGTTACTTTTATATTGGCGTGCACAACAGAACGTATAAAAATTTGGAGAAAAATCAATTATCTCCGTCAACAGATGGTGAAGTGTTAAATAAATCATAAAAGTTTGGCTTCTGAGCTAAAAAAGATTCTTCGATAAAGAACTAAAATTTTTGATTCTGAATCGTGGAAGGTAATTTTTGCATGACTTTTTTTGTTTTCAGCTCAGTCGAGTTCTATCACCTGAACTGGACCGCTCGGCGTGGAGACCCTTCTCTGTAGGCAAACCTAAAACATAAAGTTTAGTTTTATTCAATATAATAAAATGATTTACAGCAAGAATTTCTTAAATGAGTACCTTGCATTTATACGCGAGTTTTAGTTTCTGAACAGCATTTTGAGGTATTCCAGCGCATTTAGTGTGAAATAATGACTGACACCCTGAGCATTCAAGCTCTGGTGGTCCACTAACGCCGGGACAATACGGAGTGCAAGGAGTTAGTGAAGAACCCAATGACTGACTGACTCTAATAAAGGTTGATAATTAATTAATTTGACGCTAAACTTGAGTTTGAAAATGAAAATCACTCACATTTCTCCTGATGAAAGGACGTTTTTTGGTAACTCAAATTTCTGCAATTTTGCTGTTGACTCAGATGCTCTATTGATAAATACAGAAACTGCAGGCCTTTTGCGATTTGGTAAGTTGTTGGAATTCCTGGATACTGGCTCCAACGAAACACTTGGGGGCAAAGAGCGTGGCATAACTGATGGTTTTGGCTGAGCGGGCGTAATTGTCACACTTGAGGAGGGGAGCCTCGTGATTCCCAATTTCGAAAGTGTTAATGACGTGGAGCCGGGAGCTCTAAAAAAATCAAAGTGAGTTTCTTATAAGTTTTGATTAGAGCGCTAATATTTAAATGTCTTTTTACGGTAAGGAAGTTTGTGAGATTTGATTTGATTGTGTTGGCCTGCTCTGTGACTGAGATGGCGTGACCGAAACTTTTTTGGCAACAGGAGGGTGAATCCTCGTGCTTAACACAGTGTATTTTTCCTCATTCGCAGAAAAAGATAAAGTGGTTCCAGCTTTTACTTTGACAGCAATTCTCCTTGGTACATTAAGAAGAACGGGTTTTCCCCCTCCCTGAGGCTTCACAAGAATTGATACCTACGATTTAATTAAGTAATGATTGATTCATAAATTTCAGAGCAATTTTGTTGTTTATTGTCATTCTAACCTGTTCTGAGGGTGACGGTTGCTGGCTATTTCCTTGAGGCTTGAAAGGTTGATCAGAGCGTCGTTGATCCTCCAGGTTAGTCGGAAATATTTGATGTGAGGTCCCTGCTTGGTTATTAGTTGGATTAACGGCAACAAAAATTGCATTGGTTCCAACTTTGGGAACTTGTGAAGACTTTTGGTAAACGGGTCGCCGAAGGGCATTTGCTTGGTCAAACATTGATTTTGGTATGACTTCTGTCACCTGGCAAAATCAATAAAAGTTGACTGATAAGCACACCAAAAAAATTACTTTTTTTGCTGAAAGTTACAGACCTGGACGTTATTGGAGAACTTGATGGGCTGATATTTTCCATTCTGAAACATAACTAACTCCACGATCGGTCTTTTACGATCCTTGTCAATCAGCTGCATCGGAAGTTTCAATCTTATAGTTTCTTTACTGGAGCTTCCAACATGGTCTTGGATTCCCATTAAACACATTCTGCATTTGAACATTCTAGTCGTCTGCTGGCTTACTCCTTGGCAGTATGCATGATAAAATCTCTGACATGTTATGCACTGAACATCTGGTATGGTACCTCCAGCCATGGGACACTTAAGTGAACAAGATCTGAGGTTGTTTGCCGTCCAAGAGTTAGTGGGCTGTTTCAGTTGATTAAAAACTGCAAGCAATGCATTACAAATTTAGAAATTTACGAAAGGTTAGAGGTTTTCTAAATATACCTGGTTTCATTATGAGAGAAGAAGAGTATTTCAGGAAGGGATTATGAGTTCTTTTCAGAGTGGTAAAAGTTGTGAGATGTCCATGAAAAGAAGTGGTCTGTGCAAACATTCCACCTCGATGAATTGCAACATCATGGGATGCCGAGTTTTCATAAAGCGGCTGTTGAGAAGAATATTTAAAAATTAGGAAATTTCATTAACATTTTTGTACAAATCTATTCTATTTGGCTTACTTGTGGTTGAAGCACATCGAACTTCTTGGCAATTTCTTTTTTCTCTAAAAATTTTTCTTTTATGACTTGGCTTGTAGAGGCAGGTGTCAAGTTCACTGCACGAAGAGGAGGTGGTGTTGTTGGACTACTCCTCCCTCCTAACTCGTTAAAGATTCCGAGAGGGTCATCGTAGAGAACTTAATATAAAAAAATGTGTATTTATTGCTTGAAGTGAATGAAAAACTTCTATTCTTAAAAATACCAGTCCATGGAGTGTCTTCAGCCACAGGAGGTGTGCAACAAGTGCTAGGATCCCGTCTTACATGGTACTTTTTATTTTCAGCTCGTAGACCGATGGAATAATTGAAAACCTATGGTTGCAATTTAATAACAATGATTCAATGTAAAGAGCCGTCCATTTTCCTCCGACTAATAAGTGAAATTTTTAAAATTCAATCTCGGGTGGACACGTACAAATCAAAATAGATATACTTTTCCTATCTAACCAATTTTAAACGTCATGCCTAGCATGGAGCTACACTTGATTGAAAATGAATAAAAAGAGGGAGAAAACTGGAATTTTTGCTTGACATCTACACGAGCTGTCATTTCATGTTGAACTGTCAACAAGCTTCTTTACCTGGTCTGTAATTGACGAACTCATCTCAAATCCGTTTATGACGGAGACCTCTTCATCTTCTACTTGACTATCGCTGTCGTAAAACAATTGGTCGCTCATTTCATCCATCTCTTTGTAGGATGAGACTTGTCGTGGTTTATGGCGAGATGGCAAAGAACCTAAAAACATAGTATATTTTTGTCACTTTTTTGATGTAAAGCGAGCTGGCCAAATTAAAATGCTTTAGAACCTGGTTTCGATCCTCCACGAAGTGCACCGACAGCTGCCAAGTTTTCTTCTTTTTCAAGAGGTTCGCCCTTTTTAACGATTTCATAGGCAGAGTTATTTATGCCCAAAGGTCTTCGAACATATGAGAAATTTTTTATTGATAAAACCGCGCTCGGAAAATCACTAAAATATCGCTCTTGATCTGTTTTTGATGTGCGCTTCCTTTTAGCTTCCCGAGTTCGAAATTGACCACTCTCGGGAGGAAAATAGGACACTTCGTATTGGGTAACGGTCTACAATAAACAATACAATTGTAGTAATAAACTTCACGGCTCTAAAAATGTCTTGTTTTACCTGTCCGCTCCCCTTTCTGACAATAACTTCTCGCTTCCAGCCGTGTCTAAACGGCAAGAGGTGATCTGCCTCAATTTCTCGCACCGCATCTTCGCCAGGCTCCCTGGAGGGATCCCCCAAATCTTCTTCGGCAGAATCTTCATTTTCGTCGTCAAGATCATCATCCCCCGATTCGTGGGAGTCACTGATTTCTTCAGATTTTTTAGGACTCTGAGTGACTTCTAAGGTCTCGTCTGACAAACTGTCGCCCTGATCAGTGGCGTTCTCTTCTTTGCACTTCGCCAGATCTTTGTCGTCACGTTGCGTCACTGTTGCAAGAAAATCGTCTGGGGATGTTTTTGACTGGTAGTCTTGCTCCTCTGTGTCATGAACATTAATTAGCATTGATTTATTCAAGTTTACCTCACATAGGAAAGTTTCATACCCGTTTTTTGGCCAAATTTAGAGGGCGACTGTGTGCTGTTCATATCCATTTCAGATTTTGGCAGAGAAAGACGGGACGACCTTCCATTTTGTTTGGTGATATGATTTGATGCTTCGATGACCTGAAGGTGAACAAGCTCAAAAATTAAATTTCATTCGATGCAATTCGACTTTGAAATTTATTCAAGGTGAATATACCGGCTGTGAAGTGACTTTCGTGGCGCTTCGCAATTTCCTCGTCCTCAACTCAGCCAAGGGTTCTTGCAGGACCAATCCCTCAGACCTGGCCGCCATGATGTTTTCCCTACCGGATTATTTCATAGCAGGTCTCGTCAAAGGTGTGTATCAAAACGCTTCGGAAATCCAACTGTATAAGCGCCTAAATAAGATGTTGAAAACTTGTTAAAGACAATATGAAAAAAGTAATAACAATAATCATTCACGTTGAATGTAACCTTTTTTTAACTGTAACTGTTATAAACTAGATGGTCTTTTTTTCCTAAAAATATCTTGCCTCACCCTTAAATTTCTGCCTATTGGACCTTTTAAAGTATCTTTTTTTTCACAACAAAGGAGACCGTATCATCGAACTGACGGGTCAAAATGAGGCCCTCAAGTTACCCTTTTAGACGGAAGGATAGGATAGAGTGAAACCGAAGGGCCTGTCCTTGAAGTCCATTTGGGGCGGGAGTGACCCCAGAAGTAGAAACCCGACCCTCACTGCATCGCACATTCTCCAAGTGAAAACGCACCTTACCCTAGTTATTGCGACATGTGAACAATCTCGAAGGTGCACAAAAGCGACAACAACCGCAGCAAATTTCGTCGACGACCACTTGAATAGTTCTTCTGCTCACAGTGCTCAGTTCAGTTGCAGTCGGGCCGAGCTCAGAGTTTGTTTTAGTCAACTTTACTTAGTCGACGCCAAGTCGACTAGAGCGAACAGAACAACACTCGAAAGTTGACGGCGCGTCCGCCTTCACACCATAAATCGATCGGGATCGCTGCAAGACTTTACACGACATAAATCTGGAAACAAATGTGTTTGAATTAGTTTTTGCGTACCATTTGAAAGAAAAAAAATGCAAATTTAGCGAAAAATATGAAATTTAAGCCAACTGTTTCAAGGAAAAGTTCAGACAGCAGCGCCATTTTACTTCAAAAAAGTGCAAAGGCAATTTGTGCAAACTACGGCCGTTAGTTAGAGGGTGGGAGGGTGGGAGCTGTGGACTGGGACAAATCAAATCGAGACTGCGCAAAAAGGACCAAACGTGCACCCGTTGCACCGGCCGAGGAAGAGCAACCAAAAGACGTGTAAAAAGCTAAAGCGTTTTTGGTTTTTCGCATATTTTCATCGTGTGAAAATAGTGCCAGACTATTTGGTCTTTCGCTGTTCGCCGTTCGCCGCTGTTTACACTTCGCTTTTATATTCGGTGAGCCAAAGAATAAATAGAAAGCCCTGTGAGTGGACCTTTTCTAATAGATGTGTCCTGTTTGGGTTGGCTGTTCAATCTTTAGGATCGCGTAAGTGTAAGGACTAACGGGGGTGATGGTGATGGACCGATGGCTGATGAGTCTGAGTGTGCGGCCGACTGGCCGTGTGCACGAGCCACGAGGTACGCCAATTAGGCAATTAAGCCACACGCATCAGCTGTGATGTGACTCTATACTTAAAATGTCAATAGAGGCTCCCCTTGTCAAGTTGTCACTTTCTCTAAAGGACCCGGCTGAGGGTCTCCTTTCACCTTAGGTATTTCTCTGACATTCAGCAAACCCAAAACCAAAATATCTATAACGCTGTCTAACTTCTTCAGGGTTACAAATGGAAAAAATCGACGCCTTTTTTGATGTCCTAAAAACTGCACAAGCCTACTGGCCGGTTGGCTGGTCCCCGCGCGTTCGTAATTTACCGTGTCGGGGGGGTCTGGAGTCTCCAGACACCCGGATCGGGTCAACCTTTCAAGATAAGATAGTTTCTTAGCCTCGAAGGCAACTTCAAGACATTGAATAGGATTAGCCTGGCAAGATCCTGGTTATTGGCGGTTCGATAGGACTTGCTAAATAAAGGTTTTGCAGATTTTCTCAAGACCTGCCCCATTATTCCTCAAGAGACTTTGAAGCACGGGGTCTGACTTATTAGGGAGGAATAAGAAAAGCAACTATTGAGGAAATGTAACTCTTTGCTAGACTAATTTCTCTTTTTTTAAATTTTTATAGTATGGCTTGCAAAGTTCATCGTTAAAAGCACACTTGAATCTGGCTGGGAATTTTTGTTCGATTTTTTGCAGGAGGCAGTCCGTGGTCAAAGACTGCCTGGAGGCTTCTGGTGGGGTTTGAACCCGCGACCCTCAGATCCCCCAGCCGAGTGGAGTGACCATTAGGCCGGGGCAACCCCCCCTCCCAGTTGTTTGGACCCCGACACGCGCCACCCAGTTTCAGAGAACTCGCTAACGAATTTCTCCCCTTCAAAGCGGAAGCTTTATTTGGGGCCTTCAGTTTTTTTGGCAAGCTTGTTGAGCGGAGGTTTCAACTCAAAATTGTCCACCGTTAGCCGCCAGGTTATAAATTTGAACCTTAGTTGAGGCCAGAAAAATGTAGTTGTGATATCGATACCAAATGAGCATTCTGTCCACTTAACTTCAACTTTGTTCTACCAAAGACACAAGCTTCTGGACAACTTTTATTTTTATTCTTACGAACACCTTTGGGAAATAAATAGATGGATCACCGAATTATTAGGATTGCATAAAGTAGCTGCTCGTCGTGTTCTAGATTTTTGGAAGATATAACGCAGAGGAAGTTTTAGGACTGGTATGATAACAGGGCAAATAAAGGTAAACGCAGTAAAAAAACAAGTGAATTCCTAGAATCTTAAATCTCGAACGCTATTTTTCAGGTGCTGTTTGGCAGGCGACGAATATTTTAGAAGATTACAATCTTGAGGCTGATTTTGGTGAAGTATCCTGAACTGATGGAAAGGAGTTACAGTAAATGCAAAATTAATCTCTAACTGTAAAGCTTCAAACTTTTTTATGATTGCCAGTTTCATATGGAACTGAAGGGCTGTAACTTTCTCGGCAATGGGGTTGCAAAAAGAGTGCAATAGTGTGAATCGGCGATCGCCTAGAGCGGCTTTGTCCCTCTGATTTCTCCAGTTTTGCGTTGCTCTTCAAGCTCTTCCTTTGTTTTATCTTCAAGCTTACGGATATCCTCCATGGTCATGCCGTGCCATTTATCCGTCCAACAAAATACCTGTTCGAGTAAATCTTAGAAAAATAGTTCCAACTACTACTTTTGATGATTTTCTTTAACCTGTCTGTGAAAATTTGTAAATAGTCTTCGCTCGGTAGTCATGATGAATGATTCCACTTTGTTTTGAAGTCCAAACCACTTGAATTCAACAGTCACTAACTTGTAGCAAGTCATTACAGGTTCAACCTTAAAGATGAACATTGTGGCAAAGTGTCAAACGTCAACGGATTTCCTTCCTCTCAATACCTCACCTCATTTTTCCAGTTCCCAGACAACGGCCCTCTGCCAGTCCTCACAGACTTGATCTTAGTTGGATCTTCGTCTACTTTGTAGTCAGTCCGTGAGACCTTCACACAAAGAAAACCAAACGGTTGTTCGTGTTTTCAGAAATGTAAAAAATTGACTCACACTATCAGATGCAATATCTACATGTACAACTTCTCTTGCTTTCAACTTTTCACCGCTGAGTTGATGAAGGTTGTCTGAAGTACCCCTGCAATTCAAAAAAAGAATGAATTGTCTAGCAACACTGAATTTCTGAGACCTTATGAAAACCTGTCTGGAAAATGATAAGTTTCGACAGAAATTACAAAGTTTTCTTTCATGTAGCCTGGATTGGACAGAACAGTTTTGCAATAAGGATAAGCATTCCAGGCTTCCTCGTGAATTTCAAGGGAGTTCTTAGGCGCAATAGCCTTCACAAATCCAGGAACTTTGCTAGCTAAGTGGTAGATCTTATAAGTGTACTGCCCCTTCGTAAATTTTCCTCCAAGAAGAGGAACATTTTCGTAGGGCTCATTTCGAAGAACTTCCACTCCTTCGCCTCCTCCAGTTTCATTTTTACTTGCTTCAGCAACGCTATAAAGTTGAGCAACTTGGTATTCTTCAACTGTCATGGGCAGTGTAATTCGGAATTCCTAGACAAGCCGCACAAATTTTAAGTTTAAATCATTAAAAGAAGATTGAATTTCCATCAAAAAACAATATATTACCTTGATGAGCATTTTGAGGAGCAGGAAAATCTAGCAGCAGAACCACAATAATCCAAAAAAAACCACCGACGAAGTCCAAATGCAATTCCTATTTAAAGTAAGGTTATACAGATAGTAAAATCAGTTGCTATTGGTGTGAATCACTCGGAGACAATTCTACATTAACCTAACATAATCAGACTTCGCCTCTCTGATAACATTTTCTTAGTCAGAAATGCGTCAGAAGACAACATCTGTTTCTTGTTGCACAAATTAACATACACCTGGCAAGGTACTTCAGATATTGACAAAATAAGGATGTCAAGATTAATATTTGCCGAATGAACTAGAATAACTTTCAGCATCATGAAATAAATAAAAGTTTTAGAGATAAATTTTGACAATACAAGAAATCAGTTGTCGGGCTCAAAAAAGTGTCCTTCATGACCATAACAGGGTTACTCCCCTATAAGGTTCCAAAATGCTAGTAATAAAAATGTTTAAACTATAACCATATGTAAGATGAAAAAACTTTCTTTATGAGCTTGAATTATTGAAAAAAATTATGCATGAAGGACACAAATTTAAAGGGATTCGAGGTCTTTTCATCAATTAAGTCAAGAATATTCTTTCACAAATAACTCTTAAGAAATTGCACATTTGAAAATGCAAACTGTTGAACAAAATTCTGAAGCAAATATAAAAGGGAAAAAAATTTCCCTTAAAATGTTCAATGCAGACAAAAAGAGGACATTTTTACTAATTTAAACCGCTTTAAAATATTATTGAATTGATTTCAACATACCGATTTGTGAAATTTTGTCCCTCGTGATCTTTTTAGCTGCCACTTACTCGATAATAAGACAGTCAGCCTCGGCCTCGGTTGACTGTAACGATATCTTGTGGAACAGATATCAGCACGCAGCTGTTGCTCATAGAACTCTGTGGTAGAACCCAAACAGAATTCTTTTCCCATCTTTTACTTTTGTAATAATTCAAAAGACTTTTCACTTTAAAGTGGGCCTATTAGTAATTAAGATGTTTAAAAAACAAAAAAAAGACATGAGAAAAATGAACCTTTTATTTGTTCATTACATACTAAAATACTCAATTCGATTCAAAAGCATGATTAATGGAAATAAAAAAATACGAGAAAATGAAACACATCAAACGAGAAAATTAAAAACTAATAAGCAAATGATCACATCTAGTCCTCCAGACAGGCTAACTTCCAGGGTCCTCCACAAGGGCACTTAGCAACCCATTTTTTGTCCCAAATCAAGTTTATGTACTCACTACTGTTTGGGGTATGAAGGGTCATCCCATCACACCTAAATAATAAAATTTAAATTTCAAATTGAGTATATATAAAATAAAAATTAAGCACTAAGTATAATTTTTTTTGTATTTTATGTAAGTTTTGCGGAGGAACATGAATAAAAATTGTTACACTACCTGCAGCATTTTTTTATGGCAAAAGGCTGTTTGCCAAGATAAATCTGCCTTACACAGTCAATAATCTAAAACACAAAAAGCTTGAGACTTACTCCCAATTTATCTAAAATGTTTCTTTACCTGGTGCGATGAAAGCTGCCCATCTGAGACATTTTTGTTGATCCTGGAGCTTATATAGTTTGTAGCCAGCTCAGAAATATCATTTCGAAGAAATTCAAATCCAAGTGAGCTAGGCGAGTTTGACTCATGAATAATAGGAGAAATACCCCTGAATGAAAATGTGTCTTGTCAGGAAAATGTTTCCATGCAGCTTAAAATGTTGTCATTACCTGGCCATGATAAAATTGTTGATTTGAGGAATTATAATTTTGCTTGGTAGACCTGCACACTCATCTGAAATATTTTCTGCTATTAATGACTGAGGGATCGTAAAGGTAAAAAATTTGATAAACGTAAGTATTATCTTCCTCCTTCTTTAACTTGAAAAGTTCTTACCCAACATATTTTCATCCAAGGGATTCTCTTTAAACCTTGAAATTAGAGAGAACATTGTAGCTAGTACATCAAAGCCGTCTACACCTTTGGTGAAATTCGGCAAGATTCCTGGGTGATTGAGCCCCCATATTCTAAATAACACCAAAAGTTCTCGCAACATTGATAAAAAGTGATGATCATTCAAGCCTTTTGACTAAAATAAAAAAGAAAGTATACCATCAACTTAATATCAAAACCTGATCTCTTGTGGTCACGAAAAAGTATTGTCAAAGCAAGTGTGACCGCAAGAAAAATCCTTCATACACTTAAGCTGCCTACCTGAGAATTCAACTCTGGAACACAACTCATATGGTGTATAGCAACATTCGTCACCCATTGTATCAAGTGTTGAAATGGATGAATGTGATCAGGCTCAACATGAAAGTCCTTTCGATAAACCTAAAACAATTGAATTTTGGAGAGAACACGTTTAGACGCATTGTATTCTTAAGATATTTTTTCTTGACAATTTTTACGATTTTCAAAGTTAATTTACAAATCAGTCAAGTAGATTTTTTCTTTCATGACCCTGTATACAAATAAACTGTTGATATTGGCGTTTCGAGACCAAATTTTAGTATGCCTACTACATTTTTAGTCATCAAAGGCAAACGTGAGAATATTTGTTGATGTGGCAACCTGGGGTCAAAGGTTGCATAGAGGTGCCGGGATTTGAATCTACAACCCTCTGACCCCCATTCATTTCTCGTTGCACTATGCAATTAGCAAATAAACCTTAGAGACTTTTACCTGAATGTTTGTCAAAACTTTGTCAATTTCTGTCTCATCACTGCAGAGATTTGAAAGCATGCCTAAAATTTTGAAGGAATTTTAGCTAAATTCCTGAAAATATTGATTATTTGATCAATCAAATAAAGCAATTACTTGACAAGGCTTCAATAGCGTTAGGTTCGGACACAGAGACTTCTGATGGCCTCAATAAAGAGGTGAATGTTTGATAAGCTGCTTGAAGCATCAGATTTGTATAGGTTTCGCTCGACTTAAATTGATTGCAACTCAGGCTTGCCAATGATGTTTTCATTGATGAAAGCCTATATTAACATTAAAAGCTAGTTAAATTGAAACCTATTGGAATTACAAAGTGCATTATTTTACTCCGTAGTTGAGCAAAAAGAGAAACTACCTTGAGCGATAAAAGTTTTGAATTTGTTGTGGTTGTTGATCAAAATTAGATGTAAGACCTTCGATGATTTGATCCTAATAAAATTGGTAAGTTTTTATTATAAAAGTTATCATTTTAAACCAAACTTTTCATACCAATTGAAGAGGTTTGATACAGATAGTTAAGTCCCACCAATCCGAGCTGGAAAGCAAGCAATACTCAAGCATTGTAACCACATGAGGGGGAGAGTGCAGTCCACCTTAGAGAGTGCAAAAATAGAATTTTCTATGCACGAGTAAAAATTTAAAAAATCTTAACAAACCAGGATCATTTATGGGAGACATACGGTAGATGTAGAGTTGCCCTAAGCTATCGACTACTATCTGAAGATTAGCAAAAAGCGTTTTTCTTGCAAAGTTTTGTAAAATGAGATGTGAACCAGCTTTAACGAAACATACCAGAGCATTTCCAGTGGCTGTGAAACACATGCTGCTAATTGTCACACTTATTCGAGCCATTTTAGCCATCGGTTCATCACATAAGTTCCCTAAGTTATCATTTTCATCAAATAAAGAAATGTGGTTATTTGTAACCAATTTTTAATACTAACCTGTTCTAGGCAAGTCTACGCTCCCAATTTGTTGCAGAGAATCTCTAAGAAGACATTGAATTGATCCATCAGAATACGCTATTGTAACATAACATGCAGCTGCTCTTCCCGCCTGTAGTTAAAAAATCTAAAAATTAGTTTTTCTATCCAGTTTATTTCCATCCATCAACCATTCTTATGAATCACCTCTTGTAAAGCTTTATATGTTGGACTTTTTCTCCATCTAATTTGTATTTTATTTATCCAAAATGTAGGAAGCATCTCCCATTGGACAATTGAGAAAATATTTTTTGGACAAGATGAGAACTTAGGGAACAAATTTGATCTCAAGCAATAAACATTTGACACTAAGTCACCAATAACCGCTTTACACCAGCAAAAAATACTTTTGATCCGCAAGAACAAATTTCCCTTTAAGTTATTTCAAGCTATTCTGCCACGCTAACTTTCATTTAAACATCCTCATTCAGGTTGCAATAGTTTCCCGCCTACAATAGAGGCATCCAAAAGACCACTTTTGTATATTTTTTTGAATTCTCAAGGCAGTAGACTCTAAACCAAGCCCAAGTCGACCACTCTTAAATAGTGTATTTTCGTTTAAAAATTCATAACCAAAAGGCTACTGATTTTCAAAGCATAAAGTAAACCAGATAATAAAAATACCTGAAATGCATATTTTGGTGAAGATAATGCAACAACTTGGGCAGCAGGTCCACTAAAGACCTCAATATATTTCCAACGCTAGAAAAAATTGCCTCATTTTAGATCGTGGTAATACATTGAACTCTTTTACAATTGTAGGTTAGATTAAAACTCAAAGTATATATCAATATTACAATTTCTACCAACTCCGACGAATTGATTAAGATAAAATCTTACCGGTTCAACTATTTTTGGAGCAGGGCTTCCTTCTTGAATGAGGTTTCTATTGCAACTTAAAATGTTGGAATCTTTAAGCTCCCATAACTCAACTCTTCCACCTTAAAATTCATATTAAAAATATTGATAAATGCAACATCAAATAAGAATAACAAACCTGAGGGATGTTGGCTTGCAATAAGTATTGAGTCAGTGTCATCCCCAGAGACAAAAAGAATGTCAACAATCCCGTTGCAAAAGTCTTCATCGCTGATTAATCTGCCTCCTAAATTTTGTTTTAAAGTTATTTGAAAAGTTGAGTTTCAGATTTTCTAGTAGGGAAACTTGCCTTGTGCGATTGAATTAGTTTGAGACTGCAAATAAATTCCAGGAAAATGGGAAACATTGAGATCAAGTTTTCCACTCAAGCCCAAAGATGGTGCAATACCCAGTTCAAAAAGATGTACTTGATTTTTAGGGTCTCCAGTTGAAACTGCGATTACGAACCTCTCGTCTGTAGAGTTCATAACTATTTTTAAAAACTGAATTTTTAAAATAAATATTTCCGCGTTTCTCTGACCTTTTAAGAAGCCTATCGCAGCATGTTTTACTCTCCTTCTTCTTGAGTAAATGTTCACCGACCCGACCCTAAGCCCATTATTTATCATTGAGCCACTTCCATCCTTAAAAACACAACGGAAGAAATGCATTTTGCAAAAATCTACAAAAGCTATTATTATCTCTAATAACATCAGCAAAGTACTTACCGTGTCTTGAAATTTTGGAAATGTTAAAGCAACTGCTTTTCTGCAAAAAATATCAATTCTAAAGCTATTTTTATTTGACTCATTTGACCATTTGTTTAAGAACCCCAAGGAAAAGTTTTGAAGTGAGAAAAAACTTGGTTCTTTTACCCTGAGTGTGATACTAAAATGCAGCAGGTGTGACCCATTTTACCAAAGTCCATGGACATTTTGATATTTCTTCTGAAGCTAAATTTCTCAGTAAAAAGATGGCTGTCCAGACGATCGACGTTTAGATAAACCTTTAGAGGACAATGATAAATATTTTCAAGCAGTTACATTTATAGCCACAGAAAGGTTTCACCTGTTTAACCTGAGGAACAAACTCGGCTTTGAAGAAAGTCTCACTTGAGAATTTTACTCTGGCTGTACACTTCCACTCCGTCAAAACATGGTCCAGCATCTGCCAATACTCAATTACTCCACTTGAATCAGCAAGGATAAAGCCTGAGCCAGAATCGGGCTCCCAAACCAAAACAGTTATTTTGTCCGGGCGAGATGTAATCCGATGAATGTCCCATGGGGTGTTCTTAAAAAATTACAAGGTAGTACAAGGAATCGTATGGTTAGAAGAGCTAAAGTAAGACCCTTTTAGAGACCCTCTCATTAAAAAAGCGTAGAGAAGCCTCTTAAGTTACTTTTTGAAAAACTTTTTTTTTAAATTCCGATTATTTGTATTTATTACTTTCTTACAACATTTGCAATAAATTCAGATTATATAATTACCACATCGGCCACGAAGACGTGATAGAGAAGATTGGACGCGCTATTGCTGCTTATGAAGTCAGACGACTTTGACGACGAAGAGTGGAATGCCATTTTCTCCATCGGAGGGCCAGACATATCCATGGGTCTAAAATTAAATTATAATAATAAACCCCACATACGTCATGTACATAACTAAGTTCAGAATTACGATGGAAAAGCTGTAGAAATATCATTGTAAATTGTCTCTTGGAGTAGAGGAAAAGAAGACAAGAAGAGCAAAGTATTTTGGTTAGATACAGAGCACAGATTATCTCCTTCATAGGACCTAGAAAAAAAACGAAAAAATTTCTGGAAACTTATTTAGTTTCGAATTGAATTACCTTTTTGGGAGCATGGGTCCACCTCGACTGGCTGTATAATTTTTCTTACTAGGAACATAGATGGTGCTTATGAGATCCATCTTTAGGTAGGATCTGGGAACCGGTAGAAAGATATATCTCCTTTCACTCACTCTCTTTTCCCTCAAGTCAAATTTCAAACTTTATCAAAAGCAACTTTCCTGGACGCAGCATAACTCACTTTTTCTTTAATGCAAGAGCCGGCGAGAGATTATTTTCCTATCCGATCCCAGTAGCAACAAAATTTAAAACTTTTACAAAAAGCTTCACACAAAAACAATCGAGTTGAAGTCATTGTTTCGTTCCATAGATTTATATGACTATATAAAATTAGAAATTTGTCGATTTCTTATAATTTTGTGAAGTAATTATAATAACTTCTACCATCTTTTTCATCATTTGTTGTCTTCCAAAAAATTTGCTTCTTAAACATATGAAATAATTATAATTTGTATTGAAGTGTCTCATTTTGATTGATTCTCACTCTATTTTCTTGGACTTTCAGTTTCAACAGACTGACCCTACAGGAACTGTCATCTGTACTTGATCCACCCAGGTTTCTTAGAAGCACGTCTGGCAAAATAATTAATGTAAGTCCCTTTCCAGCTTGAAATCATTTTAGTAATTTTTTGTCAACTCGGGGTCAAACTCAAAGGTTGCCGGGGTTTGAACCTACTACGACCCTCTGATCCCCATCAGTCAGATCCCGAGTTTGCCGCAACCATTGGCCTCTATCTTTTCTGTTGACCAACCCAATCCCTTCCAACCTGTGCACTAGCTATAGCTGCGAATATTTGGGTATAACCAACAACCCTGTGTGATAACCACTTTGGGTCCATTTTAACTTGTTCTTATTCCACCACTTTAAGCAATAATAAATTAATTTGTTTGTCTTTGTACAAAACTGTTTTTTATTGATTGATCATTAACAAAAAAATAGGCTCAAGACAACTACCCTGAGAACACCCCAGCAATTGCTAAAATTATGATGAGGACGATAAACAAGGCTAGAAGGACTAAAGTTCCAGTCATTAATTTTTTCTTCAGCACTGATCTTTGCAGCTTTTTTGCAGAACTCACATTTTCATTGGCCTCCTCGAGGTTTTTCACAGCGCTTTCAACATTTTCAAAAATATTATCGACCATTTCTCCCTAAGAACATTTATAATAGGGATTACAATAAATTCTTGAATTATTAGATGTTCTTCACCTGATTCTCCACAAGTCTTCCAAACTCCAGATACATCTCATTAAGTTGAAATAGAGACTGCTCTAGCCTATCAACATCAAAATTTTTACTTGAAATCCGAACTCGGCTGAGCCCAATGAAAGATTTGCAATTTGGCTCAAAGTTTTTGGTAATTTGAATCTTTAAACGGAGTTCTCCTTACTCTAAAAGACTTTGGTGTCTCTCCCGTAGGTCCACAATCTGACGCCGAGTGATTTCGGTCCGGGCTAATATCGAATCATTGAACACATCTGTTGTACCTTCATCGAGCATTTCCTCGATCTATTTAGATCAATATCAAACTCACTTTATGTGTATATAGTGGTCAAAGGCACCTGACTGAGAACCAAGATCTAAGGTCGTAGGTACAATTCCTAGCCATTTTTCAACCCCAGATTGAAAAAAAGATCAACAAGGCACAGGCATCAGTCAGGGTAATAGTACTCTGCGGTGTCTTTAGATATTTCTTTATCGGGACTCTGATAGGGGTGTTGATCTTACATAAACATCGCCTGAGTCCATAATATACACCAGGTTTTTATTATGTTACCCAAGGAGTGTCAGATTCCAAGAATCCGGACAACCCATGTCCTGGCTTTTAAAAAGTTCTGTCATTATAATCTATCATTTCATGACTGAAAGATGTAGCCCAAAGAAGAAAATACAAATACATAGCCTCATACTAAAGTATATTAAACTTTGGGAGATGCTCAATTATTACAAAAATATTGTTTGGTTGTTTTTACCTGTGAATCTGTGTATGCTGGATTCACTATTTTGCATTTTTGTATGACAATATCTTTTGACTGTTTTCGAAACTTCAGCTAAAATATGGCATATTATTTTAGAGAATATTTGATATTCCTTGAAACGGACCCGACTTTACCCTCTCATCATTATACTGTTGCCACACGTCCAAAAACCTTTTGGCTTCAGTCTGAATCATCTTCTGTCGTAATTCTAGCTCATACCGTCGAGTTTCTACTTCCTTAATGTACCTACATGATTAATGATAAAAAATCATATTTCCAGTATTTGTCCTTAGATGATAATTGTTTGTAATGAATAGAAATTTTACCTCTCCTTATCATCGTCTTTCTGTATTGGGCTTAACTGTGTAGATTTTCTCTCAACCAGTTTGGTCTTTTCATTTTGAAGGGCATTCTAAGGAATTGGAATTATTTTTTTTTCATATTCGTATTAAGTAGACAGGCATTTTTTGTGTGGGGAAAAATGCCAAACCCTGCCAAGTGACCGATTCCCCCCAAGTCCTGGGCTTTAAAAATTGCCAGATTTTAGACCTCCATCTTAAACCTTAAAGTTCTCCCTCAGTTTAAAGATAGAAAGCTAAAACACACAGACAGCCTTAAACCTTGCACAATTTGGATTTTTCATATTTGGTCTAGGGGGCTGAGAAATGAGGGTTTAACTAAGCTAAAAAAAAACAGGCCGGATCAGACCAATTCTGATATTTTGACCTCAAATAGCTCCCTCAGTTTTGAAGCTAGAGACTTAAAAGTTTGGATCCAGACAGCCTCATCCTTTGCAAAAAATGCACCTCTTCGATTTTTCATTTTTGTCTGTGAGCTGAGAAATGAGGGTTTTACTAAGCTGACAAACCGGATGGACTAGTGAGATTATGTTATTTAGCCAAAGTAGTGTGATGATATTACTTTCATCATGAGTAGGTTTGTATCATTATTTTTAAGTACGCTTTGCGACTCTGCGGTCGTTAAAGGCACAATTGGTGGGTTTTGATCTTCTTTTGTGGTATTTTACCCGGGCAGGAGTCTAACCCGGGTTGCTGGGATAGAATTCCAGCTTCTTACCACTTGACCACCCCGACTTATGAGTCTATAAGGAATATTTTGTTACCTGCACTTTAAGAGCTAATCTTTTATTTTGCTCACAAAGGTCTTGCAGTTTTTTTTCAGCTTCAACTGTTTGCTCCAGGTTCACAGATTTAAGAACTTTGAGTTGAAGGATGTGGACGTCTCGGATGTTTGCCTTAATTTCAGTGATACTAGATGTCACCTCTGACTCAAATCTCTTGAGAAAGTCCTCAAGAAAGTTGGATTGGTGTTGACCTGTTAAGGGTACAGTGTCTGTATGTCCATCAAGTAATTAATCAAATTTACCTTTATCTCTGAGGGATGAAAACCGACCCAAGTTTGCACGTAAATCATTTAAACGACTCTTTCCCATTTTTTTCACAAGAATCAATTGGGACAATCAAAAACAGACTGTGTCGAACTTCCTTTAAATTTGATATCAGTTTGTCTTTCATGCTTGCATGAGTTTAATCAGAAAATGATTAGGAAAACCTTAGGTTATTGTTTCCTTACACCAATCAAATATATAAATTTTTGCTGGGGATCTGAGGGTCATGGGTTCAAAACCCAGAAGGGAACCTCTAGGAAATATTTGACCCCGGAATACCACAAAAAAATCCAACAAAAATTCCCAGCCATATTAAAGTTTGCCTTTGAATGATTAACCTTGCAAGCCATACTATAAACATTAAAAAATTTCGATAAAGGATAATTGCCTCTAAATTGTATTGCTTTTAGTCGATATAAGTCTGAATCAAATCACCAAAATTTGGTCTGCTTTTTTATTGGTGTTTTTTCATAATTTTTCATTAATATATATATAAACAAAATTGGGTAAAAACGGGACGACCTGCGAATAAAAAGTAGCCCAAACAAGCAAAAATGGAATCAACAGGAATCAGAGAAAAATGAATTGTAAAAATATAGAAAATGGTGGAAAAATTAAATGGCAACTTAAAAATTGCTGTGGCTAGGGAGGGGAGGATGGGCTTGAACTGCTAGTATTTCAGATTCGATCAAGTTGGTTCGGCAACATCATTTTTCAATGAATTCGTAATTTTTTCATTGCGTAAACGTCTCAAGTCTTGATCCCAAGATTTTATAATCAAACTTTTGAACTGATCGGATTTTGATGTGGACTGAAAGAAATCTTCCAGGTCACCGAGTCGCTTTTCTTTTTCCTCGTATTCAAAAGCTTGAAAAACCATATCAAACTTATCTAGGTCCTTAGCAAGTAAAGCGAACTTATCGTCTGGATGTGCAACTTCATATCGCTGAAAAATTTCGATAAACATGTTAGAAAGTCGAGGTGAAAGTTGGCCGACAATCTTTTCGATAGCGTCAGATTCGAGTTTGTGTTTTTCTTCTGGTGTCACAGGATCGCTGGGGGTTATGTCTCCAACAACACACTCGGCAAGATCGTGAACAAGAGAAATCACCTAAAAAGACAGTAAAAAATTAAGAATTTACCACAATTTTTTTGCTTGTTTTGTACCATTGCCGAATCAGAAAAGTCTCTGTGTTCAAAATATTGATTTTCCTCTATTTCTATTAGTAAAGCCATGATTCCCATTCTGCAAAAAAGTTGATTATTTATCTCAGTTGATTTAAAAATAACTTTGGATATTTTAAACCTAAACATATGTCCAGAGACTCTCTCTGGGTCCTTCACTTTACTTCTCACCCAGCCAGTTCTTTTAAGCCTCATCAGAGCAGATATTTGAAGAAAAAAAATTAGAATGCTAGAAGCATTTTCAAAGTTATTCCTGGAATCATTGCCATCGAAAGGGATTTCGCATATCTTTTTTAAGATTGTTTGTTGCAGGTCAACTGAAGTTTGGGACCTTCCACCATCTTCTACCTTTTGGGAATAAGGATCATCATATTAATTTCATGAAATTCTAATTGAATCCCTAAATGAACCGAAACATAATCTAAACCTGGAGCTCTTCGAATAGAAGCAGGGATTCCTCAAGCTCCATAATTTGGCGATAAATATTGTGGGCAGATGACATCATGCTTTAAATGAATTTTAATTATTCTTTAATTTGATGGCTATCCAATTAAAATTTCTGTTACTGTGTTTTTTTTCGGCACGATACATGTTGGAGAAACTCGTGAAAAAAGTATGATGCACTTTGTAATGAAAGCTGATTCTTCAGACAGTTTCGAACTTCTGAGATTTTTGAGGACCATTCAGAATTCTAGGGTTATTCATAACTTTTTTTGAAAGTGTGACGAATAAATTTGCTTTTGGGAGATGTTTCGAAAACCTGGTCAGTAGATTTTCCAAAACTTGTTAACGCTGATGCCAATGAGAGTTTGATGCATGTCATTTTATCCTCTGAAAATCTCAAACACATTGAAATCTAGAATAAGGAATGTAGAGAGAATTAACAACTGTATTGTCTAGTTGAAAGGGGAACCAACCAAGGCCATTCTCCAAGCAGAATCACCGTAGGACACAGACCAGTGTTCACCACATGGCTCGTGCTTAGCTTTTCCTAGATGTCTAAGAAAATTGATAGGCAATTGTGGTGACACATGCTCTTGCAAAAATCCGAAATCGTAGCCATCCGACTAAATAAAAGCAGTGTTTAGAAGGTATAAAGACAAACTGTATTAACCATATTGTTTTCTAAATTTATTACCTTATATGCTTTGAACAAATTTGAAGACTCTGTAACTGTGAATGGAAGTACAGCTTTCGAGTAATAATGCTCGTCCATTTCTATATTCCCAATTACAGTTGAGAGTAAGTGAGCTCGATCTGATGTGATTCCAGGTGCGTTGTACCTAAAAGTTGAGTGCAAACTTAAACCAATTTCCCTCTGGTTTATGGTACTGAAGAAATCTCAAGTTGTTAGGAAAAATATGGTTTGAATACCTGATGTGGTTATAGTGAACGTGGAGATGATAATATGACGGCTGATAGTGAAAATAGACACGCAGTTGGCTCCTTCAAATTTATAGTATAAAATAAGAAATTGTTTTTTTAAAGAGCCCTTGTGAAGTACACGGTAATGGACAAAAAATCAAATTAACTTATGAAAGCAAACCTAGGAATGGAGTACTTTTCGGAGATAGCAGCAGTTCCAACGTTCAAAAGCTTTTTCAAAAGAGGCAAGTGGCATTTTCGTAGATCCCTTATCGACCTGATATTTCTTGCATGAACAATTCCAATCAAATACAAATCTTCTACTTGTTTGCCATTCCACTTGAAATCTGGCAACAAGATAAACCTAAAAATTGTTTCAATGATATCAATTTTTGATTTTATCCTCCGCGAGCATAGCTAGTCGAGAGTTATATTTTTCATTACATGTAAGGGTGTATGTCCATATATCACCTCTATCTTTTCCCACAATTTGAATGCTAGTGAGATGAGATTTGTCACTTTGTCACACAGACTCTGCTTTACATAAAAAACTGATTTAAGCCCTTTGAGTCTAAGTTTTGGAGCCCTCAGGGGTACCTTTTTACTACTATTGCAAAACTGTCAGGGTTTGTCAAATACAAATTTGAGAATTCTTTCTTAGTGCTACTGATGGGATAGTGTTGCTTTTGGAATTTTTCAGCAAAAAATACACATCTACTAAGTTTTTGCACTTGTTCAATCTCTAGCATCAAGTTTTAATTGATGAGGTCCACTTTCAATTTGATTGTTCTGAAATAATTACCCGGTTTCAGGATCAGGATCTTCATAAACTATTCTTTCGGACTCTTTTTTGTGATCCAGAATGTTGTACACCTGTACAGCAAAATCATTAATAATTTTAAAATGTGATCAATCAAGAGCCCAAAATTTTCTTTATTCTTTGGGTGATGGTAATTTTTATGAAAACTCAATAGATAAAGAAACCAAAATGAAATATACAAATGCTCAACTTTAGAAGTATTTACTCACCCAATCAACTGTAAAACTTTCAGTCTCTAAAAACGGTAAAGTGACAAAATGGTACAACTGAGACGTTTCATTGACGATGAACCTGGGCGAGTCAGAATATTTCAGTACATGCTTTTCGGTTGCAGGGAGAACCACGTTTGCTTTCAAAGCGTGAAGGTTGCTATCCACCGGGTCTACATTCCAGTCAGATTTAAAAATGTTGTTAAGGAAGTCATAGAAATTCTAAAGCTAAACAATTAGTTTATACCCGTAATGGTACATTCGTATTGACCATAAATGTCATTGACAAACTCCCTCTTTAGGACAACATTCTCTGTGAGAATACACTCTAACATTTTAGGTGTGATAGGAGGTCTCTCGAGAACCACCACAGAACGTACATTTCCTGGAAAGGCTCCTTCGACAACGATGGACTTGCTCTCTACATTTTCTCTAAGGACACGGGTTATCTCAAAACCTTTAAAGTTGTCCAACTTTTCTTGCGTGATAGAGATTTCATCGCTTGTTTTGATTTTCTTTGGGTCAGAGGCCATTGTCGCCAATTTTGTTCGAAGGAATACCTTATTGCGAAAGATTTAAATAATTGAAATTTGAATATATTTTTTTCCAACCGGCTGAAACTGTTTTCAAAACAAACCTTTTGTTCCTAGATGTGCATGGCACAAGTTTAGGCTGCACAGATATATATGAAATTTTCCTCGACTTTTCTCGTTAACTAAATTCACCGATGGCAGAGGCTCTAGAAACCAGACGAGAAAACACAAACACGTTTGTAAACTTTGTAAGTTTGTTTCAAATTGAGTAATTGGCCTTACCAGTACCAAACGAAATACGAACAGTATTTATATAAATTGTGGCTAATATTTCCAAAACAAAAAATTTGTTCTCTTCTAAAATGACAAGGAAATCAAAAAAGGTATTTTTATTAGATGCAACATTTTTGAATTGGCTCTAAACTGTTTACAAACGAACAGTCACTTCGCAAGGCCCCATTTCCATTTGGAGACTTTTTGGTCAACTATAATTATTAATAATGAATCATAAAGTATTCGAGCTGCAAATTGATGCTTAACACTTGGTTTTTATGTGGTAAGAATAAAGAATAATAATGTTCTATTATTTTTTTAGCTTAAGGAGGCTGATGGAGATGCTTCTTTGCATAACTCAAATGAAACGTCAACTAAAACATTTTTGGATAAAACTCCGGTTAGAGTTATGACAAGGATAATTAACTAAAAGAATTACTTATACTTAATGTATTTTAGACTCCGGCAACCCCAAATCGCAGTAAAAGGACCATAAAGAAAAATAGAACATACGACGAATCTGAGTATGTCCTCCCTGTAAAGAAAATTGTCAAAAATACTTCACAAGTCAATCTATTAAATGGTACATAAAGTGACATTTTATTTTTGCGATTATTTAATGCGCCTTCAAGGAACTTCATTTTGTGCGTTTTTAATTGATTGTAAAATTTCAGTTTCGTCAGACCATGAAAATTCTTCCAAAACTACCAGCGAGAAACCGATTCAGAATATAAGGAAAAGAAAACGGAAAAAAAGCTCCGAATCTAGTTTCCAGCAAGAGTTGGAAATAGTTAACCATACGGTATGCATGTGAGATAATTATTATAACGTTTTGCTACGATTTTTATGTAAATTGCAATCTCCTCAAAGAATGGTCAGTAATTTACCCTCCGTAATTTTTCAGGTTCGAAAATCAAAGAAACAACTATTGACTTCAACCCCAAAAAGGTCTAAGAAAGCAAAAACTAGTCCTACACTAGAAAAAACATCAGTAAAAAAATCCAAGGTCCAACCTCGAAAAATACAACAAAATGGAAAAAGTAGGAGAGATAAGTCGAATGTAAGCTATGCTTTTGTAATTTTTTCAACATGACTTGGAACTTTTCTGACAATTACTTACGAAGTTGCCTAAACATTTTCGAGAGACTCTCTGAAAGTCTGCCAAATTTTTTAGAAATATGAAGATGATTTGGAAACGACCAAAATGGTTCCAATCAGTAATTCTATGGAATCCGTACCTGTTCCTGAAATTTCTGCTGAGGTGCGTATCATTAAAGATAATATTGTCTGTAGATAATTTAATAGAAACTTAATCCTAAAAATATTCTCTGAAAATGAAAGTTACCACAAAGGGCATGGACCGGTCGGGTAGGAAAATACTCTTACTTTAAACCATCCAAGTTTGTCACGAATTGTAAATAATTTATCTAACTGGCTTTTTGAACGATCAAGTCATGAAAAGGGGTGCAGCTCAGGGTTAACAGAGTAATTGGAGATTTGCTCATCATCCAGGTTTTAAAAATAGAACGTCTAAATCAAAGACGTAAATGGTTTATCTTTTATTTCTTCTTTCTTTGGATAAAAAAAGATTACGTCCACCTAAAAATGGCCATGGATGGTAGAAATATGTCTGGGACCATATTTAAGCTTAATGTACTGTGGTAATAACTGAATTTGTCTTACAGAGTGTTTTTTCCTTTGACCATCAAATCAAAAAAGGCAGACCCAAAAAAGATAAACGAAATCTAAAGGTTCAGGTTGTAAGTAGAAATTAATTTTTTTTCTGTGATGTCATTTTAAATTTTATAGCAGGCTGGGAAATCTGGAAAGTTAAATGCCAAAACTAAATCAATAACTTGCGGAAAATGCCCTTTGAATTTCACTTCCTACAACGGATTTCATTCCCATTCACTTGTAGCTCATTACGGCTTGGCAAGGTAATTGTGAAAGAAATTTTGAACCCATAACTAATTAATATTATCAACCCATGACTTCAACTTTAGGCCAATCGGAGAAAGCCAAGAATTTACAGAAAAAGAGAAATTAGCCCGGACAAGGGAGGCCTTCATCAAGGTTAAGAGGGTACCTTGTTACAGATGCGACACAAAAAGTTTTACGACTTTCATGGGAATAAAATACCATTTGCTCACTTGTAATAGGTCAGCAGATGACATACTGGTGAGCTCTTTTGACCCATTTTCATTTTTGATAATCAGAGTTTTTTCAAGCTTCATTAAATGACCCTAGGCAATGCAAAAAACGTGTGCTGACTGTGATTTTCGGGGGCTTCCACATTTGCTGACTCTCCATAGAAGGGGACACATGAAAATTAAAAATGATGAACTGGATAAAAGTGAAAGTGAATCCGGCGAGATCCATTTAAGCGGACGTAAAAAAAGAAAAGCAGCTGGAAAAGCCCTTCAAAGAGTTTCTTCAGCTATTAAACAGTTTTATACAGGTAGTTTTCTTTTGATCAGAAATAAGTCAATTTACATCTTGATGAAGAATTCAATTTAAGCAGATGGTACACAGGACTCTGACCAAGAAAATGGAAAGGGTAACTCAGACGATGAAGAGTACTCGACCAAAATGTCAGTGCTTCAAAAACATATCATTCGAGTTGATAAAACGAAACTGATGTGTAAAATTTGCGAGGCTGAATTTAAATCCGTTGATGAAATAAAAGACCATTTTGTCAGGTATGATTCCAATTTTTTATGCTCTCACTAAAGTAAAGTGTTGAATTTTTCACTTAGTGATCATGCTGATGAAATTGAGGGCGAGGTGGATGACTTGGAAGATGAGGATTTGGACGAAAACAGCTATGAAAGTTGTGACGATGACAATTTTGAAAAAGAACCAAAGGTAAATAACTTTCCTTGTCGTTTGTTTTTGTAAAATTCTTTATTGCAAATCTTGCACAATTCAATTATTTTTTAATTATTTTGCAAGCAAGTGGCGGGTGTAGAAATTCTTAGAGTTTAAATTTTTATATAGGGATGTCTGTCACTTAAAACTAGTTCCTGAGTTTTGATGCTAGAAAGCATATTTTTAGTATTTTGGAAAGATAAATTCATTGTGTATATTTTTGTTTTATAAGTTTGTTGATATTTTGACTAAAAGTTGAGGTATTTAAGTTCAAAGATTTTTTTCGTTACTGTCACGAACAAAAAATACCCGTCTACTTAATTTATGCATCAAATATCTTTTTGTTCATATGCGTTATTATTTTGTTTAGAAAACCATTCAGTTGTTCACTCCGAAGTTCAGAAAAAGTAGAAATAGCCTGGCAAACAAGAAGCAGACAGAAAAGGCTGAACTTGCTTGTCGCGAAGAATATTTTTGCAAGAACAACTTCGACCAATTTCCAGCTGAATCAAAGGATTGGACAGAGGTTGATCAAAAAACGTACGACCAGATTTTGAGAAGGTCTGGAAAATCTCTGAGGTTTGAATCTCTTTTGAGGAAGAAGAACGAAGATTCAGCAAGTGGTGCTATTAGGCTAAACTTGTTCGAATCTGTTGTTCAAAATGGCATTGTCACATTTTTTGCTGGAGGCCCTATCTGGGCATCAGCTTGGTGTCCATTTGATACAAACCGTGATGACCAAATACTAGCATTAAGCTGTGACAACAATTTTGACAAAACTTCTAAACTGCTCCCTCTCCGTCAAGATATCGAATCTGACGATGTGAATGTCATACAATTATGGCGTTTTAACAAATCGAGCCACGAGTCTACTTCTATGATCTTTGCAATCTGTCACAGTTTTGGACGTGTGCGAAGTTTAGAATGGTGTCCATCTGGAGGTCATTGTAATGTAACCAACACAGAAGAAAGACTCGGTCTCCTATTGGCAGGCTTTGAAGATGGACAAGTCAGAATTTTCTCTCTTCCAAATGTTTTAGAAATGAGTATGAAAAAAGGCAGAAAGTTTAGGATTTACAAGTAAAGAGTTATTTTTACTTATCCTTGAAATGTTTAAATTTTTTACACAGTTATAGTCCCGGACTAGGGTTTAAAATTTGATTTTGTTATTACAGGTGCGAATCATTCACCTCGTTGCAGCAACCCCGAAGTTTTACCGACCAAACCACGATCATTCCTTGCTCAAAAGTTGTTTGGTTCAAGGGACGTGGACACCGAGTGGTGGGTGCATCATTTGTTGATGGGAATATTGGACTTTGGGATCTCGAAACTTCGTCGTCTCTTCTTCGACCAACGCCACAAACTTTATTACCATATATGTTTTTTCGAGCTCACCAAACAGTCAATCATACCTTCCTTGACCTACCATTGTCACACGACAAAGACGGGTATCCCACTTGTGTCGTAACAGCATCAACAGACCGAAACTTGTACGCTTGGGACATTACATCTGGTGATGGAGTCGTTGTTCGTGAACTAAGGAAATTTTTTGCCACTGACGTGAAGTTTTACCATCGTTATCAGGCACATGTTGGTGTTTGTTTCGACGACAGCTCACTCATTTCAAATACAAGATCCATTTTGGTCGACTTCAGACAGCCTGACTGTCACACAGCATGTGTGGCAACACTGTCTCAAAATTCGACCATGTGGTAAGAAACGATATGAAAGCTTTTGAAAATTCTCTCGTAAAAAAACCCACTATTTTGACTTTCAGGTCACAAACATATAATCCTTTCAGGAATGTAGTTTTTTCTTCAACTGCTGCAGGAGAGGTTTTATTTATGGTACTTTAGTACTATTATAGATACACCTAAAGGGCCATTCTAAAAAATTCTAACCTTTTTCAGGAACTTACTCATCCATCTCGAAACCTGGGCAGCTTTAAAGGTTTTTCTACCCTTCGCGGTTTGGTCTATAGAATAGACCACGAGGCTCTCAATTTAAAAAACCATCCAAAACTAAAAGATCCTACGCTTTTGAAATTTTACAAAGAAGTCCAAGCCCTTGACCCCCTCCTGAAAACAATCGATATGCCTCCCAACAATCCTATGAGTGGAAATGAAAGCGAATTTCAAAAGGCCAAGGCTTCAAATACTCTATCATCTGAGGACGTCGAAGTCTACCCGTTGGCAAGTGTGAATACAGTTGCCGTTACTCCTAACAGAACTCCAATGGTCTTATTCAGTGGATTACAGTCAGGTTTCGGAAGAATTCATCACATTTCAAACATGGATTAACATAGTTAATCAAGTGGAGCTTTAAAAAAAAATTGAAATAGTGAACTTGAAAATTGAAAGATTGTGATTATCTAACCAAAATCCATCCTCTTACTATTTTGTATTGATTGTGAATAGATACACAAAATTTTTTTTGACTTTTAAAAATTTATATTAAATGTGAAAAATTACTTTTAATGTTGTAAAAATAAAATCGTTAATTTGATCATTTATGTAATTTAATATTGCTGATTTTGCTTTTGACTTTTTCTGTTGCAGATAAAAATGTCTATAGGTTTTGGTGTAAAAATAAGTTGTAAAAGATTTCACATTCGCCTGAACAAGAAAAACTTTTTAAAATTATACTTAGCTTCTTAGATCCATTAAAAGGAAGTTTGATTGTGCCTATGGGAAAAGGTAAACATGAAAAGATGCTTACCCTCTTTTATCAGGTTGCAATTAAAAACAAACACAAAAATCTTTAAAAATGTCAGCTGTTTCTGTTTATGACAAAGTGCGTGGACGTGGAGATCGACTGACGTTTCTCTTAAACCTATTTATATTGGTTCTTAGTTTATTTAATTCGCCAAAAAAATTGTTTTTTCTTGAGGATTACCAGAACCTTAAAATGAATGAGCCCAGTGATGATCCAGAAATATTAACTGATGCAAGGTAAGTGAGAAAAATGTTGAAATTGTCATGACTGCATGATCTTTATTTCATCTTCTCTTTTTTTGGTTAGATCCCCTTCTCCTATCGAATCAACCTCAGAAGCCTTTGAGGATGCTAGGTCAGAACCGGATGATGGTTTGAAAAGAGATATTCTGTTGATGAAAGAAGAGTATCAGAGGTACAAATTTAGCTTTATTGCTTTAAGTATAATTGTCAGAATTGGGATTGTTTGATTCATATTTTAGGAGGCGAAGCTTTTCTACAGATAGGTTAGAATCAGACTTCATTGACCTTGAGCTGCCTCCTTTAGAGCCTTTCGTTGACTTTGCTTTTCAGGTGATAAAAAAATAGTTAAAAACAAACACTACTCAACCATGAATTGTCTTTAGGCCGAATGTGTGAGTTTGGCAGCAAGTCTTGAAAATGATGTTTTCCCCTCTACCCCTTTAACGGATGAACAACTTGGCGAAACAGAAGTGGAGGATCTTGGAGTACCCATAAATCAAGTACCCATTTACCAAGCAAACAATCGAAAATTTAAATTGTCTCTTCCGAAATGTGCCTTTTATTTGACAGATAAATGATGAATATTGGGGTTTACGTCATTTGGTGAATGCTGCCGAACAAGCTGAAGAGTTTGCGATTGCTATGTGGCACAAGCTCCAATCATGGAAGGTAAGATCCCAATTAGTTCGTTGAAAAACTATTTTTTTTGATCAACAAGCATTTTCAAAGAATTCTAAACTTTAGGTTATCCATTTTTCTCATTTACCCCAATGGCTTCAAGACAATGATTTCTTGCATTTCGGACACAGACCGCCTTTGCCGACTTCAGAGTGCTTTAAATCAATCATCAGAATTCACACAGAAACTGGAAACATTTGGACGCATTTGTTGGGTGAGCTCTCTTGTGTTGCTACTTCAAAGTCAACACTGCAATATTCTTTTTATGTTTAGGTGTGGTAGCCTTTTCTGGCCTAGCTTCTTTCGTTTTGAGCCGCCCCACAACAGAAATAGACTTGACAGAGAAGCTGGTGTTCTCATGCTTCTTTGCAGGGGCTATTGTCTGTCTTGGCCTTTCGTTCCTTTATCATACTCTTTGTTGTAATAAGAGTAAAGAAATAGGAAGGCTTTTTGCCAAGTAAGAATCACATTAATTTCATTTAATCGAATGCAAAAAATTGAACTGCTCAATTTGAGTCACTGAAAACTGACATTTTTTTTACAGATTCGACTATTGCGGAATAGCATTTTTAACTGTCGGATCTTTTGTTCCTTGGTTATATTACTCATTTTATTGTGACTGGAAACCCCAAGTAAGCTTGATGAAAATTACTTGATACATGAAAACACAAAACTTTATTACTAATCTTTCTAAGGTTATTTACCTATCAATTGTGGTTGGTTTGGGAATAGGCGCCGTGGTGGTATCCACATTTGATTTCTTTGCTGGACCAAAATTTAGGCCATTACGTGCGGGTGAGTTTTTTATACTGCATAAAGTGAGCTCCAAGATCTAATGATGAATCATCTATCTAGGGGTTTTCATCTTTTTCGGACTGAGTGGAATTGCTCCAGCTACTCACTACGGAATTGTCAATGGTTGGGAAAAGAGTTTGGAGGAGGTTGCTCTTGGTTGGCTCATTCTGATGGGCTCTTTGTATATAACTGGGGCACTGTTTTATGCTATGAGAATACCAGAGAGATTTTTCCCAGGAAAATTGGATATTTGGGTAAAAAGAGAAAAAACAGCTTTAAGATCAGGATAAAATTTTTCTTTCTTTTAAAGTTTCATAGCCATCAAATTTTTCATTGCTTCGTCATTGCTGGAGCTTTTGTTCATTATCACGGAATTTCCATCATGGCTCTTCAACGCTTAAAGGTGCAAAAGTACTATAACTTAATTTTTTTCAGATTTAATATTTCTTATTTCCTCAGATTGGCAAATGTCCAACTCCTCCAATAGATCCTGATTGTCTGATGCCTTACTGAAAACCTTAAATCGTTTATTTAATGAAAACAGTAATTAAATCATCATAATTACGATGTCATTATAACAACATTGTTGAAATATACAAAAATTAAAAGCTGTTTATTATAATTATGTTTAATTTTGTCATTCAACATTATAATATGCTTTCTCATCAAGGTTTTTAAGGTCAAACTTTTTAACGAAATACCCCTGAATTTCTTACATATTGAATTACTGTGCTTGAATAAACCTTTTACCATTTTTCTTTCTACTTTTTCGAAAGTAGACAAACATACGTACTTATTTTTTTGCTCTAAATATTTATTTAATTTGATTACTCTGTAAGCATCAGTCGAGCAACACTTCAATTGTTTCCATTTTTGTCGTATCGTTGTGGCAATTCATCCATTTGACATTGAATTTGGTCATTTTCCACGCCACTTCATAACTCACTATTCAATTAGATTTAAATTGCATCGTTTATTTAAAAAAAAGCCAATTTTCTCAAAATATTTTTCAATTTAATAAACTATCGAACATAATGCGAAAGTTTAAGTATGGGAAAATATTTTTAATAATTGCAATAATTATTGAATTGACCTTCAACAGTTTGATTCCATATACTTTTTTGATTGGTTATTCTACAAATTAAATAATAGGTTGATTTTTTTGATGATAATGATTGGTCATGTTTCATGATTTGTGAAGGTTTAATGAGGTCTGTGTGATTTTTCGTGAACATCCCAATTTCCTTGTTGCTGAAACAAAAAGGTACGCTTTTCCTACCACTGAACACTAATTGTAAGTTGAAAATGTATGATCAGTTTAAAAAAAACTTGATAGTGGGAAGCACCTTAAAAATTCTCAAAAAATGGGTTGTGTCAGAAGGGTAATAATATTTTAGAACTAGAAACTTATTGAGAAAAAAATCACATCTTCTCTTTTTGATAGATTTTTAGGTTGCCAGTGTTAATTTTACTCTTTCATGTTCACTTATCCACACTATCTCCAGTGGAGCAAATTTCTGAAATAGGAAATAATAGAGGTGACGAAAATATGGGTGAGGTCAACATCCAGGTAGTTATTGAGCCCAGGATCAATCCTCGACCGATGCCTCACCCTGTGGTGATAAATTACCCACAAAAAGGAAGACAACCCATTAAAGTGATCAAGTAAAGGATTGAATCTCAATGAGTTTTATTGTTTTACTCAAGTAATTTTTTTTCCACAGAACAGTAAAGAAATTAGAGAAAAGCATTCCTGAAATAGATTCATCTGATGAAGTAGATATGGTAGTGCAAACTCCAGACCCTACCAGGTAAATAAGTTGCTTCTTTTGTAAAAATTCTAAAAGGAAATTAAAATTGAAATGAATTCGAAGGATTGAGAGGACCATAAATGCACCAACCTTAAGTCCAAGCCAACCTTCAGCTAATTCAAGATCTTTGCCAGTGAACAGCAACAAGATTCCAACAAGCAGAACGAGCAAAGAAATAAAAGTTCCCATAATTAGAAACACAAAGACTGAGAGCCAAAATGAGGATAGAGCATATCAATTTGAGTGAGTTCCCAACACAGATATTTTTTTAACAAAAAATAATTCATCTTGTTTACAGCTTTGAAAGTGGAAATGGAATCCACAGGGAAGAAAAAGGATTTCTTAAGAATCTGGGGAGTAAGACACCAACTCAGGTTATGTCAGGATCTTATTCCTACACTGGTCCAGATGGAAAGGTAAATGAAATTCAGCTGCTCTACAAACATTATTGTTTTGAATCAATTTTTCTCAACTTTTCATAATCTAGATTTATACAATAACCTATATAGCCGACGAAAATGGCTTCAGAGCTGAAGGCTCTCATCTACCTGTCGCACCATTTGGATAATTAATTTTTTTGAAACTGAAGCTTAATGACTAGTCGAATAAATACACTATATTGGATATATTTTACAACACTTTTTGATAAACAATAAATTTTTCTACAAAATTAATTCATGTCCAGCCTAAACTTTTCAAAGTCAAACATCTTGTCTGCCAAATTTACAAAATGTGACATAACTCTGTAGGCTTCAACTTTATGCTCTCGAAATGCATCTGACAAGAGCTTTGACTGTGGATCTCCAATCCCAGGAAATCTATACCCTCTAGGTATAGACATGCAATCAGGGTAAGCCTGAGAGCAACGTGATTTAACATGATTTGATTCGTTGGAAAAAAGGATTCCAGTCTTCATTGCTTCATAGCATTTAGTTGATAAATCTGAATTTCTTACTTGAAGCAGCCACTTTTTAGCAGAAGGCCTGAAATAAATTGAATATCAAACTAGTTTTATTTGTTAAGTGATTGAAGTTGAATCACATGGCCATCTTTGAAAAGCTTTTTCCAGTGGAGTTTCTTTTTGATGCTTCGTGCCAACCTTCGCAGAGAAATCTTTCAATGCATGACTGAAAGAAAATTGAATAATTAATTTTTTTTGTTCATATAGTACACCTTGCGAAGCTCTAATCATTCTTTTCTTTTGAACAAGATGTGATATTGACCAACAGTGATTTTTATTGATCCATTTCTTGATTTATCTATTGGTATTATCTTTTAACAATTTTAAGATGTATAGTCTGACTTTTTGAAAATTGTAAATTTTTGTAAAAGATTTTCACAATCTTGGTAAAAGCTGACTGCAGACTAGACCCAACCTTTAGTATGCAAAAAATTTCCCACCCCAATTTTTTGGCCTGAACCCATCTCTACCCGTTAATGTGCATCACATCCACTAAAAGAAAGATTTTTCAAGTTTCAGAAAAAAAATTGACTGTTTGAACTCATGGCTCTATTTTCCAATTTTCTTTGTTTTCATCAATTTTTCAATAATATCTGCCCATTTTTTCATTTTCCACTTTTAGTTTTATTACATCAATTTTTCTCATTCAGCAACTTTTTTCTATTTTTTTAATTAAGTTTTTATGTTTTTTCTTACATTTTCATTTTGTGTATCAACAGTCATTGCATTTGTAAAGCCTCTGGCTAATGAATGGCTGGCAATCATTGCATCTCGTCGGTCAAAATTTACAGAAAAATCGTCAGTTCCTGATCGTCTTTTGCGTTTACCACCCATTTGTAACTCTAAAAGCAAAAAAAATTCAATTTTTATGTATTTCAAATTGAAGTACCTACATGTTATGAATTTATATTTTTTTGTGATTAAAATCTCACGCATTATGATATCCAAGAGGCTGAGAACAAAGGTTAGAAATGCAAATACAGAAAAAGCATCGTTGCAACCTCCGCCTCCTAAAAATCGTCCTCTAAAAAAAATTAAAACAATTAAAAAATGTTTTTGTGTTGAAATAAATAATATTTCTTACTCTCCAACATTTTCTTCAAGACTATTTTCCAAACTCAAATCGTCAAAACCTTCTGGGAAGATATTTTTTACTGGGCGATCAGTTATTGAAATGTTTGAGTTGGCCCAATTATGACTGGAACTAAAACTTTTTTTTTTAATTTAATTAATCTATGTTTTAACTTTTTCTCATATTACTTTGAATATAGCGAATGAACGTCCCTCGAACTTGCTAATTCTTGAATTGTGTTCGGAAGACCAGCAATTTCACCAAAATTTGATAACAAAACCTTGAAATTTTTTATAAAATAATAATTTTCCAGACGAAAAATATTTTTTATGCTTTTGTTCTTCAACTTACTTGAATATTTCCTTCCATTCTATGCACTTATTTTTAACAGAAGTGATTCAAAGAACCATCTCATTCGATGTATGGCAAAGAAAGTTTTCCTAAAATATGAAGACAACGGAACTCTTATCAACACCGTTGCCTTCATCGAACCCCCGTCCAGGTGGGTGGGTCAGAGGCGGATGCATACCAAAGGGATAGACCAGAACCATGAAGAAAACCTGGTCTGACCATTTACTTAGATATTTTCATCACTGCATTAAATTCCAAAATGTTGTTTTCTTCAGTGTGCAAAATACATTTCACTTTGATAACAAAAAAAAATATCTTTTTGATGAGAACTTTACAAAAATTAAATTTAGAATTATCACAATTACGTCACAGTCGATTGAACAACTTCCTCGTCTATTTTTTGATAATGTTACCTTTTTCAAGGTAATTTAAAAACTGACTATTACGAAAGATAAAACAAAAGAGAGATTATAGTTTTTAATATCAATCTTTATAAATTCTTATTGTCAAAAAGTAAAACAATTCAATAAATCACTGTGATAAGATCAAAACTCTTCATGCTTCATCTGAGACTGAGGATAAACAATTTTCCAAACAGATCCTTTCTCACAATTGTACTGAAAAAATGCAAATTAATTTTTTATATTATTTACAATTTGTGATATTAATTTTGCATACTTTTCCATCGGGGCATAAAATGTGGAAGGTTTTTTCGACTGGAAAGCCCAATATTTCTCTGTCCTCTTGAATCCGGAAGGTAAAAGTTGATTCAAAGGTGCCAAGAAAGAATCTGAATTGAATAACTTAGTTTTGTGCTGATTTTAAGAAATCATTACGTGTGTTTTTACCTAGAGTGGGAACAAATGATTTGATCGATAATGGAAACACCACCGTCTTTATACTTTTGAAAAGTTTCTTTCGATGGCTTGTATCTAAAAACTTTATAAATTTTAAGGTAACTTTTCAATTCTTTGTACTCTGACTCAGAAGCATCTGTCGCAATGAACAAAGTCGTCAACCCTTGTTCATTTAAGGCTCGCTCTAACTGACTTGCTGCTGACTTAAGGCTTGGAACTTTGTCCCCCCTATAATAATTTTTTCTTGGATTCTGCTAATTTTTTGCACAGAAAATAGAAACATTACCTGGCTCTAACAAAATCTCGTCTACGAAAATGCACTGCAACATAGGGTCCACCTAAAGGGGTACCTCTGGCAGGCTGAAAAACAATTATTGAAATTTAGAAGTTTCGTTAAATCTTTTGAAATTTAACCTGAAAATCTTCCCATCGAACATCTCTTTCAGTTTTGTCATTCACATCTGTAGAGTTTAGAAATTTTTCTCGAAAAGTGTTTGCCTCTGAGACCTTCAAAAAGTAGGAATATTGCATTTTCTTAAAATAAATTGAGTTTTCTTTGGATCAAACGTTTACCAAATGCTTTGCATATCTGGTTGCTCTCCGTATGGACCAATATTCTTCGTCTCCAAAACGATGATGCATAAGGGTTTCAACTAAAAAAAGAAAAAAAAAACATATTTCAATATTTGTAAAAGCATAGTTACTATAAAAACTTTCTCTACCTCTATCAATCAAAATTGTTTTCGCATTCCTCGCATGTTCGTGAATGAAATTGTGTATAACTGAAGTGGTTCCCTGGGCAGAGAGACATTGGACATCAGAGACCCTAAATTCAAACATAATAAACTCAAGATGAATTTACGAGACATTATTTAAAGACTCAAACCTTGCGTTCTCGTATTCTCTGAGGCCAACAAAAGATCCGTTATCGTCTTTATATAACCTTATTGGATCCAGGCAGTCTCTGAAATCGATTTTCTCTTCAAATTTTCCGTCTTCCCAACCTTCAGCATACCGTTGTAGAATGAACATCTTATCAATTCGATTGTTGCCAGCAGACAAGGCTACATGATAATAAGAGTCCTTTTATTAAGTATAATGCATTAGCGCGTTCGTTGCCTCGGCATCAGAATCGATGCGATAAAGAGCAGATACGGGACGTGATCGTTGAGCTAAAATCCCAGCGTAGACCTTCCCAATCAAGAAAAGGATCAATACTGAACTGTTTATTGAAGGGGAAGAGATGCTTTATATACAAAAATAAAGGAGGGATCGGATCAAGAAATATCGGACCTCTCAGAGGAGGGTAGAATATTGGAGGGAATAAAAGTGCGGGAGTGAAAACAATGGCAGCCTGTTTAGGTGAACTTATTACTGAAAGGGGAAAGAGAAGCTAAACAATGGTAGCCTGTTTAAAACGACTTTGAGCTTGAAAAGTGAAAAATATCGTAGCATGAAAAAGAGGGTAAATGAGCGTGTACTACGATAGCATAGAAAAACTTTTTCCTTTACCAGAATAATCTGAGAAATCCATGACCGGAACAAACCGTCCAATACTGTCCAAATCGAAAAAAAGTTTCCAGGGTATGTTCCTCTGTACAGGGAAGAAATCGATTGGGTATCAATTTGTAGATAAAAATACAGACAGTATACTTTTTACCTGATCACCCAACCCTTGGGACTGCCAGTGATATAACCCCGACCACTCAGGTAACACCTTAAAAATTAAGATATTTTGCTGCACCCATTGAAATTTCAAATATAAGTCATCAAAAAGTTTACCAAAGTATATGAATACTTTTTATCTCCATTTAAATTCTTCGTCAAGACAGCTATGCGTGAAAAGACATCCCTCCTCAGGTTGAAACCTTCTCCAGGGTTTACCATGAAAAATAGAAACCTGTGAAAAAGAATGTCTCCGTAAAGAATGGATTTTCAGATGTATTTTTCTAGTTTTGTTCAATAAAAGTCTTCATTAATTCTTATTGGAATCTTCTGATTTCTTATTTACCTTTGGTTATCATTTTCTACTGTGCTTCCGATCACTGTATAAACGAAGACCAAAATTAAAATTTTTAGTTTGTAGTATAACATCGTACCTAAAAAATTTAAACGAAGTTACAATTATTGATTGAAAAAAGGGTACCTACTGAGGTGAATTATACTCACCACTCATGAAGTCTGGTTAGATTTTCCTTTAAATTATGAAAACGTTCACTTTCTCTCTAAAATTGAAATCTTTAAATTGAAGTTGTCTGAGACACAAAAATATCTGATATTTATTTTGTTATCTTCAAATTTATAATAATATATTCAAGCTCAAGGGAAAGATTAAGAAAAATTATTCTATAAACAAAAAGGCCATAAAAATCACAAGATGTTGCTGAAGTAATTTCACCGACAATTTCCTCAGTTTACTTTGAAAAACACTGAATCAGAATAATTTCTAGTTTTTGTCTGGCTTCTTCAGTTAACCATCATTGCACGATCTTGACATGAGTAATGTACTACCTTCCTGTTTGGATAGCACACCAAAGTTCCTTGGTTCCTAAAAAACGTTTTTGCTTAAATACTCTTCATAAAGTTTCAAATGAAACAAAATCTACCTGAACTTTTTATGGCAAACTGGACAATGGTCCATGTCAGAGAGAGTAATTTTTTGAGACTCGATGGCAATTCGCTCCTCTTGCATCTGTCAACATTTGCAAAAGTTAGGCAGTTGATAAAACATCATTAATACTTTTATTTGGTTACCTGCAGATACTGTGACTGCATCAAACCTTTAACTAGTTGTACGTGATGACGCTTGGCAACCCTTTTTTCCATTGAAATTTCCAGGAAGGGCGCCAGCTTTTTAAAGTTTAATGAAATGATTGGCGCTTTTCTTGACAAAATATATTTTTACCTGATCAAGGTTAACAGAGGTTGGCGTTGATAAAAGGACAGTGCTCAAATCAATCTGAATCAAGAGTTTGAAAAATATTTGGATGGGAACGTCACTAAAAAAAGTAATCGACGAAAGCTTTCACCTGTTTTCCACTTTCTCTAAGTACTCTGAAAGCATTAGGAAGATCAGGCTTATGAATTGCAATGCTTCGTGGAAGATTCATAGCAAGTAACATTGGGCCATCAGGAGGTTGAACGAGTAGTCTGTAAAGGGTTGTCCATACATTGTCAGGTCCAAAAACAACTAAAAAATTAAAACTTTTTGTGACACTGGGAGAAAAGCACTTTAATTAAGGAAATAATGTTGAGAATGAAGAGACATTTGTTCTCTGATTGTAAGCAATATCATCTTTTTGTTAACATCTGTAAGTCTTTACCTGGCTTTTCGTGCTTTCTGCAGTACTTAAATGCCTCATCGACATTTTTTACCTATATTAAAAGTTTTAAAAAATAAATTAAAAAATCATATCGGTTTATTTTGATGATGTCAGTCTCAAGAGAAATATTACTCTAAAGATTGAGATTTTCTTTTGCTTAGCAGGTTGCAAGTTATACAGAAATATTTTTACCAAATATAAATTTATTGCCAAAGCTTCAGTGTGCTTTTTTAAGGACCCAAGAAGAAGTGCGCGCTCCTGAGAAAAAGGAAAATATTTGATTTTCTGAGACAATTAATATTTTTGAGAAGCAAGTATAAGTATAATGAAATATATTTACACTGTGAAGGCAGTTTGTGGGAAACTGTTGAATCAAAGTTTCAGCAGTGTACGATGATGACGTTGAAAGAAGATTTCGTAACTTCTTTGAGGTGGTTTCTAGTTTTTCTGACAAGTCTCTCGATATTTTATCTTCATCACTGAGAATTTCTACAATTATGTCTTTGTATTGGAGTATAAGCGAGTTGTGGAAGATAGAGCCTGTTTCGTTCCATACGTTTGTGATGTGCTCCAGATAATCGACGACAACATTTTCATGATTCTTAATGAGAAAGTCAAGAACTTTTGCTCTAAAACAACAAGCAGATTATCTAATTTTTGAACATCTTCAAATTTTTTGTCTTTGCAAAATACATACCTAGGCCAGCTTTCCACTTCCAATAGATCATCTGTAAAGATTCTAAGGCCATCTTCCTCAGATATCTCGAAAACTTTGGACGAGAACTCGCAGACAATATCAATCTAAAGAAATTCAGAAATTAAATAACCAGACGATCCCAAGTCTTGTGAAGCTTACCTGCTCAGGTGAGAGATTTTGCAGATAATCTGTAATTTTCTTGTAGCTTCCTAGCGGAGAATCTTCTTTACCCAGATGATCGTGCATGAGGGAAAGAGCCTTGCGATGAAGTCCTCTTGTGTTGTAAAGAATTATTAGCTCGCTATACTTTTGATGCTTTTTCAAAGTCTTTTCCGTTTCTTCAAGATGACAATGATTATCCTTAAAAAAAAAGGTTTTGAATTTCAACAACTGATAAAAATTTGTTCAATTTCCTCAAGGGTACCTTGAGCCTCAATAGAGATGCTACAAGACCTTTTGCATTTGTTTGAAGATAACATTTCAACAATGTTGTATCAATTATCTCTAACATTTTGCTCCGGCTATCTATAATTGGACCTTCATCGCTTAATCTGTTGGAAAACTTTTTGGCATTCAATCCGTTTAGCTTGTGTCGCACTTGAGTCAGGTATTCAATCAGAGAATCAATAGCTTTTTCCAGGCTTCGATCCTCAAAGACAGGTGGCTGAGTAGGAAATTTAAGCTAGAAAAGAAAAACCGGTTCAAATTTAAAGAAAAATGGTTAAGAGTTCTCTTAAGAAAAAGAGTTTGGACTTTCGATTAAAAACTGACCTGATTGCAAAATTCTGTGGGCAGAAGATTTGGAAACAAGCCAATAACATGCGATGCATCTATCTCGAGCTTGAAAAATGCATCCATGGCTTCTCTAAATTGCTCATTGCAGAACTATAATTGAGTGGAAACATTTAACACCCATGAACTTAAGGTAACGTGTACACACTTTAACCTGGTAAAAAGCAAACAGCTTTTGAATCTCTAGAATTTTTTCTGATTTTTGAAAGGAACTTTCGATAGTTGACAAATTGCAAAGACGAAGTGCAAGCTCAAACTTTTTGTCAATAAGTAGCTGACTTATTTGACGGGAGATTGAAACCATCCGAAGAAACCATACCTATTTTATGTTAAATATTTATTTATTTTAAATCTTATGATATTGGTTGAAGAAGAACCTGCGAAGTTGATGCAATGAAAACAAGCCCTTGTTTGTGACAGCAGACAATTTTTGGATCTGTTAACTCAAGTGACTGAATGAGAACTGCAGGAGAGTCACTTCGAATCTCCACACCTTTTTTCAAAAGACCAATCTAAGATGTCGAACAAAAAGAAAAGTTATATCAGTTACTTGTAGTGCAAATCAAACAAAAGACTCACCAAATAAGGGATGTCTTGTGAAATTGCTATGGGCGGTTCACTCCACATTATACCAGAGCTGTGGGATAAAATATTATAATAAAAAATATCTTCTTTCATAAGATTTATTGCAATATTTTTTTAAAACTCACCCACTTTTTGAATTGCCTTCCAAATCTACTAGCTTTGTAATTTTGTCTTCAACTAAAGCAAATCGATCGTCTGAGAGGAGTGCTAGAGTCGGAACCTTTCAAATGAGTTTCAAAATGACATTTCAAGTAGATTGCATTTTTAGGAAAAGGGACTAAACTCGTTAGAATAATTACCTGTCTCTCCTGCTTGGTTCCTCCGAATAGTTCACAAATTTCACTCTCTGAACCTGTCCCTTGATTAAGTTTTACCAATGAATAACCTCCTGCGAATCCGATGCAAACTGACCCTTTGCACCAGGCGATTGACCTTCATTAAGGGATTTTTTTGTTAGACTATGAAACTCTTTCTTTTGAGAATAAAATATAACTTACTTAACATCGTAAACAATCGAAATATCAGGATGAAGCTCGAGAAATTTTTCTTTTTTCCAGTAAAAAAATTGTAGTTTCTTGCGTAACGACACTGCAATCCTTGAATTTAAAAAAAGAACCTTAAATGAATAACACAAATTGAGGATTGAAGTTGAACTTCGTACCTTACGACGGATGAAATTTCCCCAGTAAGCGTTTTTTGTCTGACAACATCCAATGCAAACGATGTGGCAGATCCTTTGGAATGAGACATTCTATTAGGATAAAAAATATAAGCTCAAAAAGTCTGTTTGGATTATTTTGAACTTGAAAACATTTATCTTTTTAAACCCCCAAACTCACTCAGTTCTACACAATTTAAAACACAGAATCTAACCTTGTTGCTGCACTTATATTAGGTACACTCAGCTCTTTTTGACTAATGTAGTGAACAGAAACTATTCCTTCGCACAGAACCACAAGGATAAACTGCTTAGGCCCCACTTCTTGAACGTCCATCTACAGAAAAAGAAATTTTTTGATTAAATTTCGAACGGTTTTTATGGTCCATCGTTTTTGTATCTAACGGCATGTACTTTTTGTGCATATTCATATGGCAGAGAGATACCGAAATAAAAATAAATTTTTAGTTTGAAATCCAAAAGCTTTTGAAAGATAAAATCTCACTGTGCAGTCACTCAATCAAAATCTCTCAAAAACCTTTACCTGCATGATCGGTTTTTTATAGTCTGTGTTAGATTTAAGAAGTTGAACTTGAGCCTCATGTTGTACTTCAGATGAGCTCCCACCTGTCAAGCATAAAGTATTTACAATTATTGCATATATGAAAATCAATTCTAACAAAAATATTTACCTGGAAAAGTTGCTTCCAAAAACTTTATGCTATACATAAGAAGGTGCCCCTGCTTGGTACCAACAAGCAAAAAATCTCCAAATGCTGCCATCGACTGAATAGCATGGGGCAACTTCAAAAGAGAACCTAAGCTGTAGGCTTCATGCATCGTGTTGTGGCCTAAAATTGTTTCAGGTTTAGTTTAGTTATAATTGTTAAAATTGAGCAAAATTTTATGCCTAAGTAAAAAAATCTCATTTAAGAAGCACATCTTAAAGGTACGATAATAAAAACGCCTCCTTTTTAATTTCTTCACATGAATATTTCTAACCAACAAGTTCTTAAAAACCACACACTAAGTCAGTTCTTAATTAAATCAGATAACTACTTACTTTATAGTTTTGGGATTCAGTCGGGTCAAATATTTCAAGACAGATGAAAATCGAAATTAAAGTTGAAAAGTAAAAAATATTTCAAAAAATTTTTAATAGTGAAAATAAATACCAAATTTCTTGTTCTCAAAAACAAAAACACGTCAGAGATTCATAGATTTCTACAATTCTGTTGATAAACTTTTGATGGCTCAAAACAATTAGAAGCAAATCTTAAATTAGATTAAAAATTTAGTTAATTATTTTTCTAACCTATATTATTAAATTTAATTTAGTTCAGCGGCTGAGAAGAGAATAAAATTGTTAGTTATATATGCTAACGGCAAAGCTCCTTTGAAAAAGGTCGCACTTACTCCCTCACTTAGATGCTATGAAACATAAGATAAACATAGAATAAACATCAAAATTTTGGGCCTTTTGTTTTGACTGTTTGAAAAAGGCTAAAGAATTTCATAAATTCTGATAGCTCTCCCAGAAAATTTTCACATCTGTCAATCGTCAAGCATTTAAATCAATAAAAATATACTTTAAAGTGAATCAAACAATAATTTAATAAGGATAATTATATTTGGCAAACAATGAGTCGAGAGGATAAAAATGTAAGTCAAACTTATATTTTCTCATATTTCGTGTTTAAATTTTCCCTTTATTACAGATTGTCAAATACATATAAATTGTGATTAAATTTTTTTCCACTTTTTTCTCAAAGTAATGATTTTTTTAAGTCTCTGCGTCCAGACAACCATCGTCGGAAGTGGGACCGTGATGAATACGCCAAGTTGGCCCAAGAAAGAATTCGAAAGGAAAATGATGAAGAATTGGCACGATCCAAAAAAGCAAAGGTTGAGGAGGAGGAGGAGGATGAAGAGCTGGAAGATGATGGAGCCCTTGAGAAACTGGTAAAATCACCACAGCAACAACATAGCATTGTTCGATTGCGTGCTTACACATCATATTTTCAATATCAAGCAAAACGTTTTTTACCTGCTTTTCTTAAATTTTGACCCCCTTGGAATCTAACTTTATTATATAACTAAAAACTGACACATAGAATTGAAATCAGCTATTCTCATTTTAAAAAACGCAGGGACCCGATTGGGAAGAGATTTACTTGAAAAAAAAGAAAGAAGAACCTCCTGTCGAGAGAGAGCTCCTTAAACGGCGAGACTATAAAATTGATTTGGAGTCGAAACTTGGAAAAAGTGTAGTCATCACCAAAAACACATCCTCTTCTCAAGCTGGAGGGTAAGGTTAACGTTTTGGTTGAATTATCGTCATACTAAAGCTACTTCATTTTTATTTTCAGTTACTTTTGTAACGTCTGCGATTGTGTAGTGAAAGATTCTATAAATTTTTTGGATCACATAAATGGAAGAAAACGTAAGCCGAAAGTTCATTTTTTTATTTGTTGGTTTGTGTATCTTCAGATTAATCGTAATTCAACTATATCCGTTTTCATCATCAAATTATAATGTTTGTATGATTAAACATTTTTTTTTAATTATCAAAATTATTACTTGCAGACCAGCGTAACATGGGCATGTCCATGAAAATCGAACGGTCGTCGGTTGATCAAGTGAAGGCAAGATTTTCTCAAAATAAGAAAAAAATCGAAGAAAAAGTAAAAGACTACCATCTTGAAGAAAGAGTCGCAGAGCTAAAAGAAGAGGTATGCGTTTGCTTTCAGAAGCTTTTTTTTATTCATCTACCTCATTCTAACTCGTGTTTTTAGGAAGAGAAAGCTAAAGAATACAGACGTGAGCAAAGAAAAGAAAAAAAGCGCGTGGCCCAGGAAACCCCAGAAGACATTGATCCTGAGATGGCTGCCCTCATGGGTTTCTCAGGATTCGGATCCTCAAAGAAGAAATAGGCTAGCTTTGTCTTTTTCCAATTTACCAATTTTCTGTTCACTTTCTAATAAACTTTGAAGTATTCATAACCTTCTTTAGCAATTGGCAGTCACAGGATGTCGATTCGTTTAAAAATACATTTGAGCAAGTCTCCCAGTTAGTCTCTCTTGCATTTCGAATTTTGAGTAGCATATCAACTATTTGTCATCACCATGTTTCCCACTACGTAATTTTAAGCAATGGCAGATATCTATTTACCTTTCATGTAAAATCTACTTTGAATGCACGTAAAAGATGGAAGATTTCTAAAAAAAGATCAAGCTCTGTTTCGGTGATAATAATAAAAATTGTTGAAAATAAGATATCAATATATTTTTAAGCAAATAGTTAAGTAAAAATAATATTGAAAGATTCAAAGAACTGTTTTCTCAAATTCCCAACAAATTATGAATTTTCGACGCTGACTTTAAATGTTACTCCACGGGCATGAAGACGATCAACAATGGAGGTGTTAGCAAAGGCATATCCAGGGGTGAGCACTCCGCCTTTGACAGGAAGTCTAAATATTTTATTGATTTATAAGTATAAGATTTACAAATTATGTATAAGCATTTGAACGTTCACAATGACATCAGCAGCTCGTGATTGGTCATAATAATAATGTCAAAGAAAGAAACTAGTACTTAACACGAATTATGGAGAACGTTTTCAAGATATCAGATTATTATTGAAAATTCTGGTTCTTGAGAAATAAGAAAACATCATCGCACATACTTGTTAGTTTCTTGAAGTATTACTAAGGCAGATTGAACCATACACTCGCTCGTCGATCCATATCCAATGTTTTTCCCCTCCACGATCACTTTCACTTTTCTGGTTTCAGGGCCAAAGTCGGCTAAATCATCCTCTGATCGTCCAGGCCAACCACTACCGACCACTGTCATCTCCTTTAAAGGAATGCCAATATTAATATCTTATTGTTGAGCTTTATTGATCTTTTTACAAAGTTAGTATTCTCAGCAACTTCTCTCTTCGGACCATCTTTGCTGACAGCTCCAGCAGAAAAAAGACCAGGAAACTTTTCGAGCAGGACACGACCAAAAGAAAATTTTGCCAATATCCCAAAAATCATTCCGTAAAATGCAATTACAAAAGCGTAAAACAACGACGAAACTTGGGCGTATGACTGGAATGTAAAAAGTCCCACACATAAATACGAACATGTAAGAAATACTTTCCGAAGACTTTTGAATTACCTGAACCTGTGCAGGTCTCATTTTTTGTTGTTCGTACCTTGCCCTTTGGGTTCTAAGCATGACAGTGCGGTCAGAACCGGGGAAAATAAAACACCAATCTCCCACCTCCTTGCTCTGAAAGATTTGACGAAGGCTTATTTACAACCTTCTGTGTTAAAGTACAGATTCCAAAGTTTTTTTACCTGATGCAAAAGGCCTTTAATTTGGAGCTTTGGTTTGAGAGACGGAAGTCTCTCGGGGAACAATTTCTTTCTTAATGTTTTCACCTCATTTTGATGCGCAAAACCATAGATTGCACTTTGCCAAGTTCCGAAATTCAATAAGGCGCCTTTTGCATTCGGAGGGGCTGTGACCTTGATGTATGTCTCTATCTGTAAAAATTTTAGGAACTTTGATCTACATCTTTCAATTTTTATTAAAGAGGTCGCCACGTCTGGATGAGGATTGTGGGTCTAAACCCTGACCCGCCGATTCTAGATCAGTCAGTTTACCAAAAAAATACAAATGCATTGAATTAATTTTAAAAAAAGATATTCCAGAAAATTGAATAAAAGTTACCTTATTTACGGGACCTTCCATGGCTCTATGGACAACAACAGAACCTAAATCCGCCGGAATGGAATCAAAGCCACACGAGCCAACCACATAAACTCCATTTTCTTCGGCCTGAGTGTTATACTTGAGTTGCATGGTCTCTAAGTACTGGGGCTCCCCTTCATTAAAGGTAGAATCAATTATGGCATAAGAGAAATGAAATAAAAAATCATGTCTAGGCAAAAACTCTACAGAATAAACACTCAAAATATTTCTACCTGAAATGTCAACGTGGTGCGTCCCATTCTCGACGCAAGCCTTTACAACAACTTCACCAAAAAATCTGTAAGGACCTACGCAGTTGAGAACAAGACGGGTTTTTCTAGCCATCTCTTGAAGAGACGCTTCATCCTTGACATCGCAAACAATTTTTCCAATCGTCTTTTCAAGTCCATTTATTCCACAATGTTTAGACGCAGAAGCAAGGGCCTCGGCAAGCTTTGATTCGCTCCTACCTATAAAATGAGGCCTATTTATGCGGGCATTTCTTTCATGACCAAATGATAAAAAGTGTTACCCACCAGCCACAGCCCACCGCAAGTTCTCTTCTTTGGCAGCCCTGGCAACATACTCGATGACGAATTGCCCGGTGTAGCCCGAGGCCCCGAAGATTACAATATCGTAGGGACGTTCACTTCTGCAAGATTTCAATTAGATTTACGATGGGTGCAGCAAAAAAGAGTTACTTACCTCGACATATTGAAACGAATGTGTGGCTTTAGGAAAATAAGACCTCCTTGACACTTTGGACTTCAATATATTTCATGCAATCGGAACCGACTGAAACGATAATTGTGAGATAATGTAAGCTGTGAGGGTGCTGAGTAGCAACCTTCTTATTAAACTTTAAGCTTCCTAAAATACTTACGTTTAAAAAGTGGCTCGGCACTTGAAGAGTACAGTTAGACCAGATATTAGTGTAGAATTGCTAAAAATGTTTACACTTTACTTTTTTACCACGAACGCAACGCGTGTTGCACGCCTGCCCGTTGCGCGCAGCGCGGCTGCAGTGGCGGCAGCGCGCTCGCTCCCTCGATTCTTAAATGTAAACAAACAGCTGTCAAATGAAAAATGAAAATTGGAAGTTGGAACTTGATTGCATGAAAAAATCTTGTCGTGACACGTGTTACTTTTACAGTCAATCCAGACATGGAATCATTACATGAAACACGATTCTCGAATTCCAGAATACGTTTTTTCGACCTGCGACAATAACGTATTTAACAAATGCAATATGAATGTGGGAAAGATGGTAATTATCGAATCGTTGAAACTCTATTTTTAGAATACTAAACCAGATAGGTATAATAAACAGAAGTTGCTTACGACCTAAAATCATGAGCAAGTAATAAAAAAGTTATAAAATCGCTGAAATATGGATTATATTTTCCTCTATTGTTAAAATCAATTGATCGGTGTTAAATACAGGATCATATTTCCATTAATCTAGACGATTGATTTTGCATTACACTGAATGCAACTTTTGTTGGTACGTGCTCGTCTCTTAGATATCCTTCTTATAGAACAATGAAAAATAAGATTCAATCAGACTAGTATCTAAGTCTGCCACCGTAGATAATCAAAGTGATTTCAAGCTGACAAAAGGTACTTCACTCTCAGACGCAAATAAAAAAGCTTCGCCGAACTTTAAATTTAAGGTTGCTCCTCTTGCACTCGTCTTTGACTTGAAAGGTTAAAAAATTCCTAAAGAAAACTTTGAAACCAAAATACTAGTTTAAAATGTCACCACAAACTAACATATCATCGATCATTGCTTTCATCAAAAATTTCTTGTTTACTAATCGTTTGTCTTTTCATGTAACACTGCGCAAGACAATAAATATTATTCATTCATTCAAGTGGATCAGGCTATTAATTGACGGCTTATGGTTGGTTGAGGAACTGATTCTTCTAATACCGAGATTTAAGAACAATTTCTTACACTATTGTGTCTTGCAGTCATCTGAACTATCCCTGGTTAAATTTTGGGAATGGTATTTTTTCTGATGTAATTATTTTGTGTTTTTAATAATTAAATCAGGTTTTTTGTTCATGTGATCTGCACAACCATCAATCCTGACTGTGTTAACTATCAATGGCCACGGCTTAGAAGGCATTTTTAGTCAAGAGACCAGAAAGTTTCGAACTTTTTGCCAACAATGTTAAAAAAAAAGTTCCTGTGAAAAATGTAAGTTTTTAAGCGTAAACATTTTTTTCAAGATTCTTCATAAAAACAGTTGAAGGATAGTGAGTTGCATTCATTTTATCAAAAACCTCAAAGCATCAACCAACACGTTGCTCGCGTCGGGGACTTGGAAGATCTCCGAAAATATCACCACCGTGAACACTGCGCGCTAACTCTGCAATTTTGCTTGGAATTTCTGAGATGTCTTCAAAGTCGTCCTTAAAACCATAGAATTACCAATCAGAACTTCAAATTTGAGAGGTTATTTGAGGTAAACTTTGTCTACTACCTGATCGTCGTTCTTCTGCAGAAGTTTGTGCTTGTGGAGGGGAACGGTCAGAGGCAGAGATCGAGCGAGCCCAAGGCTATCGCCAAGAGATGGCCGACGAATTCGTAGATGATCAGTTGGGTATGCTTGAAAAATTACGGATAAATCACGATAGGAAAGCCGGACCTTTAAAATGAGTGATCATTTTGTTTCATATACCTGAGGGATCCTCATCAAATAGGTCCTCTTCCTCTTCATCAACCTCCTCCTTTACTGACAATTTTTTTTTTGCTTTTGTTGGATCAAACTTAGCCTTGGAAGACTTTTTGAGCGGTTCTCCGATTTTGTCAACATTTTCACCATCGTAACTAGAAATGTCAATGTCCTCATCAAATTGAAAGCCTAAATCAGAGCAGAGTTTCACTTTTTTTGTTGACGGACAAAATTTTCAAGAAAATAAAGGTTGTCACCGCAGAATTCATCTGACAAAATTTCGCCTCCTTTCTTGAAAAGAGTTTTTTTCGAAGTTGGTCTTTTGTTATTTGAGGTTGAAAATGAAGAAAAGCCGTAATTGACCGGGAGAGATTGTCCAAAAGAAGCACCAGGTTGAGGCCTAAAACAAACAACATTCATTTTTTCTGAACTAGCAAAATGCGCATGATTCAACAAAAGCATAATGATCAAGATAATTTCAATAGATGGCAATAGCCTACATTGGCTTAGTATTTTACTTAAATTAGATAAGCCCAAGTTACCTTTTACTTGCAGGTATCGAAGATGTCCTGAACTCAAAGTCCCCCGAGTTCTTCATCTAAAAAATATTTGAAATAATAAGACTTTTAAAGGAATTGATCAAGAGTCAATCCCACACACACGAAAATAAGTTGAAAAATGAGTGCAAAATTTTACATACCCGAACCACTTTTTCCAGGTGAAGCAGGGTTCCATAGTCATCTTCGGCGTTTTGAAGAAGATTTTGCAGCCCTGAAAACAAAAAAAGCCGAATATGGACACTGAATATTTACCAATCAAAATGAGTTCATTTAAACCTTCTATAAGACTGGGTGAAGTGACTTCAGAGCTATTGAGGAAATTTTCACAACATCTTATTTTATTTTCAGCTTTTTTCTTTTCCTCTTCGAGAAAAATTGCCAGATCCCCCATCGTGGAACTCTATCCTGTCGCCTAAAAAATATTTTCACCAATCAAAAGGTTGAACAATTTGGATCAAGATTTTTTAGTACCTTGACGTACGTCAAAAAAGCGAAACGAGGTGAAACGAGAACCTGAAATTTTTTTTAAGAACAGTCAGTTATGTTAACTAATTCGTTAATATCTAGTAATATAAAATTGAATCTGGTTAAGAAAATTTCAATAACAGTCAATATTCTTTTCTCATAAAATTAAGAAAGAAACGACAAATTTAATAATTTCTTTTCATCGAAACTTACCCACTGGAGATTGATGAGAGATGGAAGCAAGTTTGAAAACTTTTTCCAATTCTAAACAGCCAAATGATGTGTCCGCGTATCTGACTTCTCACGTTCCCCTGTCTCTGGATTTACCTGATATAGTTGCAAATAGAAAGAAGATTCAAATCAATCACCAAATGGAAATAAGACGAGAGTAATTTCACATGGCAACAGACAGTGTTGTCAAATGTTTCAAAACATAAATAAGACATCAAACAGTTGAATATCTTAATTTTCATAAAACTTGGTTCCTTATGAATTCACTCATTGAAGAAGTTAAAATTTATTTATTAAAAATTCAGTTTTTTTACCACGGGTTAATATTTTGATAACTGTCTTCAAAACTCTGCAGTAAGTGACATGATGAACACCTTCACTTTCATCGCAAAATTAGTTTTTACATTTGAGTGAAAATTCTTACAGAACTTTTGTCCTTAGACAGCAAAGAAATGAAAGAAACTAATTGCGTAAAATATTCAATTTTTTATCTTAATTTTTCTTTTTTCCAAGGTTTTTGACCTTGCCTGAAAAATAATGAACTAGATATCGTTGCCTTTTGACGAGCAATTTACAAATCCAAGCACCGATTCCAAAAGTTTGTTGTGTTTGTTTTCGCAAGTAGATGTTCTTCGGCTGACTCCCGCCGGCCCCTTACTACAGTTCTGCTTCTGCTGAAATGGATGTTGGCTTTCTTCTGTATTAAACATTTATCCCATAAAGTTAGAAAATTGCTATATTTTCTGCCAAAAAAGTAAGTTACTCTAGTTTCGTTTAAAGTCAATTTTTCTCTCTATTTGTACAATAAGTTTGTTGTCAAATGGAATGAAGTTTTCTTTGATTGGGTAAAGTTCATTTGAGTTACTATAAAACGTACAATAGGACAGTTTTCCTAATCATTTTTGAAAGTGACCTGGATCTATTTGTAAAATGATCAATTTGATCCTCCCAAAAACCGAATTTATTTTCCTTTTCAATGGCAAAGTTTGTGAAACTTTAATTTTGTACTGTCAATCTTAATCTCTTGGATATTGTCATAGTTAGGACTTTTTCAAGCAACGTCTTTTAAAAACCGAAAACTTTTTGTTTAAGGTTAAACCTTAAAAATGGGTGGAACCCGTCAGAGAGACACAGTTAACAAAACCCGCAAAGAATTTCGTGAACTCCAGCAGCTTCAGCAGAAGCCGAGACATCGACCAAAAGAAGGTCAAACACGATGATTTTAGTAAATGATAAAATTTAAAAGGTCAATTACGTATTTAGCCTTTGACGAAAATGGTGTTCCGTATATTGTGTCTTCAAACAACATACCACCTTGGGCTCCTTCCGGTAAAAATCATGAAAAGTTTAATTTGATTGTTCTTTTAATCGCTTTTTTTTTTAGCTTACACTGCCATAAAACTCATCATCACGGTGAGGCTTTCGGCGGCTTTTTGGTAAATCTGCAAAATAATTCTCTTCCTGTTCAGCACTATTTTTTATGTATATTTTAAGGTCAATTATATCTGACTGCGATGAAACGTACAACTATTGGGAGCCAACCCATTTTCTTCTGTTCGGAAAAGGCTTCCAGACTTGGGAATATTCTCCAAAATTTGCTCTACGTTCTTACCTGTACATATTGACCCACACTGTCCCTGCTTGGATATACGAGCAAGTACGTCATTTAGACGGACGCTATTTATCCAATCTTCTTACTCTCAATAATTTTTCAGGTGCTGCAGCCAAATAGAATGTACATCTTCTACTTCTTACGCTGTCTTTTAGCTCTAGGATGCTCTGCTTGCGAAGTTTACTTTTACAAAGGAGTGCTCCGTGAACTAGGAACTAACGTGGCGCGTCTTACCCTGCTTTTGTTAGTTTTTAGTGCTGGAATGTTTGCCTGCTCCACCTCGTATCTGCCATCAACAACTTCAATGTATTTGATACTTTTGTCTCATGGAGCTTGGTTGAATCAGGTAAGAAAAATCAAGGCGTTATCTTGGTCAATCTAGCTTTGAAAACTGCTTTCATTCAAAAGTCTTGGTTAGTGAAGTATTAAAGTATTAAAATGTTTCAGAGCTATGCGTTAGCAATTTTTACCACAGCTATTTCAACTTTGATGAGTTGGCCTTTCGCTGTTGTACTTGGTATTCCAATAGCTTTTGACGTGGTATTCAGAAAGAAAAGGCTAGTCTTATTCGTCAGGTACTTAAAAAAGAGTAACTTTGCATATTTAAAAAGAAATGATTGAAACCTTTCAACCTCTAGGTGGTGCATGATTTCCTTACTTGTCATCCTGGGCCCTCTTATAATCATTGACAGTCAATATTATGGAAACCTCACTCTGGCCCCGTTCAATATTGTGAAGTATAACATTTTTTCTTCACACGGCCCTGATCTATACGGTACTGAGCCCTGGTATTTCTACATAATCAATGGATGTCTTAATTTCAATGTTATTTTCCCACGTGAGTGTGATTCGTTAAAACGTGCCCTTATACAATCAAGTTTATGCATCTTGTTTCTAGTTTCGATCTTGGTTTTGCCCGCATGGACTATTACCAAACTGCTTATTAACATGCCAAAGCGCTCCAACACTAATGCAATTCCTCCTTGGCTGATCCACTTCGCTCTTTATTCCTGGCTTGCAATATTCACATTTCAGCCACATAAAGAGGAGAGATTTTTATACCCAGTGTACCCTTTGATATGTTTGGCTGGAGCAAGCACAATAGATTACTTTCAAAAGATTTTCTTCCACTTCTTTGTAAAGATTAAATCGAACCACTATCTTGATCACACTACATTCATCTCTCTCGGTAATTTTTTTAATTACAATTACAATTTATTTTACGATGTTAACCTTTTGTACCAAAGGAGTCATTGTTTTGTATGCCCTGGTGAGTGGTTCACGCGTATTCTCAATGCACAACAACTATCATGCTCCACTGGACATCTGGATGCATATCAGCAATCTTCATTTTCAAGATAATTTTGGTTCAAGTCAAGTGAATGTTTGTGTAGGTAAAGAAAGATATTAAAAAGAAACATTTAATTATGAATCGAATCGTTAAAATTTATTCACAAATTCAAGGCCAAACAACTAATGATTTTGAATTAAACTTATCGTTATGTAGGTAAAGAATGGCACAGATTTCCATCATCGTTCTTCCTTCCTAACAACAATTGGCACTTAAGATTTTTGAAGTCAGAGTTCAAAGGACAGTTGCCTGCTCCTTATCCAATAGAAAAACCAGGTAAAAATTAGTGTAGTCGATGCATAACTTTTAGAGAAATGTTATAGTCTGATATGCATATAATTTATTTATTTATCGAATAATGACTCATATGCTGTAAGATACTTGCTCCACACGTCAAGAATTGCCCTGTGATCAATTTTTATCAACATTCTATGACCTTAGAGAAAGTACCATCAAAGCAAGATCTTTTCATCCTTAAATTTTATTACCAGGTGGGGCTGAAAATGCAACCAAAGTGATCAGCGACCATTTCAATGATCAAAACAGAGAAGAGCCAAGCCTTTACTTCAACGATTGGAAAAACTGTGACTTCATTGTCGATCTGCTCTCTGAGAGCGTAACCGATCTCGAACCGAATTATTTGCAGAAGTACCCAGACTTCATGGAAGAACTTTTAAGCTTTGAGTATCTCGATGTCAAAGCTTCGGACAGACTGTTTAGGGCACTTTACGTACCTCTCTTAAGTCCAGCCAACACAAAATTTGTAAAGTATGCTTTGTTGAAGAACAAAGTAAAAGAAAGGGAACGACATAAGCTTAGATGATTTCGACAATAACCTATGAATTAAGTTAATTTCCTAGTTGCTGTAAAATTCTGATATTATCAGAAAAAATGTAACTTCAAGCTCAGATTCAAACTTCCTTCTAAAGTTTCACGTAGCCCTTAGACTTTACTTGGAGGCAATGTTTTTTTACAAACGGTTAAATACATTAATTGTACATTTTTTGCACAACTAGTTGAAGCCTATTTATATATTATTACTATGTGCACACTTGGTATCAGATGCCAAATGTTTCTAAAGGCGCTGAGGTGGAGAGCTTTTTGAATAATTTGTGTAAACCCAACATATTTATTCAATCAAATAAAAGCTTATCTAAAAAATCCAAGCTCTTTATTTAGGTGTTTCAAATGCAGCCAATCACTTCGAATAGAAAAGCAATGGAGATTTGCAAAACGTGAAAGTTTATTTGAAAGAAATCTTGTTATGAAAAGCAAAAAATGGTGAGAATTTCATAGTTAAAAAGTGACCTTATTTATTGTTGAAAAGAAACTCGAAAGGGTCAATGCGGCGGCGAGATGCAGCAGCCTGGTGGCGTTTTACCTGTAAATAGGAAATGGTCTGAGGAGGGTCTCAAGGTGATAAATGGTTTTATGAAATGACTACCTCTTCTGGTTCAAGCTCATCGGGCAAAAGAACTCTGTCGACTCCGTGTACAACCCCATTTTCGGAGATCATGTCGCAAGAGGTGATCTCAGCTCTGTCAGCATACAAATAACCACCGTTGGATCTACGAACAGAAATCAGATCACCACTAACGGTTCTCTTAGTTGTCGTGTCGAAGAACAAGGTGTTTCTGTAAAAGGTAACACGATTTGAAAGAGGCCCAAAGGTTTCCTTTCTTGCTGGGATTCCTACCTGTTGATACCAGCACAGCAAAGGTGACCCTTAAGAATGTGATGGTTCACAACCTTAACAGCAAGATCTTTGTCGGCCAATATTTTCTTAAGTGTTTCCTCTTTCATATTTTCAAAAGCACTGTCTGAGTAATAAAACAATCCAAATAAAATCAAAAATCAAATTGAACTTTATAAATTTAAATATACCTGTCGGTGCAAAGACTGTAAATGGTCCTTCAGCATTGAGGTCGTTCTCCAGTTCGGCAAAAGTGACGAGCTCAACAAATTTTGAATATTTTCCTTGGTGTTTGATGATTTCAAGACTTTTTCCTCCTATAAGGTAATTGATTAAAAATGCTTTTAGCATGCTATACACTCATTTCCTGCTTTTATTCTCAATTCAATTCAAGATATTTTAATGTTATTTCAAACAAGCCGGCATTATTGTTTGTCATTCCCCCTCACTGTACTTCATTCCAAACAGGCTGCCGTTATGGTTTTCCATTCCCACCTCTTATTGGCTTTGGCGCCAACATTTTTACCCTCTTCTATTTAGCCAGAAAGTTGTGGTCCCATTTTTTTGTATGTAAGCTCTGCCCTTCTATCAGTAAACTTACTCTTTTCTTGATTGGGAAGGTCATTACTGGGTTTTCGCTACTCGTCTTCAGACCACATCATCCCACTCATTACTTTAATTTTCTAAAAAAAGTAATGAGATTTTCATACCAGGCGGCAGGAGAACTTTATTAACTGTGTGGATCATTCCTCCACAAACTTCTGTGTCAGTGTGGGTAACTCGGGCGCACTGGACCGTCACTGGAATCCGGCTCGGATCCAGAAGATTGACTGGGCTTTGGCCTCCGTACGAATTCATTCGAAGTGTCTTTCCAGCAACACCCGTGGGAAGAATTTTATTGTCAGAGAAGTCGCAGTGGCACATTTTTGAAGAGACAGTGTGATAAAGAAGGAATTCTCGTAGCTTTTCAGGATTAGATTTCAGATCTTTCATGAAGGACTCGGGCAACTCTTTGAGAGCTCGTTCGCTTGGAGCAAAAATTGTCACATTGCTTGACATGATATCTTGAGCTGAGATTTCTACACAAACATTATTTTTTTATGAAAGAAGTTTTTGTCAAAAAATAATTAACCTTATATTCATACCAGCAAGATCAAAAAGTTCTTTCATTGTTGTCATCTTTGCCTCTTCAAGAGCTTCAGAGACACTCCTAGCAGATTCAGGAACGATCACATCATTGATGACATGAATAACACCATTAGAAGCAATTATGTCGACCATCAAAAGTTTCACACCCTCAACTAAGATATTGTCCTGAGGAGGAAAAAGTTTTAAATATTATGACCATTACTAATGTTAACAAAGAGCCCTTCCTACCTGCTCATCTTTCTCCAAAATGACATACTTATTCAAAGCATTTACTGTCTTGGCCTTTGATTCCACGATTCCGGAGCAAATTACATTAGGCAACAGGTGGTGCTTAATGATGTCTGCACTACAACCATTTCCACTCAAAATCTGTTCATCAATCAAATACTCTTTATAAATGTAGACGGCACAAACTTTACAAAATTGAACAACAGTTTTACAAATACGAGTCCTCGACTATATCTTTATTTTGCTTCAACATCTCACCCCTGCTACCGACTATAATTCCAACTCCGACTGTAACTGATGCATTACAAAATGCATCAGTTACAACTCCGACTGTAACTGATGCATTTTGTAACACAAAGCGATAAAAAGCTGAACGCAACCCACAGCAGACTGGTGAAAAAGCAAAATAGAAATAAGAAAACAATTCAAAGCAAATAGAACATTTTCTTCCATATCAAATCAAGCAAAACAATATTTGCAAATATAGACAGACAACCCCTTTCTTCCATATCAAATCAGAAAGTATAAAAAGCAAGGAAATTCTTTATTGGTTTATGAGTCTTAGTTCAAACCTTGCCACGTTCACAACCGTCACCATGTGCTGTCTGCCTGATTGGCTTCAAGGCCTTTGTTGTTTGTTCACCTGTTGCTTTTGATTTCTACTATCTTGTTTAAAGGTAATAAAACATTTCCATATTACTTTGACTTTTCATTACAATGGGCGGGATAGAAACTCAAAGATCCAGACAGACTGATTGATTCTCAGGGAGTGATTTAATTCACATAAAACCACTCACTACATAAATAGAATAAGGTAAAAAGAGGCATTTTGAAATACCTTTTCTTTCAGCTTCGACTCCAACTTCTCAAAGGCAGAATCGGTTGGAGCAAAAATAGTCCAATGGTTGTCAGTGCTAGACAAATCCTTGGCAAGTCCAGTTTTTGACAGGACTTCACTCAGTGTCCGGAATTGAATATCATCGGCAATGACCTCGTTAATGGTCTTGGTGGCAGGCAAAATAACCTGATAAATAAATTTAATATTTGTATATAATTCGTAAGATATTTTAAAATTGTATTTTATACCTTGTCTACAACGTGGACAACTCCATTTTCAGTGAAGTGATCCGGTGATGTGATCTTGGCACAGTTAGCCATGACTGTCTTCTTGGGATAGGTATTATACACATTGATTCTCAACTTGGATCCATTGTCTCCTGTCACCATGGTGGATATCGTTTCCTCATCTTGGAAGTCAGTTGAGTCAACAAACCCTATGAGAAAATTATTCTGTTTATAAGTCCAATTTCATTTCATTTGAATGGAAAAACCTTCAACAATGTGTCCTTTAATGATGTCTGACAACTTTGGACTTTCAGCAACTGTCAAGTCTCTGCGTCTCTAAATTCCAATACCGAATCATGAAATATTTCTTTTTTTTAAATAATTTGTAATATTTTTTCTCACCCTGCTTGTGGCCTCAGGTTCTAGTTCGACATTGTATTTCTCATATTCTACAGCATTGACTCTCTGCAAATCATGGCGGAAATCTTCGACAGCATCATTTGATGGAACGAAAATGGTGACATTCTTATTGAGGAAATGGGACAAATCAGTCGAATTCAGCAACTCCATGAATTCTGTCACACCCATCTCTTGCATGGCTGACTTCATGTCAGTCAAAGTTGTGGGGATGCAACCTAAATAGATCATCTTGACTATTATTATAACCTAGGCCAGGAAGATTATTTAAAGTTTTTTACTCCAATCCCTAATGAATTTTTTTACAGTATTCTGTTGAAATTTATTTTTGATCTGGTGAAATAAAAATGCATTCATTATAAGTTGCAGAAATGTCGAAGAATTTTTATTCTACAGAAATGTGCACATACCTATTGGTTCTGTGCAGACTTCTGCAGAATCAAAAATGGTCAAAAAAGTAGGATACTAGGAGAGTTCATCTACCTACCAGTTCACCTACCCCTAGTTCCCCTAGTCAAAAAACATGGCGACTTTAGTCCCTCTTAGCCTTATTTTTTTCGCAAAGAAAATGTGGACGTTTAAGCGACTTTGTAATTTATTTTTGTTAGCAACTATTTTAGCACTAATTTTTCTGCTCAATGACACTTTTGAGATTAATATGAAAAGCACCCTTTTTTCACCGCTGTTTTTTCCGCTGTCAACACCCTTCTCGTACTAAAGGCAATAGCATTAATTTTTCCTTTCGACCTCTGTCGCTAGAAAAAAATTGAATTTTTTAGGAAAAGTGAAAGATATATAGCGATCGATGAAAAAAGGCGCTATATTTTATTGACTAGGGTCACCTACCCCTAGTTCACATACCCACTATAGGGTAGCTCAACTAGTTTTCTTATGTACTGTAGGTGAACTGGTAGGTAGATGAACTCTCCCAGTACCTAGCCATTTAATTATGTCCATGTCACTGCACTGTGTTACTTTGACTGAGGGTGCCTTGTTGATTTTTTTTGCAATCCAGGGTTGAAAAATTGACCGGGGATTTGAACCGGCATTCTTATATATTACTTCTCAGTCAGGTGCCTAAGACCTCTCAGCCATGGCAACTCATGATTTTAATTTCACCATAATGATCACTTGAACATAACTTTCAATAATGACTTGATAAGTTATTACAACATCAATTAAAGAAAGCCTTAAGTGTTGTAATTCAAGGTGATCTGGGCTGGGATAAACAATCTTAGGAGCAGTTGTCAACCCAGTTGACGTGAGGGTGGTTGACCTTACATTAAGAAGTTTTTGCCCCAACGAGTTGGGGTTTTGGGGCTAAACTGGAAAGTATAGTTCTGGTGTATGTGCTGATCGAAGGTTGGTGTTCACAGCTTAAAGTCTACGCTGGATTTGTTGTTCACAGATCAGGAGTCTATTGCTGGGATTACTGCTCACAGTTCAGAATCTCTGCTTGCGTATTACTGCTCACATGCCATTGCACAAAGGCAGGTGTTATCAACCATGTGATGAGAATTTTCCAACCCAAAGAGTCTGGTTTTTTGGAACAGTGAGTCCTCAGCACTTGAAGTTCCGCTGAAAGCGGAAGGGGATCCTCTTCCAAGAAAAAACACACACCAATTTTTCTTTCAGAAGAACCCAACAGGTGCTATATAGTCAAAAGTTAAAGATCTGACTGGGAATTGTTTGTTATTTTTTTGGCAATAAGGGGCCAAAGATTGCCTGGAGGTGCCCACCGTAGTTTGATCCCCAGACCCTCAGATTCCCAACCTGATGCCATAACCACTCGGTCATGGCGATTCTAGTTGCCTCGAAAGTTTCCTTGTATCTTTTGAAAGGTAAAAGGTATCTAATTCAAAAGCCCTAGAAATCAATTTTATAGTAGGTCTTGCAAAGTTAATCATAAAAGGCACACTTTTTAATCCGGCTGGGAATATTCGCTGGATTTTTTAGGACTGTACGGTGTCAAAGATTGCTTGAAGGTTCCTGCCGGAGTTTGAACCAATAACCCTCAGGTCCCCAGCCAAGTGTCATGACCATTAGGCCACAATGGGCCCAAGAAGTGGATACTCCAGGGTCTAAAATGTTGAAGTTTACGCATAAGTATAGGGTACCTGGGGCTTAAAGTTGGGTGTGTATATCGTGGAGTGCAGGGAAATATGCTGGGTAACACCGACTTGCTTTTAAAACATCATTAAAAACTGCTGCTTTAGCCTTTTTCTGTTAATGTTGATCACTTCCTTTAAGTATTCTCACCTGGTTTTGACCAGTCTCTGGTAAATCCATAACAGCATTCGTATCTCACTACAATAGTTTCCTTAGTACCATCTACGTTAATGTGGGTTGTACACTCGTGAAGGTTGTCCTTTCAAAAAGAAAATTTTGTTCAAGTTATTTCTTTTTTTCTTTTGCAAAATGAAATGTAACAACTACCTCATCTCTGCATGTTGTGAAACTCATGTCAAATCCTCTGGCTCCTCTTCCCTTACCCACAGTCTCATCAGTTGATCCCTCTTCATCTTCCTTAATGACTTTCCTATCCAGGCAAACATTTTCACCATCCCACCACTTCTTCCTGCTCATGCCAAAAATTGCAAATGGATCGAGAGGCTCTCCGAACATGAACTCGTGAAGTCCGGGGCCTGAGGAATGGGGGTCACGCTCAGGGTCGTCTTCCTCACTCTCAAGTTCTCCTTGACCATCTGCTTGATTTTTTTTAAAAAGTTGAAATTGGAAGATTTGATAAAGACGTATT
>Ga0194133_10000678_pt1 | contig 65679 bp, 67 predicted proteins | sample TA2KigOf40mmetaG_FD_155448 | JGI IMG/M metagenome (GOLD analysis project Ga0194133, IMG submission 155448) | Freshwater microbial communities from Lake Tanganyika, Tanzania - TA2015055 Kigoma Offshore 40m | ecosystem: Environmental > Aquatic > Freshwater > Lake | place: Tanzania: Lake... | reverse complement strand
AAAATCGTTAGGGGTTGGGGTTAAATAAATACTACTGTGTTACATGAAAAATTCGGTGATTACCCAACGATATTTTTATTCTAAATCCATTTCTAATAATTTCTTTGCAAGATTTTGTTTTGTAACCGTTTCGCCGTTTTCCATTTGCTTCTTCAACATAATCCCCTTGGCAGAGGATTCGTCGTAAATCTCTATCTTTCCTACACTTGCGTCAATAATCATTGGGAATGTCTGACCATCAGCCCCGAATCGATTCTTAATAATATGAGCGCGACCCGTCTTATGTACCTTATCCTCTAGCTTCCGTGAGATTGAGAGTACCAAGTCGGCGGTCATAATCTTACTATATGATTCTGCAATCTTATCTGCTTGAATGACTTCCTCTTGAATCGCACTTCTTTGAGTTTGAGAAGCTGTCCAAATCGGAATCTGCAATTCACCTGCCAACCCACGGAGTTCTTCATACACCGCACCCAACTCTTGGTAGCGTGCATCGGTTCTGGCGGTTGCACTCATCAAGTCTGCATAGTCAACAATGATAAGGTCTGGCTTGAATCCCAACGAAGCCATCTGCTGAATGTGAGCCTGAATCGTATGGGATGTAATCGTACGAGCAGGATAATACTTGATGATGATTTCACCCTTAATCTTCTCGACCAACTCCTTAATCATATCAGGATGCTCTGGAATCTTCCCAGGTTCAATCCCCGTATAAATTGTATCATATCGTAGACCGACATAATTCTCATTCAACTCGAGCGTATAGTGAACAACCTTCTTGCCTTTTTGTATTGCGTTTGCACCAATCGTGGCAAGTGCCCAACTCTTACCCACACCAGACGGAGCGATGACTACACCCAATTCACCACCAGCCAACCCACCACCGATAAGCGAATCAAGTGCATCCCACCCAGTGGGAACCGTAGCACGGGCATCTTTTGTTAGACGCTGTTCAACATCCTTCTTCCAATCGTGACCAATAGTCTTGGGTTGACCACTGCGCATCGCGCCGTCAATGATGGTCTTGATTTCACCGTACTGACCCATCTGAAGCAAATCAACCGACTTGATGATAGCTGATTTCAATGTTTGATTCTTAGCGAAATCAACAAAGCTGTCCTTGATATAATCCAAATCATTGTCCTTCATCTTCTGGAAAATACTACGGAGCGATTCAACGATAGATGTACGCAACGTATCATCCTTGACCGCCTTATTCATTTCAACCTTGAACACTTCCAATGTTGGAAGCACCTTATAATCATTGAAATACTCTAAAGTCGTTTCCACAATCCATTGATTTGCATCCAACTCAAAGAAGTTTGGATTGATAACATCAAACGATTGTGCAACAAAGTCCGGCGAGTTCAGCATCGCAGCAACTGCTTTTGCTTGGAAACTCGGGCCGAACTTTGCCAGCGTATCTACATTCTTATCGTATTGCTTATGATTTACCATAATATCTCGCTAAAGTACTAAATGAAAAAGTAATCCATTCATCGTAGTTTTGTATACTACTAATAATCTTAGTCTTAAACATCAGCTTTGTCAAGTCTGCCTTCCGAAGCGGAGGACAGCCTTCTTCGTATTTATGTAATATTTTCATCTTTGCATCAATATTAATATCCACATCGTGCAAATTCATTAATTGCAGATTTCTATTTACTATGCTGGTATTATCTAAAATATTCTCTACTAACTTTGGCTTCTTTTTAATATCAACATATTTTTGTTCAATCAAATCTAAATCCACTTCAACATTCGGGTCGGCAAGTTCTGGAATATATTTTAATACGGTCTTTTCACCTGCCCCCTTGATTCCATCAATATTATCACTCTTATCTCCAAGTAGTGACCGATAGAATACAAAGTTAGATGGATGAACACCATAGGTTTCCAATACGACATCTATATTAAAGGTTTTCTTCTTTACGGGATTATACAGTTTTACACTTTCACTCACCATCTGTAAAAAGTCTTTATCTGTAGAATAGATAATACTGTTTCCACCATTCTTCGTTACCAATTGAGAGAAGTAGGCTATCGTATCATCTGCTTCGATATGGTCTAGTGCAAGAATTGATATTGGCAAACATTCAACCATTTCAACAAGTGACACTAACTGCCACTTCATATTTTCCTTCTCTTGTTCATCGGTAGTCATATCATACTGCCGATTCAAACGAGTAGGTGGCTTGCGATTTGCCTTATAGTCTTTATAAATCTTTCGTCTACGCTGTGACCCACCCTTACCATCAAAGACGAGTACGACTCTGGTAGGCTTGAATGTCTTGACAGCGTATCCTAAAGATTTCATAAAGCCAGCCATCCCGCCGATATGATTCCCATCGTCATCTAATGTAGGAATAGCGGCATAACTTCTCATAAATGTATTCAATGCGTCAACAATAAGGACACGGGAATTATAACCCGTATCCTTACTGTCAAACTGCATCTCATTAAACGCCTTCAATAAATCAGTCATTTAGTAATTGTTTCTTGGATGGTGATACTTCGTCCTCATCCTCTGCGGCTTCCTTGTTGACCGCAGATGGGTCGAAGTCCTTCTCGTACTTCATAATGAGTGCGTCACAAATCTTCTCGTACAACGCTTCCTTGCGGTCTTGGTCAGCTTCGAGGAACGCTGGGAATTCCTTACTTTGGAACTTCTCATCATTATATGAATACCATGCACCAGATTGTTTGATGATGCCGTTCTCCTTCAAGACATCCAACCAACTGCTGTAGTCATCAATACCACGATTGAAGTAGATGTTGAATTCTGCTTCACGATATGGCGGACCCAAACGATTCTTGGTGACCACTGCTTTTGTGGTGATACCAATGATGTTCCCTGCTGAATCCTTCAACTTCCCAATCTGTGACAGACGGATACGAGTGGAGGCGTGGAATCCCAATGCCTTACCACCAGAAGTCGTATATGGGTCAGAGAACGCAGGAGCATTCATCTTCAACCGAAGCTGATTGGTAAAGACCAGTGCAATCTTTTCACGACCAAGAAGGTTGGTAATCTTTCGCATTGCCTTACTGATAATGATAGACTTTGCAGTCGCGTATCCATCCTTATTGAAGTCTGTTGCCATTTCGGTCTTGGTAGAAGCCGCGGCAACGGAGTCAACTACAATCGTGACCAGCTTATCCTTCTTCGCTGCGGCACGAACCTTTTCAATGATGTTCACGATAGAATCAAAGATATCTTCAACCGTATCGTGTTGAACATAAACAAGCTTCTTCATATCAACACCGACTGCTTGGAAGAACTCATCGTTCACCGCGTTTTCGGTATCAATAAGAACCGCAACACCACCACGCTTCTGTGTGGTCGCAATAAGTTGTGCACCAACGAGTGACTTACCCGATGCTTCCAATCCAGTCAATTCGGTGATACGACCAGCGGCAATACCACCATTCGGACGATTGCTGATAGCGATATCCAACATCGTATTACCAGTGGAAATGAAGTCGGTCAAATCCGTAGGAGTCTCCTCTTCTCCATCAAGGAAATAAGCGACTTGACCATCCTTGTATAACTTATTCAAGCTATCTGCGATAACTTGTGCCAATTCATCTCTATCTGCCGATGGACTGGACTTCTTTGTTTTCGTTTCTTTTGCCATATGATTCCTTATATGTAACAAAACACGCAGGCGCTGGATAGTTTTGAGGCTACCCAGCACACAGCGTGTTTTTGGTTAGTTAATTATCGTTGAACAGCTCATCAAACGCATCAACTGCGTTCTTGACATTCTCCTTCGGAGCAGCAACAGTTTCCGTTACAGTCTTAGGAGCATCTGCCTCACGGGCAGGAGTAATGACCGAATTATCTGGGTCAAGATACTTTTCAAGAGTGACCTTCAACTCATTGTAGGTTGGTTCAGTATAAAGTTCCTTGATGTCGGGCTGTTCAGTCATCCACAACTTCATTTGCGCAGAATCAGACGAAAGTGGCGTCTGTGACGGCTTCACCTTTACCGAAGTCTTGGCGAAGTTCGTATCCGACTTCTCCTTCGGGATGTACTCAACTACGATATCACGGCCGGTCTTGGCGTCGGTGATATCCCCGTAATCAGGATCAGAGATGTACGAAAGAAGCTCTTGATAGACCGTCTTGCCAAACGAATAAAACCGAACACCTTTATCCTCTTCACCACGAACGATGATAGGGATATAAGTACGAAGCTTCGGCATGAACGGACGAGCTTCGGCATAACGCTCCTTTGGGTCACGTGACTGGTCAGAACGGAGAGCATCAGCAAACTCCGCAATCGGGTCACGATTGCCATATGAAAGAGGTGAGAGATGGGTCTTGTTGCCCAAATAGTGGAAGTAGAGTTCGATAAAGGGATTCGAGGGGTTATCCTTCCACGGAACGATACGGATGACTGTCTTTCCTTCCTTCGGCTTCCAGATAGCGGTATCGCGGTCCCCACCGCCTGTCCGCTTGAAACTGTTAAGCTTACTCTTTAGTGCGTTGATGTCTAATGCCATTGTACTTCTCCTGTGTTTAAAATGTTTAAGGGTGTTTATTGTAATATACCCCAAGTAGGAAGAAGTATATTACGGTTTGTTTAGTTTGTCAAGTCCTACTTACTAAAAGTTTAATATTTCTTTTATTTTTGTTTTAACGATTTTTAATTGACCGTGCGCAGTTACTAAAATAGAATTTTTTAATTCATCCCAATCAATCTTATAGGATTTATCTATTTTACCACCGTTCTTACTTGCAATCAATGCGTTTAATGCATTAATCGTATATATTGTATTTGTTTGTTTCTTTCTATGTACTGATATAGTTGAGGCTGGTGGCGCGTAATGTTCTTTTAATGAACCCGCTACAATATTATATGTTAAAATTAATTGTGTAGGGTCATCAACATTTTCTAGTACGTATATATTGTTGAATGCTAATGTATAGGAATTCTTCACTAAATTTACATTTTCGTCCAATTTATCAGCCGCTATAAAAGTACATAACAGTTGCGTTTCATTCATATGATACTCGTAAGACTGTTAACCAACTTCTTATAAGTATCAAATTTTATTCGATAACACTATATTTTGTATACGTTTAATTCATTATAATTGTGACCACGATACTGCCGAACAGGATATTCACCCGCACTCAATAATTTTGATATATTTTCCATAGAATCTAGTTCATCGTTGTGAACGTCCAATAGAATTGCATCATAGGTATACAGAATAACTTTGGATTCATACATACCCAAGAAACCGCAGACATCTTTAACACGGGATATAGCCGCTTCGGTTTCGGTCAACTGCATCATATAGTTGAATACCTTGTTCTTACTTGGGTCTGGCATGGTGATTTTGCGACCCGTTCCTGACAATACAAATCCATTCTGACGGTATTCTTTCCACAATTTGGATGAATACTCCTTAATCTTTTGGAAGAACTCTACACCACCCGTGTCATCGGATTGTCCGTACATAATCGCAAACGTACGGGCTTTTGATTCCTCATACTGCTCTTTGGTTATGGTCATATTACCATAGTATTGTTGTGCGAGGTACGTGTGAAGTGAGGTCGGGGGAAGATAGTAATCTATCAACTTCCCAGCCAATCGTAAGTGAAACGCCTCATAATCAAACTGAACAAGGGTTCCGTTCTCCCCAAATCTACTGACAAACTTTTCACGACTCCCATCATTCTTGTTCAGTGCGGCAAAGTTAATCCCACCGAACGCATTACTCGGACGACCTGTGGATGTATAGAGGTTATAGTCAGAATATACAAACGTGTTATCAGTAGTATACAAACCAGACTTTTCAATATTGGCTAATGTAGGAATCGTGATTTGATTGATAAACTGGAACGATGGGTCAAGTTCCATAGATTCATATCGCTTATGGAGATGTTCACAATGTTGAAGAAATGCTTCTGCTGTTTCTACCCACGAAGTAAGTGGGATACTATAATGCAAATTCTTGAACTTGAACTGATTTTTAATCTGATGCATCACCATCGTATAAAATTCACGATATAACGGAATCACATCATTACTGAGATGGACTATCGTTGCCAAATCAATCACATTGACCGCGTTGGTCAGGTGTCGAAGTTCCTTTTGGTGTAGAGTGACCAATTTATATGCACGGGATAGGTCAATCTCAAAGTGTGGGGCATCGGGATGATTCACCGATATAGTATAAAATGTCCCATCTTCAAATCGAAAATGGAGTGAGGACAGTTTGTTTTGAACAAGATGTAGAAACGCATCAACCGCCACGGGATAGACATATGCAGTCTCTTCCTGTAAGCGGTTAGTGAGTTTCGTAATATCGTCTAGATGTGTAATAACCATTAGTTCCTCAATAACATATTATAAATCAAATATAATATGTTAGATTGTATTTGTCAAGTCTTAGTACGATGGGTTACTTGAATAGGATAGTGGGGTTGGTGTTAGTTGCGGTTCGTTACCAGATGTTGGTTCGTTAATAACTGGAGTTTGCTCTTTGTTAATAATACCTTGGAAATATTCTAATGGATTACGTAATATTCTATCTAGTCCAGGTAATTTTTGAGTATACCAATCAATTGTTACTCTATTTTTGTGTCTAACCCCATAAATAATATTTCCATCTTGTGCTTCGATGTCATTGGCAAATCCAGAAATGAGCCATTTTAATTCTAAGGTAATATAATTTGTATTCGTTCTAAACAATTCGTATTGTTTTTGGTCTACTTCTATAATGTCTTTAAACGATGTTGTTTTGATAAAATACCGCATCACATATCCCAACCCTATATCTTTGCGTGTAATTTTTGGTCTATTGCTAAGTGGATACATAAATATTCTGTGTATTATTGTATAGGTTGACCCGATTCATCCAAGACTTCACCAGCTAATAAACGTTGTGCAATAGTAGGTGTAGATGGAGCCGTAGCAACCAAAGACTGGCCTGCCTTTAGTAACTCAACCATCTTTGGCGTAGTTTGTCCTGCTCTTCCAAGATTACCATCTACTTTTAATCCGTATCTAGCTTGGAACTCTCTTAATTTAGTTATGGTAGCTCTATTACGTTGACCTGTTTGTGGTAATCCATTGTCACTTTGGAACTTTTTGATTATTGTGACAAGTTGTGTTGATGTTACTGGTATTTTATATGCCGCCCACGGACCACCTTCTGTTGGTGGAGTTGTTCCACCAGGCTCCGCGGGGGTCGAAGGTGTTGTACAGATTTTTGGTAGATTGGTACCCCGTGTGTTTGCCTTGGTTTCTCTCTCTGGGGCATATCTAAATCTTCCGTCAATTGTCGTTATCCACCCACCAGATGGTGTGAATTTATTTACAATTTTTGTAACCACATAAAATCCACGTTCTAAAATAGTAGGAACGCGGTCGATTAGAAAAGATTGTAATAACTCTATACCCCCGATACCTGGTAACGTTACTGACGAAATAGTTTTTGTTAAGTTTGAACTATTGAATGCATGGGTTTCTGGTATCGTTCTTCCGTCTTCTGCATTTGTCGAGTCAAAATTTAATTTTTTGAGAAACAGTCCTTTATTAATTACTATAAAATATAATGCCGTTCCCAAACTATTCAATTCACGTAACGAGTCAACAGTCATTCCATTCTCTTGTGCAAACAGAGATTGTAGTGCCTCAGCTTGTGCTGGAGTGGTGGCAGGTTTACGTTCTACTCTGGGGTACTCTACTCTTGTATTATCGGCTGGAGCTGCACCCCTTTGTTGACGACGTAGGAACTCAGCTCGGACCGATGCTGGGACTCGTGTGGTCTCGTCCGTTCTACGAATATTATATTTCTGACCTTTAAACAATTGATTATCTGGACAAGTTTCCTCTGTGGGAGAACATATTTCATTTTTCGTACATTCACTAAATATACCTTTAATAAGACTGATTCGGTTCAGTTCAGGGATATCAATAGATTGTAATGTACTTTTCTGTGCCGGCCCCCCAATACCGGCTATCGCTTGTACTGCTATAACTTGTGGTAAATTAAATTCTACATTCAAGTCCAATAGTTCACTACCTAAGTATTTACCATCAGTTAATGCCTTAGTTCCCCGATTAAACATATACAAATACTTAGGTTCATCAACACCAATACCTTCTGTAGATTTTTGATATCGTTCTATAGTAATCTTATCGATACCGTCTAGTACACTTTCTCTATTTTTTTCCTCGTTGTCAATATATGGACGGTCTTCTGTTGTTACTGTTGGGTCTGCTACCGGCGGTTTTTGCATAACTGATAATCGTTTAGATAATCCCATATCAACAACGAATAAACCGGAATTTTGTCGGTCTGATGAGTATAGTTGTAGATTCCAATACCCTTCGGTTGCGTCGTTCATCGTCGTTAACAAATAGTCTATAGCAGATGTTATTGTATCTTGTGAAGTGAATGCCTGTTTAATAGCTTTAGTGTTTAACCATACTCCGTTTGTTAACGAACCAATACCAGGACTATCTTGATTATTTTTATCTATATTTCTGAATGTGCCAACACCACTTCCTATTATAAAATTTGCTATACTGGTATTACCTCTGAATCTATCATACTCGGTTTGGGTAGGATTAAATACGTTTACAAAATCGGTATACGTTTGATATTCTGCCGCAGTCTTTTTTGACTCTGCGGTGTAATTATAAATTACCATCACATTTGGGTTAGTTGAACGTAAGTGAGGATGATAGTTTACTTGATTTGCTTGTAATTTATTATTTATCGCGCCGTTTGTAACTTCCGTTTGAGACGGACTTCTTACTGCTCTAAGCAATCCCAACTCTAATAATTTTTTTGTATTATCATCTCTGATAACACTTATAATACCTCGGTCTGCGTCTAACATTAGTCGTTCTATGAAAAATCTCCATGAAACGAAATATTCTGCTTCGGTTGTTCCTGCCTCAGCAGACCCCGCACCATTTACACCAGGTTGGTTGTTTGCTATCAGTATAAAATCGTCGGCCCATTCATAAGATTTTGATTGTGCTTTAGCCCGTTCTACCTTTTTTAATTCTTCCGTCATAAAAGAAGTAAATGAGTTATATAAAGTTGCCGATTGTGGTGAAAAGTATTGCCGTACATCATATACCTTACAAGGGTTGGTAGCATCAGGACACAACGCCTTTACACCAGTATGTGTAGTAGGTATTTCAAAATGTTGAATTGAGTGAACCGTTAACGAAATTTCATATGTATTATTCTTGTTATATTTCAAATCAAACTTAACTACATACCCAAAAAAGATTTCATAATTTCCATTATTGTTGTACACATACTCATTGATAAACGCAGACCCAGAATCAGGAGTAGTTATTATATCACTAAATATTTTGCCGATTTCGTCTGATCGTTGGTTCCAATTAAACGGTTTAAATGTATTAACTCGTTCAGTACTTCCCACAAAATTTTCTCTTTGTGTAGCGGATTGATTACCAAATTCTAACACAACTCTTGTCGCCGGACGAAGGAAATACTTTAGTAACGTATCTACCTGCCCAACTGAGTATGCAATAATTTTAATATCCGCCTTAAATAAACCACCTCTCACTCCCATAGGGCCGGCCAAACTTCGTTCGGTGCTGACTTCGGTTATACCAGGCATAGGGATATTAGCCTGTTCTGTCTTATTTGCTGTTCTAGCTTCTACCACAACAGGAACTCTAATCTGATTAGTACCATCTGTTTGGGTTGCTACAGCATATCCAACAATACTTCTATTACTTTGTGGTAAATACAAATCATCAAATATTAGTTCTTCTTCTCCGTGTGGTCCTAACGATGGACACCACGCCGAAATATCTTGTAAGTCCGTTTCCCCGTCACTTATAACTTTAGCAGGAGCACCATCTTCTAAATTTTGTCGTAAAACATTAACTAGAGATGTTAGTTTAACAAACGGTGTGTATGTATTTGCTGTATTGTCCGATAATCTTCTACTAGTTAGTTCAAACTGAACCCGTGGGTGAAAAGATTCTAGTGTACTAATAAATGGAGTGATATTTGTTTCTGGAGCAGTAACCCCTATCGGTCTACGAGAGTTGGGGCGAGCGGGTGCTTCTGTACGAGGTAATACTATTTCCGTAGTCCCCCTAATTTCATTTAAATATCGAGTAGGGTCTATTGGCGTACCATTAGAATCTGCTAACTGAAAATGCAAATGGGGACCTGATGAAAATCCCGTATTACCCACTCTACCTATTTCTTGCCCCGCGGCAACCTGTTCTCCTTGGGTAACTTTTGGTCCACCTACCAATTGATGACAATATAATGTTGTGTACTTTTTAGACGTATCATCGGTTTCAGTATGCTCCAACTTTACGGATACACCACAATCGTTATCGGAAGAAGGTTGACTTACTACCCGCACTACCACTCCTGAACTTACCGCATATATTGGGGTATTACTTGGTGCAGGTATGTCCACTCCTGTATGGTTTGCCCTTTTTAGTCTACCATCTATTAATATTTCTCTAAAACCAAGACCACTAGAAATTCTAAGTTTAGGAGTTTTTATCGGAAGTGAAGAAAATCTTATAGTCATAAATTACAGTTATACGTTTGGAATAAATAAACGAGTACCTACAGGTATCGCCATACTACCATTTGCTAAATTATTTGCTTTAGCGAGTACCCACCAATTTGTTGTAGTATTATAAAACTTATATGATAATGTGTCCAGTCTATCTCCATCCTGCACAATATAATAAAATGGAATATCTTCTGTAGGAATTTTTGTAGGTATTACTGATGTGTAATACGCTATCTTTTTTGTTGTATCTATTTTCGGTGTAGTAGTATAACGTTCCATGATTTAATCCTGTTAAACTGATCTAGATGCGGCCTCGTTTGCTGCCGAGGTAGATTGTTCTTTCTCAACATTTTCAGTAATTTTATAAAATGGACTGTTATGAAACTTGGTGCTTTTTTCAAGAATACTTAGTTGCATATTTACATTGACTGCGAAAGGAACCTCTTTATCTATATCAAATGTAATTGACTCATCTAGAAAATCATAATCCAACGATTCTATATAACATGGTTGGTCATCATAAATTCCACCGACAGTAATTTTGAAAAGTGGTGGTATCATAAAACCATATATAACGCCTCTAGGAAATGCTAATCCTGATAGGTAATTTACGCGTGTCCACACCGCATCTATTTCGGGTTGAGAGAATGCAACTATATTAAATCCCAAACTCACATTACGTTTTGCTCCACCATATGTAACAAAGCGTTCAGTGCGCCCCACATAACGTTGTTCGTTAAATTCTGTTTTTATAGATTCTTTAATTGACGATAATAATGCACGAAATTGTACAGGTGCAGCAGGATTATTTGAGTCAGAGAACATAAACTTTATGATATCAGTTTTTCCCTCGTTGACAAGATCGTCCGGAGGAGTTCTAATTATACTATATTGTATTAAATTTGCTACTTTAGTGTCAGTATTAAATCGTTTATATAGGTTGTATCTGTCCTGAATAATATACGATGTCCCTTTAGACCCGCCACTCTTAGGTTTACCAAATGGCGCATCATTTGTGTCAGAATCATCACCTGGATTTTTATCCGTTAGGTATGCACTATGTAATCTATACTTTTCATTTCCTGATATTAGTCTTTTGTCCTCGTAAAACTTTTTTCGAAAATTATTCGCCGACTCAGTAAATGTTGGTATTTCTATTCGTTCCTCTGGTTCAATCTCTGGTACTACTCCACGTAAAGATTTTGGTATTAATTTACTAATTCCTGCTTTGGCTACATTTAACAAAGCAGAACGAGTTTTGCTTATTACTCGCGATTTAACAGTTGCTATATTATTAAGTCGTGGAAGTCCTCGACTTTCTAATGGTTGAGGATCGAACACAACAGGACCAGCACCCCCACTAAGGCGAGGAGCTAGACCGTTACCAAATATCTTAAATTCTGGTCGTGATGACCTATAACTTTGTGGAATAAACGGTCCTGCTACTTGTTTTAATTGACTTGTTAAATATGTCGATGCTATAGATTTAACTGTTGGGAAGAATCTATCCCGACCACCAAAAAATGCATTTAATGCACCAGCTATTTGAAATCTACTGGATATATCTGTTACCGTGGTAGTTTGTAATAATCCGGGTATAGAAGGTACTATTCCGAGAGACGGAGGTAAACTACGCTTAACATGTATAAAAGGGACGGTACTGGCTATTGTAGATAACGGATTATATAATCTAGTGTTCTGAAATGTGTTTCCCGTTTGTAACAATAATTGTTTAGCAATGAATAAAGTACCTTGTGGTGACCGTAAAAATTTAAATATACGTACAGCATCTCTGGCTGTGGATACAACCGGAACTGAACGATCATCGTCTTTAACTCTACTATTTGATGTAAATACTCCTGTTCCACTAGGTAATTTTAATTGCTTTAATGCTTGTATAGCATCTCTCGTAGTAAATTGCGATTGGTTCTTTGTATCCGGTTTAATGGATATCAGTTGGTCAGAGTCGGCGGCAAATTTATTGTAGATTTCTTGCTTCCTACTTTCAAACAAATCTATTAGTAGTCTTGGCATAAATTAGTTTACCTCATTACGAGAATACACACCAACCAATTTCATACGAGGAACCTCTTGAGTTATACCACCAACATTAATCGTGGTGGTTGCATTAGCAATAACATCAATTAGTTTATCTATTTTATTAGACAATTGTGACGTATCGCCACCCATTTGTAATGCTCCCTTTGGGAACAAATTGGTACCTGCGATAATATCATCGGCGTTGTTAAGTGCAAATGCACCGTTTGGGGTGACCAATATTCTACTACCGTATCCAGCTGAAAACATATCATTTGCAGGTTTTGCGGTTCCTGCTGCAACTAATCCAACTCCCGCGCCAAGTAATGCACCAATTCCAGCACCTACTGCTGTCCCGACACCTGGAATAACCGACCCTACTATTGCTCCTACACCTGCGCCGGAAAGGGCTCCACTACCTGCTCCCATTGCTATCCCGGCACCGACATTACCTTGTTCTACCATAGACCGACCTTTAGCCATACCAAAAATTCCTGCTATAATAGCCAATACGGGTAATACCATTCCCAGTACTGCCGATAGTCCACCAAATTTACCGATTAGATTCATAACCATTCCCATTAGTCCACTAGCACCTAATGCATATAATGATACGGCTGCGAAAGCTGCTGCTTTTGCTACACTATAGTATGAACTTTCAAGGATATCTTTTACTCTGGCTGCTTCGGTAAGTTTTTTAGCGAATGTACCAACTTTTGTTGCAGCCTGAGTCATTTGTTCTTCTATCTTCTGAGCGGCACTTTGTTGTTCACCACCCGCCTTCAAAAAGTCTTCGGCTGAAATTCCTAATTGTTTAAATAACGCACGAGTGCTTGCGCTTTGTAATAAGTCTCTTGGAACCGTTGCTCTAGCATATGCCATCAATGCATCAGGCCCTTCTTGTTCAGCTATCTGTATCAATCTACCAAAATCTAGTTGTGCCCCGACTTGGTTTAATTGTGCTACGGTGTCGATTGCTCCATCAAGATTAGTAACTAGTCCTTCTTGTGAAGCTTGTACACTGGCTAAGTTAATACCCAACCGTTCTGCATCTACTGCTGCTTTAGCAAAACTTTTTCCGTATAATAAGAAAGAAAGTGTATTTTTGCCAACAATAGTAGCAAATTGACCAGACGATAAACTTGCACGACCGCTTGCTTTACGGAACTCTTCAAATTGTTTTACATTAGACATTCCTGTGGTTACTAACGCACGGAGAGATTCATTGGTAAGTTCAAATTCTGATTTGAATCCACCCTTAAGATTTGCAGCAAATGCTTGGGTACCCTTCGCACTAAGTTCAAATCCTTCGCGGGTACTAATAAAACTATCGGTTAATGATTTCTGTGCTGCTTGTTGTTGTGCGAGGGATACCGCTCTATCTGCGTCCAGTTTGAAAAGTTGTTTTGCAATAGCATTTCTATTTGCAAGTTCTACTTTGACGCCTGCTGTAGCACTGACACCAATGGTAGAAGCAAATTTTATTCCTGCTTCACCAATTTTTACTAGCTCATCACCAAATTTTAATAATTTTTCTCCTGCGTTCTTTACAGCCGCGGTATGTTTTTCTTGTGCCTCGGTAGAGTCCTCTAATTGTTTTCGGTATTCCCTTTGCTCGTCAACAAGCACCTGAGCTTCTAGGATTGATGTTTTTGTACCATTAATTTGATCTTTTATAGCAGCAGTTAATAATTTGACTGCCGAAGCAAGTTCAAACGTATCATTACCTTTAAGTTTTTTTAATTCATCTCCTGGATCTGCCATATCTATCTCTTTTGAGGTCTACTACCTTTTTGTGCGGATTTAACAGCCTCTGCTTCTTTTATTTTTGCATCTTCCAATTGTTTCATGTGGAAGCTTCGTAAATAAACCGGCATATTATATACTTGTTCAAAACTGAATGCTCCATTACTATAATATGCCATCGCAAATAAAGTTTTATGAATTTCGACTTTATGCTCCGAGGTCAGGCCAAAAAAAGTTGGCCCCAAAGGGCATCCTCGCTTTAATCGTAGTATCACACGACGGACATAATATATTAAGGTCAAAACTCACATCTGGAGAAACCTTTTTATATTCTTCACGTAACGCACGAACATCGCGGATAATCATTGCTTCTGTAAATTCTCTTATAGCTTTACTATCCCGTATACCATTAAAAGATGTTACAATATATTTTAAGCGTGTAGTTGATTCAGAATCAACTGACCCATTAAATTTTTTTAGAGAATTAACTTCATTCATAATTTCTTTTTCATCTGAACGAGTTAATAATTTAAATGTAACCTTTACCCCGGTTGGTAATGTTACAGCGTATTCCAATTGAGAAGCTGTTTCTGGTGAAATCGTTTCCAACGCTGTAAGGTCTACTACATGCGAAAACTTAGTAGCGCAACTATTACATACTACATCTATGGGATAATCTTTCCCGTATGCCAAGATACGAGCCGCAATCATCACCGCATTCAAGTCCCCAATTAATAAATCATCGGGCTTGACTCCAGGCGTAACAATCAAACTTTCCATCAACTTATCAATTACCACACCTTTTTGAATTAAATTCGTTGAGGTAAGGATATCTTCTTCCTTTGCCGTCATATATTTAATATCAATTTTGCCACTTCGTAGTGGACTTCCCTCTGGATAGAACTTCCCACCACTTGGGAGGTCTATCGTTTCTGTCGGGAAATTGTATTCTGCCATAATAACTCCTTAAACTATTAGGTTTTACCACTTATATAAATATCAATCGTCTATATTTTTAGTAGAAATATCCTGTGTATAAATCTGGTTAATTTTACTCACAAACTCTTTAAAATAGGACTTCGAGCGTTCTGGGGTGACCAACGCCCCGTCCACCACCAAGTCTGCCACCTGTTGTTTCTCTTTGAGGATATCCCGCATATATTCGTCAATCGTATCGGCACATAACATATAATAGACTTGGACCTGTCCCTTTTGACCGATACGGTGGGTACGGTCTTCTGCTTGTTCATGATTCGCAGGCACCCAATCGCAATTCAAGAATACCACGGTATCTATCTGGTGTTGGAGTCCGTCAATACCCATGCCGGCTGCCATCAAACTGAACAATCCGACTTTTGCCTCACTGTTAGTCAATCGGTCAATCGTATGTTGCCGTTCTTTACTATTCATTTCACCCGTCAACAGTGCCGCCTTATCTCCGTACTGTTCAGCCAAGAACTTTAACGGGGCAAGATAATTACTGAAAATAAGAATAGGTTTGTCATTGTCTAAGAACTCGTCCACCATTTCGACCAACCGTGGAATCTTCTTTTCAATCAAGAAACTTTGAATTTTTGGCATGTGACCGATGGTGGGTTTCTCTACCTTCCAACGACCAAAGACTTCTCGTAAGAGTTCCTTATATTGTTTCTGTTCGTCCTTCGTCAGTTCTACATACAGGTCGTTTCGTTGCTTTGCGGGAAGTTCGGTAAGAATCTGTTCCTTCTTACGACGAATAACCAAATCTTTCGTTCGGTCGTGGAGGTCTTGGAGATTGCGAGGAGCCTCTCCCTTCCATCCACCGTATCGTTGGGTGAAATGGAAGAAGTTATTGAAACGTTCTTTGTCAAGGAAATTCAACAAAGCAAACGCTTCTATAGGACGGGACATCACAGGAGTACCTGTTAGGAAAAGACAATATTTAGTTTTGATGCCTGGATACTTTCGGCGTTCCTTATATGACCCCAAGATACTCTTTGCTCTGATAGTCTGTCTGTTTTTCAGATAGGTTGCCTCATCACATACCAGCATATCAAATTCTTGCTTTCGTAAATCGGTGACTACCTTCCCGACCGCATCATAGTGGACAATATGAAACTGATTGGAGAGCTTTCCATCATAACTCTTACTGTCCCAAATGGTGGCATCCTTTCCCGCGAACTTTTTGATTTCACGTTTCCAATTTACTACTACTGATAGTGGACAGACGATAACGGTTTTCAGGTTCTTGTGTTGGGCGAATCCGATAGCTTGTGCAGTCTTACCCAATCCAGGCGCATCGGCAATAAGACACCGACCATCTGCTCGTTCCACGAACTTGACGCCCACTTTCTGATAAGGGTAAAGTTGTAATTTCATTCCCTTGATATCAAACTCCACATCGTCTTTAACCCGAATCTCGTCAAGGTCTTCTCTGCGGTCTTTGAGTTTCTCTAGTAAAGTCAATACCTTTTCGTCACACTTGATATTGGTTGCACCAAACACGTTAAATGCTTTCGGGAGATGAACGGCAGGAAACTCCCACCACCTTTCCTCTCCATTCCACTTCCGACCATCTACCTCGTACTTGAACTTCGCCATCAATGTGGGGTTATACGGCATGACAACAACCGCAGTTTTACTATCCTTTAGGTGAATAGTGACTACGGTATCCGTAGATGCTTGCGGTGTATTGGTGACGGTTGGATTATTAGTTCTCGCTATCTTCAAATGCGAGATATCTTCACATTTAAGGGTGAGTGTCGCCGCTTCTTTCCAGACCTCGGGAATTCCGACTGTTTGCGTCATCCATGTAAGGTATGACCGATTATTATAGTATACGTGGGCGAGTGAATATCCCCTAAACTTCCCAAACGTCAGTATCGCGTTATTCGCTGACTGGTGTAGCATCTTCGACCTTGACGTAGGAATACGTTTCTATGTCTAGTCTCCACCCTTCTTGTGGATTTAGATTTAACACTCGCATCATTTCTTCATTTGCTTGCATAACCTTGGCGGTCAAATCTGCTTGATGAATCTTCAGTAATTGATTATTACTTTCAATTAAATGACGAAGTGCTAAAGGTACTGGAACCATTTCTGTCATAAATTACCTTTTATTAGAGTTTAGTTAAATTTAAAATATAGTTTATTATTTGTCAAGGGATACTTGGTCGTGGAGTAGGTATATACAAGGAATTAGGACAACCAGCTAATGCTTGTGCGGCGCTACACGTAGTTGGGATTTGCATACAGACAATACTATATTGTGACCCAGACGGAACATTGTAATTAGCACCGCGAACGCCCCCAATAAAAAACTGGGCAGACAATGATGGCTCTAAACTAGTACAGCGAACCGTACCGTCTGGACACGTTAATACGTCTGTTCCATTTGATCCTGTTGGTCCTTGTGACCCACTAGACCCAGATACCAGTAGTGATGGGTTTACACTTGCGGAAGTTTGGCATATTTCTAAAGTTACACTTAACCCAGCAAATCCAGCGGAGGGTGTACTTCCACTTGCCGCCGCATAAGATGCGGTTATAACTGTAATTATATTTGATGTCGGTGCACTCGCGGTTACTGCAAGCAACGAGTGACTTATATTTTGTACCGTGATTGCTTGACCACCACCAAAAGGAAAATAATATGACATATTAAATTATGTTATAGTGATTCATCACATACACCCAACGTCTGTAAGGTACCACTACCATCTGTGGAATATGCTATTGAGTCTGGTGCGTATGCGCCGAGATTTTGATTAAGTGCAGGATTGGTACAAACACTATTAAAGAACATTGGACTACTTCCTGCACTTAGTGTAGAGTTAGTACTATAGACTGTTATGTTTGTACTACTAAAGTCACAATATCTAATTCCACCCACCACGTATGATGAATAGAATGTATGTTCATGACAACTTGCTGGTGCTGATGCGCAAGATGCGCCAGCCTTAGTAGCATCATGCCACGAACTTGATATTAAATATACACTATTACCACGTGGGCCTGTTACTCCTCTTGGCCCTTGTGCACCTTTTGGTCCTGCTATCGGGCCTGCATTGGAACCAGCGGCTCCAGTAGAACCAGTGATGTTTAGTGCTAAAATAGCGGTTACGGGTACGGCAGCAAAGTTTCTAATAAGTGAACCAGACCGAGCAATACTCGCACTTACAGCAAATCCTACTTCATTTACTGATATATTATTGGGATAAAATTGCACGTTATGGTACTCCTACGGGTAAAGATACACCACCAGCTAATCCACCGACTCCTTGCAATCCAATATCTCCAGTTAATCCAGCAGCAAAACTACAACTACCATTTACACCATTTGCCCCCGGCACACCAGACGTAGCATACGATGCACTAGTGATACGAGTGGCGTAACTTGCTGATAGTGCATAACTTGATAATGACGCCGTGGTTGCAAGAGAAGTATTATATACCTGATTTAATGAACTTGACCCAAATGGATAAAAACGCATAGATTAATCTTCTAAGTTATAAATGGTAAGGTCTGCATTTAATGAACCAGAATATACCGTGGTTACATTAGATAAATTTTCTAATATGTAACTTGTTCTATTTACCCCAGGACTATAATTAGGGTCATCCCACGTATATGCTTCCAATACAGGAACTAACGGATACTGATAACTTGCTGAATCAAACATCATATCAGCGATAAGCTTTGACCCAGAATTTGGAACAACTCCGAATGATCTGATTTGTTCTGCTAGTGGTACATCTGCTATATCAGTAGAATATAGTCGTATTCTAGCAGCGTAATCGGTTACATTTTCTACAGTAAATCCTGTGTACCATGCGTATCCAGGACATGCTATTGGGTCTAAATTATATGCGGCTTCACATACCGGTGCGCCGAATCCATATCCAGCTGGGTATGGTCCATTCATAAATGTGCCAATTAGTATAGACGAGGTACCTGCTGCAACATTAAAGTCTTGGGAAACATATTGCCAACTTGCAGAAGGCATTGCAGTTGCTGTTATGTAATCTGGTAGTAAATTACCACCACTGTCTGCACCTATTGCAAAAAATCCAATAGCACTGTTTTGGAATAGTGTATCATTTGCGGTACCATCGTGAGTACCATACACCCAACCAGAAATTCTGTACACATTCCCTACGTCTACTGGTAGGTAGTAAAAATTACCATCTTTCCAAAATGTTCCTGTTCTTGTAGCAATCTTTGCAGCATATAAAGTAGACCCAACTGGAATTTCTGGAAATTGTTGAGTTACTTTGGTTGGGTCTACGGTTGAATGTAGTTCACCAGTAAGAGAACTAGTTTGCCAGAATTCCCAGCCATCATTATCAACCGATGAGAGTCCACGTTCCCATTGTTGGTCTACGTTGAAGTTAAAAGTACCCCTTGCCTTTAAAATTACATAGCTCTTCGGAGTGGTAATACTTCCACTAACCCCATATATTGACCCACTAGTGACCAATACTTGTGACCCGCTAATATTAATGGCTTGTTTGTTTTCTTGACTGTCCCCAACATCACTTAAAGCGTAGGTAGTGAGGGTAACATTCTGTAAACCCGACCCACTCAAATTATACCAAACCAACCCACCAGCATAAGTGTGTCCAATTACCGGCGGTGCAAATACTAATTTTTCTGTAGTTGTGAGGTTGATATCTGCAATTAATCCTACCGATTGGGAGAGATTAAAATTTCCCGCTGCACGGTTAGCATCTATAACCATACTGGATGAGTCTGTATATAGTCTTAGTCGTACTGGTGGATTTGTGGATACCTTGGCGTCTAGTAACACAAATGCCCCACCCATAGTTTGTAATGAGGAACTTGCGATATTACCCGATACCGCATCCTTTGAGATGACGGTTTCTGTCCGTTTATTTATATTACGTGAAAATTGGTTTATAAATCCCATAAGTAATCCTTTAAAGTACTAATATAAATATCTTATCGATTAAAATAAACTCTATATACATACCTATACCAATCTTTAACTTCTGTTATTTTGTGGTCAATACCTAAGCTATTTAAAGAATCAAATATTATCAGTTGATTCCGTAATGGCTTATGTGTATATGTTACCGTGTTTGTTTCATATTATCGTTCCCATTTTGATTTAGGACATGCTTTCAATCCAGATAATGGACTATAAACTTTTTTTGATATAGGGCACCCACATGCTCTACAAGTATATGTCCTAACCAGAGTTTTAAATTCTTTAAACTCACAAGCATCACAAACAGATGCCCGATACTCTGCGATTTCTTTTTGTTCTGGTGTTGGCTTTCTTGCTCGGTGCCAAGCTACAACTATTTCAGATATATTTGGAATGTTCATAATAGATACCGCAACGGATAACCAAAAACTTTATAATCGATATAATATAAGTTTTCTATTGTTTTTACAAATTCTGGGTGAGTAAAGTCTACATTTATCTGGGTGCTTTCTACACTAGCATTAAATCTATATATTCTACTTGTATCATATCCCAATGATGTATCTATCCACTCGATAAACTCATTCAACCTTTCGTAATGAAATATTTTAACTTTTGGATGATATGCATATTCTGCTTGAGTTCTAAAAAAAGAAGCTGTTGCGTTTATAAAATTTCGTATAGGTATAAATTCAGTAACATCTGTATCTAGAAAAATACTAGGAATCGATGCTCCTTTAAGTTCACAATTGCGGTCAAACACAGTGTTTAAAAAATTCACACAACTTTCAGTAGATTCCCATAATAACTTTGCACTAGATTGTGTATTAGAGTGTCTCTCCGCAAGATAATATATAATAGACTTGAATCTTGACACAGGGTGACGAACTACACTAATCGCTGGTAATTTTTGATTATATAGTTCTTGCAATTCCAAATAAGAAAAATGTCTATGTATGTCATCAGGAATTCCTGGTTCTTTTGGAACATATTTAGTAAAAAACTTACTAAATGCTTGTGTTGCGGTTCGAGGAACCTTTATCCAAAAATATTGTTTACTATCATGTAACGATGTCAAAACCATAAAAATTGTGTATTAGTCTGATGCACAACCATAACCAGCACATCCACAGTTCTTCCCACCGGAATTAACACAGGTGGTATTATTGGTGCAGAATCCTCCGCAGAATGATTGTAGTACAACCACATTTTCGTTTTCGTCTATTTTGTGATAAAAATATATGTCTCTGCCGTCTAATTCTTCTATAGACGATTGATATACCTTTATCATAATCTGTGTGTATCCAATAGAAACATTGCTATCATTTAAAATATCTATTTCCAATACATAAATGCCAGAATCTTCTATGGTTGCTGGGGGAGATACTGTTAAAGTATTATCTGTTAGGGTTACCCAAGATGGTGCTGTTCTTCGTGATGCGCCAGCAACAACATCATCAATGTTTAATGAGCCCACAATCGGTGATAACTCTAGTGGAAGTGTTACTGTAGTTCCTTTTTGTACATAAATAATTCTATCTTCTTTTGTTGGAGAAATAATCAAATCAGTAAATGGAATATGTAATAATCTATTAGGAGTAGTTCCATAAATACTTTCATTTCTAAATAACATATCTTCTTTTGCATCAGTAAGTATCATATCTCGTATAACCGCAGACGATGTTACGGACGGATTATCTACTATGTACTGGCATGCTGCCCCAGCGACAACCGCTGCAGCAATAGATGTACCCGACTTTACTTCAGTAGTACCATCTAGTTTAGCCAATTCTATATCGATTCCTGGTGCGGTAATATCTACGTCGGGACCCCAGTTACTACCAACGCCAGTTGCCCACGAAATAACTCTATCATATGCATCTGATGCAGCAACACCAAGTACAGTATTTAATCCAACAGGAGATAATGTATTAGCTTCTGCTATTTCATTACCTGCCGCCGCAACCACAACTAGTCCCTGTTGTTGTAATTCTGTGATTTTATTATCTAAAATTAAACTCTTTGGAATAGTCCACGAACAATTAACAACCTTAAGGCCAGATGTTAATAAATGGTCATTTAGTATAACATTAAATGCATTCAATAATATTGATACAGGTATCGATTGACCTAGAGGAATTTTTACACTTTTTAAAGTTGTTTGGGTAGATACACCTAAATTTGTACCAACCAAAATACTTGCCAACCCAGTTCCGTGGCCATTGGTGTCTGTAAAATCTCCATTCCAACTCCATAAATTTTGAATGTCTGCGTTGGAAAGTTCTGGGTGCGTAGCATCTACTCCAGAATCCACCAGATATACCGTACTTCCTAATCCTTTGTTGCGTGAAAGGTAAATCTTACGCATAGGTAAGGTTTCGCTACAAATTCTGTTTAAGTGCCATTGAGCATTTACAGTTATTTGAGATTCTATTTCATAATCCAATACACCCGATACTGATGAAAAATCTGTATTTGATGCTTCTACGGTCAACGCACCTAATGATTCAAATACATCAACGATTGTACAACCAGAAGTTGTTAACGAAGATTGTAATGTTGAAAAATCTACATTTTTATCATAAGATATTACATACTTTGCCATAGAGTTTCCTCTGAAAAATTTAAATATTTAGACCACATTTGTGTAGTCCCCATTTCCGTTCTAAACAAAAATAACAACCACCACAAGGCGTTTCCATATCATACCCACACGAATGTGTCATATTCAACAAGTTCAATACATTATGTTGGATGTAGTAAGATATTATTTCTGCCTTATCCATGTTTATAAATGGTCGTATATGAAACTTATTGAAAGGTTCTCCGCGGACGGGTGGAGTATCCCCCTCAATATAATTTGTTGGTTCTAGAAAACCCAATACTTTATTACAACCAGAAAACACATAACCAGGTTCAACCGATAATATTAATTCTGCAAATTCTCTAAGAATAAATTTTTTATCGAAGTTTTTAAAGGGTATTTTGTTTTCAAACTGATGTTCTAATACATTTAAAATACTTACACATCTAGAAAATTTTGTGGTTGGCTTGGCCATCATTAGTCCATAACACTTAATTTCTAACTCTGGCTTTTTTTGTTGTTCCAACAACAACAAATACAAGAGTATTGTGCTATCGGCACCTCCTGAAAAAAGAAGGTGAATTTTATTACAATCCTCTGGTATGTACAAACTCATATCTATTATAAATAGTGTTTATTTACCCATTTCCTTTCGAATTTGGGTGGCGGAAATGGATTCAGTTTGAGGGTCAAGATTGATTTTTTCTACCTTATACCCCACATCTCGACCATAATAAACGCCTGTGATGTTTGGGACCGATATTATATAGTATTTTCCACTATACTTATCTTCCAGTTTCTTATGGATACCTTCAACCACTTCGACATAATTGAATGGATTCTTTTCGTCGGTATTGTAGGTATCCCGAATGGCGATGAGTACCTGACCTTCCTTTTCCAAAATAGTCTCAAATAACTTCAAATGTCCATCGTGAAATGGTTGGAACCGACCTATCATAAGACCCGTCGGGTTCTGCCAACCAAACTGTACGTCCGCTTTCTTAATTTGTTCAATAATGATGTCTGCTTGTGCATTTGGGTCTATCCATCCATTCACCAATACGTTTACCTTTTCGGGTACCTCAAACACTCTATTGGTATCCTCGAACCGTCCAGCGTCTATCGTATTCATAAACACAACGAAATCTGGTGCAAAGAATTCACGGGTCTGTTCTGTGGGGCAAACGAAATCTGCTACCACGTGATGAGTCTCAACCATATCACACAGTTCACGCATCCGATGGGCTTGACGTTTGCGACCCGTTTCAGAAAAGTCCCAATCATTAAATTGTTTTCGCACTTCATCTGCGTTAAAATAGGCAGCGCCTAACTTTTCCGCTAATACTTTAGATAATGTGGTCTTTCCAGACCCAGGCAATCCCATAATCAAAATTCTCATATATCAATCCTTGTTCTTATTAGTAAGACCAAATTTTATCCACTTATACCACACCCGTTCGTGTAAAAAATAATTGACGGGTTTTACTACTAACTCAGTAACTCCTATCGCTGATGATAGAGATATGCTACCCGTAAATATATACGAAATGATGAATGTTGTCAAGGTGCCTACTATTCTGTAAGTAATTGCCTTAACTATGTGTCTTTTTACGTGAACTGTCATGTCAATCTCATAAATTCAATTTGATTACAAATAGATTTTGCAACTTCTATAGATGCTATATCGTTGGGGTGGCCGGGATTTCCACTCTGATACTTGTTATAGTCGGTAAATATGAATTCAGATATTGTTGTATGCCCATTAATATTTAAATAATTTTTAAATATAGTAGAATTAAAAGTATCATTGATGACATCTCTATATTGATTTGGCCAAGCCTTTGCATCAATAGTCAGAACAGATTCGTGCATACCTATAATATGCACTTCACTATCCGTTCTTTTTACTTTATTTGGTGATATCGCGTCCATATAAAAATAAGGAATTTTATACAAATCTAAAAAATGATTTAGTTTTGCTATTGCCATATAAGTTTTATAAACACAAAAAAGTATATCTTTAAAAAATACTTCTCCTGCTTTTCTCTGTTCGTAATACTTTCCCTTACTACCATTTATGTCCATAAAATCAAACGGTTGAACGGTATCCAACACATTCCAAGTACCGTCATATATAGGACTCATCAATCTTGAAAAAGATGACCAAGCAACACCAACTACACAGTTTTCCATTACTTCAGGGTTATTCATAAGTTTTATAATTATAGAGTCTGAAATATATTCGTTTCCACTACCACCCCGTGCTTTGTTTATTAATTCCAATCCCAGCATATCAGATAAATAATAAGCCCAACTTCCCTTTTCTTTCATGTTAAACCCATCTGTGAAAGAGCAACCAGATGTTACCAGATATTTTTTATTTGTAATATCAATTTTCATAATTTACACCACCACTTAAATAATTTTTACCAAAACTGCGTCGTCTAGCAAAAAAGATACTTTCCATAAACCAAGCCAATTCTTTACTTCGTATTGGGTCATGTGGATATTTGATATCAACTAGTGAATTTACTTTACGCAAATCGATATGACTACTTGATATATATTCTAGTATATTATACTTTGTTTTAATTTGATAATCCTTTAAATTTCTTTGTCTTGCCACAACACATGTATTTAAGCGTATCAAATCAGAATGTAGTAGACTTGGTAGCTCAAAGGTTTTTGTGTAATCATCTACAAGTTGATACATTTTTTCGTACATCTGATTAAAATGAATTTCAAATAATGTTCTATACTGATTTGTAGAAGCTGTTATCGTTATCGGCCCCAATTGAGATATGATTTGACCACCATTAGTATACCATTCTTTTATAATGTTAGTCATTTTATATTCTTGCTCTCTCCAAAACTCATTGACTTCTAAAAACTTTCTGAATCCCGTATAAAACTCTTTATAAGATAAGTTCATATATTTTCTTAGAAATCTGGAAATATACTGCGAAAATCCGCCGGTATGCCAAGTTATCAAAAACCACGATAACTTATACCCTTCTATCATATCATCCAAACTCATTGTAGAAGTTTCCGTTACTATTTCCGAGTATTCTGGTGCTTCGTTGTCCACTCCATTTGGAAAATAATCGGTTACTTTTTGTCCTCGTATATTAAAGGATTGTCGTTGAGTTAAATTCATCTCGGCATTTTCTAACAACTGCGCCTGCCACACCTCTACACTATCATGTTGACCAACTTCAAACACTCCATACATCGTATTTTGCCAACTTTCTAGTGTCTCTCCAGGCAATCCTAATATCAACTCGACATTAAGTGGTACGCCATCTTTTCTACACTCATCGAATATCTGATGGATTTTATTGATACCCATATTATTTCGCTTGACAGTCTTTAGAGTATTTTCGTCCATGCTTTGTAATGATATGGTGAGACCATTATTAAAGTGTCCACTTCTAATAAGTTTCTTTGCTATCTGTACAACTTCTGACTGCTGATTCTTAGCCCAACTCCACCCCGTCCGATACGGATATCCATTCTTTGTTTGTACTTCGATTAGCTTGTCTACTATGGAATTATCTCTTTCTATAAAAATACCGAAGTTAGAGTCAGCAACATCCATATATCCAATCTTGTTTTCGGACATCCATTCGATTTCGTGAAATACTCTGGTAAGATTAAATTTTTTCATCTTAGAGTATGTTAATGACCCCCAATCACAAAATGTACATTGATATGGGCATCCTCTGTTGGTTTCTATGACAGCGTTCCATTCACTCTCAAGCGGTAATATAGAATCAAATACACCAGTTAAATATGGTGAAGGAACAGTATCTAAATCTTGTATGCGTTCTGGTACACCAGTGTCTTTACACTTACCGTTTTCGTTTATAAGCAATCCAGATACTTTGCTGTAATCTTCCTTATTAATCCACTTTTCAATCAACGAAGAAAAAGTATATTCTCCTTCCCCCTTGACAACTATATCACAGAACGGCATGATAGAAAATATATCTGGATTTGTTATTGGCGGCTCCGGTCCACCAAACAACACCAATACATTTGGATTTAGTTCTTTAACTCGTTTTGCCAACTTAAAATTATAATTTCTATTCCAGACATAAGTTGAAAACGCGACTATATTGTTTTTTGATAACCTAGTTGCCAACTCTTCAATAGGTTCCCGTTTATAAACTAACTTATCTAATACTAAGTTAGTTTTTATTGTTTCATTTGTCAGTGCGTATGACCACAATATACCCACACTATATGGAAGGTATGCCGCAACTCCACCAGGTCCTTGTCGGAAGTTTGGTTGTACAAACGATATCTTATTTTGGTTTATACCCATAGTCCTCGCCACCTTGTCCTACGAAATGACCATTCCAATTTTCTTCTTCATACAACTTGTGATGTGAGTATTCATTAGATTTATATGTACTTCTGTGCGGAGGATTATCCTTATCTGGGTCAGAAGTACTGATATAATAGAAGAAACGAATTGCACACCGACCAATATCATCTGGTGCGTTTACCGCACTGACTCGGTGATATGGTCCGTGCTTAATATTCTCGTTAATAACAAATCTATTAAATCTTGGTGCTACCGATTCAATTAGTTTTGCGTTTGGATTGACATCGATATTATCATCGTAGTATTGAATGTGACCACCCCAATCATCTTGCCAGTCCGGTGTAATGTATAATAATGATGTCAATTTTCTATGTAATCGTACACGGTCGTTCCAATTAAAATCATAGTGACACCCGAGATTATTTCCATTTCTGATAATAGAGTATCCCGCACCAACTAAATGTGGGTCGGGTAACAATCCGACAATGTTTGTCATTTGTTCTAGTTCGTATAAAAACTCACCAGAATGCATAATATCGTATGTAACTCTGTGTGCGGTTGGTAACGAAATCAAATCGTTAAACTCTTCCATACGAGAACCCGCACGAGTAAACACCGTCCATCCACCTTTAGGCGCAGACATACATTCTTCGTATAGAGCATGAGCTGTAGACTCATCTAAGAAATTATCTACTTTATTTCTACCAAATCCATACTTAGTTTTACTAGAATCCCACTCTGTTTTTTTATGTATCATATTATTTCCAAAGTAGACTTACAAGGATTATTGTCAATGCAAGTAATAATTGCACAAACGTTTTTTCTGTAAACGGTTGTCCAAAATGATATGGATATAATATAGCTGCTACCATTATACCCGTTACGAAGAATAAGAAACGATTCGACCACATCTCACCATTAAAAGCTTTGACTCCATAATGAGAAGCGGAAATCCAGAAAAATGCGGATACTGCTGCTAATATATATGGTACTGGCATTTTAATCCAGTTGGGATTCTTAAACTGCCAGTACATGATATACCAGTGTCCGAACGAACCTAAAATAAACAATCCCAAAGAATAAAAAAAGTAAACTAAATTTGTCATTACTAACCTTGCCTAATTGCATTGTGTTTTTTTCTTGACCATCTATCGGTAAAATCGAACTCCAGTTCACCCATAAACGGTTTCACTTTTTCGTAAATATAATCCATAAAAAAGTTCACATATACCGATTCATGTGGGTGTGCACCAAATGATGTCATATATCCTTTATCTGGTATGTCCCATAGGTTCGCACCAGAAGTATATGCTTCGTGTCCGAACTTTTCCATAGTATATTCATCTATACCGCCATAATTAAAATTTTCGGTTTTGTAAAAATGAAAATTAGATAAATCTATTAAATTCCATACTTTAGAGAGATAGTCTGAAAAACTTTTAATATGTAACGATTCCTTTATGTTTGGTAATGTTATCTTTTCTTGTTGAAGAGAATTTCTTGTAATTTCTACATCATAAAAATTAGAGAAATCTTTATAATATCCTTCAAAAGAATTGTTCATTAGAAAAAATGAATATTGAATACCAAGCGATTTTAAAAAGTTCTGAAGATCTAATATATTTGTAAGATAACTTTCCAGTCTATCAATCGGTTTACTGTTTATTGGTGCATTATTTACAAACTCTTTTATATAATAACGAAGAGACTCGTTAGTAAACGAGTTTAAATCAGAATGCTCTGGGTTTGTATACACTCTATCATCGAATATGGTAGTCAACGATTTATATTTTATAATAAATTTGTCAGATGTGTGAGCTTTATTAAATGTATTATCCAGAACAAATGTATCTTCTATAAAATTTTTATCACTGTTTAATATTTCTCCACAAAGCTCTAGTGGTAACTCAGCATGTAGTCTATTGGGCTGTGACCATTCTGTTATTACATACATGTCTTTCGGAGATACATTACGCTCTAACAATTTGGACACAGTATACATCACGCTTCTTTTTGCATAATCTGCGCCAGTAGAATCGCAATGTAAATCTATAATTCTAAATTCGCTGTTGTTACCTTTCGTAAATTCTTTAAAGGACATAAACATAACGCCGTAACTACAGCCTGTGTTAATTATGTATTTCATTTCATCAAATCTTTGGTAATAGAACTTGTTTTATAAATTGGGTAGTGGCGTATTCAGACGGATGTGAGTCATAATATCTTCCGTTTACTTTAACATCCGTTGTCCACCCTAGATATCGTTCCTTTACATCAACATTAGATCGTATCCATTCACTCATACCTCCCCAACTTATATCTGACCAAAGCGAGAAGGTACCTTCGGGTGTTTCTTTGGGAGGTGAACTCCATTTGACTGGAATTTGGAACTGAAAACAATTTGCTGGAATCATGTCCCACTGCTTTTTTGATTCAAACCAAGTAATATCAAATGAGTTTAATTTTTCTTGATGGTATTTGTTTAATTCATTATCCTTCCACTGTGCCCATCCTATATATTGTACTAATTTTATATTATTTTGCTTTGCAAATTGCTTGGCTTCTTCTAATATAATATACCATTCCTCTAGATAATCATACAAAGGATTGGTAGACGTTTGTAATATTTTAAAATTTTCATCAGATGGTCTTGTTAAAGACGACCACTGTATAATCGTCGTAGAATTAGGCTCGGCAGTATCCTTAAACGCATTAATAATATATCTATTACCCGAACTTGTTTTTCCATAGTTATAATATAAGCAACTGTTGGTAAACTGAGTGTCCAGTCCAAACGATTTTATATTTTCTGTGAACGAGCATCCATAATGAAATACTTTTTTCATAGATATTTTTTAAATATATTTTGTTGCCGTAAATCAGAATAGGTATTACTGCTTCCACACGATGTATTCCAATCTTTAATTTTATCAGAATGGAATATTTCCAATCCACGCTTTGCTTGCTCTGGCGTCATATACATATGCCACCCCACACACTCAAATTGGTCATCTGTATACATCTTATTTTTATGTCTGCCATCATAAATCATAGGGCGTGCCCACTGTTCAAACTCTTTATCGTTGGTCAAAATCATCCCACCCGTTCCAATATTTAAAATCTTTTTGAAATGAAAAGATAATATTGTATATTTTTCTTGGTACATCCCTTTATAAAAGGCTGTAGCCGCATCAACAATAGAAGTATTCCCAATATTATATAATCCTTGCCACTCGATATCTACAAATACTGGTATATTCCCCGACAGTATAATCTGGTTGGGTACTGACACATATGTTCTTGCGGGTATGTGTATGCGTTGGTTTTGTATACTCAAGTAGTGTAATACGAGTCGTATTGCATTGGTATTGGAATCACACGCCACCGCATATTTTGACCCACAATACTCTGCTAAAGTATTTTCAAAATGTGTGACCCAATCCCAACTATCGGATATGTTGTAATTTTTCATAAGACTGTTTAATTGTATCAGAGTGAGAATTTTTCATTCGTTTAGTCAAATGATAAAAATTATGCTTTATTCTATCGTAATTGTTTACATAAAAATTATGTAATTCTTCAAGAGACATATTTTTAATAACTTGTAAATTTTTATCTAACTTAGTTAAGGTATCTGCTTTATTATTTGTCGGCGTATTGTCGAACAAGTCATCAAACATATCAAACCCCAGTCCCTTCAAATAATCAACGATATTCGGTTGTCCATAAATCAAAGGAATATTAAACCCAGAAAATGCTTTGAAAGATTTTTCAGACAAGGAAACAATATTTGAGCTTTCTATATAGTTAGTTTCCGATGTGATGGATATATAACTTTGCCAAGAATATATTGGTGGAGTTAGAAATGGAGTGACATATAATCCTGGTTGTGGCATTGGTTCATGCGTTTCCAACAGATACGGAATCTTCATAGTTTTTAATTCATTTTCAAACTCTTCTAATGAAATATTTAGCCATTCCGCCGTTTGTTTTTTATGTTCTTCTTGTTCTAAAAAGTGAGGATAGTCTAAATAAGAAAAGAATCCCTCATCCAGAAGGTCATGCTTTTTAATTAACTGATATGCTGCATATCTATGTGGCTTATGTATACCATTTAAAAAGTTATACTTCTTATACTTTCTCAGATTATATTGACTCTGATACAACTGACGTAGTAGCCTATAATTTTTTTGTAGATATGAATTTATTATATAGTATGGAAAAACTTTATTGGTTAACGATGGCATGTCACTTGTGCTAAACGAATTTAACACATACGCGATATTTTTCAATTCTTTTACTTTACTATTTAAAAAAAGCGTAAAATCCAACTCATGATAAAAAAATATAAAAAATACATGTGGGTATTTTTTGCAAATTTCTTCGTCATAAAGCAGTAACAACTTTTTATCAACAAACGCATCTAGATTACAAGCAAATACTTTTATATCTGAATTGTTCTTTAGTAATTCGTCAACGAACTCTAAAGACGCTCTATTATCTTCATTTACAACATTAACTGTGGTTGGTTCGTTTATAAACAAAAACTTTGTAATAAAATATTCCAAGTCCACATATTGAAATGGATTTCCTGGCGCAGACCACGTTGGGTCAAAATGCCAAGTTTTTCTATCAAGTACATATATCATTCTAGATACCTTCCGTAGTTTATTTTACTCCAGACTCTTTCAAAAAAATAAAAAGCGAAGAACCCGCTAATATTCATGTATATAGCGTTCAACAGATTACTATCCGTTAGATGTATTGTCAAAACTAAAAACGAATTCAGTACGGCAACCAATCTCCAACTAACAGTTTTGAATATCGTTCGTTTTTTAGTTTCTACAATTATCATATAATATTTCGTTTTAGTTGGATACTTCGGCAAACCATCCTTTACTTACCAAATTCTTATACAAAACGTCTGCTATCAATTTCATACCTAACGGTCCTGCGTGACCACCATCAATATTCCACTTAGTATTATGTGTTTTGAATTGATACAAACTCCACAATACTACATCATCTATCTTATTTTTTATATCAATACTATCAAATACCCAAGCAGCTTCGATGTTCTTAAAGTCATATATCATAACATCGTCTGTATCTACTCCATTTGTTCCGGTTGACCAGAATTCTTTTACCATTTCATATTCATCATTTGTATTATAATAGTTGGTAAAGTTCAGTTTATATGACAAAAACGGTGAATATCCATCTACAATAATGTGGTCAGCGCCAACACTCTTTAAAAACAAATGAAACGAATTAATTCTCAGTCCCCAATGTAACATTAATTCTTGAAACTGTTCATGGATTAGTGGAGGATTTACACTATTGTCCTTATTTAATTTCCAATGATTTCTAGAATTCGGATAGTGTTTATGCTCTGGAAAATATTTCAATCTTATATTCAAGTCTTGTACATTTGACCACATTCCGCTTGGTCTATGGGGATGTTTGTCCATCCACCACTTGGGACGGTGGCTGGGATGATAATGCTTTTTCCAATCAAGAAATCCCAAAGAACATACATTAATTTTAGACAAGTATTTTATGTTCCAATGTTCCCACACATCAGTTCTAGCTATTGCGATTTCGTCATAATTTACTCGTCTATCTAACGCAGACTTCTGTAATATGAAAAAACACTCATCGACTATATTTTTATTATTATGTATGAATGATGTTATAGATGTTTCGACCGCATACCATCCAGTTCCACACACAGCCAAATTTATCAATTTCAATCCGAACTTTTTGGCCAGTAGATATCCATATGTTTCATGCTCTTCGCATCCTTGTCCGTATGTCTGAGAACATCCGCAAACTACTAAATATTTATACTGTTTCATATTACCAGCTAATTTCCCAATCTTTAAATTCTGCTGCTAAACAATCAATCTTATAGTCCTTCCGACCACCAACGATTTCTTGTATCTTGTTCTTGGCGGTGTTGCGAATACCATTGATACCGTGCGTCAGTTCAAGATTATTACCCTCCTTGATACCCTTACGATAATTCGACTCATTATGCCAAATATGTAAGTTCATCTGCGAAAGAACCACAATAGCACGAATAGTGTCGGCGGTAAGTGCTCCTTGTTGTTCATCTAATACTAATTGAATATCGTGTACAATATCTTTAATTTCTTGTGAATATTCATCCTTGTGCTGTGGGATAAACACCTCTTTCAACTGTGAAATAGATAGCCTATCCACAAGTTCTGCTAAGGTTGGTAAATACTTTCTTTCGCTCATAACACTCCCTTACTTTATTATAATAAAATTATTTAATACTAGTACGCCAATATCGGTACTTATAAATGTATCATATGCCATACGTGGTGTCAAGACCATCGTTTGACCACGAACATTAAATGATGTATTCAATAGGATGGGTGGATTACCCGAGGTTTCTGAAAACTTTGTAAGTAACTTATGAATGGTGGGATTTTCAGTACGAGTTACACTTTGTATCCTAGCGGTTCCGTCTACATTCGATACTTCCTTTAATAAGTGTTGATGTTCTTCTTTTACATTTACCACTTGATTCATATACGGAACATAATTGTCTTCGTAAAAATATTCGGATTGAATATCATAGCGGACCATAGGTGCAAATGGACGGAACCCTTCTCTCTTCTTGATAATACTGTTTACCTTGTTTCTGGTCCCATCAATGAATGGATTTGCTAGGATTGACCGATGCCCTAATGCTCTTGCACCGAACTCAGACTTACCTCTAAGCCACCCAACTACTTTCCCCCTCTGTAATTCTTGGGAAACTATTTTGTACAGTTTAGTATCACTTACTTTCTTTAGCTTTACTTCTGGTAATTGTTTGATAATATCTTCGTCAGAATATTCTGGTCCTAGGAATGGAGTTTCTTTTACTCGTAATGCAAACCCATTTCGCTGTCGTAAGTATCCTAACACAGCACCTACGGATGACCCAGCATCAGATGGAGCAGGAGGTATCCACAGTTCTGTAAACGGGGTAATGTTCGTTATTTTGCCATTAGCAACGCCGTTGTAGGCACACCCACCACCAAGACATAAGTTTCTGATGTCGGTTTCTTTGGCCACTTGGTCTAATAATGAAAATAAGCCATGCTCATATACCAGTTGGGTTGCTGCTGCAATATCTTTGTGAACCTGTAGTATTTCTTCTTCGGGAAGTCTGTTTGATATTTCTAATATACTTGATAAATTTTCGTTAAACATTACTTCATCGGAAATATTCCATACAAAGTGTTTCATACTTAAACTACTAACTTTGTCGTAGTATAGATAAGGATTACCAAACCCAGCCAATCCCATTAGTTTATATTCACCGTTGTTAGGTTTAAATCCCAAAAATGAAGTCATCGCAGAGTAAAATAGTCCCAATGACTGTGGGTATTTCATTAATGACTTGAATGTAAATTTACCGTCTTTGACAATCGCTACGGCTGCGGTATCTGTTTCCCCAACACCATCGACTGACACAACCACTGCATCTTTGAACTTAGAAGTATAATATGAATAATATAAATGGGAATGATGGTGCGGTTGAAAATACACATTGTCCCCGACTTCTTTTCGTAGAATTCGGGTATTATTGTACCAGTTTATTAGGGATTGTTTGGTAAATGAAAAGGATGAAATAGGATGTCTGATATAGTTTTTTAATATTCTCCCAAGTTTTAATGTGGGAGCTTCGTAAAAGCAGAACTTTTCTATTTCATTTAGACTTATATTATATGTGTCTAATATGTAACGCAATCCGTTGCAGGGGAACGACGAATCATGTTTTTTGCCAGTAAACCGTTCTTCTTCACACGCAAAAACCAATTCACCGTCCTTGAACAAACAAATAGACGAATCGTGATAAAAACACGATATTCCAATTATATACATCTAATACACATCCTGTTTAAGTGTTATATCTATAAGTATTTTTCTAAATTTATTAAGATGATATCTTTTATGAATTTATTCTGTTGGAGGAGTTCGACAACACTCATAGAGTTAAATTCTTCTTTGCTGTATTCTTTAAGAATATCTTGAAATACACGAACACCTCGAAACGCATCGTCGATTCCAATTTTTCTAAATACGGCATCAAAATATTGCATTTTTTTGTGTATACTTTTATCAAATGTTTTATCTAAATCATTAATAAATGAAATATGATATGGTCTATGTATATACATTAAAAAGTATTTACTGTCTTCTAATTTTTCTTGTAAATTTATTGGTTTGAATTCATTAAGTGCTGTATGACGGTATTGTGTGTATATATCATCGTTATTTTTTTCATATTCTATTTTTTTCTTGAAGTGTGTTGCAAACAAATCTGCGTCATCACTACTACTAAATATCCAGTATAAATCAGCTGCCCATGTATTATTTAAGTTTGTTTTCCAATCATCATTATATGAAAAGTATGTTAGAAAAGATTTTTCTTCATTTTCTAAAAAAGACATATGTTCATCAAATGTTCTATTTACAAAAAAAACATCAGGTCTTAATTTTATAACATAATCATATTTAAAATTGTTGTTTCGTTCATAAATCTGTTTAAGGACTATACTTTGTTTAAAGCTATAAATTGAATACAAACTATTAATGTAATCTCTGTGTTTTAGTTTGCCCGCTATTCTTTTGTTGAATTTATTCTCATCTTGAATTTTAAATAATTTTGGTTTATACGAACTTATATATTCTTTAACATCAGTATCATATACATAATTTAAATTTACCGATGGTGAATATAAATTATTTTCCCATGTGTGAATAAAAAAATCAAATTCATAATCTTTGTGCTTTAAAAAATTTGTAATATTATTAAAACAAAATTTCCATGTTCTGGCTTGACCACTAAGACACACCGCGATTCGCTTTTTCATATAAAAACTCCGCCCATAATTTGTGGGACAGTTTATCGGGGTGGTTTCTGGGTAAAAATCCACCACCGTTTTCCTTTGTATAATTATACATCGTCTTGCTTTTAAACGAGTTTGGAGTCAGTTTTAACAAAGAATTTATCAATAATTGGTGGTGTCTTCTGCCAAAAGCGTCTATTTTATCAATTGGTTCTTGTATTTCATCGTATTCGTAAAATACATTAAAAAAATAATGCGGAACTGATTTTACCGTTAAAAACGAGTGTAGTGCGTTTACTTGATTTAAAGTTCTTATATAAGATGGGATAAGTTCTGTTTGGTGTAATACGAACTCATCTTCTGTAGTTCTGTGTTCGTCGGGACTTCCCCACTTATCATACCCAGCCCACAATCGTTCTTGTACATATTTCTGTCCATCCCACCACTCGAATCTGGTAGGCGCTGTCCATCCCACCACTACAAATATTTCTTCGGTGTCAACCCACCCAGATTCTTCGCTCCACAGTTGCTTTGTGTCTATCCAATGAGCCACATCTCTCATTGTTTGTCGATAGATGTAATCGTTGGATACACCAGCGGATGCATTATTGCAATCAATCGCTGATAATTTGTCAGCCAATATGCGTGAAAATCTTTCCTCTGCTTTGTTTTGTAGTTCGGCACCCCATACTACGGAATCACCGTTGGTGTATAATGATTTCATAACTTTAGTAACTTTAGCAATTCTGTTTTGACAAATATTTTCATCATTTCTGTAGAGGGATGTCCGTATGGTCCACCCATCTTTTCTATAAATTCATCATATGTTTTTATTTGATGATGCAAACATTCTTGAAATATAGGTATACTATCATCCCGATTGTCAATTGCCCACTCCAACAATCCCTTATAATGTTTGTGAAACCAATGTCTATCGGATTTTATGGGTAATTTTTCTATATATGGTTTAAGTACTTCTATTTTACTCATCCATATTTCTTCTGTTGGCTGTCTTGAAAGAAAATTGCATTCTGCTTGGTAAGAAAATGTGTCCCACATATTCATATAATATACATCAATTTCTAACTCTTTGCATGTTTTTTCCAGTAATAACCAAGTTTCAAACCAATGCATTACATTATTGATAGTATTGTTCCACATTATTTCCGCTTGCCAATACTTTACTGCGTTTTCTATACCTAACCATTCAATTGCACTTCCCTTTCCCGTTGGTGGGTCGAATCCGCCTGTCAAATAAAATACTCCGGAAGTCTTTTCCCAATTATTATGGTAGACAAGCGTATGCCCCATATTATGAGATGCATAATCCAATTGCTTATTCATATAAATTGCTTGTCTAGTGGCAGATGACCACTGGATTACAACTTTAATATCTTTCGGATTTATATTCTCTTTAATCATTCTATCTATGTGATATAAAATGATTCTGCACATAGATATATTGTCGTTCGTTGCTCCACCATAATTTAAAACGGTATACTCGTTTCCAAGTTCTTGTTGTAAATGATATGGCCAAGAGCGCAAATGCGGTGGAACTATCTCGGTTAGATTGTCTGGGTTCAATCTTATATTATTAGTAAAAGAACATCCGGTGGTCAATATGTACTTCATTTATTCATCATCCATATGTTTCTTGTAACATATCGTTAAAATTAACTCCATTTAAAATCATAACATCTGTGTTATTAAATTCATCCAATACTCTTGTATAAATTAATAAATCTCTTATGTCCGTTGAATTTGGTGTTTGAATATATTTGATTATCTTTTGTATTTCTGAAACCGTTTTAGGTGTTAAGTTTGTACTTGTTATTCCAGCTTCTAAAAAATTAACCAATCTATTTTTTTCTGACTGTGTTAGATTGTTTACTGAAACCGTAAGCGGAGTCCATGCGTAGTAAAAATCAATTTGGTCAGTTGATGTTATGTATTGATTGTCTAACATAAAGTTTATAAAATCAAATATATGATATGCATTCCATATTGTTGTGGTATATTGGAAGTTATACATCATACCGTTGGCTACTTCATACGTACCGCCGGATGTGAAATATTTTTTGATAGTATTCAAATTTTCTACGAAGCGTTCGTGATTGAATCCTACACGTTGATATTCTCCAATTTTACCTATTCCATCACATGAGATAGATAAAAATACTCTTTCAAATCCATCCCACAAGTTTATTAAACTCTGTTCATCGTATTTTATTACAGACAAATTGGTATTGTAGTGAATACTTAATCTTCTCTTTCCGGTATCTTGTCTTACTTCTAATGTATCATATAAAAATTTAAGAAGTTCGTAATGTTCTGGCATTATTAAAGGTTCTCCGCCAGCAAAATACACACTCTTTAAATGAATCAAGTGTGGTTTTAAATCTGCAACTAGCGTAGACGATGCTTTCATTACCTTTGCTTTCTTATTAACTATATGACTCAAATGCTCATTATGAACATGATGTTTACGTAATTTTACGGTGTCATCGTACCAATTTGAAGAAAACGAATAGTTACACATTCTGCATTTAAAATTACATAAATTAGAAAATCTAATGTCTATGTGTTGAAACTGGGAGGCGACTGAATAATCTTCGTTTACTTCTGGCATAGTCCACAAAGTATTATTATTGAACATCTGTCTGGGCGATGATTCTTCTATATCTTCTTTTTTATAACAAACTTCGCAAGCTTTATTACGCTTACCATTTAACATATCATGTCTAAGTTGTTTATACTCATCGGAATTAAATATTTCCTCTATACTTTTTTCACGTAAAAATTGTTTGTTGTCAAAGCCTCCAGCAATACAGCATGGCTTTACCTCACCATTCGGTTGTGTGTATAAATGTATAAACGGTAATATGCAAAATGTTTCTTTATTATTCACGATGCTACCCTATTAGTGTTTGTAAATAAAGGGATCTCTTTTTTTTAATTCTTCTAATCTTTCCTTATATAATTTCTCTAACTTTTTCCTCTTCTTTTTTTCTACGTAGAGATTATATAATTTTCTTATCAAAGTAATCATATGAGGTCTTGCTCCAATATAAAGTTTTTTAAAGTGAAAAATCCCTTCATTTTTAATTCTTCACTTAAAAGATTGTTTTTAATAAATCGGGAATAGTTCTTTCGGTAAAACTCCACTAAGTTTAATTTAGATACTTTTTCCAGCTGGTCAACTGCTAACTGAAGTCTTTTTACATTATCTAATTCGCTGTCGTAGCTATGGTTTACCACATCATCAAACAAATCAAACCCCATATTTCGTATAGTAGACACATATCCAGGTACAGAACTATAGATTGGTATTTGATGTAATTTAAATGGTGCCCACGCTTTTTCCGTAAAAGTAATAATACCCGTAGAACAATCCATTCCAGATATATTTTCTGTTACAAAATTCAATACCCTAGAGACATTATCTCCGCCTAACAGTAGTTTAGGAGGACTACCATCCTCGTCCCAAAGTTTTATTGGTAAATATTTTTTTGCATCTAATAAAATATTTTTATCTACGCCGGAAATGTTAATATTATCTACCATAATAGAATATTCCTCGTAATCCGTAACTCCTTCATTGGTATAAAATAGAAACGATATCATATTAGTATTATCATTTTCTCTATTTAACTTTAACAAGTTTCGTTTCAACATTTCTAATAATAAAAAGACTCTATGCGTTCGAAGTCTCCCGTTCAAGCAACAGAACCCATTGGTTTTTTGATAAACTCTGTAACCATCTATAGTATAAGCTTGATTGTTTGGTCTTTGGTATGAATAATTTTCAAAGAACATTAAAAGAGAAAGATTATATGATGAACACACTTTTACATTGTTACTAAAATTATAATCAAAGTCCACATCAGCAATTAGATAAAACTGTATGTTGAAGTGTTTTTTAGTTAGTTCATCAAAATAGTTTAAGAATTCATTAAAACATCCACTTTCGGGCACAATATTTACTATAATTTTAGAATCTGCGTGTAGGTATTGTAGCACCTCATCAAAATTTCCTTGTACATCATCTCTATTTAGGAAAACAACATCATAGGTACCCGCTGCCGTAGGTCTACTGTCTGCTGCTGGAAAAAACGGTTCCAACATATTTGCAGCGGACCCTCCATCATAATCAAGTAGTCTTCTATTCCATTTCATAAGATTATTTTTTAAAATGATATGCTTTATCGTGTGATTTAATTCTAATAATGTCATTTCCAAAAAATTCTCGTACAGCCTTTACAACTCCTGCATGAAACCGTACTCCGTCTGGAAATGTGTATGTGTCAAATTCTATAATATCATCTGACGCAGTTTTCAAATCATATTTTTCATATACATTATCATCCCCGCTTACATCGTCTAGTACCATAATACCACCAGACTTTAATTTTTTATATCCGTTTTCTATATCAGATTTTGCAATACTATATTCGTGTCCACCGTCGATAAATATCATATCATAATAATCATCTTGCATTTGATGTATGACTTCACGTGAATCACCTTCAAACACCGTTATAATATCATCTACTTTAAACTTTTCAGCTACTGACCACAAATGCGATTTCCAATGTTCTACATTATTTTTATTATACGACCACCCTTTTTCTCTATCCACAGTAAGGTTTCCTTTAAACCAGTCAATAATATGAAGTTTTCCATTTATCATTGGTAACTTTAAGACTTTCGCAATTTCTACCGCATCCCCACCTTGCGCACATCCAATTTGTAAAACTTTTGGTAATTCTTCTGGGTTGTCGTATCCATTATACCCAGAAAATGTTGCTCGCATATGTGTGTATACGAACATAGATATCCACGGGAACGGTAGTGCCCATTCAGATGGACTGAATGTATCTTGTTCATCAGGCCGTACAAACCACTCAGAAAAATCTAATGGTGTTATTGTATGAAATCTACTCATCTTGTTTTTCCTCAAGAAACTTTATAACTGATTGTGCCAAATATTGGTGTTGTTCTAATGTAGGATGTCCATTTTCTGTATTTTTGAACTCATGATAAATTGATTTATATTCAAATGTATTTTCCCACATTTTCCATCGGGGGTACAATTTGTTGTCCTTACCGATTAGTGGTATCATATTCTTCCGATATTTAAATTGCGGGTAATGCTGGTGTAAATATTCATCAAATATTGCATCGCTACTTTCTTCTTCCCACGAATCTATAAAATAAATTTTCCTTTTCCCATCAGATTCCCACGGTGTAAGATTAAGATTGTAAAAATTAAATAGTATATCTACATACCATTTTTTTCTTGCTTGAATAAACAAATCTACAAAATTATCATTATCAAACCAATTCTTTCCTATTAGTTTTTCTAATTCAAGTGATATTAACTTTTCTTTGGAATCTAAATTTGTTCTTTTTATTATTTTTTCTAAAAGTTCATCTGCATTTTCAAACAATCGTGCGAATGTGGTAGTCATACAAAATTCACAAGTACAACTAAAATTTACATGCAACGGATCTCTTTGAAAATTAGAGAACTGTAAAACAATTGTATCTATATACAAATCTGGATTAAATAAAAACTTATGAGCAGTTGCTATACTTCCTGCTAAACATCCTCCATTAGTATCACTTACCAATGCGGTTTTGTTAAAATGTTTAGCTACCAACGCAGGAAATCTATTTTGCTCACGAAAATTAATGCTATCCTCGTCCTGCTTTTCCAACAAAATTAACCAATTATTATTATCTTTTTCTCTTTCGGCAATCCATTTGGGAGTTTCACAATAAAGTTCTAAACCTTCCCCCCATGTAAAACTATCACCCAAAAATAAAATAGATTTTTGCATATCAATATAGTTCTGGATATTCGTTTATGATGTATACCCCAGGAACATTTATTGCGGTATTGTAATGATTTTTTACATCTTCTGGAGTTTTACAATCTAGTAATGTTATTGTCTTTAGCATGTCACCAAATGGTTTTATATAATTTGCTTTATGTTGATGGCCTGGGTCTAATGGTTTGTCCGACCCTTTACCAACTCGTATAATCACATGGACATTTTTGCCCGTCATAAGTGTGTACTTATCAAGGTGATTTACTAACTGATTCATCGCAGAAATCAAGAAATCCCATCTAGGATAAAAACTTACCACTAACTTTCCGATCATAGCCATGCCCAGTGTCATCCCCATTTGGGTTTCTTCCATTACTGGGGTTTCTATCATACGCTCTTTTGGTAACCCCTCAATCGTTTTTGACATAGGATTACCATAATATACTATTTGCTGACCAATAAAAATTGTTTCTGGTTTATCCATCAACAGTTTCATAGCGTTAGTTAGTTCGTCTTTGTAGCTCATGGTTGTGAATTTGGATTAAATTGATGTTTGTTTTCCTTGTACCACCGTAGTGCATCTGCCAATCCATCACGCAGATTATACTTCGGGGCCCATCCCAAGTTTTTTAGTTTGGCGTTGTCCAGTAAACGAACTGGAATCATTGGTGCCTTGTTGTTTACAAAGTTGACTGGATTGGTATTACCTTCGATGTCTTTGATAGTATTTAATACTTCCATAACGGTATATCCCTCGCCGTACGATACATTATAAATGTCATAAGTATCTACCTTTTCAGCTACGGTAATAAATCCGCTGACCATATCATCCACATGAATAACATCACGAACTTCTGTACCATCTCCCCATACTGGGATTGGGCTTAGCCCGTCTGCTACTTTCCGAATATTAGCTGGTGTCACATGGCACTTTTCATAATCATACTTGTCATTTGGACCGTATGCGTTTGATGGTCTAATAATCACACATTGCATAGGATTATGAATTTGATTGGAGAAGAAGTCGCATAAGGTTTCACAATACCGTTTCATCCAACCCACTGCTTTATACACAGGAACAATATCTGGCGTTTGCACGACAGATTCTTCCTTACACGGCTCACTTCCCATATCTGGGTATGTGGTGTTTGACGAGATGAAAATAAACTTACGAACCTTATTTTTCCAACTTTGTTCCATAAGGTTGACATTCATTTCAATATTTGGAGTAACATGAAGAAGTGGGTTAAACTTTGTATCAAGGGCATTAGATGTATTTGCTGCACAATGAAACACTACATCTACATCTTTTGATATAATTTCACAAAAATCTGCGTCTTGTAAGTTACCCTTGATGTGCTCCACGCCTGATAAAGCATCTCGTAATCCTCTGTTCCACGATGTAGCACGCAAATTGGTATATCCCATTTCATATAACATCTTTAACAAACGAGAACCAATAAACCCGCTTGCTCCAGTAACTAAAATCTTATCTGTTTTGTTCATAACTTAGTTTCCTTTAAAATGTGTTAGGTAGTAATCTATAGTTTCCCGTAAACCTTCTTTTAATGATACCTGTTGTTTGATTCCAAAAGATTCAGCTCGTTCTGTGCTCATTAGTCTCTTAGTGTCACCATTTGGTTTTGTAGGATCCCATTCAATTGCAACCTTAACACCGTACATTTCTTCATACAGTTCAACTAAAGTTTCTGCGAGTTCCTTAATCGTCACTCCAGTTCCACTACCCAAATTGATTGGTTGTGTGATGCGCTGTTCGTATGCTTGGATGATACCGTCTGCCACATCACCTGCATAAATGAAGTCACGAATTGGTGAACCATCACCCCAACATACTAGTGGGTGTTCTTTTTCACCAAACAATCTTTTAATTAATGAGGCAATGACAGTAGATTCTGGACCGAAATTATCGTGTCTACCATAGATATTCGCTGGGCGAACGATAGATGCCTTATTCCAGTTGTAGGATACTTGGTATACTTCTGCTTGAAGTTCACCAAGTCGCTTAGCCCAACCAGCATACTTATCTTTTTCTGATGGGAAGGTTTTCCATACATCGTCCTCAATAAATACTTCTGCGGGTTGGTATACACCTACAGTAGACGTGAAGACATACCACTCGACATTTTCCAGTCGAGCGGCTTCCATCATATTAGTGTTAAATTGTAACATTGGGACGAAGTAATCTGCAGGTTGTTCCATCGCCCTCTTGGGGGAACCCTTTACTCCGGCGATATGAAATATTATATCTTGGCCTTTAACAACTTCCTTGCACTGCATGAATTCACGCAAATCGGCCTGGATGAAATTATAATTTTCTTTATACTTTTCAATTTGGTTCAATGGTGGTACAATATCTACTGCTGTAACTATAGCACCTCGTTCCATACACTTTTGAACCGCATAATTGCCAACAAGACCGTTAGCACCTGTAATCAAAACCTTTTTACCATTCATTTTTTATATCCTCAAATATAACTTTTAAAGTATCCAATTCTAAACTATAGAACAAGTTTCTATTATATACACAAATATCTACTGTACTCTTATAAATATCATTCAACTCTTCTATAGATTTGTTATTTAACGATTTTACCAAAGAAATTAGCGATTTCATACGCTGTACTGGATTTATTATATCGTCGTAACTTTCATCCCAAAAGTCAGAAAATGTCTTGAATCCATATTTTTTTAACTCGGTTAGGTATCCGTGTGGACCAAAGACGATAAACGGCTGGTAGCTTAATATAGGTTTTAGTATCTTTTCCGATAAAAACAGTTCATTATCTATATACGAGGTTTCTGTAACCAGGTTTATGCAACTATCTAAAAACAAATCTTTTTTAAACGTATTTCCCACATCAAAACTGTCTTTTTGAGTAGTGGCGTGTGTGTCTAATTCTATGGGTAATTTTTGATTGTAAGTCTCCAAATCATCATCGGTTAGTTCTATTTCACTATACTTTTTATAAAACTGTTTGTTTTCTTCAAAGTAATCCATTGGTCTAAGGAAACTAAAATATGAATCGATAAATGTTCCTTTTATAAATTCATCTAATAAAATAAATCTATGAGCTCTAGCTGCGTTTCTATTAAAACAAATAAACTTCTTATTTCTAAAATTATTTAGTTCATGTAACTCTATTGGTTCGCTAACATATCCAAGAGAATTTTCACTACCGTAAAATCGTTCTTTATCCCAAGTGGCCTCTTCTATAAAATAATTAAACGCGTATACTTTTGGCCAAGAGTGCGTTGGCCAGTATATTTTACGAGAATAGCTCGTTGAAATGCTTGGCAATCGTAAATTTGTGTCTATATAAATAACTTTATCGAAATTTATTTTATCTTTTAAATAATTTAAAGAGAAAATATGTCCGGTTTTTGGGGTAGGGTCGGGTAAATTTATTAGCAGTAGTTTTATATCCCTCTCACTAATAAATCTTAGTATATCATCGGGTACATCTCTAACTGCCCAACCACCGCTTAACTCTATAGGTAAAATATTTTTAAATCCAGCCTTAATTTCACCGTTTAAAGTGTAACTTAACTTTCTACTTTCTAAATAATTAATAAGCGGACCAGTTCTACCATATACTCCCTCGCCATTTGTCTTTAGTGTATCATCCAAAAATACAAAATTTAAATTATTAATCATTTTCAATTCCTTATGATTTTTTTCACACTATCCCTTGTGTAATAGTTATCGTGATAAAAAATATCAATCAACTGTGTATTTTTTATGAAATCTTTTTTACACATCAAATCAAAAATATAGTCAGAATATTCGTAAGTTGCTGATTCAATGTCTACACCACAATCCAACATATCTTCTACAAACTTACCTATTCCTATTACTATCTGTTCTTTTTGCTGGAAAAATTGTGTTTTTTCTTCAAGTTGTTCATTTATAAATTGTCCATCTTTTATATCTACAAATGAACCAACTCTATCAATAAAAACCGATTCAAAAAATATTATATTCTGTTGAAACTTTGTTTTACTGAAATCATAAAACCCCGTAACATTTTTAAGATACTCGTTACCTTTAAATGTAATATATTTTCCATTAAATGTCAACCCATATGCTTTCTGGATATAATATTGAGTTGTTCCTTGATACCCGCTATCTACCATTATTATATTTTTGGAATTACCTATTACATCAGTAATATATTTACCATACTCGTTCCGTATACCAATCGATTTGTTCAATATATTTTCTATATACGCTTCTAGGTTTGGTATTGTCTGATAGGTATCTAACAAATAATCGGAGTCAATCATAGGATTGATTCCGAATCTGTCTTTTAATAAGTTAGATAATCTTCCAGAATATCGATGAAGTTGGAATGTATTGTAGATGTCTTGTTTATCAAATAAAGCTGAAATTGAGGCAATTTTTCTTGATGTTTTAAAATAAACCGAATCTGGCAAGTTGTATTTTACTTGAAATATTTTATAGATTTTTTCTAGAAAGAAGCCTTCCCGTGAATTAAATAGTATCTTATCGGAGTCATTTATATTATTACATAGCCATGCAAAGAAGTTAAACAATAAAGGTCCAAAATAGATATACCCTAACTCTTCAAATGAGCTAGGGGTTTGCCAATTCTTAGTTCTTAATAATAATTTTGTTTGGTAATCTATCGATTTCATAGTCTATTTTAAATGTTGGTATTCCATACGAAGCCCACAGTTCTATTATTTCATCTCTGTCGTCAAATGCACAGAACACTTCTCTATCAATAAATGCTTCATACATTTTCTTTTTTAGTTCTACCGCAGGTATCGTATGGTCCTCAGCGCTTCGCATATATAATTCATCGAATGGTATACCATATAAATTTAACCATTCCTCAGTAGAATGTCTTACAAATTCTGGTCTTGCGGTAAACATTACTATTTTAAAATCTTTACTTTTATACCAACGAACATTATTAATTGTTTGCCAAATCGGTTCATCCAACATCACATTTTCGTGAGTATAAAAGATATCCCAATCAAACACCCCATTACTATCCGTAGCCAACTCAGTTCTTTTTTTATGGGTACCAACCGTACCATCAATATCAACTATAACAATCACTGTCTAATTCCTTGGTTTTCATAACTTACAGGTATTTTTATTCCAGTGTTACATCCGTTACAATTATCGCAAAATGTAATATATCCAAGATTCGTATATCCTAAGTCAAACTTTAATAAATCCTCTCTTGATACAACTTTCAAATCTACATAATCGTTGTCGTTTTGTGGAAATAGCTTTGTTAATACCGCACTGGTGTTTAAGTGGCAGTAGTAAAACCTACCATTATTTAATCCACGAAACGGAGCCGTACAACTATCGAAATGTTTTATTAACTCATCTTCTGGTAGGTTTTTCTTTACTCTCAAATCACCAAAATCATACCACTCTATGTTATTTCTAACATAATGCGTAATGTCATTGTTCTGATAATTTTCTATATTTTTGGTTACCTTCGTCTTAAGTTTCTCTAGTTTATTAGAGTAGTTACTGACGCTTAGTATTACATCATTATTTAGTAGCAGTTCTATAGTAGTATCTTTTGGTGTAACCGTTCCGTTTGTCGTGATAATAAACTTATCTATTCTACTGATGTAATTGTTAACTATATGCTTAATTACAGCATCTATATTCGGATATAAAAACGGCTCTCCTCCGACTAGATGAAGTATACTCACATAATCTACCTTAGCAAATAACAAATCAATATCATTTATTATAATATCCGCATCTCTATGTGTGGGGGTTTCATAATGCGGTATAAACATATTACAGTGAGAACAATTCAAGTTACAGCGTTCCGTAACCAATATGTCTGTCTGAAATATGTGTACTTTGTTTTTATGTTCAAACGGCCAAATAGCTGCTATATTTTTGTACCAAGTAGATTTTATGTTTCTTTCTTCTAGATACTTTTTATACTCGTTTCTAAATTCGTCAGTTGTAATAATGACCTTTGCTTCAGAATCATTAAAGTCATCTATATGAACTAACCCTAAGTTATTGCGTTTGTTATCTATTTTCTTGGACTGCCGATAGAATGAACTTATTTCTTGTATACTGTCAACTGTCGTGGAACTCTTAAGATTATGGTCAACTATATACTTTATCTTTAGCGTCTCTTCTCCCATCAACAAATCTAAACTTCTAATAAACTGAACGCACTCTTTACTTGCTCCAAATAAAACATACTCGGAGTCAGTATCCCACTCTTCTATAAATCTTTTAAAGTTGTGCTGTTCAGAATTATACCGCATAAACTCAAAACACTACCCATTTTCCAGTGCCATAATGAGGATATTTTGATTTATAGTTGTAATAAATAACATCATTTGGAATATCACGAAGCGTATAATTCCATGTAGCTTCCGTAGGAGTATTCGTAGACACATGATTGTCCTCCACTACAAAATATAAAGGCAATCCAAAGTTCCTAGCGTACTTGTGAACTTCATAAAATATACCACTTTCGAATGACATATCTCCAATAAAACACCACACTTTTTCATTTCCACCATCACGCTTAATTCCAGCAGCAACACCTAATGCAATAGAGAGCGTTCCTCCTACAATAGCAGAGGAATAAAACTTTTCATCTATATTACACAGAGTAATTGATTTACCTTGAAGAATTTCAGATTCTATCCAATCTGGTGAGATTCCTTTAAGTAAAGCATGATAATGTGAACGCCATGTAGAAAACACCCAATCAGTTGATTTAATTCTTGCAAATATTTCAATTAACTGAGTTTCATTTCCATTCGAAAGATGTATTGGGCCACGAATTTTTCCACCTTCCCAATGCTCTATTATCTTATTTTCAAATAATATTAAATCATCTGGTGTTTGCTTTATATCCCTAACTATAGGATATTTTTCTAGATTGACAATCATTTAAGAATCTCTCTTTTGTAATGTTGGATTATTCGTAGGCCATTCCATATTAAACTTTGAGTCATTCCATTTGATTACAGATTGTTTATCTACATCTACAAACTCTCCATCATAAAACAAATTGTAACTAAATACACAGTCTGTTAATGCGTAATGACCATTAGCAAACCCCGGCGGAACAAGCACTTGCATTTTATTGGCTTCTGAGATTATGTACGATTCCCATTTTCCATATGTAAGTGAATCTTCACGAACATCCAGTACCACTAAATAAATGTCGCCTACTAGCGCCTGGACCATTTTCCACGTTTTGTGGTCATAATGCAGTCCCCGCAATACACCTTTATATGACCGAGAGTGTCTATCATGTACTACGGGGTCTTTCATATAACTAATATAATCTTTTATCGGATGGAACTTAGAATGATAGCTAGTCCAGATTTCCCCACGAAATTCTTGATATGATGTAGGAGAAAACATAGGAACTTCGTCACCAAATACTTTTGATGGACGAACCTCAAAGTCATTCCAACGAGTGTATTTGTAGTTCATATTATAGGTTGTTTGCGTACCCAAGTGGGAATCCGTTTCTGAACTCAGATGACATTCTGGGGACAATCATTCTGTACGTATTGATAAGTTCTATAATACCATCATCAATACTATATTGCGGACGCCATCCGGTTGCTTCAATCTTTTCATTAGATACGATGTAATCTCGCTTATCCGGATCTTCGTAATAGTCAGACACACTTATAGCGAAATCTGGTACGTATTTCTTAATCAGATTAACCAGCTCTAACTTTGACAAATTGGCATCTGACAATCCTACGTTAAATACTTCATTCTTATATGTGTCATAATTTGCTAACATAAACGAAAATACGTTTGCCACATCTTCAATATGAATATAATTTCTCTTGAAATGTGGTTCGAACAGTACAATATATTTGTCGGTGATAGCCTTATATACAAACTCGTTTACCAATAAGTCAGTTCTCATTCGTGGCGATGGACCAAACACCGTAGCCAATCTAAAACATATAGCATCACTATTCTGTAGTAAGAATCGTTCTGCGTTTACTTTGGTTACCCCATAATGAGAAATAGGGTTAAGTGGACTGGTTTCTTTACACACCTGTCCACCTTCTGCTACTCCATATCCACTGTTTGTATTGGGAAATAATATCTTAGCTTTACCCTTCGAAAACTCGACAACATCAACAATCTGTTCATAATTCAGTTGTGTTGCGGTCAATGGGTCAGCATCACACGCAGGAAATCCTACTCTAGCTGCAAGAGGTATAACAACATCGTGTGATTCTACTAATTTTTTAAGGATGGTTTTATTTCTAGCATCACCATAAATAAAATTAAAGTTTTTATTTTTAACGCACGGGAGCAGCGATAACTGGTTAAACTCCAAAGAGTCTAACACAGTCACCGCATATCCGTCATTAAGTAGCTTGTTGGTGATTATAGAACCTAAATAACCAGCACCACCAGTTAATAAGACTCTCACTTTAAAACCCCCAATGCTCCTGTCGCATTGCGTACATATCGATTGGTTCACGCTTCATTTGATTTCCAGAAGCAAATGGTGCTCCCTTTTTCAAATATCCCCCGATAAAGTTACGGCGCATTCTGTTTGATACATTTGGTTCAGAGCCGTGAACAACATGAGAATGCAGAAGAGTCATCGTTCCCTTTCGTTGGAAACCTTCAATCTTTCGGAATCCGTGTCCTTCTGGCATTACACAAGGCTTACCACGTTCGTTGTGCCAGAATGCTGGGTTGGTCTTTGTTCGTTCTTCGTCAATTTCAATCGGAAGTACTGGAAGAAGATGTGACCCCTCATAATTCCATACTGCACCATTTACTGGATCGTGATTATCCAATGCGATAGCCACGTTGATAATTTCGTTTGGACCGCACTTTGTATAGAATGCGTTTTGGTGCATGTCCCGGCCGAGTTGTCCGGGTGGCTTAAAATATCCCCAGCTTTGCATACCGATTATTTCCGACCTCATTAAGAATTCAGAAGCTTCAAGAATTTTTGGATGTGAATAAAGTTTTGCTAACTTCGGAGATAACTTGTGTGGATATGAAAATGGATCCCATTCCCCCCAAACCTTTCCGTCCGGCGAAGTGGTTCCAGTTCTTGCACAACGAAGAGTATCCATCTCTTCGTTAATTTCTTCTACTTCTTCTTCGGTCAAAAGTTCTAAATTTACGAAACCAATGTACCGCCATGCAAACAACATTTGCTGTTGTTCTTCTTCAGTTATGTATTTCCATTCCTTCATAACATTTACCCTCCTTAAAGGTTAACTAATTATAACACGTTTTTGTAAATATGTCAAGGGATTACTCTCTTTCAATATCTAATGTAATACAATGAGGACCGCCACTTAAAGTTCTTGCGTGCCTCAACTTAACAGGTATAGATTCTATACCAAATTTCTTTAACATTCTCATTAACATAATTTGATGTTCTTCTACCATAACCAACTTTTCATTAATAGAAAGGATATTCATACCTAACCACGGTGATGCTGGACACCAATCTGACATAACTTGGGTAGGATATGGTTCGGGTGCATTTAGGGTATCCCAACTTCTTAAAAAATCTGGTTTATTGTAAATATTAACTCTAGATGGATTTACCAGTACTAATCCTTCTCGTAAAAATACAAAAGTAGTATCTATATGAATATAGGCGTAGATATTTTCTGCAAGATGTACTCTATATCTATCAGATATGTTTTCTCGTAACCAGTTTTGTAAATACTCCGCTCCGGCCTTATTTCCTGTGTTAGATATCAGATACAATATATCATCATTTGCTTTCAATACATTTGCGGCATCAAATACTGGTTCAAGGTTCATTAATGTGCTTCTGGATAAATCACTACGATCATATAGGCTATCGTCTGCTGTCGGTTTTGGAAATTCTACCCAACTTTCTGGAGTAAATAATTTTTTGTATTTGTCAGCTTCATCCCTACGCTGCCGCAATGTCATTGGTGTGGCAATAACTTTATCCTTAATAACTAACATAGAATCACGAGGACAATAATCATAATAAGAATCATTAAATGGTCTATTGCCTGTGATTATCGGAGATCTATGTACTTCAACTCCTAAGCTTTGTAAAATTCTTTCAATTTCTTGCAAATCTTGTTGTGTTTCTTCTAAAACTTGTATCGGATATTTTCCCGTAGGAATATTAGCAAATTGCTTGTCTGTGTAATTTGCGTAATCTATACAATGTAGCCCTCTATCTTTTGTAGTGGGTATTTGTGCATTAGTTACAGTTCCTAATATTATTTTTTTAAGTTGTTCCCATTCATTATTTACATTGGGTATTAACATTTAAAACCTCAAATAAATTTTTAGTAAAAACTTCTTTCATTAATTTGTCATCTGCATAGGATAAAAATAAATTCTGATTATGCACCAAAGTATCTTCAAAAATAGAATGATACCATTCGTGAATATCATTTATTGACAATTTCGATAACCTTTCTATTTCGTTTATTATCATCACAAATCGCTTTCCGTTATCAACCTCATCATCATAACTTTCGTCTATAAAAGAAGAAAATGTTTTAAATCCTAATTTTCTAATTTCCTTAAGACCATAGGCTGGACCCATAAAAATGAACGGTTGTAAGTGTCCTATTGGTTTCCATGTTTTTTCTGAAAAATATCCGCCATTCTCAAAAAAATTAGTTTCTGGTGTGATGTGTATATAGGAATTCAAATATACTTTCTTTTCCTCAAAATTAAATCCCCAAACTTTATCCAATTCTCTAAAATCTACAATACTGACAGGTTTATCTTTTTTTAACTTATCGTACTCCAGTTTCATAGTACTGTATGGTATTTCTCTTCCTAAATGACAAGATTTATATTGGGCTGTGTCATTAAAATCGAATACTACGAGCTTATCCAAATCGTACGATATCGAAAATTGATTTAATATGTTTAGTTTATTGAACAGTAAAGTGGCGTACAGTCTATGAGGACGTAACCTTCTATTTAACATTAAGAATTTATTTTGTCTTACAATTTGTTTGGTAACTTCTTCTTTTTTCACAACACTACATCTATTATTGTTATTGTTAAATGTAGTAAGTTCATTATTTAATATGCGCACAAACTCTTTGGCCTTATCCTTTAATGACCATGTATGATACAGCACCTTAATTTTTGATATATTTTTATCTAGATTCTGTGGTCGTTGCTTATATCCGGCATACCAATTATCAAAGTTTTCTTGAATACCATAATCTGATATACAAAATATTATTTTTTCAAACGGAATACCGAACTCTTCTGCGTCCCTATAAATAACTTCAAAAAAGTTTGAATCTAGTGTACCTTCATTTGAGTAATTTATAAAAAGATAAAAATTATTAAGATTCTTAAGTAGATATTTTGTTTTTTCTGGAATGAAGAAGAAAAATGACCTGTGTTGATGTAGACTATCATTTACTCCGAACGCACACCCAGCACCACCAAATGGAGATATTGTATACAAATACAAGCCATCTGTTTTGTGATTGTTTTCAAAAACATCGTATGTAGAAACTTCTCCAGTCGCTGCGTATAAAATAGTACCTTGACCCGACCAAACCGAAACTCCATCATAATATTTACTCTGTAAATTTGATATCACATTAAATTGTTTATCAAAATCCGCATCGATGTAAGATTGAAAATACTCAAAATTCAATCCGTTTTCTAACTCATTATGTGGCGATATATAATCGTTAACTAGAAAAATATCTTTCATAAACTTATAAGATGTAAAAATTTATTAGCAACAAAACTATCTTTTTCCAATGAACTTAATAAATTTCTATTATGAACTAACTTTGGATACACGGAACAGTATAAGTTGTGCAATTCTTCTACTGATAATGCGCATAATCTTTTTACATTTTCTATAATTGCATTCAACCTTTCATTCTCATCTTCTATTGTATCATAGCTTTCATCAAAAAATTCTGGGAATGTGTAAAATCCCATATTTTTCAATTCTTTTAATGTATTTGGATTTCCATAGACTATGAACGGATGAAAATATATCATAGGTCTAACTACTTTTTCTGTAATGAAAACCGATTTGGGTATTGTAGAACTTTCCGTAACCACCGAAAAATATGTAGCGTCCCATATTTCTTTTTTCGTAAAATAGTTGTGCATGTCAGCTACAGCGTCTGCATCTTCATAGTCTACAATAAAAGGATACTTTTCTTTGATATGTGTTTTAAAATGGATGTTTTCTAGTTTCTCACAAAAGTTATCAAACTCTTGTGACTTAAATAGAGAAACCAATCCTTTATCAAATATTCCATTTCTTATCAATTCTAATACTAATTTAGGTCTATGAAATCTACCACTGTTTCTATTTAAACAAAGAAAATACTTTTCTCGCAGGTTTGTATGCGGTGCTAAACTTATTGAATATTCCGTTTCTCTTTCAATAATTTTATCCGCTTCATAATTGTTCGTAGTATTTTCATATCGTATGATATTTTTTCCAGGCTGCCCGTATATACAAAAATTAATAGAATCGCATATCATAAACGAAGGTATGTTATGCCTATTTAAATAATCTTCATAAATTTCTTTTATGTTTGAAGTATTTGTTATGAAGATTATTTTATTACTTTGTAATTTATATTTGTTTACAAAAGTATAAATATTATCGAAAAATTTATCAGGATATTCATATCCACCTTCTTTGTTATCGATAAAAACTAATTTCACACTGGCTTCTTCTTCAAACAAACGAAAAGACTTTTTGCTGAACATATCCTCAAAATTTAATATAGATACGTATTCAACTATACTTTCATTATGAAGAGGCGTTACCGCAAATAAATTGTAATCATTTTTTAGTTGTTTTCTATTGATATCTTTAATCAATACTCTATTAAATCTATCCGTCCCTTCAAAGTATTCTGACATGACATCAAAAATATCCTCAGTGTTTGCCGATACTTCGAATTTATTTGATTTGATTATTCTGGTCGTAGTATGCGCCCTTGTAAATAAATCTTCATTGATTACACTAAAAATTATTGGTAAGTCTGTTAATTCATACCCGAACGGTAAGAATCCATTTGGTGTCATGAATTCATATAAAACATTTACTTTTTTCATATTTAAATCTTACAGAAACTATAAAATTTTTCTAGTTCAGGAAATGTCCCTACAAAACTTGTCCCACGGCGCTTGTCATATTCATCTATAAACGCAGCAAAATTTCTTCTTTGTTCTATGTTGGTTGGTTTATTTACACCCATATTTTGTTGTACTAAATAAAATAAACGCTCCATTCTATGAATTTCGTGTTCATAGAATCCCTTTGTCGCCAAAGGATACCATCTACCGAACTGCTGGTTTTGATACATAAAAGTAACACATTCTTCTATGTGACTTAAGAAGTTTTCTGTTAATATCCATGCTGCTAAAAATTCAGGATGTCTTAAATATGGTACATCAACCGCAAGTGGAAGTTGTCTTTTTTTCTGATGCGCGTATCGTAACTTTAATTCTAACATATCTTTTAAGAAGTCTAAGTAAGAAGTTACTGACAATAAGTTATATGTACTCATCATAGTAACTCTACTGTCTGGGATTTCACTTAAAATTCTATCAACATTATTTAACCAGTAATTATAATTTAAACCAAAACGAATATATTCTGCGCGCTTATCATGAGCTTCGTTACTAGTAAACAGTTTAAATTCCTTAACTGCTTTTTTATCTTGAATTACAGAAACTTTTTCAATGAATTTGTCAATAATTTCTTTAGGTCCACCCAAATTACTATTAATGTTAAACTCCATATGCGGTTGTGGATTGTCGATTAAGAAGTCAAGTACTTTAAAAGTATGCTTACTTAATAACGGTTCTCCGCCAGTAATTCTAAAAGTATGTAAATGTCTCGCTGCATCCGGCCACCATTTCCAGAATGCATCGATATATGGATTTTCTTCTGATTGAAGTATTGGCAATCCTTTACCTTTTTCTAAATTACTTACATCATTAAATGTAACGGTCGGTAATTTATATGGACCATGTGACTTAACCTCTTGCATCCATGTTGTAGAATATAATGGAGAGCAATATGCACATTTAAAGTTACATGTGGTATCAAAGTCAATTTCCATATAGGATGGATTTACATTAGTATTCCACGGTACTTGTTTAAGAGTATCTATGTGGCGTGATGCCCATTCCTCTGAACTTTTTACTATTCTATCGCTGAACACCTCTGCAGCGAGTTCTCCCTTTACATTATCTTCTACTCTCCAGCAATAATCGCATTCATCCGGACGTTTTCCTTCTAACATAAGCTTTCTTTGCTCTTTTTTATACTTAGTGTTATGTAACGCACTTGGATTAGTTTCTAATTCCTCAATCGGAACTTGGTGAACCCGTGGATGATGGCAACTATGTGTTGTGCCGTTAGCTAAATGAATAGTAACTTGTTGCCACTTAGCTACGCATGCTGTTGGACTGATAACATCTAATTTTCTTTTTGTGGATTGAAACAGGTCTGTTGCGCCCATATTATTTATATCCTATTGTCATAAATCGGTGAAATGGTTTATTTGGTCCCATACATTCCAAGGTACCAGTATAAACTATGTTTTTTAATAAATTGTTTGTGTTAAATTCTTCTAATGTATCAAAGCATCTAATATGGTCAAAGCACTCATAAAAATTATTTCCTTGAATAACTATCGGAACTTCCGATGGTACTTTTTCTAGCCACGAATTATATGTTTCTTGTTTAACATGCTCGGTGCTTGTATTAATTATTAACTGAGGGTTTATATAATTACTAAACTCCGCCATATCTCTTGTAAGAAACTTTATTCTATAGTCGTGATTAGAAAGTAACCCACCGTATTTAATACAACTGGCATCCAAGTCAATATTATATATGGATGTACGAAAATTGTCAACTATTAATTGTGACAAGACTCCGTACCATCCACCCATAATATATACATTACCAGACAATTCGGGCATATACTTTTTTATATTATTTACTAACCACGATTTACTTCTAAGTTGGCTATCCCAAAAGCTCTCTAGTAATCTATATTCTATTTCTGATGGAGCATCTCGTATAACATTCATCCATTGGATAATACGAGAAGAACTTATAAGTAATATATCATCCATGAAATTCTTCAAATTTGGTTTGCAACCAATTCCAATCAACTGTCTTTCTTAACTCGTCTTTATCCTTTTTAAATTGTTCTGCATATTCTTGTCCTTCCCGAGCACCAGTTAATACCCATTCAGCATTTTCTCCTTCCGCGAATGCTGTCCAGCGTTGTAACCACAAATGTGCATCGGTAGTATATGCACTCGCTAATTTAACTGATTCACGGAATGCGGTTCTCCATGCTTCAAATGGAGTGGTTGCGAAATACCCTTCGCTTACCGTATGAGGAACAGTGATAGTTTTACTATATTGTGTAAAATCTAATCCGAAGTTTGCTGGTGTATTTAGTACAAGATTACTATTGTAACACACTATACCCATATGACCGTATTCTAATCTATTACTCATATTCTTCGCATGAAAGATAATATGCGCATCGGATATAGTTTCTACAGGATAATCAAATACAGTTACATCCGTCACATATGTTTTCCCCGTAACGACGAAGAACTGCTGTGCTTCTCCTGCCAAATCTACACAACGATGAAATGCTTTTCTCCGTCCATCAATTCCATCAATACGAACTGCTTTAGAATACAGTTTGGTCAAGTGCTTCCAATTCTCATCAGCATTACTTTCACCATTACTAACAAAAAATACAGGAGGTATATTTTTCTTTCTGGGTTTTCGTATTACTGACACTGTTTGAATTGCAGATGCTGGATTGACTTCTACAATCATTTTTTCTGACCACTGCCACGGATCATCACTTTCCTTCTTCATCTTTTCGATAATCTTTCGTTCTCCTGCCCATCCTGCAATAAACACTTGTTCTGAATCTTTACGAACAACAAATAGTACGGGACCAGAAATATGTTCCCATGTTGCGCGATTAGTACACCGATAGAGTTTCTTTTCTGCCAGTGGTTGGTCAATAATTTGAACATAATCAAATACTGAAAGTTCTTTTTCTCCAGCTTGTGCCCAGCCATCAGCATCTTTTACCGTTTCCATATAGTCAGTAAACCAACCCAGACTACGCACCCACGGCTTAGTTTCAATTACCCAATATTTTTTAAATAAATCACTATGCGCTAACCATGTTTCATTATTAACCATTTTTCTTTACCTTTTTTGTATGTCTCTTGATTCTTTGTTCTTCGTTAGTACCGATACTCGGTCCAAATGCCCACTGTCCTACATGACGAACTTGGAAACTAAGATTCATATCAACGAGTATCTTATATCCAGCTTTGCGTAATTTACTTTGGAAAAAGAAATCTTCACCATGCCATTCTTTATCTTTATATTCAAAGGCAAAGTATGGAGGAACCAGCTTGTTCAGTACTTCTGTTTTCATCATCATACACCCCATACCAATCCCTTCAACTTCTTGAAGTTCTTGATCGGCTTCTAAGGGTAACCAATTTTCCCAATCACCTCGTTCTGGATACGCAACTGTTTGAAGTGGTACTGACCGCTTCATATAGTTACAACATACAATATCTACGTTATGTGCCATTAAACGCATCGCAGTCGTACTTGGAAACATCATATCCGAATCTAGCCATAACGCATAGTCTGCTTTCATCGTAAGTGCTTGTTGTGCTAATCGTTCTCGTTGTGTAAGTAAAATTGTACTTTGGTCATAAATGACATGAACATCTATTCCTGCCATCGTTGTAGTCTTGACCAACTCTACTAAGGATGCAGTAAATAAACTATATACGGATTCTCTACACGGAATAAGAATTGCTAACTTAATGGGTCTGGTTTGCCAAATTGTCAAATCGTAGATGTTCTTCATAACCCAGCCACTCCAGATGCTAGTGTTGCTGCCTGGCTGGTGATTTCACGAATCATCGTAGTAATTTCTTGTACTCGTTTTACATATAGTTGATAGTCTGCCAATGGAAATTGAGTAACAGTATTTAATGTTTCAATACTGTATTTGTCGAAGATGAGAATTTCCATCGCGCCTTGACGTGCCCATTTTTCAATTAACGCAAACCGTGTAGTTTGTGTTTCACCGTTTAATAAGTTCAATAAATGTTGGGGATTATATTGGGCAAGAATACCTTCTAAAAATTTAATTCGTTCTGGCCACTCTTCTTTTTCTTTGAGATATTGTAATTCATACAATAATTCTGCCAAAACTTTTTTGTCATACCCAATAGAAACCCATCGGACATACTTTTCTTCGTATTCCGATGGGTTGGTATTTACTGCTGCCAATAATGTTTCGAATGTTATTTCACTCATAAAAGTAACCCCTTATTAAAAACCGTAATTAAATATATATTATACTACTAACTTTGTCAAGTCCCAGTATTAATAATTATTTGGTGTGGTTCTGCCACCGAAATCAATAGAAAGACGGATTTGGCCAGTAGTAATACCAATTTGAGCACCTAGATTGGCACGCAATGCAACTTGACCTGATAATCCATACGCATTACGCACTCTTCCCATTGCTATTTCCGAACCGGTGGCTGGTATTATACCCATTATTCACTCCTACCGGTATTATGATTTACCGTTATTTTTTAATTCATCCAGCTCGGCTTTAAGTTCCTTAATTGCTTCAATTAATAGAGGAACCAATTTTTCGTATTTTACAGTCAAATACTTATCGTCGATTGGAGCTGCTGTTACTACTTCTGGCAGAACCGCCTGTACCTCTTGTGCGCTTACACCTACTTGCCTCTTATCATTTGTATATCCTAATGACTTAGCTATTTCGTTTTCGATAAAGTAATATCCATTCAATGATAATACTTTATCTAATGCGTTATCAATAGTTCCTTGGAAATTCTTTAATCTTGCGTCGGAATAAAACGCTGTAATTTCGTTAGTTGCTCTAATTTCACCTGTGGTTGCTGACGCGGCAGTCCCAACGCCTAATGATGAGAATCGTGCACCCGAACCAGATACCCCACCTTGGACTTGGAATAATACGGACGGATTAGTACCACCGATGTTTATGCCGGTAGCATTACCGAATAGTGTTTGTCCACTACTACCAAATTTTATTGCACCGACAGTACTGTCTTGTACACCTTGTATACCAATGGTATTTGCAACATTGACATCATGTAACGATGCGTCATCACCACCTTGGAAGTATTTTGCATTATTAGTAGTAACCGTCAATACACCACTAGTAAAAGATAGTGCTGCATTACTTGTTAAAGTAGTTGCTCCAGAGAATAATGCTATTCTGTCTGCGGCACCACCACTGATGGTTCCTGCGCCTGACGTACCTGCCGAACCAGACGTACCCGAACTACCTGATGTTCCTGAACTACCTGATGTTCCAGATGTACCAGATGAACCAGAGGTTCCTGTTGAGCCAGAAGAACCTGATGTTCCTGTTGAGCCAGAAGAACCTGATGTTCCTGTACTACCACTAGAACCAGATGTACCTGACGACCCACTGGTTCCTGAGCTTCCTGCGGTACCCGATGTACCTGACGTTCCTGATGTTGCCGTGTTAAAGGAAGTATTATTTAGTATTAACGAACCTGTAATTTGTAACGAGCCAGTTCGTTCGTGTACATCGTCAAAACTATCACCAAACTTCGTAGAACCACTTTCGTATATAACCGAAGCGGTTACAAATTGTGTTTCTAGATATCGTAGTGATGCGGTACTATTAACTCGTATACTGCTTGCAGTAATTTGTCCAGTAACTACTAAGGAACTTCCATCAAATGTTAAATTGGTTTCTACGGTTGCATTTGGTGCAGAACCATTAAGGGTAATTAATCCATTGTCTGTTGTACCAGTTAGTGTAAGTGTACCCGATGTTCCAGAAGACCCTGCGGTACCACTACTACCTGCGGTTCCTGCGGACCCAGAAGTTCCTGATGATCCTGAAGTACCTGTACTTCCTGAACTACCGGCTGTTCCGCTACTACCCGATGTGCCAGTACTTCCACTACTTCCAGAAGTTCCTGAGGAACCAGATGTGCCTGTACTTCCTGATGACCCCGATGTGCCAGAACTTCCACTTGTTCCTGTTGAACCCGAGGAGCCACTGGTTCCACTTGATCCCGAACTACCAGAAGTTCCGCTACTTCCTGATGTACCAGTACTTCCTGAACTTCCCGCCGTTCCACTACTACCAGCGGTACCACTTGAACCAGAGGTACCCGATGTTCCAGAAGTTGCTGCGTTAAATGAAGTATTATTTAATATTAATGAACCAGTGATTTCTAATGAACCAGTTCGTTGATGTATATCATCAAATGTGTCACCGAACTTGGTAGAACCACTTTCATAAATAACTGAAGAAGAAACATATTCCGTGTTAATTTCTTGTGCGGTAAGTGTTCCTTGTACTGTTAAGTTTTGTGGGAATGTAAAATTATTTGAGGCGAATGTTGTACCCGTAATACCACTGAGTTGTACTTGTGCGGAACTACTAACTACATTATCTAAATCCAGCAGTGTATTAACTTGAGTAGAACTAGATATTGTACCCGTTGGTAACAGTGAAGTGACTTGTGTAGAACTACTAACCGTCCCTTCTGGAAGTAATGGTTTTATCTGTGCTGAACTACTAACGGTTCCCGTGGGTAACTGTGCAGAACTGGAAACTACCCCACCACTTAATGCCGTCGTTGGGATACTTCCACTTCTAATCAATACACCGGTAAGTCTAGTTATCGCCATTTATAATCTCTGAAAATGAGTTATCTGATATAAATATAAAGAAACCTTTAATAAAACCATTTTTTACCTCTATATTAGTGCTATTCTAATACCTTTTACCAAGATATTTGATGAAGATGGAGGTGCGGAAACGAATGTAAGTTGATTCGTAGATACCGTATAATCTTCTATTAATGCATTTACCAAGCCGTCAGTAGATACAGTCAATATTGCAGGAGAATACGATTGTGATAATGTGTAATTAATTGTAGTTCCGTCTGCAATAAATAAATGATTATCAGCCACAATACTAATATTTGGTAATTGTGTAAATGTGGTAGTACCGTTAAACGACCCAGTAAATGAGCCTGTATTGACTTGTGACGAAGCAGAGACTACGCCAGATGGTAATCCACTAGGATGTATATACGATGATGTAAAAGCATAACTTGCTGTGGATATAATCCCAAAGAAAGAACCACTAAATGATCCTGTGACATCATTTCCTGTATTTACTAGTGCTCTAATATAAACTACTGATTCCGACGGAGGTGCGGAAGTAAATGTTACAACATCTCCTGTTATCGAATAATCACTTGGTTGGTTATATCCCAACCCATCTACATTAATGAATACTGATTTTTCTTGATAAGAATGACTTAATGTATATCCTACGGTTGTACCATCACCTATGAATTGGTAAGTGTCAATATTGACCGCAAGTGGGATATTTGTTAATCCACGACCATCACCAATAAATGACCCAGTAAATGAGCCAGATAATTTGGTATTTGAGTTTAGAAGCGCAGTGACTAAAATATTAGATGATGATGGAGGTGCTTCTACAAATGCAATAGATCCGGTTTGATAATTGTAATCTATAGCTGGGCTAAATGTTAATCCATCTACACTAACATTAATATTATCTAATAAATAACTTTGTGATAATAGATACAGTTGAGTTGTACCATCGCCGACAAATTTGTAAATATCACTTACTACTGCAGTTCCTACATCTATTCCAGTTAGTTCACTACCGTCACCTTTAAAAAACGAAGCAGTCACCGCCTGGGTTACATTAAGTGACCCGGTGATGACTGCACTACCACTAAAGGGGAATCCTGACCCAGCTGCATTTAAGGCGAATGATGCGGTGACTGCTTGACTAGCGGTACCGATAAAGTTGGTTGCAGTAACCGACCCAGATGATACTAATATACTACCAGTAGGAACAATTAGTCCCTTTCTGGCTATAAATTCATTCGCCATAATTCCCCTTCTTCACATATCCAAAGGTAAGTTTTTAATGTACTACTAACTTCTATATTACAATGCTCTTACGGCTGCCTTAACAGTCCAGTTATCTGAAGATACCGTAGCTTTTAAACGTGCATTTCCTGAAAGTACATCAACTGAAAGAATTACATCTGATGTGTTACCTATATCATTAGTGGAAACGTCGGTAAATTCAACATTACTAGTGCCAGATTCCCACACCGCCGTGACAGTGCCTGCTCTATAATTACTTGCTTTCTTGACCACATAATCAAAATATGCTGCATCAAAACTACCAGTGGCTATTGAGGCAACTTCTTCAGTGCCACTATCAACGTCTGTATTGCTACCAGAGGTAAATAGCACCCCGTGAACAATCGCACCGCCATTAAGTATTACTTGGTCAGATGAGGTTGCGCCTTGTGTAGTAATTTGTTGAAGGGTGATATTTCGTGTACCGCCAAGATTAACTGTAGTTCCGTTAATAGTAATATTGTTCGATGCTACTGTACCACCAGCGACTGAGAAGTTTGTACTATCGAATTGAGCAACACCCTTTGTAGTTGTTGTAGCATTACTACCACTGATGGTAATAGTTTGTCCACTGACTGTTGCAGTTAGACCGTTTGTACCATCAACAGTAAGTGCTTGTGTCTTAAGCGATACGGTACCTGTACCACCATCTGAACCAGTAAGCGCAAGTTCTGTAACGATACCTGTAAGTTGACTACCATCACCAGAGAATCCTACTGAGGATGTTACGGAACCAGTTACAACCAGTCCTGCTTCAACGTGAGTGAGTCGTGATGGGAAATCTACACGGATAGAACTGGATACTAGTCTACTGTCGATGTGGTTTGTATCTGTTGCTACTGGGACACGATTTGAAGTTAATCCAACTTCACTTCCAAGTGAACCACTATGTTTTGGACCACCAATAACAATAGTAGAATTATAGTTTTGGTCATCAACTTCAAATATCCAGTGATTATTTAAACTATCCCAAAGTATTGAACCAGTACCGTATGTTGACCCAGAGTCTACAACCGACAATCCTGCAAATCTTACATTATCATCATCGTTAACAATAACACGACTTACACCAATATTGTATTGTGAAGAAGTCACATATTGAGTTGACATACTTACTGCTGTCAACAATCCGGTTACAGCCAAACTACCAGAGATTTTTACATCCTTAGCAAATCCTGCACCACCAACGACAACTAACGCACCATTGTTAAATGCGGTACTGTTAGTTGTATCATTAATTGTTTGAACGCCCGTGAAGGTATTTGACCCAGTAGTTGCAATTGTTGCAATACCAGTAGTTTGACGAACATCAGTTTGTACGGAACTACTGAATACTCCCTCTGTATTTAATTTAGTCTTAACACCACCAGTAAAGTGTGTTGAACTAGTATCAAGAGTTACAGTAGTGCTACTACCAAGAGAAACAGAACCACCACCACTTAAACCACTACCTGCGGTAACTGTTACTGCACTATTAACAAGGGAACCTGAAATGACTCCTGTTGCAGAGTTGTAACGAAGATTGATACCACTTGCTCCTGTGGTATCTGTTGACGAAACAGTTGCCCTTGCTCCACCTATAAAATGTGCCGAACTAGTGTCAAGTTGTACATCGTCGGCGTTTACTGTAATACCACTACCTGCTCCCACTGCGAGCGCAGAACCAGCACCACCAGCTAATCCAGCTCCGGCTGCTGCAGCTGCAATACGGATTGTACCAGCATTTGCTTCTAATCCAGTGCCTGCCAGTGGAACAGAGAGTTGACTAACGTTAATACGACCTTCGGTACCAGCATCAGATAGAATCATCTTGTCTGTGGCTGCTACTGTAATACCCGTTAGGTCATTACCAAAATTATCAATATCAAGGTTGGTTGCGGTAATTCCCGTTAGGTTACTACCATCACCCTTGAACGACCCCGTAAACGAACCAGTGGTATTATTCGTAGTTACAGGTCCGTTAAATACACTACTACCGGTCGTTTCAAACGAGCCGGTAATTTTTGCACCATTTGTAAGGACTATCAGACCTTTACGTGCAATAAATTCATTCGCCATACGGTTCTCCCACCGGGGTTATCGGTATATAAATATTAAATACTTTGTTAAGAATTCAAATTTGGAAATAATTTAAATAGACTTTGTACGGTCCAAGCTCCACTGCCGGAACCATTACTATTGACCCGTAACCGTAATTCGTTTGAACCACTTAGAAACCTGAATGTTATATCGCTTGTATCTCCAATATCGGTAGTGGAGATGTCTGTAAATGTAATGCTTGCCGTATCTAACCACGATGCCATAATAATACCCATTCTACATGCGCCTGGTCGTTGGGCGAGGTATTCTACGGTCATACCTGAGTATTCTGTGGTCGAAATAAATGGTTGAATATACTCAGTTGCGCCCAATATTCCTGTATTAACTGACCCCGTGAATGTAATAGATACGGTTCCGGCATTTAACTTGTATTCATTTGATTTGACAAATTCCGTGATTGTAGCGGACCCAGTAACTATTAAGTTATCTGTAATTGTGGTGGAACCCGTAATCCTTACATCACCACTAATTTGTCGATTAATAGTGTCTGCATAACTCGCTGATGTTGCGAATTCAGCAAATATACCTGCACCACTTACATATGAGGCAGATGCAGCCAGTCCCGCCATATCCGCATAACTTGTAA
>Ga0194133_10000671_pt1 | contig 66374 bp, 48 predicted proteins | sample TA2KigOf40mmetaG_FD_155448 | JGI IMG/M metagenome (GOLD analysis project Ga0194133, IMG submission 155448) | Freshwater microbial communities from Lake Tanganyika, Tanzania - TA2015055 Kigoma Offshore 40m | ecosystem: Environmental > Aquatic > Freshwater > Lake | place: Tanzania: Lake... | reverse complement strand
TCCTGCAACACGCCGACGCGGCGGTCGTGCGGGCGGCCGCCGAGGCCCTTGGGCGGACTGGTCGCGCGGAGGCGGTGGCCCCCCTACTCGCGGCGGCCGGAAGACTCCCTGAAGGTCCCGTAGACTCAGCGGGTTCACCCGCGGAGTCCGCGCTCCGGACGCTCGACCACACCGTCATTCACGCGCTGATCGAGCTCGGCCAGCCCGCGCCCTTGCTGGCGTTCCTGAAGACCCCCGCGCCCCCGGCGGCGTTGCGCGCCGCGCTGGTGGCCGCCGACCAGCTCGCCGGCAGCCCGCTGCAACCCGGGGACGTGCTGCCGTGGTTGCGCTCCGGCGCCACACCGCTGCCGCAGACGGCCGGCTGGATCATCGCGCAGCGCCCGGCCTGGGGGGACGCGCTGGCGGTTTTCTTCCGGGAGCGGCTGCAGGCGCCTCCGCCGAACGCGACGGAACGCGCGGCGCTCCAAGCCCAGCTCACCTCACTCGCCTCCTCTCCGGCGGTGCAGCAGGCGCTGGCGGGAGCCCTGACCGACGCCTCCGCGGCCGGTCGAGAGCTCGCGGCGGACATCCTCGCGCGGGCTTCGCTCCGGGAGGCGCCCGTGGTCTGGCTCGACGCGCTCGCCCGGCGGATCCCGGCGGCGACGGAAGCGGAACTTCCCGCGCTGGTGCAGGCCGCGCGCGCGCAGCGCCTGCCCAAGGGAGGACACGCGGGCTTGGTCACCGCGCTCAGCCGCATCGGCGCGGACCCCAGGGTCCCGGCCACGCAGCGCCTCGAGGCGTTGGCCGCCACCGCCGCACACGCGGGGACCCCCGAACCGGCCGTCCTGGATTTCCTGTTGGCGCATCTCGCGGCGAACCATCCGCTCGCGGTGCGGCAGGCCGCCGCCGAGACCCTTGCCCGCGCCCGCCTGACCCCGGCGCAGCAGTTGCGGCTCGCCGACGCCCTCGCCACCGCGGGCGCGATGGAGATTCCCCGGCTGCTCCCCGCGTTCGAGCGCGCGCCGGGGAACGAACTCGGACGCCGGCTGCTGGCCGGCCTTGCGGCTTCCCCCGCTCGCGCCAGCCTGCGCCCCGGCCAGCTGCGTCCGGTGCTGAGCAAATACCCTCCCGAGGTGCGTCAGGAGGCCGAGACGTTGCTCTCGGGCCTGGAATCCGACACCGCGCGCCAGAATGCCCGGGTCGACGCCGTCGCCGCCGGCCTCGCGCAGGGCGACGTTCGTCGCGGCCAGGCCGTCTTCAACAGCCCGCGCACCGCCTGCGTCCTCTGCCACAAGATCGGCTACGGCGGCGGCCTGCTGGGCCCCGACCTGACCGCGATCGGCAAGATCCGCAGCGAACGCGAGCTGCTCGAGGCGGTGATGTACCCCAGCGCCGCCATCGTGCGCGGCTACGAGACCGTCATCGCGACCACGCGCGGCGGCGAAAGCCACTCGGGCATCCTGAAACTCGAGTCCGCCGATGAGCTGGTCCTCGCCACCGGGCCGGAGAGCGAGCTGAGGCTCGCCCGCACCCAGGTCACCGATCTGCAGCCGGGAGCCGTTTCCGCGATGCCTCCGGGGATGGACGTCGTCCTGACCCCGCAGGAGCTCGCCGACCTGGTGGCCTTCCTCAAGAGCCGGCTCTAGGCCGCCCGAGCTCCTGGCGCAGCGCCGCCTCGAGCCCCGGTTGCCCGAAGCGGAAGCCCGTGGCCGCGAGCGCCCGCGGGACCGCGCGGGTGCTGGCGAGGAGCGTCTCCTCCGCCATCCGGCCGAAGACCAGGCGCAGCGCGAAGGCGGGAACCGGAAACACCACCGGGCGCCGGAGCACGAAGCCAAGGACGCGGGTGAAATCCGCGTTGGTCACCGGTCCGGGGGAACAGGCGTTAAGCGGGCCCCGGCAGGACGGCGTGGCCAGGACGTGGACGAACGCCGCGGCGGCATCCTCGCGGGAGATCCAGCTCATCCACTGTCTCCCGGCAGCGAGCCGGCCGCCCAGACCGAGGCGGAAAACGGGCAGGAGCCGGGCCAAGGCCCCGCCCTCGGGACTGAGCACCACGCCGAGCCGGAGGGCAGCCCAGCGCACGCCGGCCGCCTCCACCACCGCACCGGCCTGCTCCCACTCGGCGGTCAGCTCCGCCAGGAAGCCCTCGCCGCGGGAGGCATCCTCGCCCACGATCAGGTTGCCGCGGTCGCCGTAAAATCCGACCGCGGAGGCGCACGCGAGCACCTCGGGCGGCCGCGGCATCGCCGCGATCGCGCGCGCCAGGGCGCGGGTCGGGTCGATCCGGCTGGAGCGCAGCAGCCGGCGACGCGACTCCGTCCAGCGCCCCGCGGCGATGTTCTCGCCGGCCAGGTTGATCACCGCGGTCGTACCCGCCAGCGCCGCGGCGGGCACCTCGCCGCGCGCGGGATCCCAGGTGAATTCCCCCGGCGCGGCGGCGGGTCGACGCACGAGCCGGCGCACCTCCCAGCCCTCGGCTTGCAACCGGGAGGCGAGGGCCCGACCAAGGAGACCGGAGGCTCCGGCGAGCAGGACAGTGCGTTCAGGGTTCATCAAGGGGAGGAATTCCGTTTGGCCCGGCGGGCCGGTGCCGCCGCCTCGCCGAGGCCAAGCTGCGTCTGATCCGACGCGGGAGGCGCGCCTCCACCACGGCGGATGGCGTCCGCCCGCTGGCGCACCGCCGCGCGCTGCGCGGGCGAAAGGCGGGTGAGGTTCTTCACCTGCAGCGCCATCCGCTGGTTCCGTCGCAGCAGCGGCTCGTGGCGTTGCAGGAAGTCCCAGTAGAGCGTGGTGAACGGGCAGGCGGACTCCCCCGTCGACTCGTCGGGCCGGAAGCGACAGCCGGCGCACGCGTTGCTCATCCGCTGGATGTACTTCCCGGTGGCCACGTAGGGTTTCGAGGCCATCAGCCCGCCGTCGGCGTACTGCGACATCCCGATCGTGTTGGGCGACTCCACCCACTCGACCGCGTCAACGTAGACCGCGAGGTACCATTCGTGGACCGAACGCGGGCGGACCCCCAGCAGCAACGCGTACAGGCCCGTGACCATCAGGCGCTGGATGTGATGCGCGTAGCCCAACCGCAGCGTCTGGCCGAGCGCGTCGCGCAGGCAGGCCATCTCGGTCTCCCCCGTCCAATAGAACTTTGGCAACGGCTCCTCGGCGCCAAGCTCGTTGCGGTCGAGGTAGCCCGGCATCTCCCGCCAATAGATCCCGCGCACGTACTCGCGCCAGCCGAGGATCTGGCGGATGAACCCCTCCGCCGAGGGCAGGTCCACCCGGCCGTCGCGATGCGCGGCCTCGGCGGCCGCGATCACCTCGCGCGGATCCAGCAGCTTCAGGTTCATCGCCGCGGCCAGACGCGAGTGGTACAGCCAGGGTTCCCCCAGCCAGATCGCGTCCTGGTAACGCCCGAACTGCGGGAGCCGGTGCGCGATGAAGTCATCCAACGCCAGCCGGGCCTCCGCCGGCGTGACCGGCCAGTCGAACGCCGCCAGCTCGCCCGGATGGTCGGGAAAGCGCGCCGCCACGAGGCGCAGCACCTCCCGGGTGACGGAGTCGGGGACGAAACGACGGGGCGCCGGCAGACCGGGGGGCGGACCCTCGCGTCCGAAACTGCCGCGGTTGTCGTGATCAAAATTCCACTGCCCGCCCAGCGGCTCCCCCGCGTCGTCGAGCAAAACCCGGAGGCGGCGGCGCAGTTCCCGGTAGAAGAACTCGAGCCGCAGCTGCTTCCGGCCCGCCGCGTGCGCCGCGAATTCGGCCGTGGAGCAGAGGAAGTGGCCGTCCTCGCGCACCTCCAGCGGCACACCGAGCCCGGCCGCCGCGGCCGTCAGCGCCTGCGCCACGCGGTGGTCGCCCGCGGCGGTCATCACCAGCCTCCGGGGCCGGAGCCGGTCGACCGCGCGCCGCAATTCCCCCGCGAGCGTCTGCGTGTTGCCCGGGTCATCGAGCGCGACGTAATCCACGCGCCAGCCCTCGGCGCGGCGGGCGTCGCGGAAGTGGCGCATCGCGGCGAGGAACAGGGCGGTGCGCGGGCGCGAGCTCCACACGTGGCGCGATTCCTCCTCGACCTCCGCCATCCAGAGGACGTCGCGCGCGCGGTCGGCCCCGGCCAGCGCGGACGCGTCGGCGTTTAGCTGGTCGCCCAGCACGATCAGCAGCCGCTCCACCGGGGCCGCGGGGCCTCGCTCCTGCCGCGCGCTCATTCGCGCACCACGACCTCGCCGCCGCGCAGGGCCCGGAACGCTTCGAGGGCCGCCTGCCGCGCCTGCGCGTGGTCGACGATCGGACGGGGATAGTTGCCCTTCGGGCCCAGCGTCACCCCCGCCCGGGCCAGCACCTCCGGCGGCGCCTCCCACGGCGCGTGGATGCAGGCGGCCGGCATGCGCGCCAGCTCGGGGACCCAACGGCGGACGTAGGCGCCCTCGGGATCGAACTTCTGGCCCTGCAGCACGGGCGCGAACACGCGGAAGTACGGCGCGGCGTCCGCCCCGCAGCCCGCGGTCCACTGCCAGCCGAGCGTGTTGCTCGCGAGGTCGGCGTCGACCAGCGTGTCCCAGAACCAGGCGGCGCCCGCGGTCCAGTTGAGGCGCAGGTGCTTCACGAGGAAGGAGGCGGCGATCATCCGGACGCGGTTGTGCATCCACCCGGTGTGCCAGAGCTGGCGCATCCCCGCGTCGACGATGGGGTAGCCGGTGCGGCCCCGGCGCCACGCCTCGAGCCGCACGTCGCCCGGGTCCTCCGCCCACGGGAAGCGCTCGAAGTCCTCGCGCAGCGGCCGCTCCGGCGTGTGGGGGAAGTGGAACAGCAGGTGGTGGGCGAACTCGCGCCAGCCGACCTCGCTGAGGAAGACGCGCGCGCCGTTCCCCGGCGGAAACAGGCCCGCGGGCCGGCCCACGTCCTCGACGGCCCGCCAGATCTGGCGGGGCGAAAGTTCCCCGGTGTGGAGCCAGGGCGAGAGCATCGAGGTGCCGTCCTCGTACGGCAGGTTGCGGCGGTCGGCGTAGGCGGACATCGCCCCGTCGATGAACTGGCGCAGGCGCCGCGCCGCGCCCGCCTCCCCCGGGGTCCACGTCTCCGCGAGGCCGGCATCCCAGCGGATGCGGGGCCGCAGACCTAGTTCTTCGACCCCAAGCGCCGACGGCCACGCTGTCGGGGCGGGCACCTTGCGTCCCGCGGGTAGGACGAGGGGCGCCTCAACCGGTAGCGTGAGGCAATGGCGCCAGAAGGGGGTGAAAACCTGGAAGGGCCGGCCCTGCTTATTGGTGATCGTGTGCGGCTCGTGCAGCAGCGCGGCGTTGCTGCTGCGCACCTCGAGGCCCGCGCGGGTCAGCTCCGCCTTCAGCCGGGTATCGCGCGCGATCACCGCCGGCTCGTACCGCCGGTTCCAGAACACCGCCGCCGCGCCCGTGCGCGTCGCCAACTCCCCTAGGACCCGCCCGGTGTCACCCCGGAAACACAGCAGCCGCGAGCCCCGGGCGCGCAGGGTCGCGTCGAGGGAGGCCAGCGCGTGATGCAGCCACCAGCGCGCGGCGCCCCCGGCCGCCCAGGCGCCCTCGCCCGCGTCGTCGAGGATGTAGACCGGCAACACGGGGCCGCCGCGCTCGAGGGCCGCGTGCAGGGCAGGATTGTCCTGCAGGCGCAGGTCCTGGCGGAACCAGAGAATCGAGGGGAAAGAGGCGCTCACGGGGATAGTCGCTGCTTGCTACGATCCAGTTGCCTCCGGGGACGCCGGCAGCGCGCAACGGCGCTCACAAAGCGTCCTGGTAGAGCCGCTCGTAGGCGGCGACGGCGGTTCGCCAGCTGAAGTCGCGCCGCATCCCGCGCTCGCGCACGGCGGCGAGCCGCGGCGGGGCGGCGAACAGGGCGAGGGCCCGGTGCAGGGCGTCGAGCAGGCTGGCCGGGTTCGGCTCGCAGACGAGGCCCGTGCCCGCGGCGCGATCCTGATCCGCGTCGATGACCGTGTCCGCGAGGCCCCCGACGCGGGTCACCACTGGCACCGTGCCGTAGACTTGGGAATACATCTGGTTGAGGCCGCAGGGCTCGAAGGCGGACGGCATCAGGAAGAAATCGCTGCCGGCCTCGATCAGGTGGCTCATCCCCTCGTCGAGCATCGCGGACAGGAACACCTTGCGGGGCTGCTCCCGGGCCAGCTCCCGCAATTCCTCCTCGAGCCGGCGGTCGCCCGTGCCGAGCACGATCAGGCGCACATCGTGGGCGAGGAAGAACTCGCGGTTGGCGAGGATCGCATCGATGCCCTTCTGGGCGGTGAGACGGGCCACGACGCCGAAAAGGGGCACGCGGGGCCCCGCCTCGAGGCCGCACCGCCGGAGCAGTTCCGCGCGGCACTTCGCCTTCCCCGCGAGGTCGCCCGCGGAATAGCGGGCCGGCAACAGCGGGTCGGTGGCCGGGTTCCAGACGGACGTGTCGATGCCGTTGAGCAACCCGACGAGATCCTCCGCGCGCGTCTGCACCACGCCGTCGAGGCCGCAGCCGAACTCCGGCGTCTGGATCTCGCGGGCGTAGCGCGGGCTCACCGTCGTCACGCGGTCCGAGAAGAGGATGCCGCCCTTGAGGAGGTTGACCTGCGAGTAGTACTCGAGCCCGTCCATTTGGTTGAGCTCGTCCGGGAGGTTGGTGCGGCCGAAGACGCGAGCGGGGAACAAGCCCTGGTAGGCGATGTTGTGCACCGTGAACACCGTCTTGAGCGCAAGCGTGAGCCCGTGGCGGCGCTCGGCCTCGCGCAGCAGCAGGGGGACGAGGGCGGCCTGCCAGTCGTGGGCGTGCACGATGTCGGCCCCGAAGTCGCCGAGCCGGAGGGTGTCGACGACCGCCTTGCAGAAAAAGATGAAGCGGTCGGCGTTGTCCTCGAAGTCACGCTCGCCGTTGCCGTAGGCGCCGCGCCGGTCGAAGAACTCCTCGCGGCAGACGAGGTGGATCCGGAGGTTGGGCTGCGGGGAGAAGACGCGGACGTCACCCGCGAGGTAGTCCTGTCCCAGCTCGACCTTGAGCCGCAAAATGCGCTCGGCGCCGGCGGCGGCGGGATGCTCGAGGGCCGCGCGGTAGCCGGGCAGGAAGACGGATACCTGATGCCCCTGCCGCGCCAGTTCCCCGGCCAGCGCGCCCACCGCATCCGCGAGGCCGCCGGTCTTAACGTACGGGAACAGCTCGCTCGTCACGTGGACGATTTTCATCGCTAGAGGGGTATAAGCCTCATTCCCTCGCGCCAATCCCAAAGCACGGTCCGAGGACCGGCGGGAGATTTATGTCGCTCCGCGATCGTCTGCTCACCTTGGTCCGCTCCGCGGGCTTCGCCCCCTCCCGCCCCGCCCAACTTGCCCGCCTGCTCGGCCGGCCCGCCGTGCGCCCCGCCCAGTTGGCGGAAGCCATCGCCGCGCTGACGCGGACCGGCGAGCTGCGCCAATCCCGGGACGGCCGGCTCCTCCCCGCCGCACCCGCCGCCCCGCGCGAATCCGCGCCCCACCCCGCCGCCGCGCGCCCCGTCTTCACCCCGCGCCGCCGCGGGCCCGCGATGCCGCCCCCGGGCTCGCCGCTGCCCCTTCCCCGCCCCGGTCGCTTGCCGGTCCCCGCGGAAGAGCCGCCCACGCCGCCGGTCCGCGACGAGACGCCCGCCGCGCCCCGCCTGCGCCCGGGGGAACTGGTGGCCCGCATCCAGTTCCGCACCGGCGGCTCCGGGTTCGCGGTGCCGGAACAGCCCCCCGGGGCGGCGCCCGTCCCCGCGGTGCAGATTCCCCCGGGCGATTCCGGCGTCGCGCTGCCCGGCGACCGCGTGGTGGTGCGGATCCATCCCGGCCGGCAGGGACGGCGGCCCGGTGAGCGCGTCGGCCGCGTCATCCACGTGCTCGAGCGGGACCGGGACGTCGTGGTGGGGGAACTCCGCCGGCACCGGGGCGGCTGGATGGTCGCGCCCGACGACCCGCGTTTCACGCGCGAGATCACCGTGCCCGATCCCGTTCGCGGGGGCCTCGAACCCGTCCCGCGCGCCGGCGACAAGGTGGCCGTGCGCCTCGGCGCCTGGACCGACGCCTCCCTGCCCCCGCCCGGGGTCGTCACCGCCCGCCTCGGCCGCACCCACGAGCCCGACGCGGAGCTGCGCGCGATCCTGCTGACCTACGAGCTGGAGCCGCGCTTCCCCGAAGACGCCCTGCGCGAGGCCGCGGCCCTGCCCGTCAAGGTCCCCGCGCGCGACACCCGCGGTCGGCTCGATTACCGGGAACGGCCCGTGTTCACCATCGATCCCGATGACGCGAAGGACTTCGACGACGCGCTCTCGCTCGAGGAGTTGCCCGGTGGCGGCTGGCGGGTGGGCGTCCACATCGCGGACGTCTCGCACTATGTCCGCCCCGGCAGCGCGCTCGACCGCGAGGCCCAGCGCCGCGGCAACTCGACCTACCTGGTCGGCACGGTGGTGCCGATGCTGCCGGAACCCATCTCCAACGGCCTCTGCTCCCTCGTGGAAGGGGAAGACCGCCTGTGCCAGGCGGTGCTGCTGGACTTCGACGCGGGCGGACGCCTCCGCGGCAGCGCGCCCGCCCGCACGGTGATCCGCAGCTGGAAGCGCCTCACCTACCGCCAGGCGTTCGCCTTCCTGCAAGAGGACGACCTCGCGCGCATCCGGGAGCTGCCGCTCCCGCCCAAGCACCAGACCGGCTCGACCGGCCGCGCGCTGCGGGAACTCACCGAGGCGGAACTGCGCGACCTCCAGGGCTGGATCCGGCGCCTGTGGGGATTCGCGGGCCGCCTGCGCCACGAGCGGATGGCGCACGGCAGCCTCGACCTCGATATGCCGGAGACGAAGATCCTGCTGGATCCCGCGGGCTACGCCGACCGGCTCGAGCGGGTGGAGCACGACGAGAGCCACCAGCTGATCGAGGAATTCATGCTCGCAGCGAACGAGGCCATCGCGCGCCTCACCCGCCAGCACAAGCTGCCCTCGCTCTACCGGGTGCACGACGACCCGGAGCCGGCGCGACTCGGGGAACTGCGCGCGACTCTCGCGGACCACGGCATCCCCGCCGGCGACCTCACGGAGCGGGCGGAACTCGGCCGCGTGCTCGCGATCCTCGCGACCCACGCCCAGGGCCACACCCTGCGCACCCAGCTCCTGCGCAGCCTGCGCAAGGCCGCCTACCGGCACTCGCCCGACGGACACTACGGGCTGCACAAGAAAGACTACACCCACTTCACCTCCCCGATCCGCCGTTACGCGGACCTCGTGGTACACCGGGTGCTGGAACGCCACCTCACCAGCGGTCAGGCCGGCGGTGCCCGCGCCACCCGCTACGACCTCCCCGGCGTCGAGCGCCTCGCGGAGCACCTCAGCCGCACCGAGATCAACAGCGCCGAAGCCGAGCGCGACAGCGTGAAGGTCAAGCTGATGGAGTTTTTCTCCCGCCAGCTGGAGCTCCGCCCGCCCACCCGCTTCGCCGCGGTCATCACCGACGTGCGCCCCCAGGGCCTGTTCGTCGAGCTGACCGAGTCCCTCGCCTTCGGCTTCCTCCCGCTCGAATCCCTGCGCGACGACCGCTACGCGCCCACGCCCTCGGGGGACGCCCTGATCGGCCGCCGTCACCGGCGCCGCCTCGGCCTCAATGACCGCCTCGAGGTGATCGTCGCCAAGGTCGACCGCTACCGCCGCCAGGTCGACTTCGCGCCCGCGGGCTGAGGCGGCCCGCGCCCGGCTCAGCGCCAGTCGTAGCGGACGCGGTAGGTCACCACGGTCTCGCCGTCGGGCGGCACGGCCACGTCGAACTCGATCGTCTGCGCATCTCGGCGCGTGAAGGGCGCGGAGTGCTGCGTCAGCCGCCAGTTGCCGCCGCGGTAGAGGCGCTCGACGACCCGGATGGTCACGGGGACCGTCTTGCGGTTGCGCAGGCGGATCTCGAAATCCTCCTCCGCGAACTCCTGCCGGTTGCTCCCGTTGTACTGCGTGCGGGTCCGTTCGCCCACCAAGTCGAACGCGTCGCCGGTGCGCACCCGCACCAGCTCGTTGCGCGGCGTGTGGTCGAGCTCGTTCTCCCCGGTGAACTCGAGGCGGCCGTCCGCCGCGTCCTCGCGGTAGAAGCGCAGGCGCCCCTTGGGCAGGGGCACGCCGAGCCGGTTCTCCTCGGAGTTCCGGAACTCGCGGAACACGGCCACCTTCGCGGTTCCCTGGCTGACGAAGCCCGGATCACGGTTCGCCCCGCCGCTGAAGGACATCCCCGGCGCCCCGTCGAAGACGTAGAGGACAGGCGCGCGGACGCCCGTCGCGCGCAGGAATTCCACCTGCTTGGTCTCCCGGTCGCGCAGCGTCACCGGGCGGGGCAGCGCGTACAGGCGGAACTCGTCGAAGGCCTTCTCGGTCACGGCGCCGTCCGCCGCCATCGCGAGCATCACCGCCTCGCGGCCGCGGTTCATCCGCCCCGGCCGGGGCGCGACGCGGGCCACGTCCCCCGCCATCAGCTTGAAGGTCGCGCCGGTGAAGGTCTGGCCGCTCTGGTTCGAGAGGGTGACCCAGCCCACGAGGTCGAGCTGGTCCCCCTGTTCCGGGGCGACGAGGTTGTAGGCCGCCTGCCAGCCAAGCCCCCCCGTGACGTAGCCCAGTTCGGCCTCGAACTCCGCGGCGGCCGCGGCGGCGAGGCGCCACGACAGCGTGGGGCGCAGGATCCCGTCCCCGCCGAGCGCGGGGAACAGGGGTTCACCGGGGAGGGAGAACCGCACCTTGCCCTCGACCTCGATGATGGGCGCCACCGGCTCACCGCCGGGCTGGTGGCCGCCGCGGATGACCCTGCCGCGCACCGTGTGCTCGCGGGCGTCGCGGTCCCGCACCAGGAAATCAATCTCCCGGCCCTCGTGCAGCGTGAGCAGCAGCGCCTGCGACACGACGTCGGCCCGGTAGCTCTGCTCCAGCACGCGGAAGGTCACCTTCCCGGCCGGATCGCGCAGCACCACGGAGTCCGGCTCGACCTGCGCGGTGACCCCGGCGAAGGCGGCGTCCGTCTCGCCGGCCGCGAGCCGCAGCGGCAAGCGCTCCCGCACGACGGCGAAGCCTTGGTGGTAGAGCGTCAGGGCGGGGGCGGCGGCCAGGGCGGGGACGAACCCGAGGAACAACAGGGTGGTCTTCATCCCCGGAGGCTGCCTGCGCCGCGGGACGACGGCGAGCGGAGAGTGGGCGGGCGGGAAACCCTTGCGCCCGCCGGCGGTTTTTGCGCCCTTGGCGGCCGCTCCGAATGGCTTTCCCGTCCGATCCCGCAATCCCGGCCTTCCCGCCCATCGACTTCCGCGCCGAGCTGAACGACGAGCAGTTCCACGCCGTCACGGCGGAGCCGGGCCCGCTTCTGGTGCTGGCGGGCGCGGGCTCCGGGAAGACGCGCACCCTCACCTACCGGGTCGCCTACCTGCTGTCCCAGGGCGTGCGGCCCGGGGAAATCCTCCTGCTGACCTTCACCAACAAGGCCGCCAAGGAGATGCTGCACCGGGTCCACGAGCTCACCGGGGTCGAGCCCGGCCGCTTCTGGGGTGGCACCTTCCACAGCATGGGCCACCGCACCCTGCGGCTCCACGGCGAGACGATCGGCCTGCCCCGCAGCTTCACCATCCTCGACGCCGAGGAGTCGGAGGGCGTGCTCCGCGACGCCGTGGACGCGCTGGACAAGGGCTTCTTCAAGGACAAGACGCACCCGAAGCCTGGCCCCCTGCACGCCATCCTCTCGATGGCCCGCAACACCCAGCTCACCCTCGCGGACACGGTGCGGCGGTTCTTCCCCCAGCACGAGGAGCTCAGGGACCGGCTGCCGGAGTTCGCCCGCGCCTACGCGGAGCGCAAGCGCGCGGGCTGCCAACTCGACTACGACGATCTGCTCGAGCTGTGGCTCGATCTGCTCCGCCGCTCGCCGGAGACGCGGGAGTACTTCGCCCACCGCTTCCGCCACGTGCTCGTCGACGAGTACCAGGACAGCAACGTGCTCCAGTCGCAGATCGTGGACCTGATCGGCGCGCACCACCGGGTGATGGCGGTCGGCGACGACGCGCAGTGCATCTACACCTGGCGCGGCGCGAACGTGGAGAACATCCTCACCTTCCCCGACCGCCACCCCGGGACCGTCATCCACCGCATCGAGACCAATTACCGCTCCACCCCGCAGATCCTCGCCCTCGCCAACGGCGTGCTGCTGGCCCAGCCCCGGGGCCGCGCCTTCGAGAAGGAACTCCGCCCCCACCGGGCCAACTCCGAGAAGCCCTACTACGTGCAGACGATGGACGGCCGCGAGCAGGCCCAGTTCATCGTGCAACGGATCCGCGGCCTGGTCGACGAGGGCTGCTCCCTGCGGGACATCGCGATCCTCTACCGGGCGCATTTCCAGGCCCTAGACATCCAGCTGGAGCTGGCCCGGCTGCAGATCCCCTACCAGATCACCAGCGGGGTGCGCTTCTTCGAGCAGGCCCACGTGCGCGACCTCGTCGCGCTGCTCCGCTTCGTGTTCAACCCGGCCGACACTGCGGCCTGGGGCCGCATCGCCGTCCTGCTCCCGAAGGTCGGCGACAAGAACGCGCAGAAGCTGCACGCCGCCGCCCTCGACCACGCGCGGCTGATGCGCCAGGACTTCGTCGACGCCCTCGGGACCGACGACGTCGCCTCGCGCGTGCCCCGCGACGCCCGCGACGAGTGGCCCAAGTTCACCGCCTCGCTGCGGCAGGTGCGCGACGTGATGCGCACCCTCAAGCCCCACAACGCGGTCGAGATCGCGCTCGACGGCTGGTACGGGGATTACCTCAAGGGTGCCTACGCCAACTATGAGTCGCGGCTCGACGACCTGCGCTCGCTGGTCGGCTTCGCCGGCCGCCACGAGGATATGCACGAGCTGCTGGCGCAGGTGATGCTCCTCGGGAGCGAGACGGGCGACCGCTCGGCCGATCCGACGGAGGACGCGCTACGCCTCACGACCGTGCACCAGGCGAAGGGCCTCGAGTACGCCGCCGTCTTCCTGATCGGGCTCGCGGAGGGCAGCTTCCCGCTGCGGCGCGCGATCGAGGCGGGTGACGTCGAGGAGGAACGGCGGCTGTTTTACGTGGCGGTGACCCGCGCGCGCGACGAGCTCTACCTCTGCTTCCCGAAGCTCAACACCAAGGGCGGTCCCGCGATGCTGCAGAGCCCGAGCCGCTTCCTCGAGGAGCTCGCGCCCGACCTGTACCAGCCGCTCCGCCCGCGCCGCAGCCTCGGCTGGTGAAGCGCGGGCGCGGGGGAGGCCCGGTCAACCGCGATCCCGGCGCCGGAACCACGACCGGCGGACCGGCGCGCGGGGCGGCGGGGGCAGTCCACCGCAGTTCATCGCGTCCTCGGCCAGCATCCGGTCCTTGGCCGATCCGTCGCCCAGCAAACGCGCGGCGGTCTCGCCCATCCCGAGACGGCGGAGGGTGGAGCGGAGCGCCGCCTTCATCTCCGGCTTGTACCAGAAGAAGAAGCTGCGCTGCTCCTGCTTCTCCTCGGGCGAGCGGGCGACGCACACGGGCTTCTGGTCGTAGGGGTGCACCCCCGTGGCGTAGATCTCGGTCGCGACTGTCATCGGGGTCGGGGTGAAGTCCTGCACCTGCTCGAGCTTGAAACCCAGCTCCTTGGTCTCGACCGCCAGCTGCGCCATATCCTCAGGGCGCGAGCCGGGATGGGAACTGATGAAGTAGGGGATGATCTGGAGGTTGTCCCGCCCGACGCGGCCCTTGGCGGCGTCGAACTTCTGCTTGAAGCGGCGGAAGTACTTGAACGAGGGCTTGCGCATCACGCGCAGCACCGCGTCCGAGGTGTGCTCTGGGGCGACCTTGAGCCGGCCGGACACGTGGTGCTCGACCAGCGTGTCGACGTAGCGCTCGTGGCTCTCCTTCTCCTGCCCCTTGGCGTGCTGGTGCAGGAACAGGTCGTAACGGAGGCCGCTGGTGACGAAGGCGTGGTTCACCCCGGGCGTCTCGCGGACCGCCTTGTAGACGTCGAGCAGCGCGGTGTGGTCGGTGTCGAGGTTCCGGCACACGTCGGGCCAGATGCAGCTTGGGCGCACGCACTCGTCGCAGATCCACTGCTCGCGGCCCTTCATCTTGTACATATTGCCGGAGGGCCCGCCGAGGTCGGAGATCGTGCCCCGGAAGTCGGGCATCTGTTTGATCGATTCGACCTCGCGCAGGATGCTGGCCTTGCTGCGGCTGGCGACGAACTTGCCCTGGTGCGCCGAGATCGTGCAGAAGCTGCACCCGCCGAAGCACCCGCGGTGCATATTGATCGAGTGCTTGATCATCTCGTAGGCTGGGATCGGCCCGCGTTTGCGGTACTTCGGGTGCGGCAGCCGCGTGTACGGCAGGTCGAAGCTCGAGTCGATCTGCCGCTCGGACATCGTCGGGAAAGGCGGGTTGACCACCAGCAGGCGATCGCCGGTGGGCTGCAGCAGGCGCCGCGCCTTCACCCGGTTCGACTCGGTCTCGATGTCCTTGAAGTTCCGCGCGTAGAGCGCCCGGTCCCGCGTGCACTCCTCGTGGCTGTGGAGGGTGAAGTCCTCCCAGTGTTGGTTCTTCGGCACCGGCGCGCCGGCCGGCAGCAGCACCGCCGTCTGCGCGATGGTGCGCAGGGACGAGAACGGGACCCCCTGCTTGAGCAGGCGGAGGATCTCCAGCAGGGGCAACTCGCCCATTCCGTACACCAGCATATCGGCGCCGCTCTCGGCCAGAATCCCCGGCTTCAGCGTGTCCGACCAGTAATCGTAATGCGTGACGCGCCGCAGGCTCGCCTCGATGCCGCCGAGCAGGACGGGCACCTCGGGATAAATCTGCTTGAGGAGGCGCGAGTAGACCGTGGCCGCGTAGTCAGGCCGGAAGCCGTGCTCCCCGCCCGGTGTGTAGGCGTCCTGGCTGCGCAGCTTCTTCGCCGCGGTGTAGCGGTTCACCATCGAGTCCATACAGCCCGAGGTGACGCCGAAGAAGAGCCGGGGCGCGCCGAACTTGCGGAAGTCGCGGAGGTCGTCGCGCCAGTTCGGCTGGGCGATGATGGCAATGCGAAGGCCCTCGCGCTCGATCATCCGGCCGATGACGGCGGTGCCAAACGCGGGGTGGTCGACGTAGGCGTCGCCCGAGACCAGCACCACGTCGAGCTCATCCCAGCCGCGGGCGGAAGCCTCGTCGCGGGTGGTGGGCAGCCAGCGGCGCGGATCCCACACGGGATCCCGGGCGGCGGACGGCGCGGGGGCGGCGGGCGTGGCCGGGGGCATCAGCGGGCGGGGCCGCCGCACGGGTTATTCGGGCAGCTCACGGTCCTTGGTCTCGGGTCCCCACCAGATGGCGATCATCCCCACGAGGTAAATCGCGGCGAGGGTGGAGCCGGTCTTTGCGAAGCTGCCGTCGAAGGCCTTGATGAGCGTCGCGGTCTGCAGGCCGCCGACGGCGGCGACGATGCGCCCGAAGTTGAAGGCGAAGCCCTGGCCGGTGGCCCGCACCGCGGTCGGGAACAGCTCCGGGAAGTACAGCGGGAAGAACCCGTAGAAGGAGGCGGTGACCCCGCCCGCGATGAAGGCGGCGATCAGGAACCCGGTGCCGAAGGCGGCGTTGCCCAAATAGAAGTACAGGGCCGAGGCGATCGAGCCCACGCAAAGCACGGCGTAGGTGACGCGGCGCCCGAAACGGCCCGCGGCGACCGCGGCGATGATCGTCGCGACGATCGCGCCGAGGGACGTGGCCAGCTGGGTCTTCTCCTTCGCGAAATGTTTCACCGTGGCCGTGTCCGGCATCAGCTCGGCCGCCCAGCGAGGCGCCCACTGGATCGAACCCCAGGTGCCCAGCAGCGCGACGCCCGCGAGGACCGCCCCGAAGAGCATGCTGCGCACGACCTCGGACTGCGTGCCGGCCTTCAGGCCTCCCGCGGCCACCGCGCGCGCGAGGTACTGTTTCACCGGGAACAGGTATCCCCACAGCGCGATCGCCAGGCCGATGATCGTGATCAGCGTCGACCAAGCCCAGTGCAGCTTCGAGACCGCCGGAGTCCAGACGCCGATGATCACGAGCGCGGCCAGGCAGGCGACCAGCACGCCGAGCAGGTCGGACTTGCTCCAGTGCGAGGTGGAGCCCTTGGCGTTCTCCTCGACCCACTTCTCGGATTCCCCGACGAAGAGGCGGATGAAGAAGATGAGCAGCGCGGGGAAGGCGCCGCTGATCATCAGGAAGCGCCAAGCCGAGTTCGCGAGCAGGCTCTGGGTGGCGGCCTCGGAGAGCCCGATCCCGCGGAGCATCACCTCGACGCCCCCGATGAAGCCCCCAAGCCCCATACTCAGCAGCGCCACCATCAGGAAGCCGACGTTCGCCGCGGCGCCGATCAGGCCCGCGATCAGCGCCCGCGACTTGCCCGGCCAGACCTCGTTCACCAGCGCCACGCCGAGCGACCACTCGCCGCCCATCCCGAGGGAGGCGATGAAACGCAGCGCCGCGATGTGCCACGCCTCGGTGGCGAACCCGCAGAGCCCGGTGAAGATCGCGTAGGTGAAGATGCTGAGCGACATCGCCCGCACGCGGCCGATCTTGTCGCCGAGCCAGCCGAAGAGCACCCCGCCGCTGGCAGCCCCCACCAAAAACACCGCGATGATCGCGCCGAACCAGGCCGCCGTGTCGCCCGCGGGGGCGTTGGGCCCGAGGAGATCTTTGAGGGCCGGCTGGCCGATCAGGGGAAAGAGGCCCATCTCAAACCCGTCGAACATCCACCCGAGGAAGGCGGCGATCAGGGTCATATACTTGGCGCGGTTGGAATCGACGGGGGGCTTCATGCAGGGTCGGATCGGTGGGTAGAGGGAGGGGGGAGCACGCGCCGGGGAACGCCAGCACGCCGCGCTAGGCTCCGGTCCGCTGCGAAAATTGCAAGCGCCGCCGGCGGCCCGGCCGGGGATTGATCTCCGGGATTGCGCCGCCCCCTCCCCTGCCCCTCTCTTCCGGCACCGTATGTCCGCCCCCTCCGTCGAAAACGTCGTCATCATCGGCACCGGCTGCGCCGGGCTGACGGCCGCCATCTACACCGGCCGCGCGAACCTCTCCCCGCTCGTCCTCGAGGGCCCGCTGCCGGGCGGGCAGCTGACCACCACCAGCGAGGTGGAGAACTTCCCCGGTTTTCCCCACGGCGTGGACGGCTTCCAGCTGATGCAGAACCTGCGCGAGCAGGCCACCCGCTTCGGGACCCGCTTCGAACAGGCGCTGGTCGACCGCGTGGATTTCACCTCGCACCCGCGGCGGCTCTTCGCCGGCGACCGCGTCATCCTCGCCCGCGCGGTGATCATCGCCACCGGGGCCTCGCCCCGGATGACCGGGATTCCCGGCGAGAAGGAACTCTACGGCGGCAAGGGCGTCACGACCTGCGCGACCTGCGACGGCGCCTTCTACCGGAAGATGGACGTCGCCGTGATCGGCGGCGGCGACAGCGCCGCCGAGGAGGCGCTGTTCCTCACCCGCTTCGCCTCCCGCGTCTACCTCGTTCACCGCCGCGACACCCTGCGCGCCTCCAAGATAATGGCCGACCGGGTGACGCGCCACGAGAAGATCACTTGTGTCTGGGACAGCCTGCCCGTGGCCGTCGAGGGCGTCGCGGAGGGTGCCGTCAGCGGCCTGCGCGTGCGGAACGTGAAGAGCGGGACGGAGCAGGTCCTGGCGGTGAAGGGGATCTTCGTCGCGATCGGGCACCTGCCGAACACGGGGCCCTTCGCGCCGCCGCTCGAGGTGGACGAGCAGGGTTATTTCCAGCCGGCCGCGGGCTCCGCGGTGCGCACCCACATCCCCGGCGTGTACGTCGCGGGTGACTGCGCGGACCACGTGTACCGGCAGGCGATCACGGCCGCCGGAATGGGCTGCTCGGCCGCGATCGAGGCCGAGCGCTGGCTCGCCGGGCACGGCGACTGAGCCGTGGAACTGCCCCCCGCGATCGCCGCCCTGCACCGCGAACTCGGCATCCCGGCGGATTACGCTGCGCGCCGCGGCCTGCCTTTCCACGCCGAATCGCCCGAAGGCGAACTGGTCCGGGTGGATCACGGGGACGTTGACCCGCCCGTGCGCCTGCGGCCCGCGCCCGCCGCGGCGTGGCACCGGCTGGAGGCGGGCGCGGCGCTCGACGGCCTCAAGTTGCTGCCGGTCTCCGGCTTCCGGTCCGTGGCGCGGCAGACCGAGATCATCCGGCGGAAGCTGGCGGCGGGGCGTTCGCTGGAGGACATCCTGCGCCTCATCGCGGCGCCGGGCTTCAGCGAGCACCACTCGGGCCGGGCGATCGACATCGGCTGCCCGGGCCACACGGACCTCGAGGAGGATTTCGCCGACACGCCCGCCTTCCGGTGGCTGGTGCAGCACGCGCCGCCGGCCGGCTTCCGGCTATCCTACCCGCGCGGCAACCCGTGGGGCATCGGCTACGAGCCGTGGCACTGGTACTGGGTCGGCGAAGCGGCGGGCTGAGGCCCGCGGCCGGGGCTCACTTGTGATCCCAAGGGAAACGCACCGCGGCCCGCGGGTGTTTCCAGACCTCGAAGACCGAGAACATTTTGCCCGGATTGAGGATGCCCGCCGGGTCGAGGGCCCGCTTGACCGCCTGCATCGCCCGAATCTGCGCCGGCGAATGCTGGATCCGCAGGAATGGCGTCTTCGCCAACCCGATCCCGTGCTCCCCCGAGATCGCCCCCCCGAGGGCGACGACCTCGGTCATCAGCCGCCGGACCGCGCGTTCCGCGGCCCGCCGTTCGCGCGCCACGGCCTGATGGTACATTATGTTCACGTGCAGGTTGCCGTCCGCGAGGTGACCGAAGGTCGGAATCGCGAGGCCGGACTCCCGACGTAGCCGGACCAGGAAACGCGCCAGCGCGAGGTAGCTCCGCATCGGCACCACGACATCCTCGTTCAGCTTCGCGTCGCCCAGTTCGAACATCGCGCCGGAGCACTTGCGGCGGACCGCCCAGAGCTGCTCCGCCTCCGCGCGGGACCGGGCCGCCCGGTGGGCCTGCGCGTGCGCCCCGGCCCAGGCCCGGACGAGGGGCCGCTGCTCCCGCAGTTCGCCGCGCGAGCCCGCGAACTCGAGCAGGATCACGGCGCGGCCAGGCTGCCCGGGAAACACCGCCTGGCCGGTGGCGCGCTCGGCGCAACGCACGCTGTCCCGGTCAAGGAACTCGCAGATCGTCGGCTGCACCCGCGCGCGAAACAGGGCCAGCGCCGCCCGCAGCGCCGCCGCCTCGTCGCGGAAAGCGGTCAGCAGGGTCCAGCGTTCCGCCGGCCGCGGCAGGAGTTTCAGCACCGCGCCGGTCACAACCCCGAGCATTCCCTCCGCGCCGATCCAGAGGTCGCGCAGGTTGAAGCCGGCCGAGAACTTCTTCGTCGGGGTGCCCCATTCCACCGCCTCGCCGGTGGGCAGGTAGCCCCGCAGGGAAATCACGAAGTCGCGGGTGACGCCGTGCTTGCCCCCGTGCATCCCGCCGGCGTTGCAGGCGATGTTGCCGCCAATGGTGCAGTACTCGCGCGAGGAGGGGTCGGGCGGATAAAACCAACCGGCGTCCTCCGCGGCCCGTTGCAGCGCGGCCACGTTGGCGCCGGCCTGCACGTGCGCCATCCCGGCCTCCGCGTCGATGCGGATGGCATCGAGAGCCAGGAGGTCCAGCACCCACCCACCGTGGACGGGGACGGCTGAGCCGGTGAGGGTTGTGCCGCGGCCCCGCGTCGTCACCGGGACCCGGTACCGGTTCGCGAAAGCCAGGACCACGCCGACGTCGGACTCGCGGCGCACGCGGATGCGCGCCTCCGGGAGGACGGAAAGTTTGGATCCGTCGAGGCCCGCCTCGGCCAGCTCGGCCTGGTCCGTCCGGACCACGCGCGACCCGAGGCGGCGCCGCAGCGCGGCGGTGGCGGCGGGAAAGCGCTTCATCGCGGGCGCGCTCAGGCGCTGAACCGTCCCCGGTAGGCCCAGAGTCCGAGGGCCGGGTTCGAGATATAGAAGATGCGCTCGCCGTCAGGCAGCGTGTTCCAGCCGTCGCGGAGCCGCGCGGGGTCGTAGCGCCGGGTGGTCTCGGCGAGGTCCGCCCATTTGAAACCGACCCCCTCGATCTCGGCGCGGGACAGATGGCCCGGGCAATAGGTGATCCCGAAGCGGCCCTCGCTCGACCCGTGGATCAGGTGGGCGGCGGCGCTCAGGTTTTGCTGGAGCTCCGGGTTCGCCCGGGTGGCCGCCAAGGTGGCCGGCGTGCCCCGGTAGCCGTATTTGCGGATGAGCCGGTCGATCTCGTGGTCCTCGCCGAATTCGCGAAGTCCCGGGGCGAGGATGAGCAGTTCGCCTCCGTCGGCCATCGCCATCCGGGTGCGGTAGACCGCCTTATTGCCGAGCCAGGTGCTCTTGAACTCGGCGGGGTCGAGGTGCACCACCACCTTGTTCAACGGGGCCTCCAGCATCTCGAAGTTGACCTCGAGCGAGAGCGCGGCGGCCCGGTTGAACACCTCCGCGTCATCCCCGATGAAGAGCCCGCGGACCTCCAGCGCCCCGCCCGCCCCCCGGGCCACCACCGTGTGAATGTAAACAATCGAGAGGTGCCGGGTGAAGTGCTCGCCGGCGTAGTTCAGGATGCGCCGGACCGGCGTGTCCGCGCGGCCCATCATCCGCTCCATCCCGTAGGCGGCGCCGACGAAGTGGCTCTTGTTGATCCCCTCCACCCCGCCCGTGCCGACGAAGATGTTCTTGTTGTAGTTGGCCATCCCGATGACCTCGTGCGGCACCACCTGGCCGATCGACAGGATCAGGTCGTGGCCGCCTTCCGCGATCAGGTTCGCGACCTGGGCCGGCCACGGGAACTCCACCGCGCCCTCGGAGACCGTCCGGACGAATTCCGCCGGCACCGTGCCCACCGTGGTGATGCCCGTGCGCCAGTTGTGCACCCGGAAGCGGTCGGCCGGCACGGTCGGGAACATCTCGTGCAACTGCTCCGGCGTCATCGGCGAATGCGTGCCCAGCGCGGGCAGCACGTCCGTGAGGCGGTCGCCGTAGTACTCGTGGACGAGGCAGGTCAGCGGACCGGCCTGGGAGTGGAACCGGGTGAAGTCCGGCGGGACCGCCAGCACGCGGTGGCGCGGGCCGAGGCGGTCCAGCGCGGCGCGCACGCCGGCGCGCAGGTCTTCAGCGGTGAGTCGGTCGGTCGCGGAGCCGCGGGCGAAATAGAGCATAAAAAAGGGCGGCCGTGAACGGGCCGCCCGGGGAGGTTGCGCGCCGGCTGGCGGCGGTCAACTCAGCGTTGGATGCGCGCGGAGCCGCCCTTGGCGAAGGCCTGCACCTGCTCGACCGTCGCCATCGTGGTGTCGCCGGGGAACGTGGTCAGCAGCGCCCCGTGGGACCAGCCCAGGTTCACCGCCTCCTGTTCCGAGGCCCCGGAGAGCAGCCCGTAGATGAAGCCCGCCGCGTAGCCGTCGCCGCCGCCGACGCGGTCCACCACGTCGAGCTCGCAGGTCGGGGACTGGTAGGTCTTGCCGTTCATCCAGGCGACCGCGCCCCAGGTGTGGCGGTTAGTCGAGTGCACTTCCCGCAGGGTGGTGGCGACCGCCTTCACGTTGGGGAACTTGCGCACAGCCTTCTCGATGAGCGCGAAGAAGGCGGAGGGATCGAGCTTGGACTTCGACTCCACGTCCTGCCCCTCGATGCCGAGGCCCTTCTGCAGGTCCTCCTCGTTGCCGACCAGCACGTCGACGTTCCGCACGATGCGGCCGAGCACGTCGAGGGCCTTGGACTGGCCGCCCCAGATGTCCCAGAGCTTCGCGCGGTAGTTGAGGTCAAAGGAGGTCACGGCCCCGGCCGCCTTGGCGGCCTGCATCGCCTCGACGATCAGCTCGCCGGTGGTCTCGGAGAGCGCCGCGAAGATGCCACCGCTGTGGAACCAGCGCACGCCGGGCCCGAAGATCTCGCTCCAGTTGAAGTCACCCGGCTTGAGCTGCGCCGCCGCCTCGTTGCTGCGGTTGTAGAACACGACCGGGGCGCGCACGCCCTGGCCGCGGTCGCTGTACACCGTGGCCATATTCGGTCCCCGGACGCCGTCGTGCTTGAAGCGCTTGTAGAACGGCCGCACGCCCATCGCCCGCACCCGCTCCGCGATCAGGTCGCCGATCGGGTAGTCGACCATCGCGGAGACCACGCCAGTGTTGAGCCGGAAGCAGTCCGCCAGGTTGGCCGCGACGTTGAACTCACCGCCACTCACGTGGATGTCGCAGTGGCTCGCCTTCCGGAACGGGATGATGCCCGGGTCGAGGCGGTGGATCAGGGCCCCCAGCGACACGAAGTCGAGGGCGCCGGAGGGACGAAGGTTGAGACCGTGGTTCATAGGCTGCTGGGAGGGAGTTGGACGGAGGAGCCCGGCGGAACGCCGGAACGCATCCGTCCCGTGTGACCGGCGAGGCTCGCCGCCGGCGGGCCGCCGGGTCAAGAGCAGACCCTCGCCCTGCCGCCTCAGGCCGCCAGCGGCCGTTCCTCCCGCCGCCAGATCGCGGGGGGCCAAACGTCCGGCTCCGGCGGCGGCAGCGCCGGGTCCTCATCGGGACCGGGCGGGGTCTGCTCCGCCTCATCGCGGAGACGCTGCTGGCGGCGGGCCACCTGGCGGTGGGAATCCCAAAGGCCGAAACCGGTGCGACGGGTGGGTTGGGTCATCATCCGCCCACTTTAGCAGCGGGGTGGGACATCCGCCGGCCCAGGCCTCGCGAATCTTGCCCTCCCGGGATGGGCGCCGCACAAACGCCGGATGCCCGACCCCGGCGAACCTTCCGCTGCCGTCCCCGTGCCGCAACCCGCCGCCAACCCACGGGACCGGAGCGAGGCCGTGGTCGCGGCGGTGGCGACCGCCGTCGGCCTGATGACCGGCTCCCTCCAGACGCGCGAATTTGCCGGCCCGGTGCTACGCCTCCTCGGCGAGGCCAGCGGCGTCAGCCGGGCGTACCTGTTCGAATTCCAACGCAAGGCAGACGGCCGCTATCTGGTCACGCAGCGGTACGAGTGGACGGCACCCGGCATCTCGGCCCAGATCGACAACCCGGACTTGCAGGGGCTGGACCTGATCGACGCGGGCTACGGCCGCTGGCAGGAGACGTTGCTCCGCGGGGAGCCGATCTTCGGGGAAATCGCGGAGTTCCCGCCCTCCGAACGGCCGATCCTCGAGGCGCAGCAGATTCTGTCGCTGCTCGTGCAGCCCATCTTCGCCGGCGCCCGCATCCACGGGATGATCGGTTTCGACGCCTGCAGCCCGCGGGCGCCGTGGGATCGCTTCGAGGTCTCGGTGCTGCGCATCGCGGCGCAGGCCTGGGGTGCCGCCGTGCTGCGCGAGGAGCGCGACGCCCAGCTCCGGCATATGCAGCGGATGGAGGCGATGGGGCGGATGGCGGGCGGCGTGGCCCACGATTTCAACAACGTCCTGACGGTCGTCGGCGGCGCCGTCGAGGCGCTCCAGGGCGAGGCCGCCGGCCCCGCGCCCTCCGGTGGGGACCGCTACGGCCGGATCCTCCGGCAGGCCCTCGACCAGGGGCGCGGTCTCACCCGCCGGCTCCTCGAGTTCAGCCGGCCAGGCGCCGGGCAGGCCCGTGAGTTGGACCTCGGCGAGGCCGTCGCCCGCGCGGTGCCGCTCCTGCGGCAGGCCGCGGGCAGCCGCGTCCGGGTGGAAGTTGAGCGGGCGCCAGCCCCCCGCGTGCGCATCGACCCGGTCCAGTTGGAGCAGGTGCTGCTCAACCTCGTGATCAACTCCCGCGACGCGATGGCCGAAGGCGGCCGGGTGCGGGTCGAGGTGGGGCCCGGTCCCGCCGCCCGGGCGGCCGGGGGCGCCGGCGTCGCGCAGCTGCGCGTCACCGACAACGGTCCGGGCATCCCCGAGGAGCTGCGGGACCGCGTCTTCGAGCCCTTCTTCACCACCAAGGCGGAGCGGGGCGGCACAGGGCTGGGGTTGTCCACCGTGTACGCGATCGTCACCAGCCACGGCGGCACGATCGCGCTCGGGCCGGGGACGGGCGGCGGCGCGGAGTTCCTGATCTCCCTGCCGGCGGCGGGTTGACCGGCGCTCCCCGCGCGGCCTAGCCTGCCCCCTCTCCAGATATGAGCCTTCCCCTTAAGCCGGCCGGTTCCACGGCCTTCGATCAGATCTCCCTCGGCGAAGTGATGCTGCGCCTCGATCCCGGCGAGGGACGCATCCGCACCGCCCGTGAATTCAAGGTCTGGGAGGGTGGCGGGGAGTACAACACGTCGCGCGGGCTGCGGAAGTGCTTCGGCCTCCGCACCGCCGTCTGCACCGCCTTCGTCGACAATGAAGTAGGCCACCTAATCGAGGACTGCATCCTGCAGGGGGGCGTCGCGACCGACTTCATCCGCTGGCGCGAGGACGACGGCATCGGCCGCACCGTGCGCAACGGGCTCAACTTCACCGAGCGCGGCTTCGGCATCCGCGGCGCCGTGGGCAACTCCGACCGCGGCAACACCGCGGCCTCGCAGCTCAAGCCGGGCGACTTCGACTGGGACCGCATCTTCGGGCAACTCGGTGCGCGCTGGTTCCACACCGGGGGCATCTTCGCCGCGCTCTCGGCCTCGACGGCCGCCCTTGCGATCGAGGCGGTCCAGGCTGCGAAGCGCCACGGCGTGATCGTCAGCTACGACCTGAACTACCGCCCTTCCCTCTGGAAGACGATCGGCGGGCTGCGCAAGGCTCAGGAGGTCAACCGCGAGATCGCCCGCCACGTGGACGTGATGATCGGCAACGAGGAGGACTTCACGGCCTCGCTCGGCTTCGAGGTCCGCGGGGCGGACCACGGCCTCTCCCGGATCGAGACCGAGGCGTTCCAGGAGATGATCGCCACCGCGGTGCGCGAGTTTCCCAACTTCAAGGTGGCCGCGACCACCCTGCGCCGCGTCATCACCGCCACCCGCAACGACTGGTCGGCCCTCCTCTGGCACGAGGGGAAGTTCCACGCCAGCCGGCCCTACCCGGAGCTCGAGATCCTCGACCGGGTCGGCGGCGGCGACAGCTTCGCGTCGGGCCTGCAGTTCGGGTTCCTGGAGTTCAACGACGCCCAAAAGGCGGTCGACTACGGCGCGGCGCACGGCGCCCTCGCCTCCACGACGCCCGGCGACACCTCGATGGCGACGCGGCGCGAGGTGGAGAAGCAGATCGGCGGGGGCGGCGCGCGGGTGGTGCGCTGAACCGCGCCCGATGAGCCGGGAGACCTGCTACCGCTGCTTCTGGCCCCGCACCCTCTGCTGGTGCCCGTCGCTGGTGCCGATGCCGACGCGCACCCGCTTCGTGTTCCTGATGCACCCAAAGGAGTACAAGCGGGAGAAGGCGGCCACCGGCCGCCTGACGCACCTCTGCCTGCCGCACAGCCGCATTTTCACCGGGGTGGGTTTCGAGGATCACCCGGAACTGCGGGCGCTGCTGGCGGATCCTGCGCTGCATCCGGTGCTGCTATTCCCCGGCGCCAACGCGCTCAACCTGTCGACCGCGGCCGCCGCCGGCGCGCCGGCGCTCGCCGAGCTGCGCGCACGCCTCGCCACCCGCACCCTCGTCGTGTTCATCCTCGATGCCACCTGGGCGCTGGGCCGGAAGATGCTGCGGCTCAGCCCCGTGCTGCAGGCGCTGCCCCGCCTGATGTTCACGCCCGCGGCCCCCAGCCGTTACGTGATCAAGCAGCAGCCCCATCCAGCCTGCCTGTCCACCCTCGAGGCGACGCACGAGCTGCTCAACGCGCTGGCCGCGGCCGGCCTCGATGACTACCCGCTGCCCGGCCAATTACCCGCCGTCTTCGACCGCCTGCAGGCCTTCCAGCTGCAGTGCGCCGCGGATCCGCAGCGCACCGGCTACCGCCACCGGCCGTACAAGACCCCGGCGGAGCGGCGGCCCCTCGCGGGCCGGAGCGGCCGGCGCCGGCGGAAGCTGTTCGACCTGCCGGCGGACTGACGGTCGCGCGGCCTAGCCGCCCTTGACCGCGTGCAGCGCGAGCTCGCGGCACTGCTTCAGGTCCGTCTTGCCGGTGCCGAGCATCGGGATCCGCTCCACCCGGTGGATGATCTTCGGCACCCAGAGGTTGGGCAGCCCGCGCTCCGCCAGCCGCGACCGCAGCTGCTCCACCGTCACTGTCTCAGTGGTCAGCAGCACCAGCGCCTCGCCCTTGGCCTGGTCGGGGATGCCCGTGACGTACACCACGGGTTGCTCCGACTGATCCCAGCCGAAGGCCTCGACAATGCGCATCTCGACGGTCCCGTGGGGCACCATTTCGCCGGCGATCTTCGAGAAGCGCGACAGCCGGCCCTCAATGTAGAGGAAACCGTCCTCGTCGAATCGCCCGAGGTCGCCGGTGACGAACCAGCCGCGGCAGAACGCCTGCCGGGTCTTGCCGGGATCGTCGAGGTAGCCCTCGAAGACATTGGCGCCCCGCAGCAAAATCAGGCCGGTGGTGGTCTCGGGGCGCTCCTCCATCGTCTCGGGATCAACGATGCGCGCGGTCAGGCCGGGCAACAGGCGCCCCACCGCCCCGGCGCGCTTTCCCTCCTGCGGCTCGTTGGTAGAGAAGATCACCGGCGGGTGCGGCTGGTTGATGTTCGTGGCCGGCGCGGTCTCGGTCAGGCCGTACCCCTGCTGGATATCGATGTGGAACTGCCGCAGGAAATCCGCCTGCAGGTCATCGGGCAGCCGCTCGGCGCCGGTCACGACGAGATCGAGGGAGCGCAGTTCCGCGGGCTGCGCCTTCTTGAGGATCGGACGGATAAAGGTCGGCGCGCCGACCATCACCCGCACCTGCTCGGCCGCGATCGCGTCGATGATGCGCCGGGTGTCGAGCGGGCTGGGCACCGTGACCACGCGGCTGCCGCGGAGGATCGGGTACCACAGCGTGACGGTGAAGCCGAAGCTGTGGAAGATGGGGAGGCAGCCGAGCACCGAGGAGCTCTCGGGGAGGATCGAGAGCGAGGAGATCTGCAGGCAGTTGGCGAGGATGTTGCGGTGCGTGAGCACGACGCCCTTCGGCTCTCCGGAGCTTCCGCTGGTGAAGAGCAACCCGGCCTCCTCGCGGTCGCCGGTCCGGGGCAGGCCGAGCAGGTTCGCGCACACCTGGTTGGGGAGCAGCCACGCGGCGAGCAGCCACGGCACCATCGCGCGCCGGCCGCCCGCGGCCTCGATCTCGGCGCGGAGGTCCAGGGTGCCGGCGGGCCAGGGGAATGCGGGCACCTTCTCCTGCATCGCCTTGGCGGAGAGCACCGTCTCGATGCCCGCGATGCGCAGGCTGGTCAGGACGGCGTCGCGGCCCGCGGTGAAGTTGAGGTTCACGGGCACCTTGCCGGCCATCACCACCGCGAGGTTGGCGATGAAGCCGCCGGCGCCCGGCGGCAGCACGATCCCGACGCGCCGGCCCGGCACCCGCTCGCGGAGGCGCCGGGAGAGCAGCGCCGCGGCGGCATAGATCTGGGCGCAGGAAAGCACCCGGCGGTCGGCCGTGCGGTCGATGACGAGCACGCGCCCCGGCTGCTTCGCGAGCGCGCGGACGGCCTCGCGCCCGAGGTGGCGGCGGAGCACCGGCCGCTCCTGGAAGGCCATTTCGCCCAAGTCGAGGAGCTCGCGCCGCGCCCACTCCACGCCGGCCTGCTCCGCGGGCTGCGGCCGGCCGAACGCCACGTGGACGGGCGTCGGCAGGAGGCGGGGGGATTTCCACAGGCACTTGTTGCCCGCGAAGGAGAAGATGGAGCCCCAGAGACCGTCGATGGCCGCCGCCACCACCGGCGCCCCCGCGCGCCCGGCGATGACCTCGAAGCCCCGATGCAGCCGCATCAACTGCCCCGTGCGGGAGATGTGTCCCTCCGGACAGACACAGACCACTTCGCCGCGCTGGAGCGCCTCGACCGCGCCGTGCATTCCCGCGCGCGGCTGCGCCGCGGAGATCCCGATGCTGCCGGAGAGCTCGAAGCACCAGTTCAGGAAACCGTTGCGCCGCAACCAGTGGTGGGCGACGAACCGGATCGGGCGCGGGCACGCGAGCTGCAGGACCACCACGTCGACATAGGAGAGGTGGTTGGCGATCAGCAGGACGCCACCCTGCGCGGGAAAGGCCTCGAGCCCGGAGGTCCGGACCCGGTAGAGCAGGCGCGCGATCAGGTGCGCGAACAGTTCAAGGTGCAGCGGCAGGAAGGATCGGCGGCGGAACATCGGCGGTCGACGGGGCTGGAGGGGCTGCGGGGCTTGTTGGCGAAAGCGGGATGGCAGGGAAGCCTTTTCTCAGGGCGGACGCGGCGGCGCCACGGGACTCACGTCCGACGGGCGGTCCCGGACGGAGCGGAGATCACCCGCGAGCGCCGCGAACCCGGGAAACTCGTGTTCCAGCCGGCGGGAATCCGACCGGTGCCGTTCCACCTCGCGCAGCGCGCACTCGATCTCGTGCGCGAGGCTCGGCCGGTCCGTCGCGTAGACCCTCAGCTTGAGTTCCGCGCGGCTGTAGGGGCGCACTCCCCGGGCGTTGCCCTCGACCCACGCCGCCTCGGTCACGGCGGGATCCCGCCCGCACAGGTACCACGCCTCGATCGCCGGCACCGCCACGCCCACAGCCCGGAGCAGGCGTTCCCGGCCCCGCGCCGGCGGCAGCTTCTTGGTCGTCTGCCGGTGCACCGCCCGCAGCTGGCACATCCGGCAATGGGGATGGAAGTACCCCGGACGCTCGTGCGCCTCCCCGTGCACGACCGAGTCATCCGCGTCCACCGCCACGACGAGGGCCTCCGCATCGGTATTGAAATGCAGGTGCCGGATCACCGCCGGGAGCAGTTGGGCCACGTTGGGCCAGCCGCGGGCCCGGAACCCGGGGGCGATGAAGCGGGGGCGCACCCGCAGCACCCCCGTGACCAGTTCCCGCAACGCCGCCTCGTCCGCCGGAGACTCGCTCAGCAGCGCGACGTTCATCGCTCCTCCGGCACGCCGCCGAGGATCCCGCTGTACCACATTTCGCCCAGCGATCCCTCCCGCAGGAGCTCGGGAAGGTCGGGGCGGTCCGAAAGCCGCTCGAAGGTGGCCGCCCGGCCGGTCTTTTGGGAGATGATCACCTCCTCGGGGTGGTCCCGGAACAGGTCGATGAAGTACGGCGAGTGCGTCGTCGCGATCACCTGCACCCCCGCGCGGCCCGCGTCCGCCGGCGGATGGCTCAGCCGGTAGAGGACATCGCGCACCTCGCGGAACATCCGGGGATGCACGCCGCGGTCCACCTCCTCCAGGCAGAGGATCCGCGGCGGATCCGGATCAAAGGCGAGCGCGAGCAGGGCGACCACGTAAAGCGTGCCCTGGGACAGTTCCTCGGCCCCGAGCAACTCTCCCCCCTCCGCGAGCCGCAGGCCGAAGGTAAGTCCGCCCGAGGGCGCCGGGCCGGCCTCCAGCGACGAAAACTCCGGCAGCAGGCGAATGAGTTCCGCCTGCAGCGCCGCGAATACCGCCGGGGTGTGCTCCCGGAGCTGCACCAGCACAGCCGCGAGGTTGCCCCCGTCCGCCGTCAGTTCCGCCCCGTCGCCCGGCGGGCAGGGCCGCGTCATCGCCTCGTGCTCCAGCGCGTAACCCCGCACCGTCGCCAGACCGGCCCGGAGCGCGGGCCATTCCGGTGCCCCCGCGGGTTCCACCCGCAGGAAATCGCACTGTCCCTCGCCCGCGCAGCCCAAGGTGGCGCGGATCGCCGCGTGCGGCGGCGCGAACGCGAACCGGATCTCCGGCCCCTCGCCCCGCTGCACCGCCTCGTCCCCGGCCAACGGGAGCGCCGCCCGCCGCCGCAGGGTCAGGATCGACTCGATGAGGCTCGTCTTGCCGCTGCCGTTGGGCCCGATGATCAGGTTGAAGGGCTGCAGCTCGATGCGCGTCTGCCGCAGGGCCTTGAAGCGATGAAAGGCGATGGACGCGATCACACCCGGCAGCTTGGGCAAGGTTCCCGCCTTGGCAACGCGGTCGTCACTTTGCGCGGCGGATGCGGTTAAACCAGTCCGCGGCGCGCTCGGAGACCGGGTTCCGCTCCAACGCCAGCGCGGCGAGGCGCACGCCCAGATCGCTGGCGTCGGGCCGGCCGAGGGTGCCGCGCACCCGCAGGGGTAAACCGGCGGCGGCGTAGCCCCACTCGTCGGGCACCTCGTCGAGCGCCCCGAGCCCCCGCAGCAACTCAGCCGGCCGCCCGCGCGCCCTCAGCTGCAGTTCGAGGGCCAGCGAGCCATCGAGCAAACCGCTCGCCGGCCGGCGCAGGAGATTGCCTCCCCCCGTCAGCCGCAGCTCGGGGGTGAGCACCACGAGATGACGCAGGCTGAGGTTCCCCGCAGCATCCCGGGCCGCGACCACGCTGAGCTGGTCGAACGCAAGCGGATAAAGGATGGACGAAAGCTCCGCCACCGCCCGGCCGCGCGAAAGTGGCGGCTCGCGGCGCACGCCCAGCGATTCCAACGCGCCTCCCGCCGCCGCAAGGATCTCGGCCACCCGGCCGGAACCCGCCGGTGCGGGCGGCAAGTTGACCGGAAAAAGTCGCAGCGTGCCGCCGCGCGAGACCAGATGCACCTCTCCCTCGAGCGCCGCCCACAGGGCCTCGAGGTCCGTCCCGCGGGAGCGCAGGGAGCCCGCGAGGTCGAGTTTGCCGGAAAACCAACCCGACTCACCCTCGCGGCCAGCGGGACTCCAGTCGCGCAGCACCACAGCCGACTGGAGGCGGTAGCTTCCATTTTCGTCCGGCGCGTGGCTCAGGCTCCCGCTCGCCCGCAGGTTCGCCCCACCCTCAAGGACAGACTCAAGCTCTTCCGCCTGCACCATCGCATCGTCGAACCGGAGTCGTGCCCTCGTCTGGCGCCAGGGTGCGCCCGCTTCGGCCACCAACTCGTCAATCCGGGCCATCAGGGTGCCCGACCAGCCGGCCCACGGGGGCGCGTTGCCCGGAACGGAATCCTTGTCGGCGAACAACGGTCGGAATCTCCCGAGTGCCGGGAGGTCGAGTCGCGGACCCGTCACCTCGAGCTCGAGGCGCCCGCCGCCGCTGGCGGCCGGTTCCAACGCCCCCGCGAGCAGCACGCGGGAAAGATTCGGGCCGGACCCCGTCTCCAGCGGCACGTGAAACTTCAGCCGACCCGAGGATTCACGATCGACCCGGGCGTCGAGACGCAGGTCCGGCAACTCCGCCGTTGCCCGCAGGCCGGAGGCCCGCACGTGGGCGTGGAGCGCCGTCACCGTTCCGCCAGTCGCACCCGCGTCCAACTCGAGGATCCCCGCCGTCAGAACACCGTCGCGCCCGCCCGCCAGCAGGGCCGCCGCCGCCGCGAGTTCGACGCGGCCCCGGCCTGCCACTTTCCAGGACTCCCGCTCGCCGGTCAGGCGTCCGCCCTTGACTTCGAGGACAGCGAATTCTCCCCCGCTCCCGCGGAGTCGCAACGTGTCCACTTCCGCGCTCCACCCCTCGGGGGCGACGCGGAGAACTCCCTGCAGGGTCAAGGCCAGATTCCCGACCCGCCACCCCTCTCCGGCCGCGGCGAAGAGGCCCGTGGCCTGGAGGCTCTCCTCCGTGCGGAGTGCCAAGCCCCCCCCGCTCACCCGGCCGATCAGGCGTCCTCGCACCAGCCCGCCGCCCACCGTGATCTCGTCGAGCGGGAGCATCGGCAGCTTGAAGTCGAGCAACTCCAGGCTGATCAGGTCCGCGTCCGGCCGCCGCGCCTGGAAGGATCGGGCGTTCCAGTCGACCGCCCACGGCTGGCGGGAGGTAAGCTGGAGCACAGGCGCCGTGCCCCCCGCGCGCAGGTGCACGGCAAGGCTTTCGCAGGCCCACACCCGCGCGCCAGCGCGGACCTCGAATTCCGCGTCCCCACCGGTGAGGCCGAGACGCGCGAGGACCGGATGCGCTCGGGCGGCGGCCCCCAGTTCTAAGTCGGCCTTACCCCGTACTGCGATCAGCCCAGCTCCTGGCGACCAAACCAGTTCCCCCTCGCCCACGACGCGGTTACCGGACCACCGCGGATCGGGGAAAAACCGCGCCACGTCCTGGTCGCGAAAATCCGCCCACCAGTGAACCCGCCCATCCGCCCCCGCGGCCGGCAACGTCCCCTTGAAACGTGCGACCTCCCGGTCGCCGGCGCGGACCCGGAGCGCCCAGGCGCCTGCGCCCGCGGCCTGGGGCTCCGTCAACTCCCCAGCCATCGTCAATTCCCGGGGCCAGCCTTCCCCGCGCCCCGTGGCCACCCCTTCCACCCGCACCGGCGCTTCCACTCCGCCGCCCGGCACCTCCACCCGCAGCCGCCCCTCCACGACCGGCAGGATCGGCCCCTCCGGCCGGAAGGTGAACTCGCCGTGCAAAGCCCTGCCGCCGTCGGCTGCAGCACCCTTCCCCGCCGCCCGGAAGGCGATCACCCCGGTCGCCGCGGGCAAACGAATCTCCCCATCCGCCTCGATGTGCCCCGGCGCCAAGGCCACGAACAGCCCCGCCCGGAACTGCTCCCGCCAGGTTTCCGCCGTTGCCGCCGGAGCCAAGGGCTCCACGACACAGCCGCGCAGGAGAACCGTCCGGAATTCCGGCTTCCCCTTTCCCAACAGGCTGGCCGGCCGCACGCGCACCTCGGCTTCCGCGACCGCCAGCCGCACTGCCGAAGTCCGCCACGTTAGCTCCCGCACCCGCACGCCTCCGTTCCAGCCGATCCGGGCGGAGCCGACGTCCACCGCCGGATCGAGCGCGCGCCGCAACAGATACCGCACGATCCCGGACTGAACCGCCGGCGTCAGCGCCGCGCCCACCGCCGCCAGGGCAAACGCGGCGACGATCAGAAGGGGAACGCGCGCATTTCTCATCGGGCGGGAGCGGAGGAACAGGACAGGCGGCGGGGGACGGAAGTTCCGTCCAGTCACCCTGCCGCGCGCACGACGCGGCGTCCAGCCCGGCTCAAGGCCGCGCGATCAGCTCATCCGCCTGCCCCATCGCCTTCCGTAGCGCCGCGACCGCGACATTGTACTGGTAGAAGGCTTGGATCTGGTTGGTGCGGGCCGTGGTTAACTCGACCTGGGCGGAGAGCACATCGAGTTGCGTGGCGGAGCCCGCCTCGTAGCGGGCGCTCGCGAGGCGGACGGCCTCGGTAGCCTGCTCGACCACGCGGGCCGATGCGTCCGCCAGTTCGGACGCCTGCTGCCACCCCGAGTGGGCGCGACTGACTTCAACATCGACCGCCAGTTCCGCCTCCGCCAGCAGCAGCCGGGTCTGGTTCAGGGCGGAACGCGCCTGGAGTTCGCGTCCCCGCGTGGCGCGGCCGTCGAAGATGTTCCACTGGGATTGCACCCCGAGGAGCCAGCCGTGGTTGGAATCCCCGAGCTGGGACGTCGGCCCCTTGCGGAGGGTCCAGCCTCCGAAGGCGGCGACGTTCGGGTACAGGCCGGAGCGGGCTGTGGTGATGCCTTCCTCCCGGGCGCTCGCGAGCTTGGCGAGCCGCTGCAGGTCGGGGCGCTGCGACCGGGCGGCTCCGAGGGCGGCGGACCGGTCGAAGGTCTGCGGCGCGAACGTGAGCGAGCCAGTGACCTCCAGCTCCGGGCGGTCCGATCCCGGCACCGCCACCAGGCCGAGGGCTAGGCGAAGGTTATCGCCGGCGAGGCGGAGCCCGTTCCGCGCCGTGATCAGGGGCACCTGGGCATTGGCGACCGCCACCTCCGCGCGGAGCTTCTCGAAGCTCGAAACCGTGCCGGCCTGATAGCGGTCCGAAACCGTCCGCAACTGCTCCCGGAGCAGCTCCAGATTGGACTCTTGGACTTTGATCTGCTCCCGCGCAAGCAGCACCTCGAGGAACGCTGCCCGCACCTGCAGCAGCGCCTCGTTGATCACGGCCTGGAGCTCAAGCGTAGCGGCCTCACGGGTGAGCTTCGACGCCTGCACCGCGGCGGGAATGGCGCCGGCAGAGTAAACCACCTGCGTCGCCGTCAGGCTCAGCTGCCAAGCTTGCCCGGAAGCGGGGAAGCCCTGGGAAACGTCCGGATCGTTGCGCTGGTAGAGCGCCGACGCGCCGACAGACGGTAGACGGCGGGCTCCGACCTCGAGCACCACGCCGTCCTGCTGGCGGATCCGTTCGCGCGCCTGCTGGATCGAGAGGTTGTGATCGAGCGCGAAACGCAGCGCGGCCGCGAGGTCGAGCGGGCCCGGCGGCAGGGCCGGCGCGGCCCAGACCGACGCGGTGACGAGGGCCGCCGCAGCGCGGCGCAGGGCCCGGAACAGCGGGAGGCGGGACGAGGTCATGCGGAGGGGACGGGCGCGGCCGGCCGGGGCGAGAGCTCCCGGGCGATCAGCGCGTAAAACGCGGGGACGACGAACAGGGTGAAGATGGTCCCGACCGCCATCCCGACCACCAGCACCCAGCCGATGCTGTTGCGCGAGGCGGCGCCGGGGCCCGTGACGAAGATCAGCATCAGGTGACCGAACACCGTGGCGGCGGAGGTCATCAGCACCGGCCGGAGGCGCGTGGCGGACGCCCGGCGGATGGCCTCAAGCTTGCCCACCCCCTCGTGCTGGAGCCCGTTGGCGAACTCCACGATGAGGATCCCGTTCTTGGCGATCAGGCCCACCAGGGTGATGAGCCCGATCTGCGAGTAGATGTTGAGTGAGCTCGCGCCCAGGAACACGGGCAGCATCGCCGCGACGATCGCGAGCGGCACGGAACCGAGGAGGATGATGAAGGGATCGCGGAAGCTGTTGAACTGCGCCGCGAGCACGAGGAAGATGAGCAGCACCGCGAGCAGCGCCGCCTTGCCCAGCGCCTTGCCCTCGGTCCGCAGCTGGCGCGACTGCCCGCCGTAATCGATCGAGTACCCCGCGGGCAGGATCTCGGCCGCCTTGGCCTCCAGCTTCCGGAGCGCCGCGTCGATGCTCGGCCCCACCCCCGTGATCTTGACCGAGTTCAGCTGCTGGAAGCGGTTGAGGGTGCGGGGCTGCACCGTCTCGCGGATCGAGGCGATCGTGCCCAGCGGGATCAGCTGCCCCTGCGGCCCGCGGACGTGGTAGTTGAGCAGCTGCTCCGCGTTGAGCCGTTGGCCGCGCTCGACCTGCGGGATGACGCGGTAGCTGCGGCCGTCATTGACGAAGCGGTTGACGTAGCCGCCGCCCAGCATCGAGCCGAGGTCGCGCGCGACGTCGACCAGGCTTAGACCCATCGCGGCGACCTTCTCCCGGTCGATCTCGATCTCCGCCTGCGGCAAGTCGAACTTGAGGTCCTTATCCGCGAAATAGAACACCGGCGGACCACCGGCACCCGGCTCCTGCGTATTGGCGTGGATCACCAGCTGCTGGGCGACCTCCAGCATGTCCCGGTGCTCGGCGGTGGAACGCAGCACGAACTCGATCGGGAACTGCCCGCCCGCGGGCAGGGGCTCCGGGGTGTTGACGATCACGTTCACTCCGGCCACCGCGGCCGCGGGCGCCTGCAGGGAATCCCCGATCGTGACGGAGTTTCGGCGGCGCTCCGACCACGGCTTGAGGATCATCCCGGAGATGCCGAAGTTGGCCGAGGTCACCTGAAATGACGCGTCGTACTCGGGCACGGACTCATAGATCTTCTGCAGCTCGCGGGCATAGATGGCGTTCTGCTCAATGGTGGCCGTAGGCGAAGGCGCGAGGATGCTGAACACGACGCCCTGGTCCTCCTTGGGCGCGAGCTCGCTCTGGGCGAGCAGGAAGAAGGGCGCGAGCAGCACCGTGAGCAACAGCGACCCGGCCAGCACGAACTGCACCGCCCGGTAACGGCGGCCGAGCGCGAGGTCGAAGGCAAAGACCAGGATCGCGCCGAGCACGCTGGCCCCGAGCAAACCGGCCGCGGCGGGAATCGCGGCCGCCTTGACCCCGTCCGTCCCGAACAGGAGCCACACCACGCCGACCGCGACGGGCCACAGCGGGAGCCAGGCGATCAGGGACCAGGCCGCGAGCGTCCACGCCGGACGCCGGTCGGCGCGCAGGGCGAGCATCGCGCCCACCACGCCCTCGTAGGCGTCTCGCAGGCGGTCGAACAGGCGGTTGGTCAGGCCAGCCAGCCCACGTTCCTCGTGCGCGCCGCCGCGCAGGAGCTGGGCGCTCATCATCGGCGAGAGGGTGAGGGCCACGAAGCCGGAGATGGCCACGGCGCCGGCCAGGGTCAGCGCAAACTCGCGGAACAGCGCGCCCGTCAGGCCGCCCTGGAACGCGATCGGAGCGTAGACCGCGGCGAGCGTGATCGTCATCGAGATCACTGGCCCCACAAGCTCCCGGGCCCCGAGCAGCGCGGCGTCGAAGGGCGTCCGGCCCGCCCGGATGTGGCGCTCGACGTTCTCGACCACCACGATCGCGTCGTCGACCACGATGCCCACCGCGAGCACCACCGCGAGCAGGGTGAGCAGGTTGATGGTGAAGCCGAAGGCGAGCATCATGGCGAGCGCGCCGAGCAGCGAGAGGGGCATCGCGACCAGCGGGATGAGCACGGAGCGGAACGAGCCGAGGAACAGGAAGATCACCACGGCCACGATCACCAGCGTCTCCAGCAGGGTGCGCAGGATCTCGCGCAGGGAGTCGTCGATGTACTTGGTGGCGTCGTAGCCCACGCGCATCCGGAGCCCCCCGGGCAGGCCCCGCTCGATCGTCGGCAGCAGCGCCCGCACCCGTTTGACCACCTCCACCGTGCTCTCGGTGGGGAGCACCCAGATCCCCATGAAGGTCGCGCTCTCGCCCGCGAAACGGACGTCGTCATCGTAGCTCTCGGCGCCGAGGACCACGTCCGCCACGTCGGCCAGCCGCACGATGGTGTCCCCGCGGCGCGCGACCACGAGCTCGCGGAACTCGGCCGCGCTGCGCAGATCCGTGTTCGCGACCAGGCTCATCGTGAGCATCGTCCCCTTGGTCGAGCCCACCGCCGCCAGCGCGTTGTTGGTGGCGAGCGCCTGCCGCACCTCCGCGGGGCTGATCCCGTGGGCCGCGAGGGCGTCGGGCTTCAGCCAGACCCGCATCGCGAACACCCGGCCGCCCAGGATGTCCGCCCGCTGCACCCCCTTGACCGAGGAGAGGGCCGGCTGGACCATCCGGTTGAGGTAGTCGGTGACCTGGTTGGGCGCGAGCTGGTCCCCGTAGAAGCTGATGTACATCGACGCGAACTGGTTGTCGCTGGTCTCGACGCTGATCGTCGGCGACTCGGCCTCCGGGGGCAGCTCGCTGCGCACCTGGTCGATCTTCGCGCTGATCTGCGCCAGCGCGGCGTTCGTGTCGTAGTTCAGGCGCAGGTAGACGCTGATCAGGCTGAAGCCTGCCCGGCTCTCCGACTCGATGTATTCGATGCCGTCGGCGCTGGCGACGACCCGCTCCAGCTGGGTCGTGATGTAGCCGCGCACGGTCTCGGCGCCGGCGCCGAAGTAGACCGTGCTGATCTTGACCACCGCGCTGTCGCTCCGCGGGTACTGCCGCGTGTTAAGCTGGTAGAACGAGACGATCCCGAGCACCAGCAGCGTGAGGTTGACCACGAGGGCCACCACCGGCTTGCGGATGAACAGATCCGTGAAGCTGCGCTCTTGCATCGGCGGGCGGGCGCGGGCCTCAGGAGTTGGCCGGACGCGGGTTCGCGCTCGCCGGCGGCTGGTTCGCGTTGTTGACCTGCACCGGGGCCCCGTTGCGGAGCTTGAAGACCCCCGCGGTCACCACCTGCTCGCCCGCCTTCACGCCGCCCTTGACGGCCACGAGGTCGCCGCGATGGACGGCCACCTCGATGAACTGCTGGCGCACGCCGAGGTACTCCTGGCCGTCCGGCCCCTTCATCTTCTCCACGATGAAGACCGAATTGCCGTAGGGCGCGTAGGCCACGGCCGTGGCCGGCACAACGATCACCGGCATCGCCTCGGGCAGCTCGACCTCGACCCGCACGAACATCCCCGCCCGCAGCTTCTCGCCCGGATTGGCCACGGTGGCCTGCACGGTGATGTTGCGCGTGGACGCGTCCACGGTGGCGTTGATCGCCGTGATCTCACCCGCGTGGGCCGCGTCGGGAAAGGCGTCCACCCGGAGCGCGACCCGGCGGCCGAGCACGAGGTCGGGCAGGTGCCGCTGCGGGATGCTGAAGTTCACGTACATCGGGTCCAGTTGCTGCAGCGGGAGCAGGGGCGCCCCCCGGCCCACATACTGCCCGGGGTTGACCAACCGGAGGCCGGCGCGTCCCGCGAAGGGCGCCCGCACCTGCTTCTTCGCGATCACGGCGTCGAGCGCCGCGACGTCCGCCTCGGCCTGCTTGCGGGCCGCGACCGCAGTGTCGTACTCGACCTTCGCGATCGCCTTGCGCTGCCAAAGCTCCTCCTGACGCGTGGTGTTGACCCGTGCCAGTTCCGCCCGGGCCCGCGCCGCCTCCCGCTGCGCCACCTCGACCGAGCTGTCGAGCTCGACCAGCAGGTCCCCGGCGCGCACCGCCGCCCCGTTCTCGGCGGCCACCCGCACCACGATGCCATCCGCGTCTGCGGCCACCGTCATCCCGGCCACCGGGGCGAGCGTGCCGATCGCGTGCAGGGTCGAGCGCCACTCCTCGGCGCGGGCGAGGGCCGCGGAAACCCCCGCCGGCGGCATCGTGCGCGGGGCCGCGGCGAGTTTCTTGATCTGGCTCGCCTTGGCCGCGCCGAGCGCGAGCGTAACGCCCACGAACGCCGTGAGCAGGAGGAGAAACTTCTTCAGCATGGGAGAAGGTAGGGAAGCTGCCCGGGGCAAGCCCGGGTGCAACCCGCATTCGTGGACGCGGCGGGCTCAGCCCGCGCGGGCGGCGGCGACCACCGCGTCAACGGTCAGGCCGAGCTCGCGGAAGGCCACGGGCGCGGGGGCGCTCAGGCCGAACCGGTCGATGCCCACCACGCGGCCGTCGAGCCCGACGTAACGGTGCCAGCCGCCCGTGACGCCGGCCTCGACCGCCACCCGCCGGCGGCAGGCCGAGGGAAGCACCGACTCCCGGTAGTCCGCCGGCTGGCGGTCGAAACGCTGGGTGCTAGGCATCGAGACCACGCGGGTGCCCGGTCCCAGGAGCCGCGCGGCCTCAAGGGCCAGCTGCACCTCGCTGCCGGTCGCGAGAAGGATGCATTCGAGGGGCGCCTGCTCGCGGACGGCCACGTAGGCGCCCCGCAGCGCCCCCTGGCGCCGGGTCTCGGCGGGGATCGCCGCGAGCGTCGGCAGCACTTGGCGCGTCAACGCCAGCACCGTGGGGCCGTCGACCCGGGAAAGCGCGGCCGCATAGGCGCCAGCCGTCTCCTCGGGATCGGCGGGGCGGATCAGGTCGAGCCCCGGGATGACCCGAAGGCCGGCGATCGTTTCCACGGGCTGATGGGTCGGCCCATCCTCCCCCACTCCGATCGAGTCGTGGGTGTAGATGTAGACCACCGGCAGCCGGGCGAGCGCCGCCAGCCGCATCGCGGGCCGGGCGTAGTCGGCGAACACCAGGAAGGTGGCGATGCTGGGACGGAACAGCCCGTCGTAGGCGATGCCGTTGGCGATCGCCGCCATCGCGTGCTCGCGGATGCCGAAGCGCACGTTGCGCCCCCCGCGGTTGCCCGGCTCGCAGTCGCCGGAGGCCGCGATGTAGTTCAGCGTGGAGCCGTAAAGGTCGGCGCTGCCGCCGATCAGCAGCGGCAGCCGCGCCGCCAACGGCTGGAGCACGTCGCGTCCAGCGGCCCGGGTCGCCAGCTTAGCGTCGGCGGCGAACGCGGGCACCGCCGCCAGGAGTTCCTCCGCGGAAAGAGCCTTCTCGGGCGCGGCCCCGTCGAGCAGCGCGGCCCGGTCCGGGTTGGCCTCGCGCCAGGCCTTGAACTGCCGGTACCACTTGTTGCACGCGCGGATCAGGCGCTCGCGGTGCCCCTGAAAATAGGCCCGGACGTCCTCGCTGACGTGGAAGTGCTCCTCCGCCGGCAGGCCGAGGCCGGCGCGCGCCGCGGCGGCGAACTTCGCCCCACCCTCGCCGTGACCCTTCGCCGTGCCGGCGACCTCCGGGATGCCGCGGCCAATCTCGGTCCGCGCGATGATCAGCTGGGGGCGGCCGGAACGCGCCTTGCGGGCCCGGTTGAAGACGCGGAGGAAATCGGCCATCGCGTGGCCATCGACCGCCTGCACCTCCCAACCCAGGGCCTTGAAGCGGAGCGCCGTGTCCTCGCTCTGGGTCTTGTCGGCCATCGCGTCGAGCGTGACCGCGTTGGCGTCATAGATGAGGATCAGGTTGTCGAGGCGCTGGTGCCCCGCGAAGGCCACGGCCTCCATCGCGACGCCCTCCTGCATGCAGCCGTCGCCGGCAAGGCAGACCACGCGGTAGTCGAGGATCGGGTGCTCCGGGGTGTTGAGGCGTGCGGCGGCCATCTGTCCGGCGAGCGCCATCCCGACGGCGTTGCCAATGCCCTGCCCGAGGGGGCCCGTGGTGCACTCGACGCCGGGCGTCTCGCGGAACTCCGGGTGCCCCGGGGTCGTGCTGTGCAGGACGCGGAAATTCCGCACCTGCTCAAGGGGCACGTCGTAGCCGCTCAGGTGCAGCCAGGAATAGAGGAACATCGACCCGTGGCCGGCCGAGAGGACGAACCGGTCGCGGTTGATCCAGCGCGGGCGCTCCGGGTTGTGCACGAGCGCGTGTCCGAAAAGGACGGCCCCGATCTCGGCCGCGCCCAGCGGCAGCCCCAGGTGCCCGGAGGAACAGGCGTGCACGGCGTCGATCGCGAGCCCGCGGGCCTGATTGGCGGCTTTGCCGAGGAGGAGGGTCTGGAGCGTCATAAGGAGAAACCCGCAAGGGCTACAGTCCGTGCTCAGCCCGGGGAAGCCTGAAGTTGGGCCGCGGGGGCGCAAAAAAACCGTCGCCGGAGGGCGACGGTTTCGTCAGCGGCCGGGACAGGCCACCCGGCGGAGGGGGATCAGGCTCCTGCCTTGGGTGCGGCCGCGGCGGTCTTGGCCGCCTTCTCCGCCTCGTGCTGGGCGTGGATCTCGGCGGCGCGGTCCTTCTCCTTGATCGCGACGGCGGCCTTGCCGGTCCGGCCGCGCAGGTAATACAGGCGCGCGCGCATCGCCTCGGACTCGCGCTCCACCTCGATCTTCTCGATGTTCGGCGAGTTCACCGGGAACACGCGCTCGACGCCCTCGCCGTAGCTGAGGCGGCGCACCGTGAAGGTCTCGTGAATCCCGTGACCCTTCCGCGCGATCACGATGCCGGCGTAGATCTGGACCCGCTCCTTGTCGCCCTCACGGACCTTGGTGTGGACGCGCACGCCGTCGCCGACTTTGAAGGGCGTGACGTCTTTCTTCACCTGATGGGCGGTGATTTCCTGGATGATCGGGTTCATAACGGTTGGTTATTTGAGCAAATCGGGACGGACTTGGCGGGTTTTTTCCACCTGACGCGCGTTCCGCCACCGTTCAATCTCGACATGGTTTCCGGAGAGGAGGATCTCGGGAACGGACATGCCCCGGAACTCGGCGGGACGCGTGTATTGAGGAAAGTCGAGCAAGCTGCGGCTGAAGGATTCGTGCGTCAATGACTTTTCCTGTCCGAGCACGCCCGGGATGAAACGCGCGAGCGCGTCGATGACGACCGCGGCGGCGAGGGTGCCGTTGGTGAGCACGTAATCGCCGATGGAGATCTCCTGGTCGATGACCCGGTCGCGGATGCGCTGGTCGATCCCCTCGTAATGACCACTGAGGAAAATCAGGTGGGACTCACGGGAGAGCTCCTGCGCGAGCGCGGCCGAGAAAGGCCGGCCGTCCGGGGTCAGGTAGATCCGGCGGCAGCCCGGGGTCTGCAGCTGCTCGATCGCGGCGAAGACCGGCTCGGGTTTCAGCACCATCCCGGCGCCGCCCCCGAAGGGACGGTCGTCCGCCGTCCGGTGCCGGTCCGTGGTCCAAGTCCGCAGGTCGTGGACCCGCACCGCGAGGCTGCCCGCCGCGATGCCCTTGCCGAGGATGCTCTCGGCGAGGAACCCGTCCAGCATCCGCGGGAACAAGGTGATGACATCGACCAGGAGCGGCATCGGCAGGGGCCGGAAACGAAGCCGCCCGAGCGCGGGGCCCGGGCGGAGAATCCAGATTGGGGAAGCGGGATCAGCTCGTCGCGACCGCGGAGGCGCGGCGGACCTTCTTGATCATCGCGTGCATCGTGTCGGTCGGCGTAGCGCCCTTGCTCAGCCAGTAGTCGACGCGCTCGAGGTTGAGGTTGACCGGGGAGCCCTTGGCCTTGGGCGTGTAGGTACCCAGGTTCTCGACCGCGGCGCCATCACGGCGGGAGCGGGCTTCGGCGACGACCACACGATACAGCGGCTGGTGGACGGAGCCGACCTTGGTGAGACGGATTTTAAGGGCCATGTCTGGGAGATTGCGGAGCGGTTCTGACGTGGAAAAGCCGGCCAGATCACCGGTCCACAATCGGCTTGTCAAGCCCCGCTTCCAAGCCCTCCCTCGACCCCCCTATGCTCAAAGCTGGCATCGTCGGCCTGCCCAACGTCGGCAAATCCACGCTGTTTAACGCGCTCACCCGCTCGCGGAAGGCCGAGGCCGCCAATTACCCCTTCTGCACCATCAGCCCCAACGTCGGGGTCGTGGTGGTGCCCGACGAACGCGCGTACGCGCTCCGGAAGATCGCCCGCACCAACGTGGTCGTCCCCGCTGCGATCGAGTTCGTCGACATTGCCGGCCTCGTCGCCGGCGCGAGCAAGGGGGAAGGCCTCGGCAACCAATTCCTCGCGAACATCCGCGAGGTCGACGCCATCGTGCAGGTCGTCCGCTGCTTCGAGGACCCGGACATCGTCCACACCATGGGCGGGATCCAGCCAGTGCGGGACATCGAGGTCATCACCACCGAGCTGGTCCTCGCGGACCTCGACGCGGTCACCAAGCGGATCGAGAAGACGCAGAAGAAGGCCAAGTCGGGGGACAAGGAGGCGCAGGCTGAGCTGGCTCTGCTGCAGCGGCTTGAGCCGCACCTCAATGCCGGTCGGACCGCGAACCTGCTGCCGGCGACCGAGGACGAGAAGGCGCAGCTAAAGCTGTTCCAGCTGCTGACGGCCAAGCCCGTGCTTTTCGCGTGCAATGTCGCGGAGGGCGACCTCGCGGACGCCGAGCGCAACCCGTTTGTCCAGCAGGTCGCGGAATTCGTGCGCACCCATCACGATGCCGCTTACGTGCCGATCAGCGCGAAGATCGAGTCGGAGCTGATCGACCTTGAGCCGGAGGAGGCCCGCGCCTTCCTGCGCGACCTCGGGGTGGCGGACTCAGGGGTCTCCGCGCTGATCCGCGCGAGCTACCAACTGCTGGGGCTGCAGACCTATTTCACCGCCGGCGAGAAGGAAGTGCGGGCGTGGACCATCAAAAAGGGCTGGAAGGCCCCGCAGGCGGCGGGCGTGATCCACACCGATTTCGAGCAGGGCTTCATCAAGGCCGAGGTGGTCTCTTACCAGGACCTCGTGAGCCTCGGCAGCGTCGCGGCCGCGCGCGAGGCCGGAAAGTACCGCCTGGAGGGCAAGGAGTACGTGTTCCAGGACGGCGACGTCGCCCTGTTCCGCTTCAACAACTGATCGCTCGGGCGCCGCCGGCCTGGGCATCCAAGCCCAGCCGAAGCCCCCGCCCGAGGTTGGCCGGGAACCCCGATCTAGGCTTGGTCGAGGACCCCGGTCCGAGCTTGGTCGAGGACCTCAGATGTGGATCGCCTCGCCGCTGGTGGCGGCGGCGGCCTCCGCGAGCGCCTCGCTCAGCGTGGGGTGGGCATGGATGGAGTGGTGGATCTCCTCGACGGTGCCCTCGAGGTTCATCGCCAGCACGTACTCGGCGATGAGTTCCGGCGCCTCATGGCCGAGGATGTGCGCGCCGAGGATCTCTCCGGTGGCGGCATCGGTGATGACCTTCACGAAGCCCTCGGCGTCACCCGCCGCCACGGCCTTGCCCGAGGCGGCGAACGGGAACTTGCCCACCTTGTAGGCGAGCCCCTTCTCGCGGCAGGCCTTCTCGGTGAGGCCCGTGCTCGCGATCTGGGGCTGGCAGTACGTGCAGCCGGGGAAGACCTTGACCCGCCCCTGATGCGCGTGACCGAACATCGCGTTGACGGCCTGGATCGCCTCGAAGGTGGCCACGTGCGCGAGCCAGGGCGGGCCGATGATGTCCCCCGCGGCGTAAATGCCCTTCACGTTGGTCTCGTAGCGTTCGTCGACCTTCACGTAGCCCCGGTCGAGCTCGATCCGCACCTTGGCGGAGACGGCGCCATCGAGGTTCGGGACGACGCCCACGGCGACCAGCAGGCTCTCGGCCTCAAGGGTCGCCGCCGCCCCGCCCGCGGCCGGGACCAGCTTCATCGTCACCCGGTCCGGCCCGACGACGATGCCCTCGACCTTGGTGCCGACGCGCACCGTGATGCCGGACTTCTCAAAAGCGCGCTGCAGGCCGCGGCCGACCTCCTCGTCCTCGACCGGCACGAGCTGCGGCAGCAGTTCGACCAGCGTGACCTTGGTGCCGAAGGCGCTGTAAAAATAGGCGAACTCCACGCCGATCGCCCCGGCGCCAATGATCACCAGCGAGGCCGGCGGACGCGCGCGCGGCACCAGCGCCTCCCGCGAGGTCATCACGCGCTCGCCGTCGACGGGCACGTCGGGCAGCCGGCGCGGCTTGCAGCCGGTGGCGAGGAGGATCTGGCGGGCGCGCAGGAAGCGGCCCTTGTGCTCGCCCTCGATGACCTCGACCATTCCCGGGGCGGCAACCTGGGCCCGGCCGACCAGGTAATCGACCTTGTTCTTGCGGAAGAGGAACTCGATGCCCTTGGCCATCTGGCCGGCTACCCCGCGGGAGCGCTCCATCACCTTGGCGAAGTCGAATCCGACCTCGCCCACGAGCAGCCCGAAGGCGTCCGCCTTCCGCAGCGTGCGGTAGAGCTCGGCGCTCTTCAGCAGCGCCTTCGTCGGGATGCAGCCCCAGTTGAGGCAGGTGCCGCCGGCCCGCTCCTGCTCGATGCAAGCGACCTTCTTGCCCAGCTGCCCGGCCCGGATCGCGCCGGCGTAGCCCGCCGGTCCGCCGCCGATGACGATGACATCGTAGTCCACGCTTTCAGCCATCCCGCACGGTCACGGTGGCCCCAGGAACCGTCAAACGCATTCTCCGCCGCGTGACGCCGCGGTTGCCTCACGCCGGCGCGCGGCCCAAACTGCGCCCGAATGTCAACCCCTCCCCCATCGTCCGGCTGATGCGGCTGCTCATCCTCCAGGATCGCCTGCGCAGCGGCGGCACGGAGCGGCAGTCCATCCTGCTCGCCAACGCCTTCGCCGCGGCGGGTCACGTGGTGACGCTGCTGACCTTCCGCCCCGGCGGCGCGCTCGCGGGGACCGTCTCGGCCGCGGTGACGCGCGCCTCGCTCCAGCCCCGGGACCTGGGCCTCGACTGGTTCGCCCCGGGGCTGCGGCGGCAGGTCCGCGCGCGGCGGCCGGATCTGATCCTGCTGATGGGGCGGATGGCGAATTGCCTCGGCTGGCGGCTGACCCCGCTCGCGCCCGTGGTGGCGACGATGCGCACGGGCAAGCCGCTGCCCGCCTGGTTCCGCCGCACGCTGCGCGCCAGCCGGCACGTGGTCGCGAACAGCCGCGAGGCGCGCGACCACCTCGTCCAGGGGCACGGCCTCGCGCGGGACCGGGTCGCCGTGATCCCCAACTCGCTGGTTTTCCCGCCGGAGGCGGATGCGGCGCAGACCGCGGCGCGGCGCGCGGAATGGCGGGCGCGGCTCGGCACACCGCCCGGGGCCCGGGTGCTGGTCTGCGTGGCGATGTTCCGCCCCGAGAAGAACCAGCGGGAACTGATCGAGATCACGCGGGAATTCCCGGTCGCGCCGCCTTGGGAACTGTGGCTCGCCGGGGAGGGTCCGGAACTGGCTGCCTGCCGGCGCCGCGCGGAAGAGGCCGGGCTGGGCGGCCGCGTGCGCTTCCCCGGCTTCCTCGCGGACCCGTCGTCGCTGTACGCGGCCGCCGACGTCGCGGTCCACGCCTCCCGGAGCGAGGCGCTTTCAAACTTCCTCATCGAGGCGCAGGCCCACGGCCTGCCCGTGGTCGCCGCGGCGGCGCAGGGCATCAGCGAATGCTTTGTCCCGGGTGAGACCGGCTGGATGATCCCCCGGGGCGATCACGCGGCGTTCCGGGAACGGCTCCGCGAGTGCCTTGGCGCCGGCCCGGAAGTCCGCGCCGGACGCGCCCGGGCGGCGCGGGCGTTCGCGCGGGAACACTTCGCCCCCGCCCGCCAGGTCGCGGCCTACCTCGACCTGTTCGCCCGGTTGCTCCCCTCCCCCGGAAAATGACCAACAAGCAGCGCACCGACCTGATCGAACGCCACCTGCGCGAGCACAAGTACGCGGACCTGCACTCGCTCGCCCAGCGTTTCGGCGGCTCGCTTTCGACGGTGCGGCGCATCCTGGACGTCCTCGAGGAGCGCGGCGTGGTGCGGCGCCATCACGGGGGCGCCTCGCTCGTCGAGGGGGACGCGCTCGCGCGCGAGAACGACTTCCTCACCCGCATCCAGCGCCAGGCGGACCGCAAGTTCCGCATCGCCAGCGTCATCGCGGGACAGGTCGCCCCCGGCACCACCGTGATCCTCGACGGCGGCTCGACGACCTTCGCCGTGGCCCGCCTGCTGGTGGAGAAACAGGTGCAGGTGATCACCAACTCACTGCCCGTGGCCGCCCTGTTCGGGGAGTTCGGCGCCGGCGAGACGATCGTCACGGGCGGCAGCATCCTCCCCCGGCAGGGAATGCTCGTCGGTCCCGCCTGCGAGGCGGCACTGGAACAGGTGCACGCGGACCTCGCGATCCTCGGCGGCACGGGGGTCACCGAGCGGGGCGTCTGGAACCACAACGCGCTCCTGATCAGCACCCAGCGGCGGATGATCGCGGCGGCGGAACGGACCGTGTTCGCCCTCGACGCCTCGAAGTTCGGCCGCAAGGCGCTGAGCCTGACCACTCCGTTCGGCCCGCGGATCAACATCGTGACCGACACGCCGCCCGCCCCCGCGGTCGCCGCGGCGATCACGGACGCGGGGGCCCGCCTCACGCTCGCCGGCGGCTGAGCCCGCCTAACTTTCCGGCGCGGTTGCCTTTGGCGGCGCGGCCCGCTTGCTCCGCGCGTGCCCGCCTCCGCGCCCACTTCCCGACCCGTCCCGGACTGCATCCGGCTGCGCGGCGTCCGCCAGCACAACCTCCAGGGCTTCGACCTCGACCTGCCCCTCGGCCGCTTCGTCGTGGTCACCGGGCTGAGCGGCGCGGGCAAATCCTCGCTCGTCTTCGACACCCTGCACGCGGAGGGCCAGCGCCGCTACGTCGAGACCTTCAGCGCGTACACCCGCCAGTTCCTCGAACTGTTGCCCGCGCCCCGCGTGGACCGGGTCGAGAACATCCGGCCGTCGATCGCGATCGAGCAGACCAACACGGTCCGCACCTCCCGCTCGACCGTGGGGACGATGACCGAGTTGACCGACTACGCGAAGGTCTGGTTCAGCCAGGTCGCCGGCTGCATTGATCCGGCGACCGGGGAACCGGTGCAGGACGATCATCCGCCCGCGGTGTGGGCGCACGCGCGCGCCCGGATCGCCCCTCGTGCCGTCGTCGTCGCGTTCCGGGTGGTGCGGCCGGCCGCCCTGACCTGGGCCGAGATCCTCGCCGGCCTGCAGGCCCAGGGCTACGTGCGCGTCCTCTTGCCGCTGACCGGTGGCGGGTGGGAGGCGCGGCGTCTGGCCGAGCTCGCGGCGGATCCCGCCCCGTTCGGGGAGGGCGATCAGTTGCTGGTGGCGCAGGACCGTCTGGCGCTGGCGGATGACCAGCGCGCGAGGTTCCTCGAGGCCGCCGAGAAGGCGTACCATTTCGGCCGCGGTGAGCTGGAGCTGTTCACCGAGGAGCAGGGGCGGCTCGAGTCCGCGGGCCGGCATTCCCGCGGGCTGCGCTCCCCCGCCACCGGGCGGGTGTTCCGACCGGCCACACCGTCGCTTTTCTCCTTCAATTCGCCGCTGGGCGCCTGCCCGCGGTGCCGCGGCTTCGGCCGCATCCTCGAACTGGATCCCGCGCTCGCCATCCCCGACCACTCGCTGTCCCTCGCGCAGGGGGCGATCCGCTGCTGGGAGAGCGAGGTCTACGGGGGCTCGAAGCGCGACCTGCTCCGCTGCGCCCGCCGGCAGGGGGTGCCGACCGACGTCCCCTTCTCCCGTCTCACCGAGGCGCAGCGTCGCTGGGTGCTCGAGGGGGAACCCGGAGCCGACGACGCGGGCGGGGCCGACGCGTGGTACGGCCTGCACGGCTTCTTCCGCTGGCTGGAGCGCAACACCTACAAGATGCACGTGCGGGTATTCCTCTCCCGCTACCGCGCGGCGCTCCCCTGCCCCGATTGCGGCGGTGGCCGCCTCCAGCCCGAGGCCCTCTGCTGGCGCTGGCGCGGCCACCCCCTGCCCGAACTTTACCGGATGTCCGTCACGGAGCTGCGGGCCCTGCTGGCGGAGGCGCCCGACGCGGCACCCAACCCCGCGGAGGCCGCCGGGGTGGCGCGCGCGGCAATGCTGACCCGGCTGCGTTACCTGGAGGAGGTCGGGCTGGGCCACCTCACTCTCGACCGCCCCTCGCGCACCCTGTCCGGGGGCGAGGTCGCGCGGGTCAACCTCACCGCCTGCCTCGGCACCTCGCTGGTCGACACCCTGTTCGTCCTCGATGAGCCCAGCGTTGGCCTGCATCCGCGCGATGTGCACCGCCTCCTCGGGGTGATCCGCCGGCTGGTCGACGCCGGCAACACGGTCGTGGTCGTCGAGCACGACGAGGCCGTGATCCGCGCCGCGGACCAGGTCATCGAGGTCGGACCCGAGCCGGGCCGGCGCGGCGGCCGGATCGTCTTCCAGGGCTCCGTCCCGGAGATGCTCGCGCACCCGGAGTGCCTCACGGGCCGCTACCTGTCCGGCCGCGCCGGCGTTGCCACGGTGCCGCCACGCCGGCCCGTGCCGGACGGCCACCCGTGCCTGCGGCTGGAGGGCATCTCGCGGCACAATCTGCGGGACCTCGACGTGCGCGTGCCCCTCGGCCGCCTCGTGTGCCTGAGCGGGGTCTCCGGTTCCGGCAAGTCCACGCTGCTCGACGCCGCGCTCCACCAGGGACTGCTCCGCCAGCGCGGCCTCCCGGCGGAGGAACCCGCCGTCATCCGCCGGCTGACGCTCGACCGGCCGATCGGGGAGATCGTGCTGGTCGACCAGTCCCCGTTGAGCCGCACCCCCCGGTCGACGCCGGTGCTGTACGTCGAGGCTTGGGACCTCGTGCGGGAGCTGTACGCGGCGACGCCCGACGCGCGGGGTGCCGGCCTCGGGGCCTCCGCGTTTTCCTTCAACGGGGGCGAGGGCCGCTGCGACCAGTGCCAGGGCCTCGGCCACGAGCGCGTGGAGATGCAGTTCCTGTCCGACGTCTTCGTTCCCTGCCCGGCCTGCGGGACCCGCCGCTTCAAGCCGGAGGTGCTCGCCGTGCGCCGGGAGGGCCGGTCGATCGCCGAACTCCTTGACCTCACGGTGACGGAGGCGCTCGCGGTCTTCGCGGCTCAGCCCGCGATCCACCGGAAGCTGGCCGGCCTCGAGGCCGTCGGGCTCGGTTACCTGCCACTCGGGCAACCGCTGAACACCCTGAGCGGTGGCGAGGCCCAGCGGTTGAAGCTGGTCCGTCACCTCGCGGCCTTCCGGGGAAGCGAGGCCCAGGCCCCGGCGCTGCTGCTGCTCGACGAGCCCACCACCGGGCTGCACCGCCACGACGTGGCCCGGCTGCTCGAGGTCCTCCAGACCCTGGTGGAGCAGGGCAACTCGGTGGTCATCGTCGAGCACCACACCGATGTCCTGCGGGCGGCCGACTGGATCATCGAGGTGGGCCCGGAAGCGGGTGCGGCGGGCGGGCGGATCACCGCGGAGGGCACGCCGGAGGAGGTCGCCCGCCGCACCACCGTGACGGCTCCGTTCCTGCGCGCCGCGCTGGCGCCGGAGGCCGCGCCCGCGCCCGGCGAGGACCTCCTCGCCGAGCCGGCGCCGCGCGCGGCGGTCCGCCCGGCGGAACTGACCCTGACCGGCGCACGCGAGAACAACCTCAAGGATCTCACGCTCGCGCTGCCCCACCGGCAGCTAACCGTGGTCACCGGCGTCTCCGGTTCCGGCAAGTCGACCCTCGCCTTCGACATCCTGTTCGCGGAAGGCCAGCGCCGGTTTATGGAGTCGATGTCGCCCTACGCGCGGCAGTTCGTCGAGCAGTTGCCCCGGCCCGCGATCGGGGGCCTGGCCGGCATCCCGCCCACGGTGGCGATCGAGCAGCGGATGACCCGTGGTTCGCGCAAGTCGACCGTGGCCACGATCACGGAGGTCGCCCAGCACCTGCGCCTGCTCTATGCCCGCGCCGGCGTGCAGCATCATCCGGAGTCCGGCCGCCCCGTGCGTCCCCTGGCGCGGACGGCCCTGCGCGCACTCCTGCGCAAGGTGATGACGACGCACCCCGCGGCCCGCCGGGCCCGGCACCTTTACCTCTGCGCCCCGCTGATCCGCGGGCGGAAGGGCCACCACCAGCCGATCGCGGATTGGATCGCGGATCAGGGCTACCCGCTGATGCGCGCCGACGGGCAACTGCTGCCCGTGGAGGCCTTCACGCGGCTGGACCGCTACCGCGAGCACGACATCGAGGTCGTGGTCGCCGATCTCCGCGCGGCCGGTGCGCCCGCGCCGGCCGCCGCGCTCGACACCGCGCTGGCGCTGGGTCGCGGCGCCTGCTTCCTCCTGACGCCGCGGGACGGCGTGCTCTCCTGGTTCTCGACCACCCGCACCGACGCCGCCACCGGCGAGTCCTTCCCGGAACTGGAGCCGAAGCATTTCTCGTTCAACTCGCCACGTGGCTGGTGTCCCTTGTGCCGCGGGCACGGGCGCATCTTGCCCTGGATGCTGGAGCCGGCGGAGGAGGGCGAGGAGGACCCGGCGCGCCTGCTGCGGGAGCTGGGGCTCGAGGACGCCGGGGCGCTCGCGGCGGACGGTCAGGAATGCCCGGATTGCGGCGGCGCGCGGTTGAACCGGATCAGCCGGGCCGTGCGCCTGCCGTTCCGCGGCAGCCAGCCGGCGCTGTCACTCCCCGAGCTGCTGCGGCGCACCCCCGCGGAGCTCCTCCGCCTACTCGGCGCCCTCGAGCTCGACGCCCGCGGCCGCGCCGTGCTCGCGGAGGTCCGCCCGGAGATCGCGGAACGCCTCCGGTTCCTCGAACGCGTGGGCCTCGGCTACCTCACCCTCGACCGCCCGACCGCGACCCTTTCCGGCGGCGAGCAGCAGCGGATCCGCCTCGCCGCGCAGCTGGGCTCCAACCTTACCGGCGTGCTCTACGTCCTCGACGAGCCCAGCATCGGCCTGCACGCCGGCGACAACCAGCGCCTTATCGCGACCCTCGAGGGCCTGCGGGACAAGGGCAACACGGTGCTCGTAGTCGAGCACGACGACGAGTTGATGCAACGGGCGGACCGGATCATCGACCTCGGGCCGGGGGCGGGCATCCACGGCGGGGAACTGCTCGCCTGCGGCACGCCCGCCGAGGTCCGCGCGAACCCGCGCTCGCTCACCGGCCGCTACCTCGCGGCAGGCATCCCCCACCCGCTCCGGGGCAGCCGCCGCCCCCTGCCGGCGCCGAACGCGCGGGGAGCGTGGCTGAGCCTCGACGGGGTGCGCTTCCGCAACCTGCGGGACTTGCGCCTGCGGCTGCCGCTCGGTCGCCTGACGGTGGTCGCCGGGCCGAGCGGGGCGGGCAAGTCGAGCCTCATCCGCGACCTTCTGCACCCGGCGGCATCCCGCGCCATCGCCGACCGCCGGGAACGTCTCTCCGGCCGGGACTTCACGCGCGGCGGCGGCGCGCCCGGGGAAAAGGGCCGGCCGCCCTTCGCCTCGCTCACCGGCGCCGCCGGTTTCCGCCGGGTGGTGGAGGTTGATCAGGCGCCCATCGGCCAGACCCCGCGATCCACCCCCGCCACCTACCTGGGAATCCTGGACCTGATCCGCGCGTTCTTCGCCCAGTTGCCGGAGGCGCGGCTCCGCGGCTACACCGCCTCGCGCTTCTCGTTCAACACGACGGGCGGCCGCTGCCCGGCCTGCGAGGGCGCGGGCCGCATCCGGCTGGAGATGGCCTTCCTGCCGGACGCCTTCCTGCCCTGCGACACCTGCCAGGGATCGCGCTACGGCCCGGAGCTCAAGGACGTCACTTGGCAGGGCCGCGACATCGGCGCCGTGCTCAACCTCACCTTCGAGGAGGCCGCCCGCGAGTTCGCCTTCCACGCCGAACTCGGCGAGGTCTGCCGGCTGATGGTCGATTGCGGGCTCGGTTACCTCGCCCTCGGCCAGAGCTCCAACACCCTCTCGGGCGGCGAGGCGCAGCGCCTCAAACTGGTGACCGAGCTGGCGCAGGGCAGTCCCGGCCGCCGTGAACGCGCCCGCGGGGTGGCCGCGCGGAACCTTTACCTGCTCGAGGAGCCCACGATCGGCCTGCACCTGAGCGACTGCGAGAAGCTCATCCGCGTCCTCCACGCGCTGGTCGACCAAGGGCACACCGTGGTGGTCATCGAACACCACCTCGACGTGATCCTCGAGGCGGACCACGTCGTCGAACTGGGCCCTGGAGGGGGTCCGGCGGGAGGCGAGATCCTCTACAGCGGCGACCCGGAGGGACTGCTGCGCTGCAAGGGGAGCCCGACCGCGCCCCACCTGCGGCGACTGCGCCGGGCGCGCGGTTGACCCGGGGCTCAGCCCGCCGCCAACCGCGCCGAGACCAGCGGCCAGATCAGACCGAAGGAGGGGCAGAAATCCCCGGGCGCCCGCGCCAGCCACGCGTCGACGGCCCCGGGGAGGTGCCAACCCGCCTCCTCGATCTCCCGCGGTTCGAGGCGCAGCGGGCCGTCGTGGCGGAGCCGGTAGACCCAGACGAATTCCCAGCCGGTCGCCTCGCAAGCCTCCACCCGGAACCAGCGCGCCGGCGCCGCCCCCGCGGGCGGATACACGCCGATCTCCTCCCCCAGTTCACGGAGCGCGGCCGGATCGTACTCCTCGCCGGAGTCGACGTGCCCGGAACAGGAGGAGGCCCAGAGCCGCGGCGCGACGTCCTTGAGCGCGGACCGCCGCTGCAGCAGGACCCGCCCGGCCGCATCGAAGACCATCACGTGCACGGCCCGGTGCCAGAGCCCGCGGGCGTGCACCTCGCGCCGGGACGCGCGGCCAATCACGGCGTCACGCGCGTCGACCACGTCGAAATACTCCTCGGAAACGCTCATCGCGCCACCAAGGCGCGGCGCGCCCGCGCTGTAAAGCCCGCGCCGGCCGCCCTGTACGGCGGGGCGCGCTTCAGTGCGGAGGCGAGATTTGGCTTGGTCGGGGGCCCGCCGCGGGTGTTTGCTGGCCGTCACGCCCATGCCGAAGATCGAAGTCAACAAGGTCGCCGAGATCCTGAAGAAGAACGAAATCTCGCCGGCGATCCTCCGCCGCATCGTCGAGGAGATGAACCTCGCCGTCCAACCCGACCCGGGCGAGGAGGAGAAGCCGCCCCCCCTGAAGAAGCAGTTCGTGATTTTGGTGAGCGACCCGGACGAGCACCTCCCGAAGCACGACTTCGTGGGCTGGGTGCTGCAGATCCCGGAGAACGAGAGCGTGGCGACGACGCAGGACCGCCTCTTCCGGGCCGCCTACGACTTCAACACGACCAAGAAGGGCCGCCTGCTGCCGGTGAAGACCGTCGGCGAGGCGATCGAGCACGTGCCCGCCAAGTTCCTCAAGGAGACCGACGTCTGGGTGAAGACGAAGACCCCCGTGCTGGTGATCCGCACCGACAACGAGATCCCGAAGGAGCAGGGTTAGAGCCCGTGGCGGCGGGGGTCGAACCCCCGCGCCCGCAGCGCCGCCCGCAGGGCGTCCAGCTCCAGCTTGGCGCCGGGCCGCACCCCGTGCTCGCGGAACCAGCCCTGCTTCACCTCGACCGCGAACTGCAGGTCCTCGGCGCGGGAGGCCACCGGGGTCTCGTCGAAGGGGTGGAGCGGGTAGATCTCCGCGAGGGTGCCGTCCGCGCGGAAGAACCCGATGTCGAGCGGCGTGGGGGTGTTGCGCATCCAGAAGCTGAGGCGCTGGGGCCGCTCGTAGACGAAGATCATCCCGTCGTCCGGCCCGAGGTCGCGGCGCTCCATCAGGCCCCGCTGCATCTCCGGCAGCCGCACCGCCAGCTGGAGGCGCGCCGTGCGCCCGCCCACGCCGATGGGGAAGAACTCGGCGGCGCCCTTGGGGACCGGCGGCGCGGTCTCCCCGGAGTTGCCCCGCCCGCAGCCCACGAGCGCGGCCCAGACCGCCAGCAGCGCGAGCGCCAAAACCGGATTTGCATTTTTCACGCGCGGAGGGCTAATCCCCACGGCGCCGCAACTCAATCCCCGCCCCGACGTGCCCGGAACCACCGCCGAAATCCCGCCGCTCCTTTACGCGGACACCCATAGCTGCCCGGACGCCCTCTACTACGGCGGGGTCGAGATGAGCGACCCATTCATCTGCTTCGGCCACGGCGGCCGCCGCCACACCATCGTAAGTGCCCTCGAGTTCGGCCGCGTGCGCCGGACGTCCCGCTTCGACGTCGTCCAGCCGCTCGACGCCTTCCTGGAACGGGCGCGGCGAGAATGGCCCGAACGCCGGCCCGGCGCCGCGGAGGTCATCCTGCTCGCGGCGCGTGACCTCGGTCAGCGCCGCTTCCGCATCCCGGACACCTTTCCGACGGGCCTGTACACGCAGCTGACGGCGCTCGGGCTCGAGCTTGAGGTCGCGCGGGGCGCCCTGTTCCCGGAGCGGGAAATCAAGACGCCCGCCGAGATCGCCGCGATCCGCGAGGGCAACCGCTGCAGCGCCATCGGCCTCGCGGCGGCGGAGGGCATTTTGCGCGCCAGCAAGGTCCGCGGCCGCCGCCTGTTCCACCGGGGCCGCGTGGTCACCAGCGAGTCCGTCAAGCTGGCCATCGAGGTCGCCGTGCTGGAGGCCGGGGCCGTCTCCGCCCACACCATCGTCGCGGGCGGCGACCAGGCCTGCGATCCGCACGAGCGCGGGCACGGGCCCCTGCGCCCGGACGAGCTGATCATCGTGGACATCTTCCCGCGCGTGACCCGCCACGGCTACCACGGGGATATGACGCGGACCTTCCTGCGCGGCCGGGCCAATGAGCGCCAGCAGGCGCTGGTCCACGCCGTGCGGGAGGCGCAGCGGGCCGCCCTGCGCCGGCTCCACGCGGGCGTCAACGGGCGGGACGTGCACCAGGAATGCGTGAACGTGTTCGCCCGCGCGGGCTTCGCCACCCGCCACCTGAAGTCGGGCTCCGTGGGCTTCTTCCACGGCACCGGCCACGGTCTCGGCCTCGCCGTGCACGAGTTGCCCCGCCTGAGCGGCAGCGTCGATTACACCGTGCCCGAGGGCTCGGTCGTGACCGTTGAGCCCGGCCTTTATTATCCCGGCCTTGGCGCCTGCCGCATCGAGGACGTCGCGCTCGTCACGCCGGGCGCCCCGCGCCTGCTCTCCCGCTACCCCTACGACTGGCGATTCTAACCCGATGCGCGACCTGCCCCAACTCCTGCGACGCCTCCGGCGCCTGCGCATCCTCGTGGTGGGTGACGTGATGCTCGACCACTACATCTGGGGCGACGCCACCCGGATTTCCCCCGAGGCGCCCGTGCCCGTGATCGACATCGCGCGCGACTCGTGGACCGCGGGCGGCGCCGCGAACGTCGCCCTGAACCTGGCCTCGCTGGGCGCCCGGTGCACGGTGGTCGGCCATTTCGGGGCGGACGAGAGCGGCCGCCGCCTCGAGGATCTGCTCCGGGAACGAGGCATCGAGTCCGTGTCCACCCCCGGGGAGGCACCCACGATTGTGAAGACGCGCGTGCTCGTGCGCCAGCAGCAGCTCTGCCGGCTCGATCGGGAGGCCGCTCCCGCAGCTTACGAGGTTCCCCTCGGACCGCTGACCGCGCTGATCGGCCCCGCGCTGGCCGCCTGCGATGCCGTGATCCTCTCCGACTACGCCAAGGGCATCCTGAACAACACCGTGCTCCGCGAACTCACGCGCCTCGCCCGGGCCAAGGGCAAGCTGATCGCCCTCGACCCGAAGCCGCGGCGCGGCCTCGCCTTCGACGGCCTAGACCTCATCACCCCGAACAAGCGGGAGGCGCTGCAGCTGGCGGGCCTCGCGCCTTCCCCGCACGCCCCGTTTCCCGCGGCCGAGGTCTGCGCCCGCCTGCACGAGCGCCACGCGACGCGGCACCTGGTCGTGACACTCGGCGAGGAGGGGATGCTGCTCAGCACCGGCGGCAAGGTCCGCAAGGTGATCCCGACCGCGGCGCGCGAGGTATTCGACGTCTCCGGCGCGGGCGACACGGCGCTGGCCGGGCTCGTGCTCGCGCTGGCGGCCGGATCCTCCCTCGAAAAGGCGGCCCATTTCGCCAACGCCGCCGCTGGCGTGGTGGTGGGCAAGCTGGGCACCGCCACGGTCACCCCGGCCGAGCTCACGGCCTACGTGGGCCGGCGATGATCACCCTCCACGACCTGCCCCCGCCCACCGGCCCGCTCGCGGGCGGAGCGCTGTTCCTCGACCGCGACGGGACCCTCAATTTTGACCTTCATTACGTCTCGGATCCGGCGGGCATCGAGCTGATCCCCGGCGTGGCCGGAGCCCTCCGCGCGGCCCGCGCCCTAGGACTGCGGCTGTTCCTCCACACCAACCAGTCGGGAATAGCCCGCGGCCTGTTCCAGCTCGCCGACGTCGACCGCTGCAACGCGCGCCTCGAGGAACTGCTCGGGCTTCCCCGGCCGGTGTTCGACGCGGTCTGCGTCGCGCCGGAGGGCCCCGATGACCCCCAGGTCTACCGCAAACCCTCGCCGCGCTTCATCCGGGAATGCGTGGCGCGCCACCAGCTCGCGCCCGAGCGCTGCTGGATGGTGGGCGACCGCGAGAGCGACCTCGAGTCCGGCCGGCTCGCGGGCATCGGCACCGCGGCCGTCTGCACCGGCAAACACGATGCCGCGGCGTGGCGGCAACTGCTCCCGGCCGGCACCCCGGTCTGGCCGAGCCTGACGGAGCTGGTGGCCGCGCTGGCGGCCGGAGCCGCGCGCCCCGATGCCTGAACTCGCCGAGGTTGAGTTTTACCGGAAACGCTGGGCGCTCGCCGGCACCGGGTCCGTGATCCGCCGGCTGCACGCGAACGCGGACCGGAAGGTTTTCCGCGGGACGGACGCGGCGGCGCTGCAGCGGGCGCTGACCGGCCGGCCGCTCGGCGCCTCGGAGACGTCCGCCAAGCAGATGCTGTTCCGCGCCGGGGACTCGGGCTGGCTCGGCATCCACCTGGGGATGACGGGGGAACTGTTCACCGCGCCCGCGACGCACTCCCCCGGCCGGCACGATCACCTCGTGCTCTTCCAGGACGAACGCGCCCTCGTCTTCCGCGATCCGCGGATGTTCGGACGGATCCTGTTCCACCAGGGCCCCGCCGCCCCGGAATGGTGGCGCCGCATCGCCCCGCCGATCCTCTCCGCGGCGTTCACGGTCGAGGCCGTCGCCGCGTTCCTGCACCGGCGGCGCCGTGCCCCCCTGAAGGCGGTGCTCCTCCAGCAGGAGCGGTTCCCCGGGGTGGGCAACTGGATGGCGGACGAGATCCTGTGGCGCGCCGCGTTGCCACCCGCCCGCCCCGCGGGCGCGCTCACCCCGGTCGAGGTGCGCCGGCTCTGGCGCGAGTGCCGGCAAGTGTGCCGCCAGGCCCTCGCGGCGATCGCCGGGAAGGGCGACCACCTGCCCGCGGACCTCAACGTCGGCATCCCCCGCAGCTGGCTGTTCCTGCACCGCTGGCGCGACGGGGGCCGTTGCCCGCGCACCGGGAAGCCGCTCGCGCGCGCCACCATCGGCGGCCGGACCACCTGCTGGAGCCCTGCCCGGCAGGGACGGAAATGAAGCGCGTCCGCCTCGACGAGCTGCTGCTGCAGCGGGGCCTCGCGGAGTCCCGCGCCCAGGCCCAGGCCCTGATCCTCGCCGGCCGGGTCAGCCAAGGCACCGCCCGCCTTGAGAAGCCGGGCAAGGCCGTGCCGGAGGACCTTGAGGTGACCGTGGCGCAGCCGCCGCGCTTCGTCAGCCGGGGCGGGGAGAAACTCGTGGCTGCCCTCGCCCACTTCGCCCTCGACCTGCAGGGGGCGCAGGTGCTCGACGTCGGGGCCTCCACCGGGGGTTTCACCGATTGCGTCCTGCAGGCCGGCGCCGCCGCGGTGACCTGCGTCGATGTCGGCCGGGCCCAGTTGCACGCCAGGCTCCGCGCGGACCCGCGGGTGACCAACCTCGAGCAGGTGAACGCCCGCCACCTCCGGCCCGCCGACCTGCCGCGGCCCGATTATGACGCGCTCGTGATGGACCTCTCCTTCATCTCCCTCACCGCCGTGCTCCCCGCGGTCTGGGCGCTGCTGCGCCCGGGTGGAACCCTGGTCGCGCTGGTCAAGCCGCAGTTCGAGGCCGGCAAGGCGGAAGTGGACCGGGGCCGCGGCGTCATCCGGGATCCCGCGGTGCAGGACGCGGCGCTGGCGCGCGTGCGCACCGCCGCCGCCCAGCTGCCCGGGGTCGAGGACCGCGGGGCCATCGACTCCCCGCTGCGGGGAGCGGACGGCAACCGCGAGTTCTTGCTGTGCCTCCGCCGCCGGGCATCCTGAAGACGCCCGATGAAACCCATCCGCCATCTCGCGTTCGTGGTGAACCGCAACAAGGCCGGCGCGCCGGGGCTCGCCCGCGAGCTGGCCACCGTCGCGCGCACCGCCGGGGTGCGATTGAAGCAGACCAGCCGTTTCCCCCTCCCCTCCGGTTACCTCAAGGGGATGGACGCCTGCTGCGTCATCGGCGGTGACGGCACGCTTCTCGGCGCCGCCCGGGAGTCCGCGCGCCAGCAGGTCCCGCTCATCGGCGTCAACCGCGGCAGCCTCGGCTTCCTCACCACGCTCTCCGCCGAGGAGGCCCGCGGCCGCTTCCCCGACCTCCTCGCCGGCCGCTTCCAGGTCGACCACCGCACGATGCTCGACTGCGCGACCGGACCCGGCAGCAGCGATCTCGCCCTCAACGACGTGCTCATCAAGGACGAGGTGAACTCGCGCCTCGTGCGCCTCGAGGTGTTCGCGGACGACGAGCTCGTCACGGACTACCTCTGCGACGGCCTGATTTTCTCCACCCCGACCGGGTCGACGGCCTACAACCTTTCGGCCGGCGGACCGATCCTGCACCCCGGCTCGGGGGTCATTGTGATGACGCCGATTTGCCCGCACACGCTGAGCAACCGCGCGATCATTTTCCGGGACGATGTCCGCATCAGGGTCCATAACCGTTCCCCGGGTTCCCGGCTGCTGGTGGCGATGGACGGCCAGCGGAACCTGCGGGTCAGCGGCCATTCGCCGGTGACGATCGCCCTCGCCCGGCGGCGCCTGCCACTTGCCCAGGTCCCTGATTATTCGCACTTTAATGTGGTGCGACAGAAACTGCAGTGGAGCGGCGGCTTCTCCGCGAAGCGCTGAATCGCGCAGGACAAAAACGAGCGTAACCTTGACAAAACCCGCGCGTCTTCCGCTCCTGCAGAATGGAGTTACTCCAACAAAAAACACAATGAACCATCGTAATCTCACCGTCGCGGTCCTCGCCGCCGTTCTCAGCCTCCCGGTCGCCCTCGTCGGCGCCGAAGAGAAAAAGAAGGGTGGCGCTTTCGCCGCCATGGATACCGACAAGGACGGCAAGGTCTCCAAGAAGGAGTACGTCGCCGCTCAGAAGGACGCCGCCAAGGCGGAGTCCCGCTTCGCCCAGCTGGACACCAACAAGGACGGCTTCCTGACCCAGGCCGAGATGGCCGCGGGCCAGAAGAAGAAGAACAAGTAATCCTTCCTTTCGGAAAACTTGAGGCGACCCTCCGGGGTCGCCTCTTTTTTTTTGCCGGCAGGGAACCTCACCGGCGCGGCCGGGCCCCGCCGCTTCAGACCGTCTCGGGCCGCACCACCAACTGCAGGGCGAGTTCCGGCCGGAGCCGTTCCCGCGCGAAGGCCGCCAGCATCGCGGGGCTCACCCCCTCGACCCTGGCATCGTACTGGCGCCAGTCGTTGAGGTCGAATCCCTGCAAGGCATTGAGACCAGCCTGGAGGGCCCGGGCCGAAGGCGTCTGCAGACTCTGTCGCCGCGCGGCCTTGAGCCGCGCCTGGCAGCGGGCCAGCTCCTCGGGTTCCACCCCGCCGGCGGCGACCCGGGCGATCTCCGCGTCGATCTCCGCCAGCACCTCCGTCTCCTTGCCCGGCTGGGTGCCCGCGAGAAAGGAGAACATTCCCGACCGCAGCCCGGTCACGCGGGCGGACCGCACGAAATAGGCGAGCCCCTTGTCCTCCCGGACGCGTTCGAACAGCCGTGACGCCATCCCGCTGAGGCACTCGTCCAACACCTCGCCGGTGTAAAAATCCACCGCGTGCAGCGCCGGACCGGGGTAGGCCCGCAGGACGACCGCCTGTTCGCGGGGCTGGAACTCCACGAAGGCCCCTCGCTCCGCCGGTAACGGCACCGGCGCCACCGCGGCATCCGCGCCGCCGCCGGCCGGCAAGCGGGCCAGCAGGCGCTCGAGGGGACGCCGGAGCGAGGCCGGATCAAAGTCGCCCGCGACCGCCAGCACGGTGTTGCCCGCCACCGCCAACCGCCGGTGCAGCGCCGCCAGGTCCGCGGGCGTCAGCGCCTGGACCCCGGGGATATCCCCGGAAGCATCCAATCCAAGCGGGTCGGCACCGAAGAAACGTCGCCGCAGCCGCTTGCGGGCCCAGGTCACCACGTCGTCGTCATCCTGGCGGAGAGCCGCCACTTGGGCGTCGCGTTCCAGTTGGAAAGCCCCCTCGCGGAAGGCGGGATGCAGCACCGCGTCGGCCAGCAGTTCGACCGCCAGCGCCGCCTCGTTGGGCAGCACCTCGACGGCAATCCCAAGGCTGTTGTTGCCGCAGAAGGGATAGAGGGCGCCCCCGACGGACTCGATCGCCCGCGCCACCTCGGCGGCCGTCCGGCGCCGGGTGTCCTTGGTGAGCAGGGTGGACAGCAGCGCCGAGGCCCCGCGCCGGTCCGGGGCCTCAGCAAGGGGCCCACCGGGCAGCAACAGGCGCAGGTGCAGGTTGGGCAGGCGCGGATCGGGCTGCAGCAGGAGCCGGGCGCCGTTGGCGAGCCTTGTCTCGGTGAAATCCGGCGGCGCGGCCCGCCTCACGACCGCCGCGGAACCGGCCCCGGCCGCAGCCGGCCCGGTCGAAACCGCGATGAGGCTAGAGTCCGTCAGGTGGCGCGCCGCCACCGCCTGCAGCGTGCGGCCGGTCACCCGGGACAACGCGCCAAAATAGGTGCGGCCGTGATCCAGATCGCCCACCACGACCTCGGCGGCGCCCAGCCGCGAGGCCTGGCCGCTCATCGTCTTGCGGGAATTGACCTCGCCCACCACGAGCTGGCGCCGCGCCTTGCGGAGGTCGGCCGCCGGGACCGGGCGGTCCAGATAACCGCGGAGCGCCCGGTGGATGGCCACTTCGGCCTCGGCCCGCTTGTCCGGATCGCAGGTGTAGGAGACACAGAACAGCCCGCTCGAACCGGGGTTCCAGGCGCCCGCGTCGATCTGATGGACCAAGCCGGCACGGTCCCGCACCTCCCGCCACAGCAGCGAGCTCTCGCCCTGACCGACGACGGCGGCCAGCAGGTCCAGGGCCGGGGCGTCGGCGTGGCTGAGACCAGGAATGGGCCAAGCTAGGATCGACCGGCAAACCTCGACCTCCTCGACGCGATGCTCCCGGCGGGGGGCAAGTTGCCGCGGCTCGGCCGGAACCAGCACCGGGACCGACCGGCGCCGTGGCACCGCACCGAAATGCTGCCCGATCTCCCCGAGGATCGCGGGCGCATCCACATCCCCGACCACGACCACCACCAGGTTCTCCGGGACGTAGCGCTCGCGGTAGTAGGCCAGCAGTTCCTCCCGCGAGACCGCGGCAAAGACATCCCGGTGCCCGATGATGGGATGCCGGTAGGGATGCTCGCGGAAGGCCGTCGCGAACAGCGCGTCCCACAAACGGTTGTCGGGATCGTCGCGCGTCATCGCGATCTCCCGCAGGATCACGTCTCGCTCCTTCGCCACCTCGTCCTCCGGGAGGGTGGAATGGAGCACGGCGTCGGCGAGGACGTCCACCGCCACGGCCGTGTGCTCGCTGGGCAAATCGACGTAATACACGGTCCGGTCGTAGGTCGTGTAGGCGTTGAGGTACCCGCCGTGGGCCTGGATCGTGGCGCTGATCTCGCGCCCGGCGCGCCGCGCCGTGCCCTTGAAAAGCATATGTTCCAGGAAGTGGGACAGGCCCGCGCCCAGCTGGGTCCCCTCGTGGACGCTGCCGGAGCGGACCCAGACCTGCACGGAGGCCAGCGCCGCGGCGGCATCCGGCTTGAGGACGACGGTCACGCCGTTGGGCAGCACGACCCGCTGCACTGGCTCGCGCCAGAAGGCCTCCAGCAGGGCGGTGTCCGGCGTGGCGCGCGCCGACTTCCGCGTCGGAGAGCGGCGGGGCCTCATGTCGCTCCCCGGGCCCGGGGACCGGAGGCTCCGCGGGGGCGGCGGGAGGGCAGGAAGGGGCTCACGAAGGCTTCCTCGAACTCAAAGACCTCCTCGAAGTCCTCGCGGCGGTCCTGATCGGTCTTCGAGAACATATTGTACTCAATCAGGTTGAAGACGATCTCGCCAAAGTCGGCACAGCGGTGGATGCCCCAGGCATTGAGGACCGTCTTCGTCAGGGGACCAAACTGGTCGAGGGCGTAGACGCGGAGCCCGTGGAGCAATTCCGGACCGGAAACGTGCCGGGAGCGTCCCACGCGCGTGGCGTCCCGCTTCTGGAGCTCTTTCACGGTGTGATCCAGGCCGAGCCGCACGAATTCGTAAGCCTTTCGGTCGAAGCGCGCGTCCTCCTTGCAGATGAGCGCAACCACCTCGCTGAAATCCGGAGTTTCCATGCTTCCCGCCCGGATTGGCACACGGGACGGTGCGGTGCAATCCCGCACCGCGCGAATTTCGGGCGTGAAACCCCTGTCGTTTTGAACCGTCTGGCCTTACGCGATCGCCAATGCCCCCCACCCTGCCCACCGCCGAGAACCCCTCGCCTGAAAACGCCTCGTCTCTCCCGGAGACCGACCCGCGTCTGATCCTCGCCACGGCACGCCTGAAGACAGCTGGGTTGCGGGTCACCCAGCCCAGGATGACAATCCTCGAGGCCCTCTGCCGGCAGACCAGCCCGGTCTCGATCGAATACCTCCACGCCGGCCTGCCGGCCGGGGCCTGCGATCTCGTGACGGTTTACCGGTGTATGGCGGCCTTTGAGCGCGGCGGGCTAGTGCGTCGCGCGGTGATCCATCAGGGCACGTCACTCTACCAGGTGGCCTTCGGCCAGCCGGAGACCTATCACGTGGTTTGCCGCTCCTCCGGCACGCTGGCGGAGCTCTCCCCGGAGGTTTCCGGCGAACTGCAGAAAGCGGTGGCCAAGGCACGCGAGGAATTGCGCGTAAAGGGCTACCGGGAGGTCGCCCATATGCTGGAGTTTTCCGGCGTCGCGCCCCCGGCGGCCCCGCGGTGACCGCCCAGGGAGCCCAAGACCGCCGTCAGCGGGCGGCGGCGTAACGGGCGGCGACGCGGTCCCACGCCACCACGTTCCAGAACGCGGCGACGAAATCCGCCCGGCGATTCTGGTACTGCAGGTAGTAGGCGTGCTCCCAGACATCGAGCCCGAGCAGCGGGACCGCGCCTTCCATTAGCGGCGAGTCCTGATTGGCGGTGGAAGAGACCTCGAGGCGGCCGCCCTTGATCGTCAACCATGCCCAGCCGCTGCCGAACCGCTTCATCGCGGCATCCGCGAACTGGGCGCGGAAGGTGTCCAGAGAGCCGAAGCGCTCCTGCAGCGCCGCCGCCAAGGGGCCCGACGGGGCGCCGCCGGCCCGCGGGGCGATCACGTCCCAGAACAGCGCGTGGTTGAGGTGCCCCCCCACGTGGTTGCGGACCGCGGTGCGGATGGCCTCCGGCACCGCCGCCAGATCCTTCACCAGTTCCTCGGCGCTCCGGTTTCGCAGCGCCGGGTGGGAGGCCAGCGCCGTGTTGGCGCTCGTGATGTAGGCTTGGTGATGCTTGGAGTGGTGGATCTCCATCGTCCGGGCGTCAAAGTGCGGCTCCAACGCGGTGTAGGCGTAAGGCAGGGCGGGCAGCGTAAAAGGCTGGGGCGTACCGGGGGAGGCCGCGGCGGCGAGCCGGGAGGCGCCCGGAAGGACCGCGAGGCCGGCCCCGAGCGTCTTGACCAAGGTGCGGCGGGAGAGGGTAACAGGGGAATCCATCGCGCGACCGTAGCATCGGCACGGCGCGGCGCAAGTGGCGGCCGCAAGCCCGGCTCCACCCTTGCCAAAGCCACGCCCGCCGCCGCAGCGTCCCTTCACCGATGAAACCCCGCCTCTCCCGCCGTGACGCCCTGCGCTCCCTCGCCGGCGCCGCCGGCCTCTCCGCCCTCCGCACCCGTGCCGCCACGCCCGCCCCCACGCCGGGCCGCATCCGCCATTCCGCCTGCAAATGGTGCTACAAGGACATCTCCCTGGACGCCTTCTGCACGGCCGCCCGCGAGATCGGCCTCGAGTCGGTGGAACTCCTCAATCCGGCGGACTTCCCTACCCTCGCCCGCCACGGGCTCCATTGCGCGATGGTGAGCAATCCGACCGGCAAGACGGCCGCGGGCGTCACCGTGGGAGGCATCACCAAGGCGTTCAACCGCCCCGAGCACCACGACACCCTGGTCGGGCTCTACGAACGCCGGATCCCCGAGGTCGCGGCGGCCGGCTTCGAGAACCTCATCTGCTTCTCGGGCAACCGCGACGGCCTCGACGACCAACAGGGGCTGGAGCACTGCGCGGCCGGCCTGCGCCGCCTGGTGGCCACCGCCGAGAAGCACCGCGTGACCCTCGTGATGGAATTGCTGAACTCGAGGGTGAACCACCCCGACTATATGTGCGACCGCACCGCGTGGGGCGTGGAGCTGTGCCGCCGCGTCGGCTCGGAGCGCTTCAAGCTGCTGTACGACATCTACCATATGCAGATTATGGAGGGGGACGTCATCCGCACCATCCAGACGAACGCCGCTTGGATCGCCCACTATCACACGGCGGGCAACCCCGGGCGCCACGAGTTCGAGCCGCAGGACGCCCAGGAGCTGAACTACCCGGCCATTATGCGCGCCATCCAGGCGACGGGCTACCGGGGCTTCGTCGGCCAGGAGTTCCTGCCCACCCGCGACCCGCTGGCCTCGCTCCGCGCGGCGGTGCGCCTCTGCACCGTCTGAGCCCGCGACCTACCCCTCGCGTCCGAGGGCGCGCGCGAGCAGGTTGCGCGTCATCCGCTGCACCCGCTCGTCCGGGCCGTGCGGGCGGCTCCAGTGCGACCAAGGCAGGACGTGTCCGGGCGGCGACGACAGGGCCTGCGCCCACCAGATGGTGGAGGCGTTGAACACGAAGTTGCCCTTCGGCCCGGGATAAAGGGTGGCCGCCCACTGCTGGGGCCGTACCCCGCTGACCCAGGCCGTGCCGGCCGCCACCACCTCGAGCCCGGGGATCTCGGTCGCCGGCTGCCCGTGGTACTCCCAGCCGATAAGGCCGGGGATGCTCTCGCCGGCCTGCATCCCGGTGCCCGCGAAGAGCCAGTGCCCCGGCAGGCGGCAGGTCCAGTCGCCGCCACCATTGATCGGCTCCACGTTGCGCGCCCCCATCAGCAGGCCCTCGTCGGGACCGCGGTGGGGAAAGGGCCCGTGGCGTTCGTGCCGTTCCCGGGCGTAGGGTTGTTCCCCGCCGAAGGGGCCGCCGCGGAAAATGATGCGGTTCGGCCGGCCGTCGTGCGCGGGGCGGAAGGGCGTGACCCAGCACACCGAGTTGCCGCACAGGAAGAGCAGGCTCACCCCGGAGTCGCGCAACCGCTCCACGCTCCGGTACTGCCGGATGTCCCAATACTCATCGTGCCCCACGCTGAGGAAGGCACGGCAGCGGAGCGCCCGGTCGGGGGTCAGCAGGTCACTGTTGGAGCAATAGGTGACGTCGTAGCCGTGCTGTTCCAACCAATAGGCCAGCGGGAACTCGAAGCAGAGCCACTCGCCGGAGCCGACGGTGCGCGGGTCGTTGACGACGCCGCTCCACTGGGCCTCGCGGCCGTAGGGGCGGTCGAAACTCACGTCCGCCCACGGGCCCTGGTTGCCCTTGGGGTGGGTGTAAACGGAGAACCGGTTAGGCCACCGATTGTACGCCTGCCAAGTGTTGTCCGAGCACTGGAAGAGAATGTCCGCCGGGCGGTCGTCCCGCACGATGAAGACGATGTGGCTCTGCCAATAGGGCTCGTCCT
>Ga0194133_10000669_pt1 | contig 66611 bp, 71 predicted proteins | sample TA2KigOf40mmetaG_FD_155448 | JGI IMG/M metagenome (GOLD analysis project Ga0194133, IMG submission 155448) | Freshwater microbial communities from Lake Tanganyika, Tanzania - TA2015055 Kigoma Offshore 40m | ecosystem: Environmental > Aquatic > Freshwater > Lake | place: Tanzania: Lake... | reverse complement strand
ATGATCGGTGGTGAGTGGCGTGTGATTGATGCGATGCCCGTTGGAATTGATCTATCAAAACTCGTTGTGGATCATCAGCAGGCGGTGAAACAATTTGCGTGATTAAGAGTCAAAGCGTCTAAATCAATTCACGCAAAAACGCGGCTAAATCTTTCGTTTTGAAATGCACATATTCAGCCGTGCTATCGGCTTGTTCTTCCGCTTCACGATGAATGTCGTATTGTTTTGGCAGAATGAGCACGGTTCTCATCCCGAGCTGATGTGGCACAAGGAGATTTTTTTCGAGATCTTCAAACATTGCCGCGCGCGATGGATCAATCTGATATTGATCGAGAAATTTGAGATAAGTGACTTCTTCTGGTTTGGGTGTGAAATCAGCGGCGATGATATCAAACACCGCTTCGAAATGATGAAGAATGCCCAAGCGCCCCGCCACATTGCGCGCATGAGCTTCCGATCCATTTGTGAGAATGAGTTTTCGACCGGGTAGCGCTTCAATCGCGTGACCAAGTTCAGGATCAGGCGGCAGTTTTGAAACATCAATATCATGCGCGAAATCGAGAAACGGCTCCGGCTTCATGCCATATTGTTCCATTAGCCCTTTCAGCGTGGTGCCATATTTCTGATAATAATATTTTTGCAACGCGCGGGCCGAGAGGCCGTCAATGCCGAACATATTTCCTAAAAATAAAGTGATGCGCTGATCAACCTGCGGCCAAAGTGCGGCTTCGGGCGGATAAAGCGTGTTGTCGAGATCAAAAATCCACACTGACACATCAGCAAAGGCGCGTCGTAGCGTTTCTCTCTGATTATGAATATGTGCGTTGGTCTTTTGCGTCACTTGGTGATCAATGTTCCAGCGCCATGGTCGGTGAGCAATTCAAGCAATACCGCATGAGGGACTTTACCATCGAGAATGACAACACCTTCGACGCCTTGTTCGAGTGCATAAATGCAGGTCTCGACTTTCGGGATCATGCCGCCCGTAATTGTGCCATCAGCAATCAGTTCGTGAATTTTTGCGACCGTTAATTCAGGAATGAGATTTTTGTTTTTATCGAGAACGCCCGGAACATCTGTGAGCAAAAGAAGTCGCTTTGCCTTCAATGCACCAGCAATCGCGCCCGCAAATGTGTCGGCATTCACATTATAAGTCTGCCCGTCATCGCCATTACAAACCGGTGCTAAAACCGGGATCAGTTCGCGGCCGAGCAAAGCATCGAGCACTCGGCTATCGACATGATGTGGCTCGCCAACAAAACCGAGATCGATTTCTTGTTCCTGCTTTGTCGTGTCGTCTACGATTGTGCGTGTGAGCTTGTGGGCGGTGACCATGTTGCCGTCTTTGCCGCAGAGCCCGATGGCGCGACCACCTTCATTGTTAATAAAGCCGACGATTTGTTTGTTGATGAGGCCTGCAAGAACCATCTCCACAACATCCATTGTGGCTTTGTCGGTCACGCGCAGTCCGGCAGCGAATTCACTTTTGATATTGAGACGGTTGAGCATCGCGCCGATTTGCGGTCCGCCACCATGCACAACAACCGGATTCACACCCGCCTGCTCAAGCAAAATCATGTCTTTGGCAAAATCGCGCGCCATCTGTTCGTCGTACATCGCATGGCCGCCATATTTCACCACGACGGTCGCATCATCATAGCGCTGCATGTGCGGTAGTGCGCGCATCAGAAGTTCGGCTTGGGCGTAAGGCGTTGAGTAAGTCATGCTCGGGATCCTGTCGTCAGGAAGAAAGTGAGTCCGGATTTACCCTAAAGTCTTGTCATTGTCGCGGGTGCTCATGCGCTGAACTAGAGAAACAAGCGCGCTGAAAGCTAAAAATCCCCAGCCGATCATCAAAATAATGCCACCCGCAGGCGCGGCCATCGGAAAAAGCGGCATGCTCTTGAATACCCTGAATGCGATGTCGCCCGAAAACAAACTCGCCCCGAATGCCAAGAGCCCCGCGGCGATGATACCCATGCGAGGATTTAGGATTTGGTTCCGCGTGGCCGAAAGAGAGGCGATGATTGCAGGCGAATGGCTTAAAAGAATCAGCGCGGCTGCGTTGAGTGACGTGGCGCCTGTATGGTGAGCAGCGGCTGCGGCTGTCGCGACGCCGCACAGTCCGAGCAGGGCTGCCCATAAAGCGAGGGCGCTTTCACTCCGCCGCATCATGAGCCACGCTCTTCGAGAAGGCGCGCAATCGCGGTGCGCAAATCAGGAATGCCATTACCTGTTCGGCTCGATGTAAAAATAATTTCCGGATAGGCGGCTGGTCTTTTGGCAATTTCTAAGCGGGTTGCAGCGAGAATTTTTTCGCCTTCCGCTTTTTTCACTTCATCATGTTTTGTGAGCACGAGCGCATAGGACACAGCGGCGGTGTCGAGTAAATTCATCACATCGCGATCAACATCTTTCACGCCATTGCGACCATCGATCAGAACATAGACGCGCGCGAGATTGGCGCGGCCTTTCAGATAATTGATGATGACATCTGTCCAGGCTTCGACTTTGGCTTTCGAGACGGCTGCATAGCCATAACCCGGCATATCAACGAGCATGAAATGCCCGCCGATATCAAAGAAATTCAATTGCTGCGTACGGCCCGGCTTGTGTGACGTGCGTGCCAAAGTTTTGCGGTTGGTGAGCGCATTCACAAGCGAGGATTTGCCGACATTCGACCGCCCGGCAAACGCGATCTCTATACTGTTCAACGGGGGGAGATTATCAATGGCGGTCGAGGCCCATTTGAAATCGGCTTCGCCCGCAAAAATTTTGCGTCCTATTTCGCGGAGGCGTGCCTCGTTTTCTGCCACCTTAATCAAATCAGGATTTCTTACGCGAAAGCGCCTTGAAGGAATTGGCGAGATTGCCCCAGAGCTCAATCTGAACGCCGTGGCGTTTCATAATGATATATTGCTGCGCCACTGAGAGCGTATTGTTCCACGTCCAATAGATCACGAGTCCTGCCTGGAAAGAACCAAGCATGAAGGTGAAGATTACCGGCATCCAGGCGAACATGGTTTGCTGAATTGGGTCTGTTGGCGTGGGGTTCATTTTCATCTGCACCCACATCGTCACACCCATGATCAAAGGCCAGATGCCAATCATCAATATGGTTGGGGGTGTCCAGGGAATGAGACCGAATAGGTTGAAGATTGATGTTGGATCAGGCGCAGCAAGATCTTGGACCCAGCCGAAAAATGGTGCATGTCGCATTTCGATCGTTACATAAAGCACCTTATAAAGAGAAAAGAAAACAGGGATTTGGACCAGCATCGGCCAACAGCCTGCAATTGGATTGATCTTCTCAGTTTTATAGAGCTCCATCAATTCTTGTTGCTGCTTTACTTTGTCATCCGCGAAACGCTCTCGGATGGCCATCATTTGTGGCTGCACGGCTTTCATTTTCGCCATCGAAGCATAGCTCTTATTCGCGAGAGGGTAGAAGGCCACTTTGACCAAAACCGTTACGATCAAAATCGCGATGCCAAAATTTCCGGTCCAGTGGAAGAAGAATTCCATCAATTGAAAGAGTGGCTTCGTGAAAAAATAGAACCAGCCCCAATCGATCAGAAGATCGAAACGCTTGATGTTCAAAGAGGCGCTGTAGCCATCAACGGTTTTGACTTCCTTTGCGCCGACAAAAAGGCGCTTGGTCGATGTGGCCGGTGCACCCTGCGCGACGGTCGCGGCAGGCAGCATTAAATCTGCTTCATATATATGTGTCGTGCCAGCAATCGCTCGATAGGTTGCGTCATAGGATTGTGATTGATCGGGGATGAACGCGGCTGCCCAGTATTTATCCGTGATACCGGTAAAACCGCCGACCGCCGCTTGATATTGTGCACCTTTGCCACCGGCCGGAAGCGCTTCGCCCTCTTCGGCTTCATCATAAGTGAGTTCGGTGAGACCCTGTTCACCCAACACGCCGACAAACCCTTCGTGAAGCACATATGTGCCATCCACATAAGGTTTGTTGAAACGACGGATCACGCTGTAGGGGACGAGCATCGCACTAGCATTGCCCGTCGCTTCAACACTATCGGTTATTGTGAACATATAAAGATTATCGACCGCGATTACACGCTTGAACAAAAAGCCTTGGCCATTGTCCCAGGTGAGCGTCACTGGCTTTTCGGCGGTCAAGCGATCGCTATCGGCGGCCCATAATGTCGAGACAGACGGAAGTTCAATCGTCGAGCCTTGTGCGGCAAGCCAGAAGAAACGCGCGAAATAGGCATTCGCAGTTTTGTCTGGCGAGAAGAAAACAATATTTGTCGAGTTCGCATCGACAGTCTCGCGATAGGATTTGAAGGCAATGTCATCGAGATCGCCACCTTTCAACGCAATCGAGCCTTTGAGTTTTGGTGTATCGATCGTGACGCGCGGAGACGCGGCAAGCGCGTCTTCACGGGAACGAAGAGAGGAAGGCGCTGCGGTCGAAGGCGCCGATGCCGATGGTGCGGGAGCGCCCGGTGTGGTTGGCGTCGTTTGCGCGGATTGTTGAGCGGCTTGTTCAGCCTGCTTCTTCGCGCCCTCGAGCATCGGAAGTCCGAAGAAATATTGCCACCCCACAAGCACGGCCATCGACAGCGCGATGGCGAGAATGAGATTTTTTGTGTCCTGCATGGCTCAAATTTTCTTCTGTGCGGGGTGCGAGGACGACGGATGAGACGATCCGGCGTTCGTGGAAAGGCAATTTAATCCGTGAGATAATTCTGCGAGCAAAGTAGCGTAGGGCGTTTTGAGAATGTCGCGACGACCGACAAGTACAAAATCAGTTCCATCGGCGGCATTTTTGCGACCAACCGCTTGGATCGCGGCACGAAGGCGGCGCTTGATGAGGTTTCGCTCGACGGCATTTCCGGTCTTGCCCGTGACAGTGAGGCCGAAACGCGCGGGCCCTTCAAGGGTTGAACGACGCAGTGCCTGAATTGTGAAAAGCGCCGTATGGCGGCGGCGCCCTTTGGCAGCGGCTAAAAATTCGTGGCGTCGCGTTAGCCAGCGGTTCGGCTTCGGGTCCGTCGATTTCGGGGCCGTCCGCTGTTGAACTGTCATGGTAAACTCGCGATCTTCGCCGGGGATTGCTCGAAGCGGTCTAGGGGCTGACGGGGCGCAATCGTTGCTCAGATCAAGCCGAAAGACGCTTCCGGCCGCGGGCGCGACGGGCCGCAATCACTTTACGACCGCCCTTTGTGGCCATCCGGGCACGGAAGCCGTGCCGACGCTTGCGGACGAGCTTGCTCGGTTGATAAGTGCGCTTCACGGGTCTTCTCCAATCGTCTTTCGCCACAGCGCGCCGTCGGATCAGGACCGGGCGGGGGTCAAAGTGAGCGGATCTAATGGCGGAATAGGGCCGGAAAGTCAATTCACTCCGTGGGTTCCGCCGTTGATCGAGGACGCTTCATACTGTGTGGTGACGAGGGTTGCAGTCGGTCGCGTGAGGCGTTAAGGAAATGGCCCATGAGATCGGCGGCAGCCAATCCCCGCGCCCGTAGCTCAGCTGGATAGAGCATCAGACTACGAATCTGAGGGTCGGACGTTCGAATCGTTCCGGGCGCGCCAGTTTCCTTTTTCATCGGCGTCTCTAATTTATCGCTGCGGCTTTTGTCGTGGCTTTGATAGCGCGCGGAACAAATTCAGCGCGATCAACTCTCTGTATTCGCAGGGAAACCAATCGGGACACATGGCGTCTTTTGTTGATCCCAATTTGATCTTGCGTTGTCTTCGGCGTGTGTCCTTCGTCATCGAATGCGACGCCGCTTTATATTGCGGGCTCGAGTGTCTCGGGCCTGCTTGCATGCATCGTGATCCCTTTTCTGGTCCGGAAATCTTCTGCGCTCATCGCGTGATGCTCGTCATGCCACGAGGATTATGACTGCGAATTCTCATGATTGATTTTGTGAAATCAGATTGAAAAAACGCATGCAGATGGGGATGACAGCGATTTCGCGCGAAACAAATTCGAAGAGAGTCTGGACAAGTGGCGCGGATTCGTATTGCCTCTCCCGACATTTTTTTCGCGCGGAGTTTTCGCGGATGCTGTTTGATCATTGCGCCGTGTGTCGGCAGTGCTGCACGATTGAAGAGGGCTATCCGCCTCTCGAGATCACGTTGACAGCACGAGAGGAGAAGCGTTTCGGCTCCCTCTGCATCAAGACTGATTGCACCAATCTCGGTCCGCAAGGGTGCACGTTGGGTGATGAGAAGCCCTTCTCATGTTCGCTTTACCCCTTGTCTTACGATCCCGAATCAGATGGTTTCAGTTTTGATCGCGATTGTCCGTTGAAGGAAACCTACTTCGCGCAGCTGGATGATCCCGAGAGTGATGCATCGAGACATTTGTCGGAAATGTCGGGTCAGATCGAAAAATTAAAGAAGACAGACCCAAAATTTCTGTTTACAAATCGTTCAGTAGATGTGGACTATTTTGATTTAGAGGAATTACCGTCCTATAAACGGTAACGTAACAGGGCCCGGTAGGTCGGGTCACAGTCGGGTAGAACGAAAGTTTCTCGCATGATGAAGCGGGTCGGTTATCAGAGTTGGACCCCCGACAATCTCCTCGTCGAAAGCACCCATAACGATCTCGTTTTTTATACGACTCGCTGGGATGCTCTTTGTCCTTATATTGAGGTCAATGAGGAGATGTTGGCGAGTGTTCCGCGCCCCTTTATTGTTTACGCTCTTCCTCCGGACAGTTCATTTGGCGTTCCGATCAATGACCATTACGGTCTGGTCGACACCAAATCGCCTGCCTTCTGGGCTGATGAGCGTCGTCGTCGCAAGTTCCATGAGCTCGACAAAATGTTCCGCAATTTCACCGTTACGGAGACAGTGATCGCGGGCTCGACGCTCACTTTCGACGATCTCTATGAAATGGGCGGTACTCATTTCGAGAATTGCTATATCGATGATCGCGAGATCGAAGGCTTCATAGACTATGTCCGCACGCTGGATGTGTTGGTCATCCATGTTCATTCGCCGGAAGGCGAATTGGTGCTGACCGATGTGTCAGTGGTGTTTCCCAAATATAATCAGCTATATGGCAGCTTCTGCCAATGGAACCGGGATTTCAAAAACAAGTCTCCCGGGATCTATGCGTGCCTTTTGGCCTCGCGTTGGGCGCAGCGGAACAATCTCCGCTATTATAATCTTGGTCCTGTCGGTGACTATGGTTACAAAAATTTGTTCGTGACCGATCTCGAGCCGATCTACTCTTTAGTCCTCACGGAACTCGATGATCCGTTGGCGCTCGATCTTACATCGCCGCTTCACACGGATTTCAGAATGTCGGATTGGAACCGTGTCTATCGCGAACAGCCGCGGCCCGTGATGAGAATGCGTCGCGCGGGTTGATCCGGCGCTCGCAATCAGCGTCTTGGGCTCAGCGTTACTCGAAATTAAAAAAGGCCCTGTTTTCGGGGCCTTTTCTTTATCTTGTCACCTCAGTCGAAATGATGTTCTTCGCCGAAGGTGATGTCGTAATCCATCACCAGTTCTTCGCCTTTTTTAACTGCCCGTATGGTTTCAAATTGCCCCGGTGCGACAAGTCGAAGATTGGGCGACTTCGAATGATTGATGTAAATCGCCATATCAACCGTATTGAGGCCATTGGCAGAGGCGAGGATCTGATCGCCATCAAAGAAGCAGTATTTTTCCATCTGCGCCAAAACGTCTTCCGGTAATCCTTCAATGTCTGCGCTTCTTAATTCGATCTCGTCGCGCGGCACGAGACTTTTCAAAGGATCAACGCCTTTTGGAATGATTCGCATGGCGAAGACGCCAACGCCGTGAATGGGTGACGCATCAATGCGGCAATAGACGTCTTCACGGAGATGTTTCAGAAGTGTGGCTTTATCAATCATAGGGAACTGCTCTTGCCGGATCTATGGGGAGATAATGGGGACTAAATTATCATGAGAGGATCAATGACGCGGGGTCACCAAAAAGGGTCCGCAGAATATATGTCTTAAATCCTCTCGATAGAGCTGGGCGTGGTTGATCCAAAAGACTCGGTTGACAGATTTTTAGGCCTGCGACAAGACCAAATGATCCAGCGCTAAGCTTCAAGTCATCTGCACTCTTCGACCGACTTTTCTTTTCATACGCTTCGAGGACTAATCGGATGACCACTAAGCCTCGCACAACTTACGACCGTGTCGCTATCATATTGCATTGGCTGATGGCAATCCTTCTCATCGGCATGCTTTTGCTTGGCGAAGACATGATGGAGATCGAGAAAGAAATCGGCGAGGATCATGGTGAGGGTGGTATTAGCTTGATCAATCTTCACGTGAATATCGGCATCGCGATTTTGGTCCTCATTGTCCTTCGCATCGTCTGGCGGATTGCCAATCCGCCACCGGCATTGCCCGATACTGTGAAGCCTTGGGAGAAAAAAATAGCGACCATCACCTATGGTCTCTTCTATGTTTTGATGATCGTCTTGCCGCTTACAGGCTGGTTTGCGTTGCCGGGTTTTGTCGCAAAACATTCGGAGGTTGTGGGTCTCAATCTGTTTGGCTTTATGGATTTTCACCTCGCACCGGCGGTTTCGATTAAAACAATCATTCTGCATAAATTAGGAAGCACGATTGCGCTCGCTCTTCTCGCACTGCATGTGCTCGCGGCTTTGAAACATCAATTCATTGATGACACAAAAATCTTCTCACGCATGATGCCGCATTAAAAAAGAAGACGATTATTTCAACGGATCCAAAGCGGCGTTTGCAAATGCCGCTTTATAATCTCTGATGAGAGAAGCGCAGAGATCGGCAGTTGCAGGGCAATCCTCAATCGCGCCAACGCCGTGCCCTGCTGACCAGATCGTTTTCCACGCTTCCACTTCTTTCGATAAATCGAGCGCATGGGGTGTCGGCAGATCATCCGGATCAAGTCCGGCCGCGCGAATGCTGGGCTTTAGAAAATTCGCCGGCACACCTGAGATATTGGCCGTATAAAGAATGTCGGCCGCACGGGATGTGGCGAGCATGTCTTTATAATCTTCAGGGATCATCGCTTCGCGCGTCGCAAGAAAGCGCGTCCCGAGATAGGCGAAATCAGCGCCCATCATGCGCGCCGCTGCAATATCACGTCCGGTGTTCATCGAGCCCGATAGAATAAGCGTGCCGGAAAATACTGAACGCATCTCGGAAAGAAGCGCGAAGGGATTAAGCGTTCCCGCATGACCGCCCGCACCCGCCGAGACGCCGATCAAACCATCAACGCCCGCCTCAGCCGCTTTCTCAGAATGGCGACGATTGATCACATCATGAAAGACGAGCCCTCCATAAGAGTGGATCGCTTTGACAACATCGCTGACCGCGCCGAGCGACGAGATCACCAGCGGCACGCGATGACGGACGATCTCGGCAAGATCCGCCTCCAACCGCGTATTGGTCTTATGCACGATTAGATTGACGCCATAGGACGCCGCTGGCGGGCCCTCAGCAAGGCGCGTTTTGATCTCATCAAGCCAGCGCGAAAACTCTTCTGTGCTGCGCGCGTTGAGCGCCGGAAACGTCCCGATTAAACCCGCGCGGCATGTCTCGACTACGAGATCGGTTCCAGATGCCAAAAACATCGGGGCGACAATTGCAGGCAAACGGAGATTGCGCTCAAGAGAAGGGGGAATGCTCATCAATAAAATCTCGATCCAGGGCTCAAATTTGTTCAAATTTCGTCATGATATGGCGCCAAATGACAATCATAGCACCAGATATGTCAAGCTTTGCCTTCGTTTGAAAAGATAAGGACGGATTTTCGATAGAGGAAAAGAGGAGATCGGCGCATAGGCTTGGCAATTGAAAATACTTCGCATGGGGGAAGACATGGCATTCAAGACCGATATTGAAATTGCGCGTGAAGCCAAGAAAAAACCGATCATGGAAATCGGCGCCAAATTGGGCATACCGGCCGATGATCTGCTCCCCTATGGCTATGACAAGGCGAAAGTCAGCCAAAGCTTCATCAAATCGATCCAGAGCCGCCCCGAGGGCAAGCTCATCCTCGTGACGGCCATCAACCCGACGCCCGCGGGCGAAGGCAAGACGACAACCACTGTGGGTCTCGGCGATGGTTTGAACCGCATCGGCAAGAAAGCGGTCGTCTGTATCCGTGAAGCCTCGCTCGGCCCGAATTTTGGCATGAAGGGTGGCGCGGCTGGCGGCGGCTATGCGCAAGTCGTGCCAATGGAAGAAATGAATCTCCATTTCACTGGCGATTTCCACGCGATCACATCGGCGCATAATCTTCTCTCGGCGATGATCGACAATCATATTTATTGGGGCAATGAACTCGGCATCGATGAGCGTCGCGTCACATGGCGCCGCGTGATGGATATGAATGATCGTGTATTGCGCGACATTGTTGTGTCGCTCGGTGGCGTGTCGAACGGCTTCCCGCGTCAGACCGGTTTTGACATCACGGTCGCTTCCGAAGTGATGGCGATTTTGTGTCTCTCGAAAGATCTTGAAGATTTGCAAAAGCGCCTTGGTGATATTGTTGTTGCTTATCGTCGTGACAAAACGCCTGTCTATTGCCGCGACATCAAAGCCGACAGCGCGATGGCGGTGCTATTGAAGGATGCAATGCAGCCGAATTTGGTGCAGACGCTCGAAAACAATCCCGCCTTTGTGCATGGCGGTCCGTTCGCAAATATTGCGCATGGGTGCAACTCCGTTATTGCGACAACAACCGCGCTGCGTCTTGGTGATTATGTTGTCACCGAAGCAGGGTTCGGTGCGGATCTCGGTGCTGAAAAATTCTTCGATATCAAATGCCGTCAAGCCGGTTTGAAGCCTGCCGCAGCTGTTATCGTTGCGACCGTGCGCGCGATGAAGATGAATGGCGGCGTCGCAAAAGCCGATCTCGGTGCAGAAAACATTGATGCCGTGAAAAAAGGCTGCGCTAATCTCGGTCGTCATATCGCCAACACAAAGGGCTTTGGCGTGCCGGTCGTCGTCGCGATCAATCATTTTGCGACAGACACCGATGCTGAAATCGCTGCTGTGAAAGAGCATGTGGCATCACAAGGTGCAGAAGCCATTCTCTGCAAACATTGGGCGCATGGTTCAGCAGGCATCGAAGATCTCGCGCGCAAGGTGGTTGATCTTGCAGTATCCGGCAATTCCCATTTCGCCCCGCTGTATCCAGATGAAATGCCTCTTTTCCAGAAGATCGAAACCGTCGCAAAACGCATTTATCATGCTGATGAAGTTATCGCTGACAAATCGATCCGCGATCAATTGAAGACATGGGAAGCGGCAGGTTACGGCCATCTTCCGGTTTGCATGGCGAAGACGCAATATTCCTTCACAACTGATCCGAATGTGCGCGGTGCGCCGACGGGTCACTCAGTGCCTGTGCGTGAAGTGCGTCTCTCTGCCGGTGCAGGCTTCATCGTCGTGATCTGCGGTGAAATCATGACGATGCCGGGTCTGCCGAAAGTACCTTCGGCCGAAGTCATCAAGCTCAATGCCAAAGGCGAAGTTGAAGGCTTGTTCTGAGACTTCAATACGCTGATCCGCGCGCTTTGTTTAAATGCCAAGGCGCGCGGATAAGAAATCGAGAGCAGAAAGATTGTGTACTTCAAGCGTTTCGATAATCGCAAGCGCACCTGAAAAATTTTCGCTCGCTGAATAAAGACTTGGCGTGACGATCACATCAAGGCCAGCGCCACGCGCAGCGAGAACGCCATTTTTTTTGTCTTCAAAAGCAAGCGCTTGATCCGCTTGAAGCGCAAGCCGTGAGAGAGTGATCTGATACACTTCAGGATCAGACTTCTTAATCGCAACATCTTCACCAGTAGAGATCGTTTCGAACCAGTGATGCGGGTTGCCGCCCAATGTCACGCGAATTAAGGTTTCAACATTTTCACGGCTTGTGGTGGTCGCAATCACAAAGCGAAGGCTCTTTCTTTATCCTTGCGGGTCAGCGCTTCAGCACCGGGACGCAGAGCGATCGCGCCTTGCGAAAGCATTTCTTTTTAAGTGTGGTCTTTCTTTTATGCAGCGGCAGCGGATCAAAATCATCGATGCCAAGAGAGATCGCATGCGCAAGCATGCGTTCTTTGCCGCCGGTGATTTTCAAAAGCACGCGATAGCAATCCTGATCCCAATGCCATGGAAGATCAAATTCATTGAATGTTTGATTAAACGCTTGACGATAAAGCTCTTCAGTCTCGGCCAGTGTGCCATCGACATCAAAGATCAGCGCGTGAAGCGGCATGGGTTTTCTATTTCAGTCGCGAAAGCGCATCGGCAAGATGGCCGAGATGATCGATCACAAGATCCGCGCCGAGTGTTTCAACGGGCGCAGTTGTATAACCGCCACGCACGAGGATCACAGGTATCTTGGCATTGCGAGCAGTAGCAACATCAATCGTGGAATCGCCGATCATGAACGCGGTCTCGCGCGTACCGCCCGCTTTTTCCAAAGCTGCGAACAACATATCGGGCGCCGGTTTTTTGGGTAGATGCTCTTCAGCACCCTGCACGGCGTGAAGATGCGGCGTCAAACCGAAATACGAAATAATTTGTTCTGTGAGAAAGCCGGGCTTGTTCGACACAACCGCAGTACGATGGCCCGCTTGATGAAGGGAAGCCACCGCTTCTTTCGCATGCGGAATCAAAAACGTTTCAACCGTTAGTGCTGCGTCATAGAGTTTGTTCATTTTGGCAATATGCGCGGCAAGTACCGTTGGTTCTGGAATGCCACCGCGCATCGCAAAAGCTTTTTCGACAAGGCGTGCGACACCTTCGCCAATCAGCAAACGCGTTTCATCGACTGTCACTGTGGCGCGGCCTGCGTCTTTGAGAACCACATTCAACGCATTGGCAATATCGGGCGCAGATTCAATTAGCGTTCCGTCAAGATCAAAAAGCAGAGAATACATGGGCAATCGACTCACGAGGCTGCGGCATCGGCGGTCGCGCGGATGGCCTTGATATTCGCGGCGTAATGAGACTCGCCACCTTTAAAGACGGCAGATCCTGCCACCAAAACATTCGCGCCCGCAGCGGTCAGAAGCGGTGCCGTTTCTGGCGTCATGCCGCCATCAATCTCGATATCGATCTTGCGGGTGCCGATCATTTTTTTTACGCGCTTCACTTTTTCAATCACCGCCGGAATGAAAGCCTGCCCGCCAAAACCGGGATTGACCGTCATCAGCAAAATGAGATCAAGCCGATCAAGCACATATTCGATGACGCTTTCATGGGTTGAGGGATTGAGTGACACGCCCACTTTCTTGCCGAGCGCGCGAATGGTTTGCAATGAGCGATCCAAATGCGGACCGGCTTCAGCATGAACCGTGATGATATCACAACCTGCATCGGCAAAGGCTGCGAGATAGGGATCAGCAGGCGCGATCATCAAATGACAATCGAAAATTTTATCTGTGCGATTGCGGATCGCTTTGATCACCGGCGGGCCGAAAGTGATGTTCGGCACGAAATGACCATCCATCACATCAAGATGTATCCAATCCGCGCCCGCTTTGACGACTGATTCGACCTCATCGCCAAGTTTCGAAAAATCCGCCGAGAGCACGGAGGGGGCGATTATGGTCTTTATCATCACTTACGCTTTCTTTTGTTCAATCCCGCCAGAAAAGACACGGCTCGCCGCGATGTCTTCTGCAGCAATCGTTAAAAGGGCCTCTGCATCAAGGGGCCCCTTCGCTGAAATGAAGAGACGATTTGCCTGACGAAGCCGCGCGCGGTCAAGCGCATTTCTTATTGAGCGGGCATTCGCAAAATGGGGCTGTTGCCGCCGTGCTTCGATATAGGAGGCCATCACGGTCTTGGCATCAGCCGCAAAATGATAATTCTGTCGTGCGAGCATATTTTCCGAGATCGAAAGCAGCTCTTCATTTGCGTAATCGGGAAAATCGATGTGATGGGCGAAGCGCGAGCGGAAACCCGGATTAGATGTGAAAAACTGATCCATACGGTCCGAATAGCCCGCGAGAATGACCACGAGATCCTCGCGGTTGTTTTCCATCACTTGCAAAAGAATCTCGATCGCCTCTTGTCCGTAATCTCGTTCATTATCGGGGCGAGAAAGATAATAGGCCTCATCGATAAAGAGTACGCCACCCGTCGCCCGCTTTAATACTTCTTTCGTTTTGGGAGTGGTGTGACCGATATATTGGCCAATAAGATCATCGCGCGTCACCGAAACGAGATGACCTTTGCGTATATATCCCAAGCGGTGAAGAATATTCGCCATACGGAGCGCGAGTGTGGTTTTGCCCGTACCGGGATTGCCGGTGAAACTCATATGAAGCGTCGGTGGATCAAAAGAGAGGCCAAGATTTTTCGTGCGCGTTCCACAATTAGGAGCGCTGCGATTTCACGAATACGTTGTTTGACCGGCTGCAAGCCGATCAATTCACGATCAAGTTCATCAAGAATATCGGCAACGCCCGAGGCCCTATATTCGGCCTGAAGATCAATGTGGGTAATCGATGTGGGCGTTGCGTCATTCATGATGGAAGATCCTTTGTTGAAGGCTTAACGCGTAACCTGCCACGCATGACGCTGCGAGCGACTAACCGTATCCATACGTGACATCGCAATCGTCGGTTCATTCTTCGGTCTGTTGACGAAGAATGACATGCGCACGGTTTCAAAGTCGCGCGTTGAGTCGAATGCATTGACGCGAATATAGGATTCCGGATGTGCTTTGCGACACTCTTCCAATTCCATCATTACGCCTTTCGGATTGTGAAGATCGAACATGGGCAAACCCCACATTTCCCAATAAGTATTTCGGGGATGAGGATCATCCGTGTATTCGAGTCCAATCGCCTAATCATTTTTGAGGCAATCTTCAATCTGCTTCGAGATTTGCTCGTCCGTAAGATCCGGCAGAAAAGAAAAACATCCTTGAGTGATACGCATGAGAGTGATCCTTTTCGCTCAGATGACAGAGACTTGCGGCACGAAATGAGACGTGTCGGTTGATGTGTAATTAAAGGTGATATTGCCCCATGTATCGAGCGCGGCTTCAAGCGGTTTGCACCATTTTGCGGCAGCACGAGAATTTCCGGGCCTTCATTATTGATGTCACGACCTTCGTTACGCGCGAGTACCATCGCTTCAAGCGCAACGCGATTGGCCGCGGCGCCTGCTTGAATGCCCATTGGATGGCCGATCGTACCGCCACCAAATTGCAACACAACATCGTCACCGAAGAGATCAAGCAATTAATGCATTTGCCCCGCGTGGATGCCGCCTGATACAACCCGGCATCACTTTTAGCAAATCTGCCCAATCTTGTTCGAAGAAAATACCACGCGGCAAATCAACTTCGTTTTTAAGCTCGCGACAGACATTATAATAACCCGGCACCGTCATCGGATCGCCTTCGAGCTTGCCGACCGCTGTGCCGGATAGATAAATTTTTTTAATTTTAATCATGCGCCATGTCACATTCCGGTAATTGCAGTCTCTGCTTGCGATCAGGCGGTCGGGGAAGATTTCTCAAGCCGCGCAAGAGCTTAATCTTACCGGTCCGGCAATCACGCTGCAATTAAAGCAGCTTGAAGAGCAATTGGGGCTGCCCCTTTTTGACCGGAGCCGCGATGGTATGCGGCCGACAGTCGCAGGCGATGCGGCGCTTCGGACGGCGCGCGATATCGAGCTGCGCCTGCGCGCTTTCTTTGAGGAGGTCGACGCAATCAAAGAGGCGGGTACAGGGTGGCTCGCGGTTGGCGCGGTCTCAACCGCCAAATATTTCGCACCGCAATTGATTGCCGCGTTCCGCGCGAAACATTCGGGCATCGAGATTGTGCTCTCGGTTGGCAACCGATTCGCTATCATCGATGCGCTTCGGCAATATGATATCGATCTTGCATTGATGGGCAGACCCCCGCGCGATTTCGGCGTGCGGTCTCTGCTTTTTGGTGACCATCCGCTCGTGATGATCGCTGCGCCCACTCATCCGCTTGCGCAAAGGCGGTCCCTCGCAAAAGAAGATCTTCTCGGTAACGCCTTCATTGTTCGTGAAGTGGGGACCGGCACGCGCTCTTCGCTTGATATTTTCATGAGCGATGTTTCAGGCTGGCAGGAACATCGCCACACCGAAATGACATCGAATATAACCATCAAACAAGCGGTGATGGCAGGCATGGTAATCGCATTTATCTCCGCGCATATAATCGCGATGGAGCTTGAACTCGGACGACTAAAGATTCTTGATGTTGAAGGCATGCCGATCAGGCGGCAATGGTATGGTGTCACGCGTGCTGATCGTGAAGCCAATCCGGCCATGCGTGCTTTCAATGAATTTTTGGTGGCCGAAGGCGCGCGCTATTTGCCCTTCATGCCAACGATCTATCCGATGCAACCGGATGAGGGTTAGCGCGCTATCAGCATTGCTGCGTGCGGATCATGTTTAGCAAGACGCGCGAGAAGATATTCCACTTCCAACTTTGCTTTTTCACTCAAGCCACTACCGGGTTTGCGTTGCGCGTCAGAGGCAAGAATTCCCCGCCGCATCAGCGTATATTTACGCACGGCCAAACCGACGCCTTGTTGTTGTTCGTAGCGCATCAAAGGTAAATGCGCATCAAAAAGATCATGCGCCTCATTGCGGCGTCCCGCTTTTTGCCAAGCGACAACATCGACGAGAAGTTCAGGAAAAGCATAGCCGGTCATCGCACCATCGGCACCACGTTCCATTTCAAAATCCAAGAACAAACCACCATTGCCTGTGAGAATGGAAAGTTGGCGTAGTGTGCCTTGGCTTTGAAATTTTCGAAGCGTTGAAATTTTTTCCAGGCCTGGCCAGTCTTCATGTTTGAGCATCGTGCAAGAGGGATTGTCCATCACAATGCGCTTGATGACATTCGGCGTCATGATAACGGAAAGAGTCAAAGGGTAATCTTGAATGACGAAAGGAATATCCGAGCCAATTGCTTCAACCGCTTGCGCATAATAAGTCACAATCTGATCATCGGTGCGTAATGAAGATGGCGGTGCGATCATCACACCGGCTGCACCCTCATCCATCACCGCACGCGCGAGCGCGCGCATCGCGGCAAAGCCGGGTGCAGAAACACCGACAATGAAAGGCAGTTTTGATGCGCGTTTGATTGTGCGTTTGGCAAAGAGAAGCGCTTCATCCGCGTCAAGTTTCGGCGCTTCGCCCATAATGCCGAGGATTGTCACACCCGTCGCACCGCAGCCGACATAGTGATCGATCAAGCGATTCGTGCTGTTCCAGTCAATCATGCCATCAGGCAAGAAAGGGGTCGGCGCGATCGGAAATACGCCTGCAGCCTCAGCAGTCAACATATACACTCTCCCGGACAAAGCGCCGCCACGCTAATGGCGCGTTGTGCTCCGGGCAAGCGCTTCAGGCGTTCGATGTTTGGAAGAAGCTTACGATCTTCACCGTCAAGCCACTCACTGCCGCCGAGAGCACCATACCCCAGACCATATCGATCAACGCGATCTTGAGCGTGAAGCCCTTCATCACCGCGAGATTGGTCAGATCATAGGTCGCGTAAGCCACGAGACCGAAGACTGCCCCCGAGACGACCGCTTTCGTGACGGACTCTGCCTCCGCCGCCGGCGCGATCACGAGATAGACAAGGCCAGCGATGTAGAGCGCATAAAAGGTGAAAGCGGCGATGAGATTGGGTTGTTCGAGCAGTAAACTGCCGATTTCTTCAACATAGAAGCCACGACCGAGCCACATGAGCCAGACCATGTCGATAATCAGAAGAAGGGCGAAAGCAATGGCCCAGAGCAATACATAGAAAGTCATGGCGCACGGTTCCCGTTTCTTGACAGAGATACGCGCTCCTGCCAAAGCGGGATCATCTACGCGGCGTTACGCCACGGCGCGGGCCAAGGCGCATTGCGACCAGAGGCTCGATAAAGCGCCTACAAGATGATCAATATCCGCGTCGGTGTGAAGGGGCGTCGGTGTAATGCGAAGGCGCTCAGTACCGCGGGGTACCGTCGGATAATTGATCGGCTGGATATAGATGCCATAAGAGACGAGCAGAATATCGCTGATCCATTTGCATTTCTTCGCGTCACCCACCATCACGGGCACAATATGGCTCTCATTGCGCAAATAGGGTACGCCCGCCGCATCGAGCTTCGTGCGAAGCCGTGCCACGCGATCGCGCTGGCCTATGCGTTCCGCTTCGCTGTTCTTCAAATGTCTGATCGAAGCAGCCGCCGCCGCCGCACAGGCTGGCGGCAAAGAGGTTGTGAAAATGAAGCCCGAGGCGAAGCTCCGTACGAAATCAACAAGCGCGGCTGAACCGGTGATATAGCCGCCCACGACACCAAAAGCTTTGCCGAGCGTGCCTTCAATCACGGTCACACGATCCATGAACCCTTCGCGCTCGGCAATACCGCCGCCGCGCGGACCATACATACCGACGGCATGAACTTCGTCGAGATAGGTCATCGCCCCATATTTGTCGGCGAGATCGCAAATCTCTTTGATTGGTCCGAGATCGCCATCCATCGAGTAGACACTTTCAAAGGCGATCAGTTTCGGACGCTTGGGATCAAGAGTTTTGAGGATGCATTCTAGATCCGCGACATCATTATGTTTGAAGATATGACGTTCAGCACGCGAATAGCGAATGCCTTCGATCATTGAAGCGTGATTGCCAGCATCTGACAATACGATGCAATCAGGGATCATGCTTGCAAGCGTGCCCAGTGCCGCCCAATTCGAGATATAACCCGAGGTGAAAAGCAGTGCTGATTCTTTGCCATGTAGATCGGCGAGTTCCTGCTCCAATTCGACATGGAAACGGTTGGTACCGGAAATATTACGCGTGCCGCCCGCGCCCGCGCCACAAAGATCAACCGCTTCATGCATGGCTTTTAGCACGGAAGGGTTCTGTCCCATGCCGAGATAATCATTCGAGCACCAGACGGTGATCGGTTTTGTCGCAGATGCGCCATGATGTCCCGCTGTCGGGAAGGCTCCGGCCTTGCGCTCTAATGTCGCAAAGACGCGGTAGCGGCCCTCCGATTTCAATTCATCGATTTTCGATTGGAAAAAAGAATTATAGTCCATCATCGAGTTCCGCTTTTAAGACTTTGACAATTATGGCCGTCATGAGCAGCCGGGACGTGCGCCGAAACTGCGGCTAATTCATGGTGATCTTCAGGGTGCCGTCTTTGCGGTAGGTCAAGAGTGGGGCGCGGCAGGCTCCAGCTCCAAAGTTTTTGCACCGAGAGAGGAATGACGAGCATCCAATGCTCGATAAGAGCGAGACCCATAATCGCGGCGAGAAGCGAATAGCTTGTGATCGCATAATCACTCGTCGCATCCGCCGCGCGACCTAAGAGACAAATTACGCCCGTCGTCGCAATCGTCACGGAGACGGGGAAAAGCATATTCATCGGCTTTTCCGTGAGGAAGCTCTTCAATACTTCCATGTGAGGAGGAACAAATTCCACACTGACATTGCGCACGCCCAAAAACACATTGAGCCGTGCGGAAAGATGCATGCCCCACAACGTCACATAAGTGTAAAAGCCTGTCCAATTCGGTTGATCTTTAACGATGAACCAAATGATTGCTGCAACGATGATGATTGCCAATTCATGCCAGAGATTGGCGGCAATCGCATGGCCGAAATGTCTGACGCCCGAACATCCTTCCGCGCAGCGGATCTTACGCGGGCCTGTCACATAGCCTGTGTAAAGGCTCAACTCCTGCCAACCCCACGCAATTAAGCCCGCAGAGAAAGCGAGATAGGCGCTTGTTGAGTCTGTTTGTTGTGCGGTGAGATGAACCGCCCACACAGCTAAACCAAGCATCACCGTGCCACCCATCATGCTCCATTTTAATGTATGAAGCGGCCGGCTGTCTAAAAAGAAAATCGCCCCGGTGGTGAACCACCAGAGAAACAGGGCGAAGACAGCGGGCACGAGATAAGCCATTAGGGCAGTCACTTCGCTTTCATCGATTACCAGGTTGGCACAAGACAAATAACGGGTTTCAATTCATTCTTCTTCGTCGGAATCATGAAGAGGCGCAGAATGGTGAAACCGGCTTTGATCGGTGTTGTCACTTTGCTGATGAATGCTGACAAACCGCCTTGCGCTTTCGCTTCGCTCGCTTGCTCTGTGATTTTCACAAGCTGACGCAATAGCGGGAAGAAAGACGGATGATCGATATCGATTTCAAGCGGGAAGGTCTGGCGTGAAATCGTGGTCGTGATTTCAAATACGCGATGACCATACCAATCCGTATCAACTCCAAGCGCTTTATGGAAATGCGGACGCTGATGATCGCGCACATACATCGTCGCAAAAACAGCCAGTAAGAAGAACTTCACCCAGTATCTGTTGAGGCCCGACAAGAGATGAGGGTTTGCCCGCATCAAAAGTGCGAAGGCTTCGCCATGACGGAATTCATCATTGCACCATTTTTCGAACCATTTGAAAATCGGATGAAAGCGCTTATCGGGGTTCGCCTGTAAATGGCGGAAGATGGTGATGTAACGTGCATAACCGATCTTCTCAGAAAGATAGGTCGCGTAGAAAATGAATTTCGGTTGGAAGTAGGTATATTTCTTTGTCTTCGTCAAAAAGCCGAGATCCACACCGATATTGAAGTCCTTCAGCGTGTCATTGATAAAACCTGCATGACGGGACTCATCGCGTGCCATCAAGCGGAATAATTCGCATATATCCGGATTGGTGCCGCGCTTGCGCATTTCCGAATAAAGAACGCAGCCAGAAAACTCAGCCGTCAATGATGAAACCAGAAAATCGACGAATTCCTTGCGTAAACCTTTGGGTAAATCTTCAAGCGCGACTTTATCCCATTCGGCATTACGCTTGAAATGAAGCTTGTTGGGATCGGATTGCATTTCGGCAATCAGTCTGTCCCATTCTTCGCGCACGGATGATACGTCGATTGCATCAAGTGCTTTATAATCGGTTGTATAAAAGCGCGGGGAGAGAACTGTTGATTCCTGCGCTTTGCGTAATGTGTCCTTCGCGGAAATGCCAAGCCGTTCGATTGTCATAGGTCTTCTCCCGAGAAGCTGAATTCCAACAATTCCATATATTCCAAATCGCCGGTCATGCGGACCCAGGCCTGCTCAAACCATGTGGCGCGTTTGATCGTGGCTTGGCGGCGCTCTTCATGTTTCTCGCCATAAGGCACGCAAATTTCGGCGCCATGAACGAGGACTTCATCGCCGGGGCCGACGGTGACATCACCGTCAAGCTCGACATGGGCGGCGAGGCTTTCAAAAGTATTCACAACGCGCACCGTACACATCACATCTTCATGCACATTTTTGAAAAGCGGCGAGAGCATCATGATCCTCCTTTAGCTTTGGTAAGAAAGGCACGGAACGTATCCGCATTGGTATGGCCAAACGCATCGAGATTGAGCGTCACATTATTGGTTTCATCGATCAGCATAAGCGCGCCATTACCGAGCTTCGACAAGCGGAAGGGCGCAAGGAGATTAATCGATTCGCGCGAGCGCGTGCGCATGAGGCCGCGTAATGTGCCACGAAGAAAACCATTTGTACCAGGTTCGGCAATCGCGATCAGCGCATGATCATTCGCATCACGGATGATCACACTGCCGTCACTTGAATCTTCAAACGTCAACAGTCGGGTCTCGATCACAGGGAGAGACGCAGCGGGTGAAGGAGCGGGCAGTGATAACAGACGCTGAGCCGCAACCAACGCGATTGTGATCACCACAAGCGCGGCTACGCCGAAAAGAGGCATTTTCGGGAAGCGGATATCGGTTACGGTTCTGTCCATCATCATTTATGCCGTCACAATATTAGGCGCGAAACGCACCGCGCTCCTTGCTGACTTAATTGGGCTCTGGGGCAGGCATTGTAGAGCCGAGGCAAGGCAGGCTCCGACTTGTTCGGCATCCGGAACCGCACGCAGCATCGGTTCTGGGTGACGTAAGCGGAAGGGGCGCGCATGGGGCCATAATACTGCCCACGCAATCCGGTCCTCTTTCGTAAGCACCAACGGCAAATCGCCAGTGCCGTCGCGATAGAGTCGCAAATCGGCGCTATCGATTTTCGTATACGGAAGATTAAGCGTGATAGGCAACGCCATGCCGATCCGCATCACCACGCGCTTGGACGTGACCGTGTAGATCGTTGTACGTGCGGAGAGCCAGGCTAGACCCGTCAAAATCAAAACCGAAATGAGAGCGAGAATTGAATACCAAATGAATGGTTTCAACGCGTTACCCGCAGCAGCTCCATCAGCAAATCGGAACACGCTTTGCGCTGCCGCAAGGATGGCAAAATAGATCGCCACTTTACGGATGTGGAAGGCGCGCAGCGCGAGTGATTGCCAGTGAGGCGAGCCCTGCCAGAGCATCACTTCGCCTTTTGGCAAATGCTCTGGCAAGCCCTTTACGGGATCGAAAGCAAAGTCGTCGTGATGACTCACAGCACAGGCTCCGCACGGTCAGGCGTCGCATAAAGATTTCCGCCTGCGTAATAGGCGCAAATCTGATCTTCCTCGAGGCGCGTCACAACGTCCGGCGCTTTATGGCTTGGGACATTGGCGAATTGCGATCCCAGGATCGATTGCACTTTCACCCTGCCGCTTGAACCGGAAATATGGATCATTGCGGTTGGCAAAAGCACATTGCGTTTGCCCGAAGCGCTTGAGACTTCCACTTCAAGATAGCGGATCATGTGTTCGGCGCGATCAAGCCAGATATCGCGCACAATACCACCCGTTTCACCATCAGCACCGAGAACCGGCATGCCGCGCGGATCCGGATCATTATGGTCGATATGGAAACCTTCACTCGCTGCCTGACGCAGTGGGACGATTTTCGCAGCGCCCGATGTGGTTGTATCCGGAATATCGAGACGTTCCGCATAAGAAGCTGGGCCTACACCATCGAGCATCGGATTGCCGGTCGGAACCAGCGGCGCACCGGGCCAAGGTTCAGCCGGCGAGGCTTTCACCGGACGATTATCGCCTGAACGGGCATCAGGTTTCTGTATGATTGATCCATCAGCGAGATGGAATGTCTTGGGTTCCGGGATCGCGGGATATCCTTGAACGGTTATGTGTTCTGAACGCTCCGAGACAAGCGGATAACCTTCGCGCTTGCCCTCGCGATGGAGATAATAAATCACCGCGGCGAGCAAACCCCAGAACAGATAGAGCGTGATCTGGGCAACATCAAAATAGCTGGTTATAGCTGCGTGCATGTCAGGCCTCCTTGTAGCCTTCGCTTCGTCCTTCATCCCAAGGGGATGAAAGTGAGTTTTGCCGCGCGAGGCGGCGTCCGCTTGTGCCCAAGAGAGGCAGAGCGGCAATCAGCGTTGCGAGAAGCAACGCAATTTCGAGAATGAACACGGCGATATAACCCGTAGCGGGATGCGCGAGCGTTTCGCCGAAACGGCCTGCGCGGGCGAGAGCGGCGATGATATCGCGCGCCGCACCCGATAACGCTATGGAAATCCCAGCAACAGTGGCTTGCACCGCGCCCCAGCTGCCTAAAAGTATGCCGCTCATTTTCGGTGTACCGCAGCCCATCGCGGCGGTCAGCGTACCGACTGAAAACAATCCCGCACTAATACCGACTGTCAGCGATGAAATGCGGAAGAGTCCAAGCGATGACAAGAAGGGCGCGGCAATCACGCCCGCAAAAGCAAGAAGGCCAATGATCAATCCAAGACCCGCAACACGCATCGCCATCACTGCGCGATTGAGCATGCGTTCGGCAATGAAGAAGCCGATCAACATGCCGCCCGCAAGAGCGGCCATCAGCATGGTTGTTTCGCCGACGGGCAGACCAAAGACTTGGCCACCAAAAGGCTCAAGCAAAATGTCTTGCATATTGAAGGCGGCGGTACCTAGTCCCACAACGGTGAGCAAACGTTTGAAGCCGGGGATTGCGGCAAGTGTCTTCCAAGTCTCACTGAAGCTTGGCATTGCAGGTTCATCAATCGTGCCGCCCGGGCGACGAGGCTCTTGCTTCCACAAAGCAATGCCGTTGAGCACCATAATGGTCAGCGCTACGCCTTGAATGATTTTGATGAGACGAATTTCGTCAAAGGTCTGCAGAAGTTGCGAAAAGACAATAGCACTTGCGACCATGCCAATTAAAAGCGTTGTGAAAAGGAGCGCCACAACGCGCGGACGTACATGTTCGGGAGCAAGATCATTCGCAAGCGCCAGACCCGCAGTTTGCGTGGTGTTCAGGCCCGCGCCAATCATGAGGAAGGCAATTGCCGCGCCTGCTTCTCCATAAAAAATCGGACCATTTGTATCGCCCGACAAAACAATGAGCGCGAAAGGCAGAATGGAAAAGCCGCCAAACTGTAACAAAGTACCAAACCAGATATAGGGCACACGCTTCCATCCAAGAGCCGAGCGATGCGTATCCGATTTGAATCCGATCAAAGCGCGGAAGGGCGCAAACACGATCGGCAGTGATATCATGAACCCGACAAGTAATGCGGGAACGCCGAGTTCAACAATCATCACGCGGTTTAATGTGCCGGTGAGGAGAACCGTGGCGATGCCGACAGAAACTTGAAACAGCGAAAGACGCAGCAAACGCGGCAAAGGCAATTCAGCCGTTGCTGCATTAGCGAAAGGCAGGAAGCCGGGGCCGACCTGCTGCCATCCGCGTGCGAGCGCGTTGTTCAATCGTCTCATGCGTGGATCAGCTCCTGCGCGTGAGAAATATAAAAGCCGCTATGGATGCGGTGATCGCGGCCAATGACCCAGCCTTCAAAGCGCGGATCTTGCTTTATTAAGTGATGAAGTTTTTCCGCGCGATGCGGCACAATGGCCGGCGAGCGATCGCTGCGCGGGAAGAGTTTTCCAGCGAGGTGCATCGCACCCAAAAGCGGTGTGTAAGGCGCAAATGTAATCTGCACGCTTTGACGGCTCATGGCCGCAAGACGCGCAAGCATCGCAATCATATCAGGCATTTCATAATGGATGAGCGAATCCATGCCGACGACATGATCGAAGGTGCCGAGACGCGGATCAAGCATATCGCCAGAAAGATAAGTGATTGTGCCTTTCAAATCTTTCGGGCTGCGTTCGCGCGCGAGATCAACAAGCGTGGGCGAAAGATCGATCGCCACAACGTCAGCGCCGCGCGCCGCCGCTTCAATCGACAATGCGCCTGTGCCGCATCCCGCATCAAGAAGACGCATGCCCGTGAGATCATGCGGCAAATGCGAAAGCAAAGTCGTACGCATGCGATCACGACCCGCGCGCACCGTCGCACGAATACCCGAAACCGGCGCATCGGAAGTGAGACGCGACCACGCTGCCGCCGCTGTGCGATCGAAATAGGTTTCGATTTCGCCGCGTCTTGTCGTGTAAGTCGGATCCATGCCTTGCATCGTCATGAGTTTGTTATGTCCTTCACTCAGTCAAAGCCAAGAAAATCAAAAATCTCGCGGTCCTTCATCGAGCGCGCGTCACAAGGTGTGGCGCCCGCCCAGAGTGATGCCGCAAGACGCAGATATTCATTTTGAACGAGATCAACTTCCGGCGTTGATTCCATCTCGAAGAGAACTGATTTTTTGAGACGGCTCACGCGGATCGCATCGACATCGGGAAGATGCGCAAGGCGCTTTAGCCCCGTCGCATCGGCGAAGCGATCAATCTGATCCGTATCTTTCGAGCGATTGGCAATGACACCGCCAACGCGTACACCGTAATTTTTTGCCTTTGCGTTAATCGCCGCCACGATGCGGTTCATCGCAAAGATCGAATCGAAATCATTCGCCGCCACAATGAGTGCGAGATCGGCATGTTGAAGCGGAGAAGCGAAACCACCGCACACAACGTCACCTAGCACGTCAAAGATCACGACATCAGTGTCTTCAAGAAGATGATGTTCTTTGAGAAGCTTGACGGTTTGGCCGACAACATAACCGCCGCAACCTGTGCCCGCAGGTGGTCCGCCCGCCTCCACACACATCACGCCATTATAGCCTTCATAAACAAAATCTTCGGGGCGCAATTCTTCCGAGTGGAAATCAACGCTTTCCAAAACATCAATCACCGTCGGCACGAGACGTTTTGTCAGCGTGAAGGTCGAGTCATGTTTCGGATCGCAACCGATCTGCAACACGCGCTTGCCGAGCTTTGAGAATGCCGCTGACAAATTCGAAGACGTTGTCGATTTGCCGATGCCGCCTTTGCCATAGACGGAAAAGACTTTCGCGGTGCCGATGCTCGCAGTCGGATCAAGATGAACTTGAACACTGCCTTCACCATCGCCGCGCGCGGGCGGTCTTTTCGGCATACGGTCGAGAAGAATCGTACTCATGCGGCAGCCTCCACGGAGATGCCCTCGAGTCTGTCCTCGAGGTCTTCGCTCGCACGTTCGAGTGCAGCGAGGGTTTCAGCATCAGGGTTCCAAAATTCGCGTCTTTGAGCTTCGAGCAAACGGTTCGCGAGTTTCACCGCCGCTTTCGGATTGAGCGCGGCCAAGCGATTACGCATCGCTTCATCGAGCACAAAAGTTTCTGTCGCTTTCTGATAGACCCAAGGCTGCACTTGGCCTGTGGTCGCCGACCAGCCCATTGTATTTGTCAGATGGCTTTCGATCGAGCGCACGCCTTCATGGCCGTGCTTCAACATGCCTTCATACCATTTTGGATTGAGAAGCCGCGTGCGGCTTTCAAGCGCGACTTGCTCAGAAAGCGTGCGCACAACGCCCGCGCCGCGTGTCTGGTCGCCGATATAAACGGGGATCGCTTCACCACGCTGCTTTTCTGCCGCGCGCGAAATGCCACCAAGCGAGTCAAAATAATGATCAATGCTAGTGACGCCGAGCTCAACTGATTCGAGGTTCTGATAAGCGAGATCAACACCGCGCAAAACGGCCTGCATCATGGCCGTTTGCGAGGAGGCTTTGCCATCACGTCCGTGAGCGAAGCTCTTGCGGGCGCTGAACACCTCGCCGAGTTCGTTTTCATCATCCCAGCGGCCATTCTCGATCATCATATTGACGTTAGCGCCGTAGGTCCCGTCGGCATTCGAGAACACACGGAGCGCCGCGGTATCGAGCGTGCAATTTTGCTCCTGCATTACATGAAAAGCGTGTTTGCGGATGAAGTTCATTTCAACCGGCTCATCGGCGCTTGCGGCAAGATAGGCGGCTTCCGCCAGCATTTTTGTTTGTAGGGGCAGAAGATCGCGGAAGATGCCCGACAGCGTCAGCATCACATCGATGCGCGGGCGACCCAATTTCTCAAGCGGAATGAGCGACGCGCCGCAAAGACGGCCGTAAGAATCCCATTTCGGTTCAGCGCCCATCAAAGCGAGCGCTTGCGCAATTGGTCCGCCTTCGCTCTTAAGATTATCGGTGCCCCATAACACAAGCGCGATGGTCTCAGGCAGAGCACGACCGCTTGCGCGATGTGTCGTCAAAAGAAGTTCGGCCTGTTTCGCGCCGTCTTTCAATGCGAAGCTTGAAGGTAGACGGAACGGATCAAAACCGTGAATGTTGCGGCCTGTCGGCAGAATTTCCGGCGTGCGGATAAGATCGCCACCGGCAACCGGGCGAATGAAACGACCATCAAGCGCGCGCAAGAGCGATGTTAATTCCGTCTCATCCTGTAGCATCGCTTCAGCATCGTTTAAGCGCTTCGCATCAACGCCCGTGTCCTTGAGGCTTTCAAGCGTTGAGGTGCGTTCTTCCGCGCTCATCGTTTCACCAACAACATGAAGCCCATGCGGAATAAGCGTATATTCCAGTTCGAGCACCGCGCTTTGCAAAGATGTGACGCGTTTGGCGTGATCATCCCAGCGCGGCTCGGCTTCGGAAAGATCAAGCCCTGCGGCTTGCGCTTGAATGAGTTCGGCAAGATCAGAGGCATCAGCAGAGCCCGGTTCAAGCGTACGATACCGCGTGAGCGACGATTTCAAATCGACAAGGCCGCGATAAAGTCCCGCTTGCGACAAAGGCGGCGATAGATAGCTGATGAGCGTCGCGCCCGAACGGCGTTTGGCGATTGTGCCTTCTGACGGATTATTCGCGGCATAGAGATAGAGGTTCGGTGTTGTGCCGATCAAACGATCAGGCCAACACGCGGCACTCATGCCCGATTGTTTACCCGGCATGAATTCAAGCGCGCCATGCGTGCCGAAATGCAATATCGCGTCGGCTGCAAAATCTTCGCGCAGATAACGATAAAAAGCCGAGAAAGCATGGGTGGGCGAGAAACCATGCTCGAAGAGCAAGCGCATCGGATCGCCTTCATAGCCAAAGGCGGGTTGTACGCCCACAAGCACATTGCCGAAGCGTTGACCGAGCACGTGGATGGTTGACCCATCGCTTTGCTGTTTGCCGGGCGCGGGACCCCATTGTGCTTCGATCTCTTTCAAATGCGGTTCGCGGCGTACATGATCATCAACCGGAATGCGATGGATCACATTGGCATCCGCGCCATAACGTTCGGCATTGCCTTTGAGAAGCGCGTCACGCAACGCGTCAACGCTCTCAGGCACATCAACCGAATAGCCATCGACCTTCATCGCCTTCAAAGTGTTGAAGAGCGATTCAAAAACGGCAAGAAACGCAGCGGTGCCAGTCGCGCCCGCATTGGGCGGGAAGTTAAAGAGAACAATCGCGATCTTGCGCTCTGCCTTTTCAGAGCGTCTCAACGCAATCATAGCCTCAACGCGGGCAGCGAGTTTTTTGACGCGTTCAGGATGCGCCGTCATTGTGCGCTCACCAATCGCGCCATCACCGCGACCACCAAAAACCATGGGCATGATTGCGCCATCAAGTTCCGGTATCGCCACCATCATCGTGGTTTCAATCGGATGAAGACCACGCGGTGACGATTCCCATTCCGAAACTGATTGGAATTCAACCGGCTGCGCAGCGATATAAGGAATATCAAGTTCGGCGAGGATGGTTTCTGCCCCACGCGCATCATTATAGGCGGGGCCACCCACAAGCGAGAAACCGGTGAGTGACACAAGCGCATCAATGTTAACGCCGCTATTGTCGCGGAAATAGATTTCAATCGCGGGACGTTGATCAAGCCCCGTTGCGAAACTCGGAATAACGCGTATTCCTGCCGCTTCAAACGCTTCGATCGCGCCATCATAATGGCCGGTATCACCCGAGAGCACATAAGAGCGCATCAATAAAAGCCCGACAGTGCCCTTCGCATTCGCAGGACCTTTCGGCAGCGCTGAAAGTTCGGTGACAATCCGGCCTTTTGCGCGCGGATGATAAAGACCGATTTCCGGATAGGTTTTTGGCGCTTCATATGCGGGCGTTGAAAGGCCCGCGCGTTTTATGTCGCCATAGCGCGCCACCAAAAAACGAACCAGATGCGCGAGATTGTCTTCCGATCCCGCGAGCCAATACTGCATCGTCAAGAAATAGGCGCGCACATCTTGAGCGGTGCCAGGAATGAAGCGCAAAATTTTCGGTACGCGCTTCAACATCTGCAATTGCTTGGCGCCGGCTTTCGCTTTGTCGCCCGCATCATCGCTTTTGCCGCCGCGTAATTTTTTGAGAAGATTTACAACCGCGCCGGTTGGTGCATCCATACGGAATTTACCAAGCTTTGTGAGCTTGATCACTTCGCCCGACGACATGAAAACAACCATCGCGTCACATGCTTCACGTCGCGCTTCTAGTGCAGGCATCACGGCGCGAATATGATCCTCCATAAAGAGCATATTGGCGATGATGATATCGCCGTCTTCGATATCGGCAATGCAAGAAGCAAGAAGAACTGGATCGGACCAATTCGATGCGGCATGAACCGTTACTGCGAGACCAGGTGTTTCTTTCCCTAGAGTCGATGCGACGCGCGCCACCGCGCCGGACACATGATTGTCCAGCGTCAGTATGACGATCCGGAGACCGGATCTATCGGCTGAAATGCGCTTTGGCATCGTAGAGTGTCTCAATCGTAATCAAAGGTACACCGCGTTCAGCGGCGTAACGTTCGGTGTTGCGGCGCGCTTTCCCGCGCACAAAGAAGGGAATCTTGTTGAGTTCTTTTTCCGCGTCAGCCGCCCATCCTGTAATGACGGGTGCTTTTTCGGATGGTGCGGCTTGAACAGTCTCCGGTTCCGCCGCGCGTGGTGCTTGGCCCAGATGTGAGGGCGCAGCACGATCATGAAATTCATGATCATTGCGGAACATCGATAGAAGATGTTCTTCAAGTCCCATCATCAAGGGATGAACCCATGTATCGAAGATCACATTCGCGCCTTCAAAGCCCATTTGCGGTGAATGACGCGCCGGAAAATCTTGCACATGCACCGGCGCTGAAATCACCGCGCAAGGAAGACCCAGACGTTTCGCGATATGGCGTTCCATTTGTGTGCCAAGAATAAGTTCCGGCTGCGCGTCGATGATGGCTTTTTCTACATCGAGATAATCGTCGGTGATGAGCGCTTCTAAACCTAGTGCAGACGCGGCTTCACGCATCGGCCGCGCAAATTCGCGGCTGAAAGTGCCAAGGCCCACAACATCAAAACCGAGCTCCTGTTTCGCAATGCGTGCCGCAGCCAGCGCATGTGTTGCATCACCGAAAATGAAAACCCGTTTGCCAGTAAGATAGGTTGAATCGACCGAAGCGGAATACCAAGGCAAACGGCTTTGGCGATCATTCAGCACTTCATCCGGATTGACGCCGGCAAGTTCTGCAACTTCGCGTATGAAATCGCGCGTCGCGTTGACGCCGATCGGCACAATCGTTGTCATCGGTTGGCCAAGCGTTTTTGCAAGATAGCGCGCTGCAGGTTCTGCGATTTCTGGATAAAGCACGACATTGAACGCCGCTTCACCCAAACGCGCGATGTCTGATGGTCGCGCATCAAGAGGAGCGACTACATTGACAGTGATGCCGAGCGCCCGGAGAAGTCTTTTGATCTCGAGCACATCATCGCGATGGCGAAAGCCTAAAGCGGTAGGGCCAAGAATGTTGCAGCTCTTTGGGTTACGCGCTGCACGATCGCCATCACCACGCGCCAATTCACGCACTATGCGATAGAAAGTTTCCGCCGCGCCCCAATTCTCTTTCTTTTGATAGGAAGGCAATTCCAGAGGAATGACAGGGATCGGCAGAGCGAGTGCTTTAGCAAGACCACCGGGATCATCTTGAATGAGTTCAGCGGTGCATGACGCGCCGACAATCATCGCTTCCGGCATGAAGCGCTCATAAGCATCAAAGCAGGATGTCTTGAAGATTTCGGCTGTATCGCCACCAAGATCGCGCGCTTGGAACGTTGTGTAAGTTACAGGTGGGCGCGCATTGCGCCGCTCGATCATCGTGAAAAGAAGATCGGCATAAGTGTCGCCTTGCGGCGCATGCAGCACATAATGGAGCCCCTTCATCGCAGTCGCGATGCGCATCGCGCCGACATGCGGCGGGCCTTCATAAGTCCAAACGGTTAATTGCATAAAAGTCCCCCGAGTCTGGTGCGACGATCAAGGGGTCGAGAGAATAATCGCGCGAGGTCACCGGCTTGATCATAACCTTGTATGGGTGTGAAGACGAGTTCGATCGACCATTTGGTTGTCATGCCTTCTGCTTCAAGCGGATTGGCAAGACCCAAACCACACACAACAAGATCTGGATCTTCTGCGCGACAGCGATCAAGCTGACGCTCAACATCTTGGCCTTCTGACAGTAATGTGCCGGAGGGAAGGCGGGCGAGATCTTCTGAAAGATGCGCGCGATGCAGATAGGGCGTGCCGACTTCAACAAGACGCATACCAAGCTCTTCGGAAACAAAACGCGCGAGCGGCACTTCCAATTGTGAATCGGGGAAGAAGAATATGCGTTTGCCTTGCAAAGCATCGCGATGTGCGTCCATCGCAATCAAAGCACGACGATGACCGGCTGCCGTGACGCTCGCAAATTTTTCTTCGCTAACGCCGAAACTCTGTGCTGCAGCTTTGAGCCACGCCGTTGTGCCTTCCGCACCAAGCGGGAAGGGCGCTGTGATGCGTTTGGCACCGCGATCTTCCAACACACGCGCGGTATCGCCCAAGAAAGGTTGTGCGAGAAGATATTTCGTCTTGGGGCCGATGATGAGCGGTGCATTCGCCTTTTTTGCCGGAAGAAATGTGACATTTTGAATGCCCATTTCTGAAAAGAGTCGACGGAATTGATCTTCAACAATATCAGCGAGCGCGCCAACAACAATTAAATGTTCGGAAGCATTTTGTGCTTCAGGTTGTGCTTCCGCCGCGAGAGCAGAAAGACATGCGTCTTCGCCTTGCGTGAATGTGGTCTCGATGCCGGAGCCGGAATAATTCAACACGCGCACTCTCGGCATATGGAGTTTTGAAAGTCGTTGCGCAGCGCGTTTCAAATCAAGCTTGATGACTTCGGAAGGGCATGAGCCCACAAGAAAGAGCAGTTCGATATCGGGACGACGTTCAAGCAAACGGCCGACAACGGAATCAAGTTCATCATCAATATCGGCAAGACCCGCAAGATCGCGCTCATCAATAATCGCTGTACCAAAACGCGGTTCGGCAAAAATCATCACGCCTGCGGCAGATTGAATGAGATGCGCGCAGGTGCGTGAGCCGACAACAAGAAAGAACGCGTTTTCGATTTTGCGATGCAGCCACACAATGCTTGTGAGACCGCAGAAGACTTCATGCTGTCCACGTTGCTTTAATGTTTGCTGATCCGTGCAACCAAGCTCACTTCCATTCGGCGAAGGGCGGAAAGGTAAGTTCATATGAGCGCCTCCGCCTGGTGAGAAGCGGGTGCAGAGAGGCGAGCCGCGCGGAGTTTCAAAAGGAACTGCGCCGCATTCACCACATAAGTCGCATAAGCAAAGAGTGTGATGACGAAGAGTGTGCGGTCATCCATCAAACCGAAAATCAATCCGGCCAAATAAAGCGTGTGCAGGGCAATTACGCCGAAGCTCACGACATCTTCCCAGAAGAAAGCGGGCGCGAAGAGATATTGTCCGAAGACATCTTTTTCCCACAGCGCGCCGGTAATCATGATGGTGTAAAGCGCGAGCGTTTTCGCGAGAATAGAGAGATGTGCAGCGAAAATGCCTTCACCCGTTATCAGCGTGCGCATCACGAGCGCGAGACTCACAAGAAAGATTATGAATTGGACAGGCGCGAGGATCCCCTGAACCAGTGTCCATGGTGACGAATCCCGCCTTTGCCGCTGAACTTCCGTGTAAAGCTGCGGCTTAAGTGCCCCGAAATGGTCGGGATCGGTCATCCTGATCCTCCCGAGGGCTCCCACCGGCACCTTTGACCGGCCTGATCCCCCAAAGAAAAAGCTACCCCTTGCCCTCTATAGGTGTCAAGCAATGTTGACGTCTTGATAAAATGACACTTATTATGCTGATCAGGTGGAGGGTGAAAGAAATCTCTGTCCCTGGGAGGCGATCCGCGTTAGACTGTCGCAGGTCGGAGTGGAGAGGCTCGTTACGATTGGCGAGCGTCTCGGTGAAGATGCCGGTAAACGCCGACCCCGTATCTAGTCATTCGGGGCCGGATATCGTGCCCGGTTTCGGGCAGTTTGGGGGTTTTCAGTGTCGACGTCCGATCATACGACGGACAGAGACGGTCAAGCCGCAGGCGGCATGGCCGGTGCTCGGCATGATCCCTTTTCCGACCATGAATTAGGCTATGCGAGCAATTCGGCTGGCTTTACAGCCGTTTCGCCCCCGGGGCTCGATATTCGCGGCCATTTTGGCCAAGAAAGCGCGGCTTTGCCCTTGCGAGGGCTTCTGGCCGAGACGGTCGAGAACGTCATTCTGCCCCGCCTGCTCCTTAATTTTGGTGTGGATACCGATGAAGTCGTCGAGACCATCTCAGCCGGAAAACCACTTAATCGGGACATGATCTCGGGATTCTGCCGCCTAGTTGTGGGCCCGGATAGTCGCGACGCGTTCCGCTTTGTCGAGATTTTGCTCGAGCGCGGCGTGAGCGTTGAAGCCGTTTTGCTCGATTTGATGGCCCCTGCTGCCCGCACGATGGGCGAAATGTGGGAAGCCGATTTATGCAATTTCGTCGATGTGACCGTTGGTTTGGCGCGGGTTCAGCAGATTACGCGGCAAATTCGACCATGGAATAGCGGAAATTTGGACCAAAACAGCCAAAAAGGCGCTGTTCTGCTCGTCGCGACGCCGGGCGAGCAGCACACTTTTGGATTGAAGATTGTTGAGGAAATTTTTCTCCGCGATGGCTGGGACGTCGATTGTGTCATGCGCGCGGGGGCTGAGGAAATTGCCGCCACCGTCGCTGAGAAACCCTATGATATCATGGGCTTGACGCTTGGCGGCCACCGCTTGCTTGAGCCGCTGCGCTCCGCTATCACGCTCGCGCGTTATCATTCTCTCAATCGGTCGATCAAAGTGGTGATTGGCGGTGTTGGACTCGCCGATTATCCGAATTTGAAGACCCTTGTGGACGCGGATGCCTGCGTGGCGGATGTCAATGATGCCGTAAACCTGGCCAATTCTTGGGTCAGAAAGTCTGCCATAAGTTAGTTGTGTTGAGTCCGTGAACCAGAACCAGGCCATACAAAAGGGATCTGCGCCGCTCACCGGCCAAGGGATCGGTGCGTTGTCCGCCCATCTCGAAGCGGTTGATCCGTCAGTTGCCGCCTCGGTGCTCTCTGCCGCTGGTGATATTGTGTTCATTATCAATGCTGATGGCATGATCACCGATGGTGTGTTTGCCTCGGGTGATTTGCCTTCTGATTTTTTCATTGGTTGGCCTGGCAAAGCATTGATCGATACGGTCACGGTTGAGAGCCGCCCTAAAGTTACAGAGATGTTGAAGGATGTTGTGACGGGCCAACCGCCGCGGTGGCGTCAGCTCAATCATCCTTTGAAAGCGGGCGAGGATCTTCCGGTTCGCTATAAATTGATCCGCGCGGGTCGCGATGGGCATGCGGTCGCTGTTGGTCGCGATATGCGTATGGTTGCTTCGATGCAGCAGCGGCTTGTCTCAGCGGAATTGTCGATAGAGCAAGATTATGCGCGTTTGCGTCATGTCGAGACGCGCTATCGTTTATTGATGCAAGTCGCGACTGAAGCGCTGATTGTTGTTGATGGTCGCTCGGGCCGCGTTGTTGAAGCCAATCCTGCAGCGGCCAATTTGCTCAATAAACCATTGCGTCGTTTGGCAGGCTCCACCTTCACAGATGCGTTCTCCGGCGCTGATCTTGATAAAGTTTCAGCGATGTTGGCGTCGCTGCGTTCGGTGGGTCGTGTTGATGATGTTGCGCTTTCACTTGGCGGTGAACAACAAGCCGTGACAAGCGCGACGGTGTTCCGCGAAAACAATGCGGTGCTTTATATGTTCCGTTTGTTTCCGCTTGCTGTTGGCGCGCGTGGTGTTGTTGTGCCACGCACGCAATCACAAGCAATGGCTGCCATTCAAGCCATGCCCGATGCCTTTGTGTTGACGGATTTGGATCGTCGTATCATCGCAACCAATGCGGCTTTTCTTGAAATCATTCAGCTTGGCACGGAAGAGCAGGCGCGTGGTGAGCCGCTTGATCGTTGGTTGGGCCGTGTCGGTGTTGATGCCGGACTTCTATATTCAAGCGTGATTGAACATAAAATCATTCGACAATTCTCAACCGTATTGCGTGGTCAATTCGGCACGGTTGAAGATGTCGAAGTCTCGGGCGTGGCGTTGAAAGATTCTGAGCCTCCGGTAATCGGCTTCACGATCCGTCGTATCGCGCGGCGGGCGGCAACCGATGATCCGGGCAAGCGCAGCCTCTTGCGGTCGGTCGATGAGATGACCAAGCTCGTTGGCAAAGTGCCGCTCAAAGACCTCGTTCGCGAGACGACCGATATCATTGAGCGTCTCTGCATCGAGGCGGCGCTTCAGCTTAATGATAATAACCGCGCGAGCTCGGCCGATATGCTGGGGCTTAGCCGGCAGAGCCTCTATGTGAAGCTCCATCGCCACGGCATTGAGGAAAAGGGCGGTCCGGAAAAGGACTGATCTGATCGTCAGCTTCAATTGACATAAAAAACTGTCAGGCATACCGTTATGTCATGGCGAATTCGGTCTCAACGCGCTCGACCCTCGCGCTGCCGGCGCCGTCGGCCATTCTTGAACTTTTGAAGCCGATCACGTGGTTTGCGCCGATGTGGGCCTTTGGCTGCGGTGTTGTTTCCTCTGGCGTGTCGGTTCTCGATCATCTTGCCTTGTTGTTTTTAGGCATCGGTTTGTCGGGTCCGCTCGTCTGCGGGACGAGTCAGGCGGTGAATGACTGGTATGATCGTCATGTCGACGCGCTTAATGAGCCGAACCGCCCAATTCCCTCCGGCCGCATCCCCGGTCGATGGGGACTTTTTATTGGTATTATCTGGAGCGGTTTGTCGCTCGTCGTTGCAGCACTTCTCGGTGAAGCGGTGTTCTGGGCTGCGGTCTTTGGACTCGCAGCCGCATGGGCCTATAGCGCGCCACCCATTCGCTTGAAGAGCAATGGCTGGTGGGGCAATGCCGCTGTCGGTCTTTGCTATGAAGGCCTGCCGTGGTTCACCGGTGCTGCGGCATTGCAAGGCGGTGTGCCAACACTCCCCATTCTTTTGCTCGCGTTGCTCTATAGCATCGGCGCGCATGGCATCATGACGCTCAATGATTTCAAATCGGTCGAAGGTGATCTCAAAATGGGGATTGCCTCATTGCCTGCGCAACTAGGTGTTGATCGCGCCGCGCGCTTAGCCTGCGCCGTGATGGCGATCCCACAACTCATTGTCATCGCTTTGCTCTTTCAATGGGAGAGCCCGTTCCACGCGCTTGGTGTTGTCGCGCTTTTGATTGCGCAAGCGTTTCTCATGCGGCGTCTCTTGAAAGATCCGAAAGGGCAAGCGGCTTTTTACAACGCCACAGGCACAACGCTTTATGTGCTTGGCATGTTGGTTTCGGCTTTTGCCGTGCATGGCATGGCGGGAGGATAGGATGACCGAAAAATATTTAAGCTGGTTCGGCATTGTGCGTTTGGGTCTTGTTCAGGCGGCTCTTGGGGGAATCGTTGTTCTCACCACCTCAACCATCAATCGTTTGATGATTGTTGAGCTGGCTTTGCCAGCTCTTGTGCCGGGCCTTCTTGTGACATGGCACTATGCCTTGCAGATTTTAAGACCAAGATGGGGATACGGATCTGATCGTGGTGCGCGCCGTACGCCATGGATCATTGGCGGTATGTTTGTTTTGGCTGTCGGCGGTGTTTTAGCAGCGGCTTCTGTTGGGCTTACCGCTTCTTCAACCATACTCGGTTTAAGCGTCGCTTTTATTGCTTTTACGCTAATCGGCATCGGCGTTGGCGCTTCAGGAACATCCTTGTTGATTTTCTTAGCAAGTCATGTCGAACGCGAGCGACGCGCGGCAGCAGCCACCATTGTGTGGATCATGATGATTGTCGGATTCATTCTTACATCCGCTTTTGTCGGCCATTCCCTCGATCCGTTCACACCACTTCGTCTCGTTACGCTCGCATCGACAATTTGCGCCTTTGCATTTTTGATTTCGCTTGTTGCGCTTTATCGTCTTGAGCCACAGCAAAAACAAACATCACACACTCAATCGAATAGTGAAGCGACAAAGCTGGACTTTCGTGAAGCCTTCGCGCATGTGTGGCGTATGGCTGATGCGCGCCGCTTTTCCATTTTTGTTTTCATCTCCATGCTCGCTTACAGTGCGCAGGATCTCATTCTTGAACCCTTTGCCGCACTTCGTTTTGGTTTAACGCCCGGACAAACAGCGTCTCTTTCCGGCACACAAAATGGTGGTGTTCTGTTCGGAATGATTTTGGTTGGTGTTCTTGCGACCGTGTTTAATCGCTATCGCTTTATGGAATTGCGCAACTGGGTCATGCTTGGATGTTTTGGTTCCTCTTTGGCTTTGATCGGTCTTGTTGTTGCTGCACGGATGGGGCCGCCTTGGCCGATTTCTGCATCGGTCTTTGCGCTTGGGTTCGCGAATGGCGTTTATGCCGTCGCAGCCATCGGCTCGATGTTTACATCCGCTCGTGCGGAAGGCTCAGAGCATGAAGGGCTTCGCATGGGCCTCTTTGGCGCCGCGCAAGCCGTGGCCTTTGGGTTAGGCGGTGTTGCGGGAACAGGTCTTTCCGATTTATTCCGCATCTTTATGGATGCGCCTGAAATCGCTTATGCATCCGTTTTCGCTATTGAAGCGCTTCTATTTGTTGTCGCGGCGTGGCTGGCCACATCAATTGGTCGCAACAGCGCGCATTTAGAAAATCAAAATCCGCTTGTGCTTGCAGCTGGGCATGAGATTGGCGTTGAGGGAGGTTGAGATGACCATGAGCAATCAATGCGCTTCGGACCATTTTGATGTGGTTGTGATTGGCGGTGGCCCATCGGGTGCAACAGCGGCTGATGATCTCGCGCGTGCCGGAAGAAAAGTTGCTTTGCTTGATCGCGCAGGACGCATCAAACCTTGTGGCGGTGCGATCCCACCGCGTCTCATTCGTGATTTTTCAATTCCTGATGAATTGATCGTCGCGCGTGTTGATTGCGCGCGAATCGTTTCGCCCTCAGGTCGTCATGTCGATATGCCGGTTGATGGTTCCTATGTCGGCATGGTCGATCGCGACGAATTTGATGAATGGCTGCGTGAACGTGCTGCTTCATCGGGTGCGCATCGTTTCACGGGAACCTATGAGCGCTTTGAACGCGAAGGCGATGGCACGCCGCGGATCATCTATAAAAATGCGGATGGTAAAGAAGCGTCGATTGTTGCGCGGCTTGTGATTGGTGCCGATGGTGCTTTGTCGAAAGTCGCGCGCGATACAATTCGCGGCGGTGATCGTATGTCTTATGTCTTTGCCTATCATGAAATTGTGAAAGCGCCTGAGACGCAAGATGTCGATTATGCACCGGCGCGCTGCGATGTTTATTATCGTGGAACTCTGTCACCCGATTTTTATGCATGGGTTTTTCCGCATGGCAAAACCATGAGTATTGGCACGGGTAGTGCGAATAAAGGATTCTCTCTGAAAGGATCAGTTGCGGAATTGCGTCGTGATGCGGGTTTCGCTTCGCTCGAAACCATTCGTAAAGAAGGCGCACCAATTCCGTTAAAGCCGTTGAAGCGGTGGGATAATGGTCGCGATGTGTTGCTTGCTGGTGATGCCGCGGGTGTTGTTGCGCCAGCATCAGGCGAGGGGATTTATTATGCGATGCTTGGCGGACGATTGGCCGCTGAAGCGGTTGAAGCCTGTCTTGTCACCAATGATGCGCGTGCGCTTCAATTGGCGCGTAAGAAATTCATGAAGGATCATGGCCGCGTCTTTTTCATCCTCGGGATCATGCAACGTTTCTGGTATCGGACGGATGGATTGCGTGAGCGTTTCGTGTCGATGTGTGCTGACAAAGATGTGCAGCGTCTTACGTGGCAGGCTTACACGGAAAAGAAACTCGTTCGTGCCGATCCGCTCGCGCATGTGAAGATCTTCTTCAAAGACATGGCGCATCTTCTCGGGCTCGTGAAACCGGCATGATTGATTTTGAACCTGGCTTTTTGTCGGCGCTTGCGGGTTCGGCAGCGGCGTCGATTGTTATTGCGGGTGCGGGCGGTTTCCTAACGGATACGGGGCCTTGGTACCGCTCCATGAAATTTCCTGAATGGAAGCCGCCGGATTGGGCTTTTGGACCGATTTGGACTTTGGTTCTTGTCTTAGCCACTTTGGGCGCCGCCAAAGGCCTTCAGGCTGCGCCGGATGATCAGACCTATTGGCTCTCTGTCGCGGTGCTTGGCATTAATGCTGGTTTGAATATTCTCTGGAACGCGATTTTCTTTGCGCTTCGTCGCCCCGATTGGGCCTTTGTCGAGGTGGTGATTTTCTGGCTCTCGATAGTGGCCGTGATCCTCGTGATTGGCAGCCATGCTCCTTACGCGGCACTTTATTTTTTGCCCTATCTTTTTTGGGTCGGGATCGCGAGCCTTTTGAATTGGAAAATTGTGCTTCTCAATCGTCCCTTTGGAGCGATGCAGCATGATTGAGGACTTTGTGGCGAGCGGTCACGCGGCCGATCTTATTCTCGTAGTTATGGCGCTTGAGGCGATTTTCTTGGGGTTTTACCTCAAGAAACGCGGACTTTCTCGCTATATTCTTGGTTTTTGGGCAGCGCTTGCCGCTGGGGCCGCTTTGGTCTTGGCGTTAAGGACCGCACTCACGGGCGGCGGTTTGATGGTGATTGTGGTGTGTATGGGCCTAAGCTTTGTCGCCCATCTGATCGAGTTGGCGCTTAAGATTGTTTCCGTGCTAACTAATCCGGACTATGAGGGGCGCGCGTAAGGTGTTGCGGTTTGACATTCAGGCCGACTGCAGGAAGGAAATCGCGCATATCCAGAATTCTGACCATTTCGTCACTCGCCGCCATGGTAATGGCCGCCACGCAGGCCCTTGCGGATGGCGATGCCGCCGCTGGCGAAAAAGTCTTCATCAAATGCAAAGCCTGCCACGAGAACGAGCAGGGTTTGAACAAAATTGGCCCGACGCTGAAGGGTATCGTTGGCCGCAAGAGCGCTTCGGTGGAAGGCTATGCCTATTCCGACGGCGCGAAGGCGAAGGCTGCCGGAGGTCTCGTTTGGGACGAAGCGACGCTCGCCGCTTATCTCCCCGATCCGAGGGCCTATATGCCGGGCACCAAAATGGCGTTTGCTGGTTTGAAGAACCCGCGAGCGGTGGCCCACGTCATCGCCTATCTCACGACCAAGCCGTAATCGGCATTTTTGAATTTACTTCATGCGGCGCTTCATTCAGAGGTGCCGCATGAGTGATATCGAACAACGCAAACGCGACCATATTAAAATCGTGTTGTCGGGTGCGGCCCGTCACAGCGCTTCTGCCGGCTTTGACGGCATCGCCTTCGAGCACAATGCGCTTCCCGAATTATCATTTAACGACATCGACCTTTCGACGCGGTTTCTCGGCAAGACCTTGAAGCTTCCTTATCTCGCATCATCCATGACCGGTGGTCCCGCTGATTCTGATCGTATCAATCTTTCGCTTGCGGAGGCCGCTGAACAATGCGGCTTTGCGATGGGTGTGGGGTCACAACGCATCGCGCTTGCGGGTGGCAAATCGCATGGGCTTGATCGGCGCTTGCGTGATCATGCACCGACAATTCCGATTTATGCCAATCTTGGTGCTGTGCAGCTTGTGAATGGTATGGGGATTGATCATGCGCGGCGAGCCGTTGAAGAGATTGGAGCCGATGCTCTGATCTTGCATCTCAATCCCATCCAAGAAGTCTTACAAAAAGATGGTGATCATGATTGGCGGGGCGTTACCAAAGCGATTGCCGATCTTGTCTCGAAATTTTCTGCGCCGGTGATTGTCAAAGAAGTGGGTTTTGGCATTTCGGTCGATGTTGCGCGGCGTCTGCTTGAATGCGGTGTCGCAGCGATTGATGTTGCGGGCGCCGGTGGCACAAGTTGGGCCGCTGTTGAGGGGCGTCGCGCGCCTGATCAACCGACGTATGATCTTGGTGAACTCTTTCGTGACTGGGGTATTCCCACCGTTGAGTGTCTTGCCTCATTGCGGGGACGCTTTCTGGATCTGCCTTTGATTGCATCAGGTGGTGTGCGTCACAGTCTTGATGCGGCAAAAGCGATTCGTCTCGGCGCTGATCTTGTTGGCCAAGCGGCGGCGTTGCTCGCGCCCGCGATGCAGGGGACCGAAGCCGTGATTGAGCATGTTGAATTTTTCGCCCGCGCATTGCGCTTGGCGTGTTTCGCGACGGGTTCGAAAGATCTCCGCGCGTTGCGGAAAGCCGCGTTGCGGTAGACCAGTCGATTAAGCCGTAATTGCGAGTAGTAAGAAGTGTTTCGCGTAGCGAACAAAATGATACTGTGAATCATTTTGAACGACGAACAAAGCAATCAAGTTGGAGATTTAGTAAAAGTCGCCATGGAGACGTTGCGCTCTAATAATGAGCATTATCTGGATTGCTTTGCTACCTCTCAAAATGACGATTGGACGCTACTCATAATCACGGTGTAATTTCGTAAACTGAAAGCGCCAAAACTTGCTCGACCATAAAGCCCCAATAAAAAAAGCCGGAGCGAAAGCTCCGGCTTAAGTCGCCTGGGTGGAACAACCGCTCAGGGATTGGGTTGACGCAACTCCTCATAGTCTTTGACCATGGCAGCACCATAAAGAGGTTTATAGACGCCTTGGTGGCAGGTTGCGCAATTGACTTTCGCTACATCTCCTAAAGGCCCAAGTCGGTTTTTCGGAAAGACCTCTTGGAGTGAAGTGATATAAGTTTCATTCACTTCGCTGACCATACGGATGCCATGCCATGCGGTCACACGTTGCGGACGGCTTTCAGCCCATGACGCGAATTGTCTTGAGTTGTGGCAATATGTGCAATTAACACCAAGTGCGGTTGAGAAATGCATCATCAGTGCAAAAGTAGTTTCTGTGTCATGGATCGAGGCGTTGGTTGTGCCTTCAGGCAAAGCCGTTGTGGCATTCACGCGGATATTGGCGTCTTTTGCTAAGAGTGGCGTGAAGGGGTCGTAAGTCAAAGAAGTTGTACCGACGACTTTCGACGCGAGGTTCTGGCCTTGGCGGCTCGATGCCATACCGGCCGCTTGCGGCGAACCTTCATTCTTAAACCAGATATTCGCCGGAACCGGATTGCCACGATGGCAGGTGTAACAGGTAACACCGGTCTGTTCGACATGAGAAGTCCACTTCGTATTAATTTCGCGTGTCATTTGCAACATGCGACGAGCCACAACCTTCGTATAAAGACTATCATCTGCCCAATTAACATTACCTTGATCGTCGGCTTTATGGCAGTAAAGACACCCTTGCTCGGGTGCAACCCAAGTTGTGATTGCACCCATTAAGCGATTGAATTCATTAACATCAAGTTCGCCAAGCACTTGAATATTTTTCCATTCCTCGTTGTCTTTCGCTTTTACGCCGGAGACTTCTGCCGGCGGATCTGCTTCAGGGGCGACATTCGCTTTTTGAAGTTTTGCCTCCATCCGAGGATTGTTGATTTCCACCATACCGACGCCACGTGGACCGATCTGGTTTGAAGCCATCGGCGGCCGCTCCCATGAGAGCATCATCGCGATGGTGAGTAGGGTGCCCGCAATGATGCCGATAAATGCGAGTGCATATTTCATAACGTTGCTCTCCCCTTTACTGGCCTTTAATAGCGGGGTCGAGAACCGGCGCCCACATATCGTAAGCGTAGGTCGGTGCCACACCGTGTTTAACGGCCCAAAGATACCAATTATCGACAACGGTGCCAGTCAGAAGAATGCCGATGCCACCCGCGAGCGGGCAGAGCACAGCAAACCACCAGGCCCAACGATGGATCGATTCCATCGTCGCGTTAAAACCCATTGTCCAGCGCCAGAACAAAGCGTCACGCTCTGCAGCCGTGCCACGATCAAGGATCTGCTCAATTTCGCGATCGCCGCCTAAATGAGTTGTCGCTAGGATTGTTCCTGCATGCATTGCAAAGAGCAAAGCAGAGCCGTAGAGGAACGCGATTGAGATCATGTGGAAGGGGTTGTAGAAAAGATTACCGTAGCGGATTGAAAATGCTGTCGTCCAATCAAGATGCGGAAAAATACCAAAAGGAACCGCTTCCGAGAAATTGCCCATCAGCACCGGCCGTATGAAACCGAGAACGAGATAAAGCCAAATCGCAGCAGCAAATGCCCAGGCAACGTGAGTTCCCAGGCCTAGAGCGCGTGCGCGGCGATAGGTACGAACCCACCACAACAAAATGCTTGTTGTCAGAAAGAAACCGGCAAGCAACCACCAGCCGCCTTCGTTCATGGGCGGTAAACTCAAGCCATACTTTGCTGGGGGCGGTTCTAGCGAAAGCCAGAAGAGCTGACGAATAAATTGAACCGGATCCCAATTCACCGACGCCCACATATTGAGGCCGATGATTTCGAAAGCGATTAAGCCGCAAATTAGTGAGATCGTACCGAGCCAACCGAGATAGATCGGACCTATTTGCGCGTTACCAATCAAACCGAGGATACGGTTGATGGATGGCGTGCCCTGACGCTCGAACATGCCCGTCTCGTTCATAGGCACGCCCATATCAGCCGGGCCATGGACCTGAACGCGGGTATAGAGGTTTTGATATTGTATCATTTTACTGTCTCCACCACTCAGCTCCAAATCGGAAGGTCAAGCCACCAATTCCACCATTCCGGCCAACCGCGTGTCCAGAAGGGTCCACTAATGACAATACAGATCGCGCTCCAGAATACGGCGGCTATAGCGAGGAAGAAACCCAAGCGATGGATACCCAGTGTACCGATGGAGTAACCAATCGTATCGCGGAAAAACGTGTCTTCATGCTCAGGTGTTTTAACCGCTTGGCCTTTCGGCGGGTTTGTAGCGGAAAGAACGAGACCGCCATGCAAGGCGAGCGCAAGAGTTGTTGTGAAAAACAAAGACACCGCAATCATATGTGCGGGATTATAATGGAAGTGAAGATATTGGTAGCCAACATTCGACACCCAATCTAGATGCGAGATGATCCCGTAAGGAAAGCCGTGTCCCCATGCGCCCAGAAGAAGCGGTCGAATAATTACCAATGTCACATAAGCGAGAATAGCAAAGCCAAAAGCTACAGGCACATGATAGCCTATGCCGAGCTTGCGGCAGATTTCCACTTCACGCAGCGCCCAAGAAACAAAGGCACCAGTCGCGCAAATTGTGATGATCTGCCAGAAACCACCTTCTTTCAAAGGGGCGAGGGCGAGACCATATTTGAGATCCGGCGGAGCAATATTGATCTGCCAGATATTCCATGTCGGACCTTGTGAGGCCGCATAAATGATTAGGGCGGTTCCTAGCGTTGCGAATAACATAGTCAACACGCCAAAGAAGCCTACGTAAAAGGGACCTACCCAAAAATCGAACAGGTCACCACCGATTAAGGTACCGCCGCGGACGCGATACTTTTTTTCGAAGCTCAGCATTGCCATCCCGGAATCTCCGTCTCGGCCGTCGCCGTTGCGATGGGAAGAAAAACAAATGAGGTTAGAAGTGGACGGAACAGACGCTTAAAGCGTACCGTCCCGTCCACGATTGTGTGAAAGGATTGGAGTTAGCCAATCATTTCGGTCACAGCCACATCCAAAGCTGCGGTCTTCCCTTCGATCCAATTGTACTTATTCGTTGAGAGAAGAATGAAGTGGATGAGTAGAGCAAGAACAGCGAGAAAAACCGTCAGCGCCACAAGCGTTCTGCGGGGATCAAACACCAGCCATATACGCCACATGTAAAAATCCTCCCTTAGAACCAAGGCCGCCATTGCCAAACAAGGAAGTGAGCGATGATCGCCACGACCGTATAGGCAATGAAGCCGGACATGAACATACCGTGGAATTCCTTGGCTTCCACCTCGCTTAGTCCGCTCGAATTGAGCGGGTTCTTATGATCAGCCATTTCTGTATCTCCGGCTGAGGGCCCATTTCTGGAACCCGTTACCGCGACAACCCTCGCGGCGCAGGCCACCTTGGATTTCTTGCGAAATCTTTTGGTGGGTATTCATCTTTGCCTTGCGACAAAGACGAATGCGTGGACGTTCACCTCACATGAAGGCGAACGGAATCGAATTCAGTGTCGCGATGCGTGCGACTTTGAAGATGGATTTCCCTTCATCGCGTGCACTAACCGACCAACGCGAAGCGCGGGGTAAGAGGCGCGAGAACGCGACAGCGATAAGAAAGATCGGATAGACCGCATAAAACACAAGATTATATTCAAGACGTGTTTGGTTTTTATCGGCTCTGGTCATCGACATGATCAGGCTCCTTCCTGTCCCATGAGAAATCGTAATTGATGCGAGAAAGAGTTGATCATCAGGCGAACTCCTTCCGCGCTTTTTGAACATCTTCGATGCCTACGCGTCCGCTTTGGCTCTTGCGGGCGAGGCGTTCTGCACCATCACGCAATCTCTTTGCGGCCGAGATGCGAATAAGAACGGGTTCTTTTTCAACAATCGCTTCGAGCGCTTGATGCGCTTCATCATCCCAAACGAGATCGTCGCGATCTTTCACCGGTGTCGCTTCAACACGATCCATATCCGTGCCAAGCGGTAAGATGTTAAAGAGCGCGTTAAAGAGCGCGTTGCAAATTTCCTGAATGAGATAGGTCGCGCCCGAATAGCCCATAAAAGGCGTACCCGTATGACGACGAATGATCGCGCCGGGGAATGAAGCGGGAATATAGACACCGCGTCCACCCGCTTCCGCGAGATACATATTCTCGTTGTAGCTGCCGAAGATCACCAGCGGCGCTTTTTCTTTCACAAGCTGCCGGATCGTTTCATTATCGGTTTTGCCACCGGCTTTGCGCGGAATAGCAAAAGCACAGGGCAAGCCCATTTCCTCTTCAAGGAAATGTTTGAGGCCGCGCGTATAAGTTTCATTCGCCACAACCGCGAAACTTGCAGTGCCGAAGAAATCCTGTGTCACAGAACGCCACAAATCCCAAAGCGGCTTGATAGTTGTGTGCTTTTCGCGCTCGATAAAGGGTTCTGGATCAAGACCCAAGATCTCACCAAGCGCGCGTAAGAATTTTGTTGTCGAGTGCAGACCAATTGGCGCTTGCAACCAGGGACGATCAAGCTTCTCGCAAAGCTTCGAACCGAATTCGCGATAGAGATTGATATTGGCTTCGGCATTTGTGAGTTTCGTCACATCAGCCAAATGGCTGCCGAGGGGGAAGGTCATATTCACTTCCGCACCGATGCCTTCAACAAGACGACGGATCTCGGCAAGGTCGGAAGGCGAATTGAACGTGCCATAGATCGTGCCAATCAAATTGACACGTGGCTTTTCACCTTCTTTGCGCTTTGGGGCAGGAGGAACAGCTTTTTTCTTTGCGCCGAATTCTGTCCAGAGCCACACAAGCGCGCGATCCGCACTCTGCCATTGATCTTCATCGATGGTGCGGGGAAGAAAACGTTGAATGCCTGTGCCTTGCGGTGTCACACCGCCGCCAATCATCTCGGCAATTGAACCCGTCACAACAACGCTCGGCAAACCGGGATCAAGCGTCTTATGCGCGCGTTTCATAGCTGCTTCGGTGCCGTGCTGGCCAAGTTCTTCTTCACCAAGACCGGTCACAACAATCGGCAATTCATGCGGCGGTAAAGCATCTGTGTAATGTAACACCGATGTCACCGGCAGATTTTCGCAACCCACAGGACCATCAATGATCACCTGCAAGCCTTTGATGGCGGTGAACACATAGACGGAGCCCCAATAGCCGCCGGCACGATCATGATCGAGAACCAGCATTATGCAGTCCTCCCGATCTTTGATGCGTGAATGAAATGCGGAGCCATCATGTCGCGGTCGACTCCTCCGCTTTGGCGCGTGCTGCGAGCATCGCCTGATATTTCGCGCGGAATTCCGGATGATCGCGCGGCACATCTTCCCACACACCGGCATTCGGTCCACGACCAACGCCGTCGAAAAATTCACTCATGCGATCAAAGCGCGCCTTGTTGCCGATCGCTGCATTTATGACCTCAGCAAGCGAGCCCGCGCCTGCAGGACCCATCAAAGGCCGCGCTGAAATCAAATTAGTGAAATAGAGTGACGGAATGGAAAGCTCTTTCGCTTTCTGCACGACAGGCGTTGTGCCAATCGCAAGATTTGGCTTGAAATGAAGAACGGCGGCGACGTCATCTTCGAGTGACGCGCGATAATTGATTGCGACACCGCGTGATTCGAGCCAATCACGATCCGCATCAGACCATTGCGTCTTCGGGCACGCAGTGCCGACATAAGGCACATCCGCACCGCTCTCGACAAGCAGACGCGCAACAAGCAATTCTGAACCTTCATAGCCTGAAACGGTCATGCGGCCTTTGATGGGCTTTGCTGAAAGCGCGCCACGAATGGCAGGAAGAATGGCATTCTGTGTAGCTGCGATTTTTTCAGATGAAACACCGGCAACCTGTCCAATCGCAGAGAGCCATTCGGCGGTACCATCGTGACCCACGGGAGCGGAGCCCACAACTTTGCGACCAGCTGTTTCAAATTCGCGAATTGAAGCTGTATAAAATGGATGGATGGCGGCCACTGCAGCACAATCAAATGCGGCAAAGAGTTCGCGCCATTCACGCACCGGTACTACGGGACCCACAGCCAAACCCATCGGCTCAAGCAAACGACCGATCGCGACGGGATCAGCCGGAAACATTTCACCGATTAAGGTGATGGTTGGTAACTTTGTTTTGCCTGAGCGCGGTGCGGCAACTGGGCCCTGACGAATTTCATTCGCCGCATATTTCAGCATTGCACCAGAAAGAATGTCTTTCGCTTCAGCATGTGTAGGCACGCCAAAGCCGGGTACATCGATGCCAATGATGCGCACACCATTGATCTCTTTAGGCAGAAGCTGCAGCGGCACACCGGAAGCGGTCGGCACACAGAGATTGGTGATGACGATGGTGTCATAATGCTCGGGATCAGCGAGTTTGAAGACTGCATCGCGGATGTCTTCAAAAAGTTTGCCCGTTACAAGCGTTTCCGAATTAAACGGCACATAGCCGACGCTACGGCGTGCACCATAAAAATGCGATGTGAAGGTCAACCCATAAACGCAGCAGGCGGAGCCTGAGAGAATGGTGGCCGTGCGGCGCATACGCAAACCGACACGCAGCGAACCAAAGGCCGGGCACATGCTTTGCGGTTGATCATGCGGACCAAGCGGATAATCTTCCGCATAGCGATTGAGAATTTCACTCTTGCCTGCTGAGGCCGCGGCTTTTTGCAATTCTTCCTTACCACCATGACAAGACAGGTCCGCAAGCGCGGACGCAGCAGATGTATCTTCCGCACTCGTCTTTCCGTCTATCATGGGTTTATTGGTCATGCGCGTCACACCGTGTCGTAAACAACTTCGAGGGACGTGTGTGTTTGCGCGATGCCGCCACGCATATCTTCCTGAGAGGCAGGCACGAGAACAACGTCACGTCCAACCGTATCGCCTGCGAAGAGCCCCAAGAGGCCATCTTGATCAAGCGGTGTGGGCCTTACTGGCGGCGCGCTTACAACATTGTCAGCAAGCGCTTCGAACAATGAGGCCCATTCACCACCGGGGCGACCAATGATTTCATAATTCGCACTCTTCCTACGAATGTCTTCATTCTGCGGAATGGCAGAGAGAACCGGAATGCCAACAGCTTCCGCAAAGGCGTGGGCTTCACCTGTGCCATCATCTTTGTTGATGACGATACCAGCGACGCCAACATTGCCGCCAAGCTTGCGGAAATATTCAACCGCAGAGCACACATTATTAGCGACATAAAGTGATTGAAGATCATTTGATCCGACGATGATCACCTTCTGACACATGTCACGTGCGATCGGCAGACCAAAGCCGCCGCACACAACGTCGCCCAAGAAATCGAGCAACACATAATCGAAACCCCATTCATGGAAGCCGAGCTTTTCCAAAAGCTCGAAACCATGAATGATCCCGCGTCCGCCGCAGCCGCGACCAACTTCCGGACCACCAAGTTCCATCGCGAAAACACCATCACGCTTGAAGCACACGTCACCGATGGTGACTTCATCGCCAGCGAGTTTTTTCTTCGCGCTTGTTTCAATTATAGTTGGGCAGGCGCGACCACCGAAGAGCAGCGATGTTGTATCGCTTTTCGGATCGCAACCGATGAGCAAAACGCGTTTGCCCATTTGCGCCATCATGTAAGAAAGATTGGCAAGTGTGAAACTTTTGCCAATGCCGCCTTTGCCGTAAATGGCTATGACCTGCGTTTCTTTTTTCACTTCGCCTGTATGAACCGGATCAGGTTCGATCGCCGCTTCGGAGCGAAGGCCTGATTTCAAGGCGTGATTGATTTCAATCGCCGTCATGCAGCATCTCTCCAGTCAAGAATCATTTTGAGACAAGTGGGATCGGTAAAGGCCGTGCGATAAGCGTCTGGCGCTTCATGAGGTTTCGCGTGATTGGTCACGAGTCCTTCAAGCGAAAGCTTGCCGGACATGATTAAATCCATCACCGCATCAATATCAGCGTGCGCCCATTCGGCGGCGATGCGGAAGCGCGCTTCACGCATAAACGCAGGCGGGAATGTGAATGATAAAGGTGTTTCATAAAAACCGGCGAGTGTGATTTCACCGCGCTTTGCCAAGCGACCGATTAATGTATCAAGCAATGATGCATCACCGCTCGCATCGCAGATTGCATGATAATCACGACGCGGATCATCAGCCGGATCAACAACCTTATAACCGAGCGCACCGTCACGACGTGTGGCATTCTTTTCCCATACAAGCGGCGCATCTGCACCAAGCGCTGCAGCAATGCGTGCGATCAAACGACCGACAATGCCGTGACCAATGATGAGTTCCGGAATGGTTGCGCCTTCACCAGCGATTGCATGATAGGCAGTGGCGGCAAGCGCAATCAAAACACCGCGATCATCAAACTGCTGATCGAGTTTCACAACACGCGCGGCAGGAACAATCAAATGTTTGGCAGCGCCACCAAAAAGCCCGCGCACATCTTGATAACAATTGGCACCGGGAACAAAAACGCGATCGCCTTCTGAAAGGCCGACACCCTTCGGTGCTTTGGTGACGCGACCAACGGTTTCGTAACCGGGAACAAGCGGATAAGCGAGGCCGGGGAAGGGGGGCATTCTGCCGGACCAGAGCAGTTTCTCGGTGCCGGAGCTGATTCCACTCCATTCGACGTCGACCTGAATCGCATCGGGACCGCCGCTCGTGAGTGCGACAGTGCGAAGAGCCAGATCTCCCGGTCGTTCTAGGACGATGGCTTGGGTTTCCATCATTTTCCCCCCGACAGACTAAGGCCCGATGGAGCCTCTCGCACCTGTCTGAACTGTCATTTTACTATGACACAATTAAACGTCAATAGAACATGACATATGATGCCCACCTAATGTTCAAGCACCATGACATAGGTGATGAGGGGCATGCGGCTGATAGGCGACGAGATCCGGGTAAAGCCCGCTTTGCGGCCCAACTGGGCGATTTCGTCGGCGTTTCGGGTCTTTCCTTGGCCCATTGCAGCGAAATAGAGCCCGAAATAGGCATCCGCGATGGGGGCACTGTCAGGCGCGCCTGACAGAGGCTCGGCCAGAATGAGCCTACCTTTGGAAGGAAGCGTTTTCCGGATTCCCGCTAAAATGATGAGCGCCGAGTCGTCGTCATGGTCGTGGAGGACGCGGATCAGAGTCGCAACATCCGCCCCGGTGGGCAGCGGATCTGTCAGAAATGATCCGGGGGCGATCTGAGCGCGACCAGAAATACCATGTTTTTCAAAACTCTCCTGGGCAATCTCGGTCACAGCGGGCAGATCAAACAGTGTGAAATGAAGATGGGGATAACGCGCCGCCGCCGCTGCGATGAATGTCCCATTGCTCCCGCCAACATCGATCACATGGCTTGCGTTCGAGAAGTCGTGGAGCGCCAGAATTTCCCGTGCAACCGCCTTTTGGGAGGCAGCCATCAATTCAGTGTATTCGGCAACCGCCCTGCGGCTGGCGGGTGTCCTTTCACCGTCCCCGACATAAGCCCAATAGCGCGAAAGTGCGGTCTCGTGCCCGCCCCGGACCAAGCCCACGGGATCCAGCAAATCCTCATAAAGAAGTGCGTGGTGGCGGATGAACCCCGCGATATAGGGGTTGCCGCGCAAGGCGGCGCCGTGGATGCCGAGATCATATGTGCCCGTGCTGGTTCGCTCCAAAAGATCGAGGGAAACTGCCGCTTTTAGCAGTCTTTCGAGCTTTTTGGGCTCGAAACTAAGATCTTTTGCGAGATTTTCGAGCGAAGCGGGCGCTTCAGCCAGCCTTTCAAAAAGGCCGAGTTCGAGGCAGGCGGCAAGCGTCTGCGAATAGGTAAATCCGGCAATGAGATCGAAAAGTGCCTTCGAGCGTGCGCGGGCGATGGGGCGGGTGAGAGGAAAATCAGCAGCAAAAGCCTGAAAGCGCGGGCTCGCAATCATGCGATTGCGCCAGCGACGCCACTGATCTTGAAAGCCCATGAGGCAAAAGCCCGTTTAGGCCGCAACCGTGCGGGCGGATAATCCCGTCACGAGGCTTTTTGAAACAGCCTCGATCTGATGGGCCAGAGGGGCAGCGCCCGGACAGGGCGGGATCGCGGCGAGGGCCTCAGCCAGAAGGCCCTCGAACCGCTGCATTGCCCCGTCAAAACCAAAAGCCGCCACCGCATTCGGGCGATGATGGGTCGCGTCTTGCCCCACCGGTTTACCAAGCGCCTGTTCTGATCCAGCGACATCGCGCAGATCGTCAGCCACCTGAAAGGCTTCGCCAATCGCATAACCGAGCGCGCGCCAAGGCTCAGGCTCGCGGCCAGCGGCCGCTGCGCCCACCATGGTGCAGGCGGCGAAAAGCGCGCCGGTCTTGGCGCGCTGATAGCTCACAAGATCGATTTTCGGCTCGCATTCCCAAGCCTGCCCGGCCGCAATTCCATTGGGGCCGCCCACCGCGCTGCCGATGATCCGGACGAGCGGGGCCAAGCGGTCGCCATGCAAGGCAAGCCGAATGGCGAGTTGTTCGAACGCCAGAACAATCAACGCATCGCCGACTAAAACTGCTGTCCGCTCGCCATAAGCGGCGTGAACGGAGGGTTTGCCGCGTCTAAGGTCCGCGGCATCGAAACAGGGAAGATCGTCATGGACGAGGGAGGCACAATGAAGAAGCTCAATCGCCGCCGCGCCTGAGTCAGCCGCAACTGGCAGCGGGTCACCGCAGGCCATCGCCACAGCGAGCGTCAAACGGGGACGAATGCGGGCACCGCCCGGAAACACCGCATAGCGCATGGCTTCAGCAAGAATGGGCGGGCAATCGGATCCGCCCGCTCGGGAAAGGGCGTGATCAAGTTCGGATTCCAGACGGGTGGCGACATCCATTCCCGCGTCCCCCTAAAATCGACCCCTGTTTGACTGTCAAAACAGATGGTCGCTTGAGACTGTCAGAAAATATTGACATAATCTTTTGTGACACGCAACCGGAGCTCCATCATGGCCGAGACGCCCATCATCGTGATCGGGGCCGGAATCGGGGGCTTGGCCGCCGGAATGCTGCTGGCCGCGCGTGGTGAACCCGTTTTGATCCTCGAGAAGCAATCGGCCCTAGGTGGCAAAATGCGTTTGGTCCGCGCGGGCGCAGCAGAGATTGATGGCGGGCCGACGGTTTTCACCATGCGATCAATTTTTGATGCGCTTTTTGAAGCGGCAGGGACGTCCCTCGGGGCGGAACTCTCGCTCACACCATTAAATGTTCTCGCGCGACATTCTTGGGGGCAAGGGCCAGAGCTTGATCTCTTCGCCGATTTAAAACGCTCCGCCGATGCGATTGGCAATTTTGCGGGCGCTGATGCGGCCAAAGGATATTATTCACTCACGCGTGAAGCGAAACATATGTATGAGACGCTGCGCAAAACCTATATCGAGAGGCAATGTCCTTCGCCTTTTGATGTGGCTTTCGGCGCAGGTCTCTCAGGCCTAATCGCGATGATGAAAATCAATCCGTTTGAGACATTATGGCAAGCGGTGTCGCGTCATCTTAATGATCCACGCTTGCAACAACTCTTTGGACGTTATGCAACTTATGTTGGCTCTTCACCCTATCAGGCGGTGGCAACGCTATTATTAATTGCTCATGTCGAACAAGAAGGTGTGTGGACCGTTCAAGGTGGAATGCATGCGGTTGCGCGCGCCTTCGAGCGTGTTTTCAAAAACAAAGGGGGATCGATCCGCTATGAGACATCGGTGCGCCGTATCGTGACCACGGGTGATCGTGTTCGCGCTGTTGTGACTGCGCAAGGTGGAGAGATTCCTTGTCGGGCTGTCATTTCAAATGCTGACGCGAATGCCATCGCGACGGGTCATTTCGGTGATGATATTTCATATGCGGTCAAAGAAGTCGATCAACGTGTTCGCTCTTTATCGGCAATTACATGGTGCACTCATGCACATACATCCGGATTTCCGTTAGCTTTTCATAATGTGTTCTTTTCAAAGGACTACAAACGCGAATTTGAAATGCTTCAGCAGTCCTATCCACCTGATCCAACGATCTATATTTGCGCACAAGATCGAAATGGAGTTGTGCGAGATAAAGAACGTTTGTTGATCTTGATTAATTCTCCAGCGAATGGCGACAGCCTCGAAAAAAATCGCGACATGGTCGAACAAGCGATGCGAAAAAAATTAAATGAATGCGGGTTGCAAGTCGATTGGCCGACTGCTGATACAGTAATCACCTCTCCGCAAGGTTTTCATGCGCTCTTTCCAGCAACGGGCGGCGCGCTTTATGGTCGTTCTTCACATGGATTTTATGCGTCCTTCAAACGACCCGGAGCGAAGACGAAAATACCTGGCCTCTTTCTCGCAGGCGGAAGCGCGCATCCGGGTGCCGGTGTCCCTATGGCAGCTTATTCAGGGCAACTGGCTGCCGATGCGGTGAGTGCGTTTCTTTCATCGTCTTCGCAACATAAAGGCGCTCGTTTCATGAAGGATGAAACATGATGGCGCTAACCGATTTCTCTGTAGCCGTGCCCGCTAATGGCTATCGTTGGTGGTATCTTGATGCATTAAGTGATGACGCGCGATTTGGTGTTGCGATCATTGGATTTGTAGGCAGTGTTTTCTCGCCCTATTATTTTTCGGCGCGCAAAAAAGGCCTCGCAAATCCGGAGGATTTTTGTTCTTTAAATGTCTGTCTTTATGGTGCGACGGGTCATAAATGGTGTATGACAGAACGTGCACAACGTCATCTAAAAAGAACGGCGACACAATTTAAAATCGGTCCTTCATCCATGAGTTGGGACGAAGATACACTTATCATTCATATTGATGAAATCACAGTGCCTTTCCCTTCACGGGTCAGAGGTGAAATCAGACTTAAGCCTCGCGTGATTTCCGACGAAGTGATCGCGCTTGATCCGGAAGCGCAGCATCATTGGCGCCCTGTTTCCCCCGTTGCTGATGTCGAAGCAAGGTTCGATTCACTAGATATTTCTTGGCACGGTATCGGCTATCATGACATGAATTGGGGCGCGCGTCCGCTGGAAGTGGATTTCTCTTCATGGGTGTGGTCACGCGCGGCGCTCGGTGACCATGCGCATATTGTTTATGACCGCGTCATGCGTGATGGATCCCAATCGGGTTTTGCAGTACGTATCGGGCCTGACGGCGCTCTTACAAAGATTACCATGCCGAAAAAAATAGAGCTTGGCACTGCGTTTTGGCGCATGAAGCGGCCTGCTCATGCTGATCATAAAATTGAGAAACTTACTTCTCTTGAAGATGCGCCTTTTTACACAAGATCACTTTTTCATACGGTGATTGATGATGAAAAAGTCGCGGTGTTTCATGAAAGTCTGTCGCTTGATCGATTCAGATATCCGATTATTCAAAAGATGCTGCCGTTCAAAATGCCTCGGCGTTGCTGAATGTCAGTCTAAAAATTGTCACCTTTATCGCGTTTTTCTTTTTTCAATTTCCAGATTTCCCACGCGCAGAAGCCGATAATCAGCCCAAAGCCCAAAATTATTTTGATCGGGCCGAACCATAAAGGTGGGATCAATTCTGTCATGATTTCTTGCCATCAAGGCGCAAGAACAAATTCGTGACCCATTCAGCTTTTTCATCAAAGCCGACCGGATAGGGTTTCGGAATCGGGGCGGCAATCACCGCATCCACCACAAAGCGCGCTTCATCAGCGGGATCGGCGAGCGCATCGCTTTGCGGTGCGGCTGATAGCAACAACGCTTCGCCGAGCAGCGCAAATTTTCGTGATTTTGAAACGACCGCGCGTTGGGTAATTGAATCATAATGGTTGCGTTCAACCTGTCGCCCGATCTCGCGATAAAGTAGCCTCGCCGCATGGATGGCGGGACGGCAGCGGCGCGGCAATAACGCGATGCCTGGCAACGCACGATCATAAAAGTGATCGGCAAGTGCTAATAGTCGCTTGATAACGATCACGAGTTGCGGCGAATGTTTTGGCGCTTTTAAAAACTTATCCGGATCAATGCCCGCTTCCCGCATCCATGTTTCAGGAAGATAGAGGCGATTCATGCGCGCATCTTCACCAACATCGCGTGCGATATTGGTGAGTTGCATCGCAATGCCAAGATCGGTTGCGCGCGCGATCGCTTCAGGCGAGCGTGCTTCCATGATGATGGCCATCATCGCGCCAACGGCGCCGGCTACACGCACGGCATAAGCGATGAGATCACTCTCTGAGCGACAGCGCTGGCCAGAAGCGTCCCATACAAAGCCGTCAATCAAGGCGTCGGGCAGAGTGCGCGGTATCGCATAGCGAAAAGCAAGATCCGCATAGACACGATCCGCCGCATGAGGATGCGGTTCGTGCCGTTCAATCGCATCAAGACGCTCTTTGAGGTCACGTAAAGCCGCTTCGATATTATCAGTTTGATCGACCGCGTCATCGGCCGTGCGGCAAAACGCATAAAGCGCACGAGACGCATCTCGAATGCGGCGCGGAAATAATTTCGAACTTGTATAAAATGTCTTCGACCCCTCGCGAATCATCGCGCGGCATAGCGCCAAATCGGCATGGGTCACATAAGGCGTTTTGAGGGCCGTCATCGATAGGCGCTTTCCCTGATCGGTTCTGAACTTTGCACCGGATCATGCACAGTTTCGGTTCGTCCTGTCCAGATGAGATCGCGGGTGGCGGCGATCCCGAAGGGGACAGCGTTCTGCCTTGCGGCTTTGATGATGCCGCGCGCCGTCCAAGGCATTGTGAGGAGCGGAAGCGGATCTCGCCATGCCCAGGTCACATCGCGACAAGCGGCAAGATGGGCGACGACCTTCAATATTTTCTGCCTGTCACCAAAGGCTTTTTGTAATTCTTCCATACAAGACCAGAATTGCATCAAGCGCCGTTCTGGTCGGAACTTAATGTGATGGTTTTCGTCAAGGATTGCGCGCGCGATATCCGCTGTTTCAAAAAAATGAATGCCGCTTGTGATGCGCGGATTGCACTCGATGGCATGCGGAACGCCTCCGGTATCAATTATAAAATCGAAAGAAATAAACCCAGTCCATTGAGTTTCTGTAATAAAGCGATCGATCCATCGCATCACCGCATAATTTTCAATCCGTTCGAATGCCACGGCCACTGTACCGCCCATAAGTGTACCGCGATAAACACTTGTGGCTTGTCTTTTTCCGTTCCGAGCAAGTGAACAGGTGCTCACTTCTTCGCCGATGAGTCTTCTTTGAACGAGTCGTTCCGGATCAGGCGTAAAGGCGTCACCCCTTTCATAGAGGCTCACCCGATCCCCCGCACAGGAATGAATCGGTTTGGTGATGAAAGGACCTGATCGTGCGATTTCTAATGCTTCGTTTTTGTCCGCATGGGCTGTTTCAGGGACCGGCAGGTCAAGCGATTGGCAAAGCGCGATAAAAGCGCCTTTGTCATGCGTGCGATGAATGAGATCATGGTCCATGCTGAAAAGCAGAGATTTCAGTTTGGGATCATCTTTCAGAAGTGACACATACATGATTTCTTCGGAAACAGGCACGATGAGATCAATCACTTCGCGCGCAACGATGTCACGCAATGTTTCAAGATAATCCTCGCAATATGTGGCGGGTGGCGGCACGTGATAGGTTTTCGTCACATGGTTCGAAACCCGGGAGAGATGATCGCGCGCGGGGTCAGCAATAATCACACGCCATCCGGCTTGATGAAAGCTCCGTGCGATATCAAGCCCTTTTGGTAAACGTCCAAGCGTGATGAGCACGTTATTCATCAGGCCCGCGCCTTCACACGGCAGAGAATTTGCTGTGTCGGCCGCGTGGTTAGACGCGCAGCAGGCGTGACTTTCTCGGCGTCAAGGGCTTCAATATCAAAAGCGCGAATGAGACTTGCGATGATCAACACCGCTTCAACACTTGCAAAGGCGGCGCCGGAACAAATACGCGGTCCAAGCCCAAAAGGAATATAGGCATTGGATGTGATTTCATTTTCGCGTTCGGGTGCAAAACGATCGGGATCGAAAAGATCAGGATCGCGCCAATAGGCTTTATGACGATGTAAAACCCAAGGAGCGACAATCACAAGCGCGCCGCGTTTGATATGCCGCGAGCCAAGCCGTGTGTCTTCCATTGCAACACGCGGCAGAAATGTAATTGGCGGATAGAGTCTGATCACTTCCCGAAACACATTGCGCGTGAAGGTGAGTTTTTTGCTTTGCTCGAAAGAAATCGGCTGATCACCACACAGCGCATCCACCTCGGCGCGAATTCGTTTCACGCATTCAGGCTGTTGGCTCAGAATAAAAAAGACCCATGTCAGCGCGCTGGCACTTGTTTCATGGCCTGCGAGAAACATCACGCCTAATTGATCGATGAGTTCTTCGCGCGTAAACCCTTGGCCGCTTTCATCACGTGCTAGCATTAAAGCCGAGGTGATATCATCATAATGTTTTCCGCCTTCGCCTGTATGTGTATCAAGCAATTCGCCAATCGCTTTGCGGATCACATGGCAGGCTTCCAACACATGCGGTTTTTGTGGTGTTTTCGTAAATGCCTTTTCGATGACAAGACGAAAAATCTCGACCTGCGCCACGCTTTTTTCAAACAAGTTGAAGGCTTCGAAAACCTCATGCGTGACTTTTTCAGACACACCGGTCGAGAATACTGTGCGGCAAATGATGTCGGCGGTTAGATGCGACATCATAAGATCAAGGCTGAATGGTTCTTCGCGCTCCGCGAAAGCACTCAGATTTTTCATAGTTTCTGCAACACCCGCTTGCATATCGGGGAAGGCGCGATTGATCCGCATCATCGTGAGTGAGGGATCAACCATCGCGCGTTGTCGCCGCCATGTCTCACCCGAAGATACGAAAATCGAATTGCCGATCAGAGCATCAAGCGCATTCACCATCAAATCGGATTTCGGAAAAATGCCCTTTTCGTCAATCAGCACCTCGCGCACGAGATCGGGGCGATTGACGATCATTGTCGAACGGCGGGACCAGCCGAGCGGGCCAATCTCCATCTCATAGGCCGCGCCGGGGAGAAGGTTCAGCAGATTTCCATCGCCGCTCGTCACGGCGCGGATAAGCGACGACAAGGCGGACAAAGGCGCGGGGCGGGGCGGCTTATACATGGCGCTGCCGCTCCTCCACATGCACGGCAAGGTTGACACTTGATCATGTCAAGTCTTTGCGATTTGTTCAATTGGGGCTTGAGCCGGGGGCGCGCTGTCGATGGGCGAATTATCAATCCATGATCTCTTTATCGCGCTGGTTGGCTTTCACATCGTCACCGGCGCGACCGGTGCCATCAGTTTTTGGGTACCGGTGATCGGGCGAAAAGGGGGCGCGGTTCACCGTCGCTGGGGCAGGGTTTTTAACCAAGTGCTGTTGGTCACCGGCTCTTTTGCGATTTCGCTCAGTCTTTTGACACTCTATGACCCCCTTGGAACGCATCCCCATCTTATTGGTCAATTTGATGCGGCCTTCATTCGCGGCATTTTCGGATGGATGATGCTTTATCTCGGCGTGCTCACCATCAATCTCACATGGTATGGCTGGCTTTGTGTCGAGCATAAGCAGAGCCGCGTAGCGATGCGAGAGTGGCGAAATCTCGCGCTCCAATTTATTCTCATCATCGCTTCAGCAAATTGCGCGCTGCAGGGTGTGAAGATCGATCAAATTCTGATGGTCACGATTTCTTTCGTGGGCTTCGCGACGGCGGGCACCAATCTATGGTTTCTCTATAAACCGAAACCCGCTCCGAAAGATTGGCTCAAAGAACATTTGAAAGCGCTCGTGGGTTCGGGCATTTCGGTTTACACGGCCTTTATGGCTTTCGGCTCGGTCAGAATTTTTCCGATGCTCGCGTTAAATCCGATCATGTGGGCCATTCCGCTTTCAACGGGCATTGCGATTATTCTCTATCATTGGTGGAAGATTGATCGCTTCCGGCCCTTTTATGCGTTTTTTTTAAAACGCCTGCGTGATACTCAAAGTCTATAATCACGCGCATCGGGTAAAAGATCCGCCACCACTTTTGCCGATGAAATCACGCCGGGCAATCCCGCACCCGGATGTGTACCTGCACCCACGAGATAAAGCCCTTTGACCTCTTCTGATTGGTTGTGCGGACGAAACCATGCGCTTTGAAAGAGTTGCGGCTGCAAAGAGAATGCGGCGCCCTTATATGACAGCAAGCGGGTTTGAAAATCCTGCGGTGTGAGCATGCGGGACGATACGATATGTTTGGAAAGATCAGGCAGAACTGTATCTTCCAAGCGCCGTTCGATTTTCTTGCGATAGATTTCGGCCTCTGTTGACCAGTCTGTGCCGCTTTCAAGATGAGGTACAGGCGAGAGCACATAGAAAGCATCGCAGCCCTCAGGCGCCAATGACGGATCGGTCATTGTGGGGCGATGAAGATAAAGACTGAAATCATCGGCAAGATGTTTGCGATTAAAAATATCTTTCAGCAATTCCTGATAGCGCGGCCCAAGCACCATCATATGATGATAGACGTCATCATAACGGCGATTGGTACCAAAATACCAAACAAACAAACTCATCGAATATTTGACGCGCGAAAGTTTGGCATCCGTCCAGCGCCGGCGTGGATGATCTTTCAGCAAGCTGTTATAGGTTGTTGCGGCATCGGCATTTGAGACAACAAGATCTGCTTTGATGATCTCGCCATCGGCCAGTCTCACGCCCGTAACACGGTTCTGATCCGTTAAGATCTGATCGACTTTAGCATTCAAGCGGATGGAGCCGCCTTGATGCGTAATGAGACCCGCAAGGCCTCTGACAACAGCGCCTGTGCCACCCATCGCGAAATGAACAAGGTGCAACCGTTCAAGATGAGCAATCAAGCAATAATAGGCGGTGGTTGTGAGCGGATTGCCACCAATCAACAGCGGGTGAAAGCTGAATGCGATTTTCAGTTTTTCATTAGTGAAATAATCGCTGACCAATCCAAAAACCGAGCGATAGCCTTTCAAGCGAATGAGATCGGGCGCTGCGCGAATCACCGACATGAAATCGTGAAAAGGCTTGTCTGCTAATTCGCTAAACGCCACAGCATAAATATCTTTGCTCGCCGCGATAAAACGATTATAGCCTTCAACATCTTCAGGTGCAATACGGCGCACTTCCTCGCGCATGCCGTCGACGGATGCCACGCAGTTCAAGACCGTGCCGTCATCAAAGCGGATCGTATAGAAAGGGTCGATGGGCCTTAGATCAAGATGATCTTCCATGCGCTGCCCCGAAATCTGCCAGAGTTCTTCAAGCAAATAGGGCGCGGTGATGATGGTGGGGCCCGCATCAAAGATAAAGTTATCTTGTTCATAGACATAAGAGCGACCGCCTACTTTATCGAGTTGTTCGAGAAGCGTGACGCGATAATTTTTCGCAAGCAGGCGAATGGCTGCTGCGAGGCCCCCAAAACCAGAACCAATGACCATGGCATGCGGTTGCGCATCACTCATTTGTCATCATCCTTCTCGATTGAGCGGCGGAAACTATAAAGCCCGAAGGCTACCAGAATGATCACTACCGGAATGGCCCAGGCCGTCACGATATCAAGATTGATGTCGCGGCCAGACGCTTCAATGCCTTTCGCGGCGTAACCGACAAGGCCCACGATATAATAGCTGATAGCCGCAACCGAGAGACCTTCAACCGTTTGCTGCAAGCGTAATTGCATGGTCGCGCGCCGATCCATAGATTTCAACACTTGCTGATTTTGCTTTTCGCGCGTCACATTCACTCTCGTTGAAAGCAGCATGGTCGTGCGGCCCACACGGTCGAGGATCGCTTCAAGGCGCGCCGACGTCGTGCGGCAGGTAGCCATGGCAGGTGAAAGGCGACGCTCGTTGAACTCGCGGAAGGTTTGTAAACCTTCGATCCGTTGTTCACGTAATTCCTCTACACGTTGTTCAACGAGCGTATGATAGGCAACTGCCGCGCTGAATCGGAAATGCGTATCACTCCGCGCTTTTTCGACTTGCGCTTCAAGTTTGGTGATACGATTAAAAAGCAATGGTTCGTCTTCTTCTTTTGCGACCTGCATCGCGTCGATGATGGCGAGCAATTCCTGTTCGGCCTGTTGTAATTGCGGACTCAATGAACGTGCCACAGGAAATGCCAAAAGAGCCATCATGCGATAAGTGTCAATTTCCATGATACGTTGAACAAGACGACCCATCTGCCTTGGTGTTAATCCGCTGTCAAAAATCATCAAGCGGCCAAACTCATCATCATGGATGCGAAAATCAGTAAGGGCCAATCCTTTGCCACCGGACGTCATTGAACCAATTAATGCGTTTCCGTGGAAATAAGTGTCAGCCATGGTTTCAACGGGCACACTGCCCGCAGGCTCCGGCAGTAAAACGGCGTGATAGGCCGAAATCACCTTGCCCGGAAGCGCGGCGAGCCACTCTTGTGGAATGGAGGTAATCGCTGGATTGCTGAATGGTATTGCTTCCGCGCCATTCACAAAAAATTTGTATCGCAAGAATTCCGTGTGCCGTTCCCATTTGATGCGGAACGGGCCAAGGTCTGCACTGTAATGATTTTGGTCAGGACGCGGCGCAGGCGCTCCATAGCGTGTCACAAGATCATGAAGCGCATTGATATCGGCTGCGCGATCCTCATCCGGAACAAGAGCGAGATAGGAAAGGCGAACAGGTGGCCTTACTTGTTCGGGGGGGCGCGCATGAACTTCATCATTGAGCACGCGGCGTAAAGCGTGGTCGGCGGGATTCATGCGGATCTCCTCGCAGAAGGGGCGTTATCTTCCGATACGTGCGCGAAACCGGTTGGATTGCTAATAATCTCGGCTGCAGCGTCAGGTCTCTCTTCATGAGCGAGATGACCGAGCCCTTTCAGCGTCGCGATGGTTGAGAGAGGAGCGATCTTCGCCGCGTCATCTGCGGTTTCTGGCGGTACGGTTTTGTCATAAGTGGCTTTGACCAGAATGAGCGGTATCGAAAGTCGCCGTAATTTTTCTGGCATGGATGTGAGAACCCACTCGGCCATCATCGTTAATGTGCCCGTGATATGCGCTTCATTAGTAAAGAGTGTTTGATAGCATTCGATGCTTTTTTCAGAGAGCTTCGATCCGGTTGACTCGAGCAGGCGTTCAACCGCTACGCGATCGACAAGCCGCGCGAAAATGCCATTCAAAAAACTGAATGAGGCAATGAGTTTCGCAAGCGGCGAGAAAAAATGCCCCACGGGGCCAGCAACCGGAAAGAATGCGCCGTTAAAACTCACAATTTTATTCGGAGAAATGAGTTTACGATCCACCATCTCCACCGCAATCGCGGCACCGGCCGAATGGCCGACAACAGTTTTTGGCGATAAGTCTAATGCTTTCATCAGTTGGCCAAGAGCGTGTGCCATGCCTTGCAGCGATAAATCAGCGCGCGTAGCGCCCTTTGTAAAAGCATGGCCTGGCAAATCCGGCGCAATGACAAGATGAGTGCGTGCGAGTAAGGGCATAACATCACGCCAAGAATGAGAAGATGCCCCTGTGCCATGAATTAGAAGGAGTGGCTCGCCGTCGCCCATGATCTGAACATGAAAAGTAAGATCACCCGCTTTGATAAAGTGGCTTTTTTCGCGGTGCGGCCAAGAGCGACCATCGCGATTGAAATCAAGGGCCGCACTCATGAGGAACGCCCCGCCGATTTCATCGCCGCGCCGACATGATTTGAGATTGCATTCGCTTCCGCGTGAGGAAGCGGAAGATATAGCGCATCAAGTGCAGCGGCGAGCGTTTTCGCCGCGCCTTCAGGGCGATCAGACAAATCAATCACAAGGCTTTTTATTCCTGACGCACGCAACGCTTTTGCTGCCGATTCTGTTTCGCTTAACGCCTTGGCTTTATCAGGCGTTCCATCACGCGTGATATTTGCGCGCCCATCGGTTAAGAACACCGCAAGCGGCACGCCGCCTGTGCGTTTCACCTGATCTGCAAGCGCGAGTGTTGTTTCAATCGCAGCTGTTAGAGGCGTGCCACCACCACCCGGCAATTCGGCAAGGCTCCGTTTCGCGCGTTGTAAAGAGCGCGTTGGATGCAACAAGATTTCGGCGCTCTTGCTGCGAAACGCGATCACAGCCACGCGATCGCGGCGCACATAACAATCTGCAAGAATGAGTTCGACCGCGCCTTTGGCTTCCGCCAATCTTTTGATCGCGGATGATCCTGATGCATCAACGACAAAGATCGCTGTCGTCTCGCGATGTTCTTTAAAACGACGGACACGAAAATCATCTTTATGAACGATCACGCCTGTGCGTTTTGGCTGGGTTTGGCGTCGCAGTCTTTGCCAAGGGGCAGCAACGCGCAAAGTTTCAACAAGATCAAGCCGCGCACCTGATCTTGGATCGCCACGCCGAGCGCCTAAAGGCCTTCCGCGTGTTTTACCCGCCTTCGCCGCTTTCGCACCCTGACCCGAACGGCCCTGTCGCGAAAAGGCTGAAGCATCAAGTTTTGCCAATAAACCTTCTGGCAAATGCGTGCGCACGGCATCTAAAACACGATCGGCAAGCGCGCCGCTTTGCGCTTCTGTATAATTTGATGTGTTTGAATCCGAATCTTGATTTTGCGATTTGGCTTCCTCTTCAGAGCTTTGCTCTTCAATTGGCATTTGCGTGGCGCGATGCGCAAATACAAGTTGCGCAGCTATCGTCGCATCCGCTTCTGTAACGGTTGTCTGCTTTGTTAGTGCCGCATGAAGGCGCGCAACACGAAACGCAAAAATCAATGCACGGGGTGACGCAATTCCAAGCATCAAGACCGTTTCTGCCAAAGCCTGCTCAACGGCTTTCAGTATTGAAAGTTCTTGTGCCTTCCGTGCGAGATCAACCGGGATGACAGCATCGCTGTGTAGGGCTTTAATTCCCGCATCAGGATTAATGCGAAAGGCCATGCGTTCGCTTAAGATTTTTGGAAGCGCTTCATCATCTTCGCGGCTTTCATCACATGCGATGACACCGAAGCGAGACGTTTGAGCATGATCCATCGCGGAGGCGATGCGTGCCGCTTTATCGAGACTCATGCGCTCTGCTGAGAGAAGCAGCATCGCCCCTTGATCGGCCGATGCGATGAGACCGCGACTGGATATCGGTTTTCCCTGTGCGAGCGTAGCCGCAATATCAAGACCGCCTTCAAGCCGATCAGGTGAAACATGCGCGGGCACTGTAATCAAAGGAGCAGAAGCGGAGGCTAATTTTTTGTAGCATGATAAAAATGCATCGCGTCCGGGGCCGGACCCACTCGCGAGCGCAACACCGCCTAATCCATGCGGATCAGCTGCCAATAAACGGCAAATCAAAAGGGCGTCACCGGACGCGTCGCGGGGCGCTGCGTCCGTCGGCATGGTCATCCGAACAACTCCGCAAGCGCGCGGTCAATTCGTGTTTGCGAACCCGTTTCATCAAGCGGATTGCGCCGCAAGCGATGACGCAAAGCCGGACCCGCCATACGCTTCACATCCTCGAGTGTCACTTGTTTGCGACCTTCGAAAGCCGCAAGCGCACGCGCGGCACGCATCAAAGTCAGTTGGCCGCGCAACCCATCTGTTTGAAGCGCCAAACACAAAGCAGCGGCGCGTTCCATGATCTCGTCGGAGAGGGTAACGCTTTCCACCTTTTTACGCGCGGCAACAAGCTTGCGTTGAAGCTCACTTTCATGAGACTCCCATTGCGCCGCGTAAGCATCGGGATCAGCCTCATAAGCCAAACGACGACGCGCAATTTCAACCCATGTCGCAACATCGGTTGGGGTGCGTACATCAACAGAGAGGCCGAAACGATCCAATAACTGCGGCCGCAATTCACCTTCTTCAGGATTGCCGCTGCCCACAAGAACGAAGCGCGCCGGATGACGAATGCTCAAGCCTTCGCGTTCGACAACATTCTCGCCCGAAGCCGCCACATCCAAAAGAAGATCAACAATATGATCTTCAAGCAGATTGACTTCATCGACATAGAGATAACCGCGATTGGCCGAGGCCAAGAGACCGGGTTCAAAAGCTTTTTCACCAGAAGCAAGCGCGCGTTCAAGATCAAGCGCGCCGACAACACGATCTTCCGTTGCGCCTAAGGGCAAATCGACAACCGGTATCGGCATGGATTTTGTTTTTGGTTTTGTTTTTTCGCGACAGGCATCACATTGCGCTTGCGGCGTCGCGGGATCGCAATGATAGGGGCAACCGTCAATCGCTTTCATCGCAGGCAGAAGCGCTGCAAGCGCGCGCACGGCGGTGGATTTACCAGTGCCGCGATCCCCGAAAGCAAGCAACCCGCCAATCATCGGATCAACAGCCGTCAGAAGAAGCGCACGCTTCATCTCGTCTTGGCCCGCAATGGCCGAGAAGGGAAAACGGGAACTCATGAGATCAAGCAACCTTTCGCGCAGCCGTCCGATGGCGCTCTATGACGCGCGCAGCAATGGATTCTGCATCAAGCCCGGCATCCGCCAATTGTTCTGCGGGAGAGCCATGAGCGATGAAACGATCCGGCAAAATCATAGGATCAATCTCGGCGCGATCAAGAAG
>Ga0194133_10000665_pt1 | contig 66718 bp, 59 predicted proteins | sample TA2KigOf40mmetaG_FD_155448 | JGI IMG/M metagenome (GOLD analysis project Ga0194133, IMG submission 155448) | Freshwater microbial communities from Lake Tanganyika, Tanzania - TA2015055 Kigoma Offshore 40m | ecosystem: Environmental > Aquatic > Freshwater > Lake | place: Tanzania: Lake... | reverse complement strand
GCCGCGGCGGCGGGGCTCGTCGCCACGCCGACGGGGGCCCGGCGGCCGGAAGGGGTGGCCGCCGGACCCGCCGTCGAGGTGTGGCGCGTCGTCAGGCGACCAGCTTGACCTCGGGCACCTCGCCCGTACTGACATCGGTCGTTGCTCAGCCGAGCAGCGGCTCGATGAAGCGCCGCAGTGTGCGGATCCACGACAGCCACGTCGCGCGCTCGACCGTGCCTGCTGGCGGCAGCGTGTCGTACCGGAACGTCGTTCCGAACTGCGTCAGCGTATCGATCTCGGCGAGCTCCCCGGGGATGGCAATGCCATCGGCCGCGAGCAACTCGATCAGGACCCGGATGTTATGCGTCTTCGGGTAGTCGACTGCGCGGCGCACCAGGAGCGCCTTGAGCATCTTTTCCGCTGCCTGCTGGGCGTGGAAACCGAGAAGATCGTCCTCGATGTCCTGGTCGTCGAGGAGCTTCTCGAGCGCGAGCTCGTCTTGCTTCGCCTTGTGGAGCAGCAGCTCGGCGCGGTCACGATCCATACAAGACGCGCCCCTCGAGCAGCGCCGCGTTCTCGACGGTTCCCGGCTGAGTCGCGCGCGTCTCGAACTCCGACTCACTGACGACGAGGATCTCCACCGGCATCGTGAGGCCGGCAAGTGCGCGATCGAGTTGGATCGACTCGGTGTACCGATTCAACACGTGACGCTTGACCACCAGCAGATCGACGTCGCTTTTCGAGTCGGCATCGCCGCGTGCACGCGAGCCGAACAGGATGATCCACCGCGGATGTGCGACCTCGACCAGGCGCGCGACTGCGGCCTGCAGTTTCTGTTCGGTGGGAGCCCATGACGGGACGGTCTCGATCGCCATCCCTGAATGATACCCGGGGCCGGCGGCGGCCGCGGCGGCGGGGCTCGTCGCCACGCCGACGGGGGCCCGGCGGCCGGAAGGGGTGGCCGCCGGACCCGCCGTCGAGGTGTGGCGCGTCGTCAGGCGACCAGCTTGACCTCGGGCACCTCGCCCGTGATCCCGATCACGAACTCCTCGAAGATCTTCACGTCGAGGGCCGAGGCCGTCTCTGCCTCGGGGTGGAACTGCGTGCCGATCGCGACCCAGTTCTCGACCACGCTCTCGATCGCCTCGACGACGCCGTCGGGGGCCCGGGCGGTGACACGGAACGAGTCGGCGACGTCGTCGATCGCCATGTGGTGCATGCTGTTGACGCGGATCTCGCCGTCGCCATACACGCGCTCCATGGCGCTGCCGCGCTCGACCAACAGGGCGTGGCGGTGGGCGGCGTCGAGCGGATCGCGGTGGGGGATCGCCTTGGGGAGATCCTCGGGGATGTGGAAAAACAGCGTCCCTCCGGCAGTGACGTTGAGGAGTTGCATCCCGCCGCCGATGGCGAGCACCGGCATGTGGCGCTGGTAGACGTGTCTGGTCAGCAGCCGGTCGAAGTCCTCGCGCCGGGAATCCATCGGGCGCGTCGCCGGATGGGGCATGAAGCCGTCGCGCCGCGGGTCGATGTCGGCACCGCCGACAAGGATGACGCCGTCGAGGAGGTCGAGGAGACGGACCAGATCCCCTTCGTCGGCCACCGGGGGCAGGATCACCGGAACTCCGCCCGAGGCGATGATGCCGTCGTAGTAGCCGGCGGCCACGAACGACAGCGCCGCGTGCTCCTTGCGGCTGGGACGGTAGTCGGCGTTGATGCCGATGAGGGGTTTGACAGCCATGCGTTCCTCCGATGGCGTCGCCACGACGAACGGTCTCGGCGCGACGAGCGAAGCGGGACGACCGACGCGGTGGTCGAGATGACCCCCGGCCCCTTGCGTGTGGATGGTTCAGCCGACAGCCGTGGCCTCCGGGGAGGACGCACGCCGGCGTCGGAGAGCGTTCGCACAGCGGTCCCCGGCGGCAGCGGGCTGCCGGGGGCGCGGAGTCTGGTTGACCATGCGAGCGTCATCCCTAACGCGTTGGGTCGTCGTTCCCCCACGAGGCCCGCGGCGGACGGTGCCATCCGGGCACCGGGCCCGCCACCCACGGGGCAGCAGGGCCAATTCCATCGTTCGAGCCGTCGCGGCCGGCGTCGCCCCGCGGGGGACGGCGACGACCACGATGGGGCCAGAAACTATTGACCGCCGGCGGGAAGGCAAGCCGCTCCGGCGATTTTGTGCCTCGGCCCCTCTGCTGTCACCAGATCAGGTGCTAGCGTGGTCGTGCTAGCTTGGGCAGATCGGGGTGCTCGCTCCCCACGTCCTCCGAGGGTCGAACAACGATGGGCAGTTCCCGTGGCCGCGTTCTGATCGTCGTCGGCGACGCCAGCGAGACGGTCGATACCCTCTACCCGCTGTACCGTCTCCGGGAGGCGGGGTTCGAGCCGGTGGTGATCGGCCCGGAGCGCCGCACGTACCAGATGGTGCTCCACGAGGTCCGCCCGGGGTGGACGATCACGCGCGAGTGGGAGGGGTACCAGATCACCGCCGATGCGGCCTTCGCCGACGTCCGGCCCGAGGACCATGCGGGGATCTTCTTCAGTGGCGGCCGGGCACCGGAATACATCCGCTACGACGAGGACCTCGTCCGGATCACCCGGCATTTCTTCGCCGCCGGCAAGCCGGTGGCGAGCGTCTGCCACGGCGTCGAGATCCCCGCCTACGCCGGCTGCGTGAAGGGACGGCGGATGGCGACGGTCCCCAAGTGCCGGTTCGATCTCGAGGTCGCCGGCGGGATCTTCGTCGACGCCCCGTGCGTGATCGACGGCAACCTCGTCAGCGGGCGCACGTTCCACGACCACGGCCACTATGTCGGGGCGTGGATCGCCCTCCTCGAGCAGGCCGTGGGGGTCAGGCGCTGATCCAGATCGCCTCGGGGAAGCTCCGCAGCCAGGTGAGTTGCCGCTTGGCGAGCTGCCGCGTGCGCTGCTTGGTGCGGGCCACGGCGTCGGCGAGCGTGCCCTGGCCGGCGAGGAAGGCGAGGCACTCGGCGTAGCCGGCCGCCTGCCGGGCGGTGGGGCCGATGCCGCCGGAAGCGACGACGCCGCGGACCTCGTCGAGCAGTCCGGCGGCAAACATCGCGTCGACGCGCCGCTCGATCCGCTCGGCGAGCAGCCGCCGCGGCCGGTCGATCACCAGCAGGCGGTCGCCCCACGGGCTGGGGCCCGAGCGCTGCCAGCCGGTCCCGGCGCGCCCACCGGCGGCGACGATCTCGAGTGCCCGGACGATGCGGCGCCGGTCGGCGGGGTGGACGCGCCCTGCGGCCTGGGGATCGGCGGCGGCCAATCGGGCGTGGAGCACCGGCAGCCCGAGCCGGTCGGCCTCGTCCTCGAGCCGCGCCCGGGTCGCGGCGTCGGCCGCCGGCAGTTCGTCGAGGCCGTCGCGGAGCGCCTTGAGATACAGCGGCGTCCCACCGCAGACGAGGATCCGGCGGCCGCGGCGGCGGATGTCGGCGAAGGCCGCCGCCGCGGCGGAGAGCCAGTCGGCGACGCTCGCCGCGGCGGCGGGGGAGACGATGTCGACGAGGTGGTGGGGCACCCGGGCGCGCTGCTCGAGCGACGGCTTGGCGGTGCCAATGTCGAGGCCGGTGTAGATCGCCATCGAGTCGGCGCTGACGATCTCGGCGCCGATCCGCTCGGCGAGGGCGACGGCAAGCGCCGACTTGCCGGCCGCCGTCGGCCCGGCGAGGCACAGGCAATCCTCGGCGAGCAGCGCCGCAACGCCCCCACGACCGCTGCGTGGTAGACTCCGGGGCTCTCCGGGAGGGTCCGGAGCGGCGTCGGCGACCGGCTGGACGGGCATGGCGATGGAGAGCGGAAACGCGACGACGGTTTCGGCCGCGCGGCCCATGGCGCCGCGGCGGTCGGCTGCCCGTGGAGCGCGGCGATGACTGGGGAGACGGGGGTGCTCGGCCGACTCGAAGGGGTGATCGCCGCGCGCCGCGGCACCTCTCCCGACCGATCCTACACCGCTCGGCTGCTCGCCGGTGGCGTGGCGGCCTGCGGGGCGAAAGTCACCGAGGAGGCCGCCGAGGTCGTGGCCGCCGCCGCTGCCGAGCCGGCCGACCGGGTCGTCGCCGAGGCCGCTGATCTCGTCTACCACCTGCTGGTCCTGCTGGCTGCCCGCGACGTGACGCTCGGCGCGGTCGAGGCAGAACTGGCGCGGCGGTTCGGAATCTCCGGGCTCGACGAGAAGGCCGCCCGCGGCGGTGAAGCGCCGCGCGGGGAGGCAGCGCGATGACCGCCGCCGGACCGGAGCCCGACATCCTCCGCCTCGGGGTGCCGAGCAAGGGGCGCCTCGCCGACATCACCACCGAGCTGCTCGGCGCCGCCGGCGTGAGCTACCGGCGCAGCGAGCGGAGCCTGTTCGCGCGGTGCCGCGACCTGCCGGTGGAGGTGATCTTCCTCCGCACCGACGACATCCCGGTCCTCGTCGCCGAGGGGGCGATCGACCTCGGGATCACGGGCGCCGATCTCGTCGCCGAGAGCGGCCGCGCGCTCGTCCACCGCCTCGACCTCGGCATCGGCTCCTGCCGCCTCGCGCTGTGCGTGGCCGACGACGGGCCGGTCCGCGAGGTCGCCGACCTCGCCGGTGCCCGGGTCGCGACGAGCTTCCCGCAGGTCACGTCGCGATGGCTGGCCGAGCGCCACGTCGCCTGCCGGCTCGTCGAGCTCTCGGGCAGCGTCGAGATCATGATCCAGCTCGGGATCGCCGACGCGATCGTCGATCTCGTCGAGACCGGCAGCACGCTGTCGGCCAACCGGCTGCGCGTCGTCGCCGAGCTGGGGCGCTACCAGACGGTGCTCGTGCAGCGGCCGGGGCTGCCTGACGGCGCGCTTGCCGACCGGATCGTGCGGCGACTCGAGGGGATCGTCATCGCCAGGAGCTACTCGCTCCTGGAATACAACGTCCCGCGGCGCTGCCTCGCCGAGGCCGAGCGGATCACGCCGGGCTTCAACTCGCCGACGATCAGCGCGCTGGAGGACCCCGACTGGTGCGCCGTCCGCGCGATGGTCCGCCGCGGCGAGGTCCACGCGATCATGGAGCGCCTCGAGGCGATCGGCGCCTCGGCGATCATCGAGACGCAGATCGCCAACTGCCGGCTGTAGGCCGGAGTGCCGGCGCGCCGTCACGCCGGCAGCCGGCCGTGGACGGCCGCGCCGGAGAGGAGCGTGGCGGTGACCCGGGCCGCCGGATCGAGGAGCGCCGCGTGGGGGTCTGCGGTCCGACCGGTGGCGATCACCGCCAGATCGGCGGGGCGGCCCGGGGCGAGGCGGCCGCTGACGTGCTCGAGGCCGATCCCCCAGGCGGCGTCGGTCGTCGCCATCGCCAGCGCCTCGGCCGGTGTCGCAAGGCCGGCGTCCACCAGCGCACGGCACTCGCCGCGGGGGTCGAGATCGGGGCTCGACCCGCGGCCGTCGGTTCCCAGCGCGACGCGCACGCCGGCGGCGCGGAGCGCGGCCAGCGGCGGATCGCGCCCCGACAGCAGCCGTGCCGTGCGCGGGCAGACGGCGACGGCGAGCCGGTCGCGGTGGCGCGCGAGCCTGTCGAGGGGAGCCGAGCCGGCGGCGACGAACGTGGCGTGGATCACCAGCCCGCGCGGCGCCCGGGCGAGGAGCGTGAGCCAGTCGGCGACGGGAAGGAGATCCGGCGGCGGCGCGGGCCAGGCGCCGAGTCCGTCGAGCAGCGTGCGGAACGGCCCGGTGCCGGTCTCGAGGAACCCCGCTTCCTCCTCGGCCTCGGCCAGGTGCATCGCCACGGGAAGCCGGCGGCGCCGTGCGATCGCCACGAGCCGCCGGCCGAGCGGTGCGGCGACCGAATAGGGGGCGTGGGGGGAGATACCGGGAAGACACCGCGCGCCGACGACAAACCCCTCGCGCTCGAGCGCGGCGGCACGCGACGCTGCCGCCGGCGCCAGGCCGAGGCACTCGCGGTAGACGCGGAGGCGCGGCCTGGCGGCAGGCAATCCCTCCGGCATCGGCGCCGTCGCGATCTCGCCGATCGCCGTGACGCCGGCGGCGAGGCTCTCGGCCAGGCCGGCGGCGATCGCCCTGCCGCGGGCGGCCGGATCGCTTCCCTCCGCACGGCGGAGGGCGACCAGCCGCGCGATCCACGCCGGCAGGCCGCCGTCGCCGGGGAGCGGCCGCGGCAGGAGCGAGAACTCGAGGTGCGTGTGGGCGTTGACGAGTCCCGGCACGACGACGACGTCGCCGAGATCGGTCGCCGGGCCCGGCGGCGGGCCGCTGCCGAGGGCGCGGACGCGCCCGCGCTCGATCCGCAGCCAGCCGCCGTCGAGTACTCGGCCGGCGACGGGGATCAGCCAGCGGGCGCGGAGGATCGCCGACCGGGGCGCCACGACTCCGGTCACGGGACCGACTGGAGGACGGGGAGCGACGGCACCACCGCCGGCCCGTCGTCTTCGAACAGCTCGTAGAACACGTTGCGGCGGCGCGGGATCCAGCCTAGCTCCGAGATCGCCGAGCGGATCTGCTCGAGCGTGAGGTGGTGGACGGTGCCGGCGGCGCTGACGACGTTTTCCTCGATCATCAGGCTGCCCATGTCGTTGGCACCGTAGAGCAGGGCGAGCTGGCCGATCTCGCGCCCCTGCGTGACCCAACTCGACTGGATGTTGGGGACGTTGTCGAGATACAGCCGGGCGACCGCCTGCGTCTTCAGGTACTCAAATGGCCCGGCCGGCGGGATCTCGACCATCTCGGTGTTCTCCGGCTGGAACGACCAGCAGATGAACGCCGTGAACCCGCCGGTCTCGTCCTGGAGCTCGCGGACGCGCTCGAGGTGTTCGACGCGCTCGGCGAGCGTCTCGATATGGCCGAACATCATCGTCGCCGTACTCCGCCCGCCGAGCCGGTGCCACTGGCGGTGGACGTCGAGCCAGTCGTCGGTGAGCACCTTGCCGCGCGTCATCGCCTTGCGGACGCGGTCGACGAGGATCTCGCCGCCGCCACCGGGAAGCGAACCGAGGCCGGCGCGGGCAAGGCGCTCGAGGACCTCGCCGAGCGGCCGCTTCGCGACTTTCGTGAAATGGTGGATCTCGGGGGGGGAGAAGCCGTGGACGTTGACGGCTGGGTAGCGGGCCTTGATGTCCTGGAGCATCTCCTCGTACCACTCCAGCGGCAGCGTCGGATGGAGGCCGCCCTGGAGGAGGATCTGGTCGCCGCCGAGCGCCACCGTCTCGCCGATCTTGGCGAGGAGCACGTCGCGGTCGAGCACGTAGCCCTCGGCGTGCTTCGGCGGCCGGTAGAACGCGCAGAAGTCGCAGACCGCGGTGCAGACGTTGGTGTAGTTGATGTTGCGGTCGATGTTGTAGGTCCGGTACGGCTCCGGATGAAGCCGACGTGATACCGCGTGGGCCGCGCGGCCGATCGCCGCCAGCCGATTCGATTCGAGAAGGCGGACCGCGTCGTCGGCGGCAAGCCTCTCGCCGGCCACGACCGCGGAGAGGATCTCGTCGATCGAACGGTTCATTCTCTTCCTCCTCACGGCGCCGCCGGAGCGGTCGCGACCCCGCGCATCGGCCACCGCACCGTCGTCATCGCAGTGCCGGTCGGGGCGTACGGGACCGGGCCACCGGGGCCGGGCACAGCCCGAGCGCGGACGCCTTGCCGTGGAACAGCGCCAGCGCCTCGCGCTCGCGCGGACCGAGGTCGTAGTGCAGGTTGTCACGCAGGTAGCCGAGGCATTGCTCGACGGTCAGCCCGTGGCCGGCCGCTTCGGCCGCGGCGATCGCCGCCAGGCCCCGCCGGCCGCGGTCGCGGGCCGACCCGAGGGCCGTCTCGAGGGTCGCCACGGTCGCGTCGTCGAGACCGGCACGGGCCACCCAGACGGCGAACACGAACGGCAGCCCGGTCCACCGGCACCACTCGTCGCCGAGATCCTGCACGAGGCAGAACGCCCCCGCGGGGCCCCCCACGTCGCCGCGCTCGCCGAGCACGCGGCCATCGAGAGCCCGGTCGCCGATCAGCAGGACGGCGTCGGCATTCGTGTCGGACAGACGGCCGCCGATCGGCAGGATTTCCAGTTCCGGCCGGACTCCGTAGCGCTCGGCGAGGATGATCCGGGCAAGGGCGACGCTCGTCCGCGAGCCCTCGTCGATCGCCAGCGTCCGCACGTGGGCCGGAGAGCGGCGGAAGAACAGCTTCACGCTCATCACCGGCCCGTGGCAGCCGATGCAGGCGTCGGAGACCACCCGTTCACCGGCCCCGCGGAACAGCTCGATCGACGGGATCAGGGCGACGTCGTAGGCGCCGGCGGCGAGGCCGTCGGCCAGCCGGCTGGGCAGGTCGAGGACCAGGTCGATCCCCGCCCCGGCGAGGCCGGGGATGAGCGGCTTGGTGTTGAGATACGACACCGCGCCGATCCTCAGCCCACGCCGGTCGGACGGGCCGGCATGATCGGTCCGCTGCGACGAGCGGCTGACGGGCACGGCGGAAGGGGAACGGTCGACCATGGCTCGGGTGAGGATAGGCGGTGTGGTCCGGGGAGATAACCGCAGATCCCTGGTCCGGGTAACTGCCGGAGGGGCAGGCGGTTCGCCCGGCGAATCCGCGCGCAGAACGTCCGAAAAAGCCACTGCGCAGGCTCGACGGAGGGGGCGGGACCGGTGAGGCAGGGGGGATCAGGGCTCGAGGCGCCGGAAGGCGTCGAACCCCAGCGCCATCGGGATCGCTGCCGCGGCCGCCGACACGGCGACGGCGACCGTGACCCCGGCCGCCACTCCGGGCCAGGTGCCGAGGCGCTGCAGGATCCCCACCCAGCCGCCGCCGGCCAGCTGGCCATGGCTGGCGAGGATCGCCAGCTGCGTCGGCACCGCGGTGGCGAGGACGACGACCACCACCAGCAGCGCCCCGAGGACCAGCGCCAGCGTCCCGCCGAACCCGGCGGCGATCTTGGCGGCCGACGACTCGCGGAGGTTTGGCATCCACGCCCCCAGGCCGACGGCGATCCCCGACAAGCCGAGGCACATGCCGACGGCGGCCACGGCGTGGACACCCGCCACCCAGGCCGGGAGGCGGAGCATCGCGTCGCTGGTGAGGACCAGCGCCACGCACGGCACGACCGTGCCCGCCGCCGCGAGCACGAATTTCGACCACAGGATCTCGTCGCGCCGCACCGGCAGGAGCCCGAGGATCCAGAACCGCCTCCCCTCGAGGCTGACCAGCGGAAACACGAATTTCGTCGTGAATGTCGACAGCACCAACCCGATCGCGGAGAGGTTGAGGAATCCGACCACGGGGGCGTAGGAGCCGCTGTAGTGGAAGGCGCGCATCGACAGGCAGTAGAAGCCCAGCAGGACGACGAACGCCGCCAGCTGCGACCACTGCGTGACGTCGCGCCGGAAGAGGCGGATGTCCTTGAGGAGCAGGAGCCAGACCGGTGCCGCGGCGCGCTCGCCGCGCCCCGCCAGGAGCGTGTCGAGGCGCCGCGCGCGCGGCGGCCGCTTGGTGGGGATCTCGGCCGAGAGCCGGCTGTAGCCGGTGCGGTACAGCCGGCGCGCCAGCGCCGCGGCGGCGACCGACAGCGCCAGCGCGTTGGCGACGAGCACGGCGAGGAACCGCGCCGATTCGGCGAGCGTCGCCGGCGCTCCCGGGCCGTGGGCGGCGGCGGCCTCGAGGAGCCCGCTCGACAGCCACCAGCTCGGCAGCAGGCGTTGCTGGGAGACCTCGAGGCGGGCGAGCACCTGCTCGAACCACGGCACCGTGAGCGAGTCGGCCCCCGGAGTGGCCAGTGCCGACCACGCCAGCCACCCAAGCCCCGCGGCGATCGCCACGGCCGCCCCGGCGGTCGCCTGGAGGCGGTAGCGCGGCAGCCAAGCGACGATCAAAAGCGCGAGCATCGCCCCGATCGTCGCCGGGATGGCGATGAACGACACCATGAAGGGGAGGAGGAGGAGGTAGTAGGCCGGACCCGCCCCGCGAACCTGCCCGAAGGCCGCCAGCAGCGGGCTGCCGAGGAGGATGAACCCCCAGCCGGCGAACCACAGCGCTTCCCGGAAGATGTGCGTGAACACCGCCTCCGGACGCGCCGGCAGCGTGAGCAGGAGTCGGGCCTCGCGCGACGTGTACAGCCCGGCGTAGGCGAGGATGCCGGTGGAGAACACCACCATCAGCATCAGCGTCGAGAAGAAGCTGTTGAACAGCAGCGGGGCGACGACCAGCTGGGCCGAATCGAGGAACGCGAACGCCTCGCGGAACAGGGCGAACAGCGTCGCCCAGAAGATCGCGCTGAGCAAAGCCACCAGCGCCAGCCGCAGCCGTGCCGTCCGCAGCATGCCGCGGAGCGTGGCCCAGGCCGAGAGGAAGCGCAGCCGCCAGAAGAGGCGCGCCTCGGCGGCCTCGTCGAGCGGCCGGCACCGAGGAGACGGATCGCTCATCGGTCGGTCTCCGCGGGGTGCGGGTCCCCGGCGGCACCGACCTGGTCGGTGAGCTCGAGGTACAACTGCTCGAGCCCCGCGGCGCCCGATCCGGCCACCTGCCGGCGCAGGTCGGCGACGGTGCCGAGGAAGCGGAGGCGGCCGTGGACCATGATCCCGAGGCGGTCGGCGAGCTCCTCGGCGAGGGCGAGGAGATGGGTCGACATGAAGACCGTCATCCCGCGGCCGACGCGCTGGCGGAGCATGTCCTTGACGATCCGCATGCTCCGCGGATCGAGGCCGACCATCGGCTCGTCGAGGACGAGGACGGCCGGGTCGTGGACCAGCGCCGCCGCGAACACCAGCCGCTGCCGCATCCCCAGCGAATAGCTCTCGGCGAGGTCGTCGACGAACGCGCCGAGTTCGAACGTGGCGATCTGCGCCTCGATCGCCGCGGCCGCGGCTGACCGCGGCATGCCGAACATGTCGGCGATGAACCACAGGAACTCGCGACCGGTGAGCTTCTCGTAGAGCGTCGGCTCGTCGGGGACGTAGCCGAGGTGGAGGTGGGCGGCGCGCGGGTCGGCGACGACGTCGTGGCCGCGGACGCGGATCGAGCCCCGGGACGGCGCGAGCAGGCCGACGAGCATCCGGATCGTCGTCGTCTTGCCGGCGCCGTTGGGCCCGAGCAGCGCGAACAGTTCGCCGGCGGGGATCGTCAGGTCGAGGTCGGCCACGGCCGGCTTGTGGCCGTAGCTGCGGCTGACGGCGGAGAACTCGATCATCGGGAAGGGGCCCCGGACGGGGCGGCGACGGTGCCGGCGAGCTGCTCGGCGAGGAGCACGGCGTCGGCGTCGGAACGGCGCTGGAAGGCGATCACGGCACTGCCGAGCATCGCCTCCTGACGGAGGACGCGGCCGGCGCGGTCGACCCACAGCCGCAGCCGCGGCGGCAGGCCCGGGGCCGACTCGTCGGCAAACGTCACCAGCCGGGTGGTCACCGGCTGGCCGTCGGCGTAGAGCATCGTCTCGCGCTCGACGTGGACGTCGAGCAGCGCCACCGCGGCCGATCCGCCGCGCAGCGGATTGAACACCGGCGCCGTCCAGCGCTGCCCTACCGAGAGCCCCGGGAGGCTGGCGTGCGGTGCCAGCTCGTCGGCGAGGAGCAGCGACTCGGGGATCGGCCGGCTCGTCTCGTAGCGGAACGCGCCGGCCTCGAGCGCGACACGCAGCGTGCCATCGGCGACGGTGCCGTCGACGAGGAACGTCTCGCCCGAGTCGGGGAGGACGACGGTGGTGCGAAACCCCTCGAGCCGGCCGCGCGCGTCGATCGACGTCCGGCCGCGGGCGTCGAGCGCGAATTGCCGTGCCGCCGGCAGGCCCTGCTCGACGATCGCGCGGAGCCACGGCGGCACGACGTCGGCCAGCGGCACGCGCTGGAGGACAAGCGCGCTGTCGACCGCCAGGCCACCCGCCGGGAGCAGCGTGGACCGGGAGACCGCGGTGCCGATCGGCCGGTCGTCCCAGCGGACGTTCCAGGCCACCGGGGGATAGTCACCGCCGACGGCGTGCAGCGCCCGGTAGGTCGCCGGAGGCCGGCTGCGGAGGGTGGGGAGGATCTTGTCGACGACCAGCCAGCCGGTGGCGATGCACCAGAAAACCACCACCAGCGGCGTGTACCAGGAGCGCGGCATGACCTGAGCGTCGGGGAGGGCACGGAGACGGCTTCGCCATGCTACCCGTCGCGACGGCTGCGATTGTCACCGCCCGGGCGCCGCCCTAAGATGTCGGGCAGTTTCGGGGGATCGGGCCTGTCTGGATGGATCCGTCCGGGAGGCTTTTTTCATGCACAACGTGTCCTATCTCCAGCGCTGCCCCGTGTGCAGCCGGTTGCTCCGCATCCGCGTCAGCCTGCTGGGCAAGCAGGTCTTCTGCCAGCACTGCGGCGGCAAGTTCCTCGCCACCGACCCGGCGACCCGCCGTCATGCCGCCGCCGCCACAGGCTGCTGCCACGACGGCGACGGCCGGTCGGTCGACCCCCTGCTCGAGCGCGTCGAGTCGGTACTCCAGCGCGCCGGCCAGGCCGTGGCCCACCACGGGCACGACGCCGACCTCGATGCGCCGCTGCATTCCTGAGCGGCGCCGCGGCTGACCGCGGTGCCGGTCGCGCCCGACGGGCGGCGGAGTGCTCGCGCCCGCGGCACAGACCGCGCGCTCATTCGCCCGGCGTTGCCGTCGCCACCTCGGGCCAGGCGGCGGTGTCGAGCCGCGCCAGCCGCGCCAGCGCCCGCCAGTAGCCGGGAAACGTCTTGGCGACGCAGCCGGGGTCGGCGATCACGACGCCGGCGGTGGTCAACCCGGCCAGCGCCAGGCTCATCGCCATCCGGTGATCGTCGTACGTCTCGACGACCGCGCCGTGGAGGGGGCGGGGGCGGATCGTGAGGCCGTCGGCATGCTCGCTGACGTCGGCACCGAGCCGGGCCAGCTCACGGACGAGGTCGCCGATCCGGTCGGTCTCCTTGTCGCGGACGTGGGCGACGTTGCGGATCGTCGTCGGTCCGTCGGCGAACAGGGCGACGACGGCCAGCGTCGGGACGGTGTCGCTGATCGCGTTCATGTCGATGTCGATGCCGCGCGTCGCCCGCCCGGCGACCGTCACCCCGGCGGCGTCGTGGGTCACCCGGCAGCCCATCCGCCCGAGGGCGTCGGCGAACGCCACGTCCCCCTGGAGGCCGTCGGGCCCCAGGCCGGCGACCGTCACTGCCCCGCCGGTCAGCGCCGCGGCCGCGAGGAAGTAGCTGGCGGCCGAAGCGTCGGGCTCGATCGCGTAGCGGCGCGCCGCGTAGCCGCCCGGCTCGATCCGCCAGCTCCGCGGTCCGGTCACGGTGCACGTCGCGCCGAACGCCTCCATCACGCAACGCGTCATCTCGAGGTACGGCGTCGAGACGAGCGTGCCGGCGAACTCGAGGTCGAGCCCACGCGGCATGCAGGGGCCGGCCATCGCCAGGCCGCTGGCGAACTGGCTCGACGTGCCCCCGTCGACGACCGTCGCGCCCCCCGCCAAACCGGTCGAGCGGATCACGACCGGCGGGCACTCCCCCGGGCTCTCCGCAGTGGCCTCGACCCCGAGCCGGCGGAGGGCCGCGAGCAAATCGCCGATCGGGCGTTTCCGCATCCGTGCGGTCCCGTCGAGGCGGTACGAGCCCGACCCGAGCCCGCAGACGGCGGCCAGGAACCGCATCGTCGTGCCGCTGGCGGCGCAGTCGAGCGTCGCCACCGTCGTGGGGATCCGGCCACCGCTGCCGTGCACGACGATCCGGTCGGCCGGCCAATCGGGCTCCAGCGCGATCCCCAGCGCCGTCAGGCCGGCCGCCATGACGCGGGTATCCTGGCTGTCGAGGACCCCCGTCAGCGTGCTCGTGCCGCGCGACAGCGCCGCGCAGACCAGCGCCCGGTTGGTGATGCTCTTGGAGCCGGGGGTGCGGACCGTCCCGGTCACCGGGCCGCGGCAGGGAGTGAGGGGAAGGAGCACCGACATGCCGGCGAGTGTACCGCCCGCAGCCGCGCCGGCCGACGGCGCTCCGCGCCCCTACGACGTGTCGCTGCCGCCGACGATCCGCTTCGGATCCGGACGGATCGCCGAGCTGGGTGCCGTGGTCGCCGGGCTCGGCCGCCGGGCGCTGCTCGTGGGGAGCGCCCGCGGGCTGTTTACCGAGCCCGCCTGGTCGGCGGTCGCCGCCAGCCTCGGCGCGGCGGGCGTGGCGCACGAGCGCCTCGCCGCGGCGGCCGGAGAGCCGACGGTCGATGCGGTCGTGGCGGCGCTCGCCGACACCGTCGCGCGGCGCCGGCCGGACGACGTCGTCGTCGCCGTCGGCGGCGGGTCGGCGATCGACCTGGCCAAGGCAGTCGCCGGGCTGGCGGTCGTGGCCGCGCCGGGAATGTCGGCCGCGGCGCTCGACGAACTGGTCGTCGACCACCTCGAGGGGGTCGGCCGGGGGCTGGTGCTGTCACGGCCGGCGCTGCCCCTTGTGGCGGTGCCGACCACCGCCGGCACCGGGGCCGAGGCGACGCGCAACGCCGTCATCGGCTGCCCGCGGCGGCGCTTCAAGAAGAGCCTCCGCAGCCCGCTGCTCGTGCCGCGCGCCGTGATCGTCGATCCCGACCTGACTCGCTCCTGCGACCGGGCGACGACCGCCGCCGCCGGGCTCGACTGCGTCACGCAACTCGTCGAGAGCTTCATCAGCCGCTTCGCGGCGCCGGTCCCGCGGGCGCTGGCGATCGCGGCGCTGCCGGCCGCCGTCGCCGCCCTGCCGCGGGTCCTCGCCGATCCCGCCGACACCCCCGGCCGCGCGGCGCTGGCCCACGGGGCGCTGGTCTCGGGGATCGCGCTGACGAACTCCGGTCTCGGCATGGCCCACGGCGTGGCGGCGGCGCTCGGCGTCGAGTGCGGCGTGGCCCATGGCGTGGCCTGCGGGATGCTCCTGCCGGTGGCGCTCGGGGTGAACCGCGCCGCCGCCGCGGCCGACCTTGCCCTGCTCGAGCGCGCCTGTGACCCGACCGCTCCGGCCGACGATGCGGCAGCGGCCGAGGCGTTCGTCGCCCGGATGACGGCGCTTGTCGACGGCTGCGGACTGCCGCGGCGCCTGCGCGACGTCGGTCTCGCCGCCGACCGGCTCGGGTGGCTGGCGGCCAATTCCGGCGGCGCGAGCATGCGCGGCAATCCGGTCGCGCTCGACGCCGACTCGCTCCGGCCGATCCTCGCCGCGGCCTGGTAAAAGCCGGAGTGGTGAGCGCCGGTCACTCGTCGGCGGGCAACAGCGCCGGGTCGTCGAGGAGGCCGAGGAGCGCCGCGGCATCGACGCCGCCGGCGGCGGCCGTCTCCCAGCACGCCCGGGCGGCGTCGAGATCGGGCTCCGGCTTGGTGGCTTGGTGGGCGCCGACGAACACCTGGTTCTGCGGCCGGTCGTCGAACCAGGCGGTGACGATCGCCAACAGGATCTTTCCCGGGATCCGCGCGCGGGGGACCGTGGTGTTCTTGCCGGTGGTCCGGTAGATCAGTTTCGTGTCGTCGATCTCGACGATCGCGACTTTCTTTCCGTCGATGTCGTATTCCTGCCCCGGAGTGACCGTCGCCAGGGCCTGCTCGCGGTAGTCGACGAAACGCTTCGTGGCGTCGACCAACTGTTCCCAGGCGGCGACACGGTCGCGCTCGTCGTCGCCGCGCGCACTGCGGGCGACGGCCGTGAGCCCCTCCTTGGCGGTGGGGAAGTCGCGCTGCGCGAGGGCGCGGCGGACCGCGGCCAGACCGGCGTCGAGCGCTGCGTTGGCCGTCGTGCCGGAACCGACCGCCGGCGCCGGGCGCGCCGCCGCTGGATCATCGAACGGGCCGGGGAGCGTCGCCGCGGAGGGTTGGTCGGGTCCCGGAGGCGCTAAGGCTGGTTCAGTCGCTGACGACGCGCCGGCAGACTCGGCGGACTCGACCATCCGCTCGTCGGTCGTTGCCGCGGCGTCGTCCCGTGTCATCGCTTCGGGATCTGGTGTTCCTTGGGCCGGCGGCGGCACCGCAGCTTCGGTGATCGTGTCGGGGCGCGGCGCGGGTGTTGGCGGCGATGATCCTGCAGCCGCGAGCGCGTCGAGCGTTGACTGCGATCCATCGGAGGGCACGGTGCGCTCGGGAGCGGTTCGCCGCGGCGGGTCTGCCACCCGGCCGGCCACGCTTGCCTCGTCGTCCGTCGCCGGTTCGTCGCGGCGGGCGACTTCGCGCGGCGGGCGGAATGGCGCACGCTTCTGCCACGTGAGGAATCCGAGCAGGCCGGCGAGCGCGACGAGGCACAGGCTCCCGACGACGAACAGCGCCGGCGGTCCCGAGCGGCGGCGCGGCAGCGGGCGCCTGACCTGGATCGCGATCGGCGCCGCGTCGGCCACCGGAGGCGGGGTGGGCATGACCTCCGCGCGTGGCGCTGGCCGGCTCTGGCCCGGCGGAGGCGGCGGCATCGCGAACGCCGGTCCGGCCGGCCGACGCGGCGCCGCGGGCGCGTGAGCGCCGCGCCCTGCCGCGGCGATCTCGCCGAGCACCTCCTCGCGGGCTGCCTCGACTCGCTCGAGCAACGCCCGGCGAACCGATTCGAGGGGCCCGGCGTCGATCCCGCGCAGCAGCCGGATCCGCGCCTTGGCCGCTTCGAGGACGACCATCGGGTCGGCCTCGGCGGGGAGGATGCCGAGCACGCGGCGCGGCACCCGAAGATCGTCGGGCTCGATTCCCAGCCAATCGCGGCAGGGGCCGGCGGGGATCAAAGGCTCGGCCATGGACCGGCTCACGCGGGGAGATGCCGCCAAGACAAAATCGTACCGCGATGGAACACGGGGGAAAACAGCGTCTGGCGCTACGGCCCGATCAGCCGCGCAGCCGCCACACGGTCAACTCGGAGATCGAATGCTGGTGCTTGCGTGCCGTTTCCCGGATCACGAACGGAATGTCGCCGCGGTGGACCAGGTCGAACCGCTCCGCGAGGGCCGCCGCCAGGCCGTCGAAGCTCAAAAGCGGCTCGCCATGCTCGCGCCGGCCACCGAGCCATTTCGCCTTGGGCGTGTATTCCTCGAGCCAGGTATAGGGGCTGGTGAGGGCGAGGATCCCGCCAGGGAGGATCCGCGCCGCGATCCCGGCGAGGAACAGCGCCGGGTCGTAGAGCCGATCGACGAGGTTCCCGGCGAACACGAGGTCGTAGCCGGTGTACAGCGCCTTGAGGTTGCAGGCATCCCCCTGCATGAACGCCACGCGCCCCGCGAGACCCTCGGCTCCGGGGCCGGAGGTGAGCCCGAGACGCTCGAGCGACACGCTCCGCGCCACGGTCAGCTCCCCTTCGAGTGGCACCTCGTAGAGGACCTCGTCCCCCTGCTGCAGCCGCACGCCCGCCTGGATGAACCGCGCCGAGAAGTCCACGGCGTCGACGTGGGCGAACGACCGGGCGAACTCGAAAGCCGACCGCCCCACCGAGCAGCCGATGTCGAGGCAACGGGTGCGGCGCCCGGCCGGCACGAAAGGCAGCACCGCCGCCACGCAGGCCGACGGATAGTTGCCCACGCCCAGCGCCTCCGGGCCGTAGTGAAACTCCAGATACTGTGTGACGAGCTGGTCGGTCTCGTAGAGGCGCGAGCCCTCGGTGACCGGGTCGTGCCCTGCGGCGTCGACGATCGGCCGGAACCCGGCGTGCTGGAAGAAATGACGGCGGAACGCGTAGCGGGCGCTCACGAGGGCTTCGTTGCCCGTCGCGATCCAGGAACCTCCCTTGATGAGGTTGTGGCGGCCGTCGAACGTCGGCACCGAGAAGTCGTCGTACAGCCGATGGACCGCGAACCCCCTGAAGGGCATGATCGGCGTCCGCGTCCACTGCCAGACGTTGCCGACGACGTCGCAGATCTCCTGCCGGCCCGTCCCGGGGACGGCGACGGCCTGCGGGAACATCGTCACCGGGCAGCTCGAGGCGAAGTGCTCGAGGTTGATGTTGCCGGGAGCCGATTCCCAGTCGGGCTGGTCGGGGAGGCCGGTCGCCTGGCGCAGCGCCAGCCAGTGGGCCTCGCCAGGGAGCCGGACCTCGAGCCCGGTCGTGGCCCGCTGCCATGCGCAATATGCCTCGGCCTCGAGGCAGTTGACCTCGACCGGCCAGTCGAGTGGCAGCGGGATCTCGTCGAGGAGGTTGCGCTGCCGGTAGCCGCCCCCGTCGTGGATCCAGAACTTCGGGTGCTCGGCCTTCGTGAACCCGAGCCAGCCGCGCCCCTCGTCGGTCCACCAGGCGTCGTTGCGATACCCGCCCGCCTCGACGAACCGGAGAAACTCGCCGTTGCTCACCAGTTGCCGCGCGGCGCTGAACGGCGCCAGTCGCACCTCCTCGGTGCCGTACTCGTTGTCCCAGCCGTAGGTGTCGTCGGCGGCCGGCTTGCCGAGTGTGACGGTCATGGCCGGGAAGTCGACCCACGGGTTGTCGGGGTTCGGCCCGGACAGCGTGCAGGTCCGCCAGATCCGCGCCTCGGCTGCCGTCAGCTCGCCGGGGCGCCGCAGGTGGGCCAGCGGCATCTGCCGCATGATCACGCTCGACGTCTCGAGATGGATCCGCTCGTGCTCGATCCCCATCAGGATCACCCACGCCGGCGAATCCTCACGGACGGGCAACTCGAGCGGCATCGACTCGATGAACCCGTCGACGAGCTCGCGGAGCCGGCGGCGGTAGTCGCGGATCGCGGCAACGCTCGGCCAATCGTAGTGGGCCGTGTTGAGGTCGTCCCACGACATCTCGTCGACGCCCACGGCCATCATCGCCTCGATCCGGGCGTCGAGCCGGGCGGGGATGAACCGGCCGGCAACGAGCTTGTTGACGTAAAACACCGCCGGGTGGGCGAAATAGAAGATCAGCGGATGGCGGAGCGGCTCCCAGCGCTCGTACAGGGCCCGTTCGTCGCGGATCAGGTCGAAGAGCCGGTCGTAGAGGGCGCTGGTGGCGTGGTAATAGCGCCGCAGGGCTGCCCGCCAGGCGGCCACCGGGTCGGCGGCGGCGGGATCACCGGCAAGGCGGGGTGTTTTTGTGGGGACGAGCGGACCGGCGAGGGAGTCGAGGCCGCTCCCGGCGGGGGCGGCGGTGACTGCGGAGATCATGCAGGGCCCTTCACAGGTCGGCGTCGAAGATCCAGGCAACTCTATCACGGCATTCGAGGCCGTTCACGAGCCCGGCCGGCACGCCCGCCGACGCGGCGAGCAGCGCTCCCACGACCGTGCCGCGGTGGCAGTTGTCGCCACCGACCAGCGCGTTGGCGACGACCCCGGCCGTGAAGTCGCCGGCGTGCCGCCACGCCAGCCACAGCGCCGCCGGAAAACTCTGGTCGATGTAGCAGGCGCTGCTCACCTTGCCGCCGACGACCGCCCGGTCGGGAAGCCCCTCCCACTCGCGCCGGCGGGCGGCCGGCAGCCACGGCCCGGCCTCGTGGTCGATCGCCTCGCGCAGATCGGCACCGCGGCAGACGCGCTCGAGGATCCGCGCGAACGCCACCGCCGCGTCGAGGACGTCGGGGTCCTTGTGGGTCAGGCTGACATGGAGCCGCACGAGCCGCACGAGATCGGGATGCCGTCCACCGAGCGCCGCCACCAGGGCCGGCACCTGCACCAGCCCGCCGACATGCTCGTCGCGGACACCGCAATTGATCGGCTTGCGGCCGTGGGCGAGGTTCGTGAAGAAGTGGCGGTGGTACTCCTCGACGTAGGTGTCGCGGTGCTTTCCCGGGGTGCGCATGAACGCCACGTATTCCTCGAGCCAGCGCTCGGGGTCGTAGTGACGGTTGCGCCGCACCAGCGCCGCCAATTCGACGGCGAGGAGGTAGTTGAGCGTGTTGCCGCCGGCGGAGAGGAACTGGTGGTAGTGGATCCCGCGCTTCCCCCAGAACTCCGCCTGGTTGTGGAGGATCTCCCCCGCGGGGCCGGCCGGCTCGTAGCGGCTCCGCCACAGGATGCTGTCGGGGTGGGGATTGTGCGGCGCGAGGTACCGCCCGGCGGCGGCCGCCGTGGCCAGGTCGGGGTAGTCGCGGTCGAGGGCGGCGCGGTCGTAATACCAATGGACGGGCATCGCCAGCGCGTCGGCGACGAGGCTGCCGACGAACGCCGCGCGATCGGGTTCGGCGACGAGCCGGTCGGCGGCGTCGCTCATACGAGCACCCGGGAGAGGAACTCGCGCACCCGCGGCACGTCGTACCGGGTGAACAGACCGTCGGCGGGACCGTGAGCGAGCACTCGTCCCTCGGCGACAAACGCGAACTCGTCGGCCACGCGCCGGGCGAACGCCATCTCGTGGGTCACCAACACCAGCTCCGTTCCCGCCGCCTTCAGTTCGCCGATCATTTCGAGCACCTCGCCGCGCATTTCCGGATCGAGTGCCGACGTCGGCTCGTCGAGGAAGATCCGTCTCGGCTCGACGACCAGTGCCCGGAGGATCGCGATCCGCTGCTTTTGCCCCCCGGACAGCTCCGCCGGGCGCTTCGCGGCGTGGGCCGCGAGGTGAAACCGCTCCAGCGGCCCTGCCACCCTCCGCCGCGCCTCGCTTTCGGTCAAACCGTGGACATGCACCAGCGGTAACAGCAAGTTGTCGAGCGCCGACAGGTGGGGAAAGAGGTTGTAGGCCTGAAACACCGTCCCGACCGTCTTGCGGTAAGCGCGGAGCCCGGCTTCGTCCCCCGGAAGCGCCACGCCGTCGAACGCCACGGTCCCGGCCACCGGGCGGTCGAGGCCGGCGAGGATCCGCAGGAGCGTCGTCTTGCCGCCACCGGAGGGACCGATGAGGACGAGCGACGCGACGTCGCCGGTCTGGAGGTCGAGCCGGTCGAGGACCGGCGGTCCGCCGAAGTGCTGCACGAGGCCGCTGACCGAGACGCGCATACCGTCAGGCCTCGTAGCGGAAGCGCTTCTCGAGCCACCGCGCCAGGGCCGACAGCGGGAGCGTGAGGGCGAGGTAGCCGGCTGCCAGCGGCAGGTAGCTTTCGAGCGTCGAGTAGGTGAACGAATTGACTTCCTGGGCGGCGAGCGTGAATTCCGAGATCGCGATCACCGACAACAGCGACGAATCCTTGACCAGCGACGCCAATTGTCCGGCGATCGGCGGTAGCACCAGCCGCACCGCCTGCGGAAGGATCACCAACCGCAGCGTCTGCCACGGGGTGAGGCCGATCGCCCGGGCGCTGTCGCGCTGCGTGGCGGGGATCGCGGCCAGGCCGCCGCGGATGATCTCCGCCATGTAGGCCCCGGAAAACAGCGCCAGCACGGCGACGCCGACGACGAATCGGTTCTTGATCCCGACGGCGGCGGCGACGACGTAAAACCCGATCAGCAGTTGCACCAAGAGCGGCGTCCCGCGGATCAGTTCGACGTACACGCGCCCCACCGCCTCGACCAGCCGCCAGCGCGACTCACGGCACAGCGCCGCGGCGAGGCCGACGGCGATGCTTCCGACCAGTGCCGCCAGGCTCAGGCCGACGGTGGTCACGAGCCCGCGCACGAGCAACCAGCGATACTGCCAGACGCCGGTCCAGTTCCAGGAATAGTCGCTGCTGGCGAAGGCGGCAGCCAGAAGCAGCGCCAGCGTGACGGCGACGATCGTGTGGGCAAGCCAGCGCGGCATGGCAGGAGCGTACCACGCGGCGGGTGACGCGGGGCGGACGGGGGAGGCGGAGCGTGGCGGCGGTCATGCGCGTGGGCGGCGTGGATTGGCGGTGGTTTCCTGCGGCATGCCCATCGACCACGCAGCGGCATACGCGGCCCAGGCGTTGTCTGGGATCCCCGTGGCGGAGCCCCCGAACAATCCCCTGGTTGCCCCGCTCCCCGTGCCCCCCGAAGAGGACGCAGGTTGGTTCCCGGTCGCCATCCACCGTGCGAACGTGTCCCAGCCGGTGGCCCGACAAAACTCGGCGGCATCGGTCGCGTATGTCGCGAGCAATTTGCTATCGGCGACCGGCGGTACGTAGACCGCGATCCCCCCGCTTGACCGCATGTCAGACGTCCGCGACACGACCATCGCCGACACCGCGTTGACCACGTCGGACGCAGTCGAACGCAATGCCTGCGGCAACGACGGTGTGTTCACGATCCCCGTCATGAAGCTCTTGAGATCGACGGAGACAATGACGTCAGGGAATTGGCTGTAATCCCCGTACTGCGGGCTGCCACTGGCGGCACCGATCAGTAGGTCACGCTCCGGTGCACCCAGTGTGCGAGTTGCCGCCACGAACGCCTTGATCGCTCGGTTGAGGGCGTTGTAGCCAGAGGTGTCGGTTGCCGAAAGAGTGTCAAATCCCGGCCGGACGGCATACTGTTTCTGGTAGCTCTGGACCATTCCTTCAGCAAGCTGCCTTGAGGTGATCGAGGTGGGAGTGGCCGCAAGCCGCGAGTACGCCGTCGTGTAGTCCTGACCAGCCACCAACATGACTTCCTCTGAGGCGACGAACACACCAGCGACGGATGCGCTGATGGCTGTCCCGACCTCTGCCATGGCCATCAAACAGCTGTTGTAGGACAAGACATCGATCTTCGGCATTCCCGATGCGTTGAGTGCAGAGCCGATTTCACCGATCGTCAATGCGTCGTCTTTCGACTCAGGGTCGAACTGCGATCCGAGAAACCCCCCTCCGTGGCCCCACACCTGTAGAACGTAACGCTGGGCCGGCGCCCGCAACATGCCCCACTTCATGAAGTCAACCAGCGTGGTCGGGTCGCCCGTATTGTTGACGGCGGTTGAAAACGGCGGCGCGGGGCGGTCGAAAATGGTGGCGCTTGGTGGTGTCGATCTCCCCTGAGTCCGTGGGGGTGTCGCGGTTGGTTCGATACCCTTTCAGTCCGGCCGTCGTCGTCGCCGCTTTGCGTCCTGCAAACGGTAGCTCTCGCCCTTCGTCTCCAGAATGTGGCAGCGGTGTGTGAGCCTGTCCAGCGCTGCTCCCGTGAGCCGTTCGCTGCCGAGGACTTCGGTCCAGTTCTCGAAGGGCAGGTTCGTCGTGACGATCAGGCTGTTGCGTTCGTAAGCCGTGGCGATGACGTCGAAGAGTAACTCCGCCCCAGCCTTGCTCGCGGGCACGTAGCCCAGTTCATCGAGGACAAGGAGGTCGAGCTTGGCCAGCTGCTGCCGTAGCCGGAGGAGGTGTCGTTCCTCCTTGGCTTCCACGAGGAGCGTCACCAATTCGGTCACGCGGAAGAACCGCACCTTCCTGCCCTGAGAGCAGGCGGCCATGCCGAGGGCGGTAGCCAAGTGCGTCTTCCCCGTACCAGATGGTCCGACGAGCAGGATGTTCTCTCGGCGGTCGAGATATTCTCCCTTCACGAGTTCAAGTACCTGTGGCTTGTTGACGCTTGGCCGTGCCGCGAAGTCGAACTCGTCGAGAACCTTCGTGGTAGGGAACCTGGCGGCCTTGAGCCTACGTTCCGCCGCCTTGCGTTCCCGCTCGATGAGTTCCAGCTCGACAAGCTGCAGGAGAAACGCGAGGTGGTCGGCGTTGTCGGCGGCACACCTGCAGGCGATCTTCTCGGCTTCAGCCAACATCGTGGGCAGCTTCAATGCCTTGAGATGGTGCTTGAGCAGCACTGCACTCTTGGTCTCTGTCTTGCTCATGACGGCACCTCCGTGAGCAGCGACTGATAGGCGGCGACGGGTGTCGTCTCCACCCGCACGCCTGCGAGGTGCGGCCTGCCGTCGAGCGAGAAGAGCTGCACGGGACCGTCGGCCCGATGTTCGACGACGGAGCGGATGCTGTCGGAGTCGGTGATACCGATGTCGAGGGCGTACTCAACGCCCGAGGCGACCTCCTTCAGGCTGAACCGTTCCAGGAGTCTCAGTACCCGGATGAACGATCTCGTTCCCGACGTCGCATCCTCCGCCTCCATTCTTCTGCGGAGCAAGGCGAAGCAATCGGGCAGGTTCCATTGCTCCAGGGGCTTCGCATGGTCGAAGCCACCAGGCTTACGTTCCAGGAGCGCCAGGTAGTGTACGGGCTCGAAAAACACCTTCTCTCGATCCCAGCACCTAGGGTATCGAGCAAGAAGACGGTCCTCGTAGACGAACCGAACCTCGTCAACTGTCGCCACGACGATGACCTTCCGATGGGCGTAGCGGACGGGGACGGAGTAGTCATTCGTCTGGAAGCGCACGAGGGACTCCGAGTTGACCGTGCCGTCATCGATACGCCGGGCCTCGAAAGGTCGCGTTGGTAGCGGTAAAAATGCCGCCGAATCGTCCCGAAGCAACTCCCGCTTGGTGCCGGATCGGCCGCGAGTGCGCTCGTCGCGATCTCGTCGGCAGGACTCGAGGAGATGCCGGTTGAGTGTCTCGAACGAATCAACGCTCGGCACCGGTACGAGGAACCTCCGCCGTGCGGTCCCCAGCAGTCGCTCGACGTGGCCCTTTTCGTTAGCACGTCGCACCCGACAGAAGTGCTCAGCGAACAGGTAATGGCTCTGCAGGCGGAGGAACTCCTTGGTGAGCTTCCGCTCCCGACCCTTGAGAACCTCGATCACCGCGATGCCCGAGTTGTCATACGTGATCCGTCTGGGCACGCCACCGAACTCCTCGAAGGCCCGCCGGTGTCCCTCCATGAACGTCTCCGTGCATTCCTTGGGAAAAGCCTGCACGAACATCACCCCCGAATAGGGCAGCGTCATCACGAAGATCGCTGCCTTCGTCTCCCTTCCAGCGATTCGCACCGTCGCCTCGCCGAAGTCCACCTGGGCCTCTCCCGGTGGATGAGACAGCGGTAGAAACACCTCACGGTGGCTGATCCGATACTCCCGAACGGCATCCTTTACCACCGTCTCGCCGCCGGTGTAGCCATGCTCGTCACGGAGGCGTTCGAAGATGCGGTGGGCGGTGTGCTTCTGCTTCGTCGGTGCCTTGCCGTCGTCTTCAAGGATCTGCCGAATCACCGGCAGGAAACGCTCTAGCTTCGGCTTCGGCCTCTGGTTCGCCTGCCGATAGCCCGGCGGTTCGTCGTGGGCCAGCATCTTCTTCAGTGTGTGCCAGCCGATCCCGTACTTCGCGATCGCAGCCCGCTTGCTCAAGGCGCCGGTCAGCACCTCACGTCGTATCTCGCTCCAGATCTCCATGTCGCTGTGCACTCCTGTGCCTCTCTCTGAAAGGGGGTGTGATCGGGGCTGTCGCCCCGATCCTCCCCTCCCAAAGAACTGCACGGTTGTGCGCCGCCATTTTGGACCGCCGCGACACGGTCCCCGCGCCGCCGTTCTCGACCGCCGTCAACAAAAAACATCACGCTACATTCCCGCCGAACGTGGCAATCACGGTCGATCAACGGAGCGATCGACGTCGGTCGGCTTGGCCGACCACAACACGGAGGTAATGCGCATGGTCGAGTTCGATCGTCTCATTCCGCCAAAGGCGGCCGCTGCAATCGTCGGCCTCTCGCCGGCAACTCTCGCGGCCTGGCGGTCGCGAGGAGTGGCGGATCAGCCGCCTTTCGTCCGTCTCGGCCGGCGAGCCGTGAGGTATCGCGAGGCCGCGGTCCGCGATTGGATCGCGAAAAAGGAGGCGGCCTCGACTCGCGACTCGTGAAAAAGGGTCGAGCCGCCGGCTGTAACCGACGGCTCGACGAGATTCACCCACCACCCGGCTAGGAGGCAGCATGAACAGCCGCCAGTTTTACCGACGCGCGTCGGATTCTCCAATCCCGTTGGCACTCTCCGCGAGGCAGGCCGCGGACGCTCTCGGCGTCTCGGTCTCGACAATCGAGCGACTCACGCGGTCTGGAGAGTTACCGAGCGTAAAACTCGGCTCCTGTCGACGTTATCGCGTCGAGGCGATCGAGGCGCTCCTCCGCTCCCGCGAGACCGCGGTCGGAGGCGACGCATGAGCAACGCCAAGAGGATCCTCGACCGCCTGACCGGCGTGAAGGAGACAAAGTCCGGATGGTCGGCACGCTGTCCGGCTCACGAGGACGGCCAGGCCTCGCTCTCGGTCGCCGAAGGCGACGCCGGCCGCGTGCTCCTCAAATGCCACGCGGGATGCAGCTACAAGGCGATAGTCTCCGCGATCGGCCTCTCCGAGAAGGAGCTCTTCGACGAGCCGCCAGCGGACGCGAAGCGAGCCAAGAGCACGAAGGCCGCGACGTCGAAGGCGGAGAAGAAGGCCGGCAAGGCCTACGGCTCCGCTCTCGCGGCGCAGAAGGCCTACGAGCGGAAGTTTGGGAAGCCGGCGACGGTCCACCGCTACCTCGACGAGAACGGAGTCCACGTCGGTAGCGTCATCCGCTGGCAACGCTCCCCGACCGACAAGGTAATCCGGCCGGTCAGTCTGCACGCGGACGGCTGGCGGCTGGAGCAAATGCCGGAGTCGCGGCCGATCCTCTACCGGCAGGCGATCGTGGAGACGGCCGGGACGGTGTACGTCGTCGAGGGAGAGAAGAGCGCCGACGCCGCGAAAGGTCTCGGCCTCCTCGCGACGACAAGCTCCGGAGGTGCGAACGCCGCGAGGTTTACCGGCTGGTCTCTGCTGGCCGGTCGCAACGTCGTGATCCTTCCCGACGCCGACAAGGCCGGTCGACAATACGCCGCCGACGTGGCCGAGATACTCCTCGGCCTCGATCCGCCGGCCACGGTGCGGATCGTTGATCTCGGTCCCGACCGAGACGACGGCTCCGACGTGGCGGATCTCATCGAGCCAACGCGGTGTCTCGGAGAGCCTCTCCGCCAGCATATCGAGCGGCTGGCCGCCGAGACGGAGCCACTCACGCCGAAGGCCGAGACGCCGAAGGCCAACGACGACAAGCCGCTCGCGGCCAGGCCGACGACGGCTCCGACCGAAGGCTATCGGCCGTTCCCCGTCGACGCGCTGCCGGAGCCGATCGCGACCTTCGTTCGTGAGATCGCGGCCGCGGTCGACTGCGATCCCGCGAGCGCGGGAGTCCCGATTCTTCCGGTCCTCGCGTCCGCAATCGGCACGACGAGAAGGCTCGCGCTCAAGGCAGGAAACGAAGTCCCGGCGATCTTGTGGGCGGCCGTGATCGCGCCGGTCGGCTCGGCGAAGTCCACACCATTCAAGGCCGCTGTCGCGCCGGCTCGCGCTCGGGATCGTGCTCTTCGTGAGGAGAATGCCGAACGGCTCCGCGTCCACGAGAGGGACTCGGAGATCCACGAGACGGACGTCGCGACCTGGCGGAAGGCGCGCGCGGCAGGAAAGACAACGGAGCCGCCGCCTCCTCGGCCGGAGCGGCCGGCGTCGCGCCGCGCGGCAGTGGTCGACATTACGGTCGAGGCGCTCGCCGCAATGCTCGCCAACAATCCGCGAGGCCTCCTTCTCGCTCGAGACGAGCTCTCCGGCTGGCTCGGCAATCTTGGCCGCTATGCAAACGCCGCTCCCGGCGCCGACGAGAGTTTTTTCCTGTCGGCCTACGATGGCGAGGAGCACAGCGTCGACCGGCGGACGGGAGACCGTACCGAGATCGGCGTCGAGACGGCGGCCGTCTCCATCACCGGGACGATACAGCCGAGCGTTTTTCGACAGCACGTCACGGCGCAGCGACGAGCTAGCGGCCTCCTCGCGCGGCTCTTCGTGACGAGTCCGCCAGGCCGGCCGTCCCGATGGACGGAAGCCGAGGTCTCCTTCGCGACGCGCCAGGCCTACGAGGACGTCGTCGCCGCGCTCTACGAGCTCAAGGCGGACGTCGACGCCGACGGCAAGGAGCGGCCGAGGATCGCCAGGATCGCGCCGGAGGCGAAGCGGCTTTACGTCGCCTGGCACGACGAGAAGGCCGACGAGATCGCGACGACTCGCGGCGAGGACTTGGCCGGCGCGATCTCCAAGCTCCGCGGTATGGCCGGCCGTCTCGCGCTCGTGCTCCACATGGCGAGGGCCGTCGTCGATCGAGCGGTCGATCCCGACGTCGTCGACGCCGACAGCATGCGCCGAGCGATCGTCCTTGCGGAGTGGTTCAAGGCCGAGGCCGTGAGGACGTATCGACTTTTCAGCGAGTCGGCGGAGGAGTACGAGGAGCGGACCGGCGACGAGAAGCTCCTCGCCTGGCTCCGTCGCCAGGCGGAGCCGGTCACGGCTCGCGAGGCGCTGACGCGCTGCCGATGGCTGGCGACCGCCGAGGAGGCGGAGGCGGCTCTCTCCCGCCTGGCGGCAGGCGGCCACGGCTCGTGGCAATCCAAGCCGCCAGGCGATCGCGGCGGCAGGCCGACCAGGATCTTCCTCCTCGCCGAGCCGGCCGATCCTCCGCCGACTGCGACAGCACAACCCGCGAAAATCCCGCCGTTTCCGAGTTTCGCTAACGCTGACGATCCGCCGACGCTCTCCGGCGGAGTCGTCGAGGTATGAGCGGCCTCGCGTCAGCGGCTCCGGCGACGCGCCGCGTCGACGTCCGCGATCGAGTCGCGGGAGCGGTCTACGTCGGCCGAGCCGCGCCTCGCGCCGGCCTGGCCGGGAGTCCCTTCGCCAATCCCTTCCGGGTCGACGTCGACGGCTCGCGGGACGACGTCGTGGCTCGGTACCGCGAGTGGATCCTCGGCGAGCCTGGCCTCCTCGGTCGCCTCCACGAGCTCCACGGCCGGCCGCTGGCGTGCTGGTGTCCGTCAGGCCTGGCGTGCCACGCCGACGTCCTCGCGGCTCTCGTCGAGGCGGAGGCGACCCTCCGAGGCCTTGTGGAGGCCGGCGTCCGCGTCGAGGTCGCCGGCGACCGGCTCCGACTCCACCCGGCCGACCCGGCGGCCACGATCGACGAGACGCTCGTCGAGCGAGCCAGGCGGTACAAGGCCGAGATCCGCGGCCTCCTCGCCACGGTCCCGCCGCTGCCGAATCCTCGCGAGACGTGGCTCGCCGCGGTCGACCGCCTGGCGGAGACTGTCCACGTCCCGCCGGAGATCCTCGCCGATCTCCGAGCGGCGAAGGTGAAGTGGAGCTAGACTCGTAGTCGAAAGGGACAGTATGAAGAAGCTGTCGGAGCAACTCCGCGAGGCGATCGAGACGGCCGGCGTGAGCCGCTACGAGATCGCCAAGATCTCCGGCGTCTCTCAGCCTTCGCTTTCTAAGTTCGTCCTCCGCCAGCGGCCAGGCCTCTCCTTCGACGCGATGGATCGCGTCGGCCTGGCGCTCGGTCTCTCGATCGTGAAGAAGAAGTCCGGCAAAAAACGAGGATCCAAACGTGGCCACTCTCGGCACTGAAAGCTACCACCTCGGCAACGGCTCGACGACGACGACTTACCGCGTGCTCTTCGTCGATCCGACCGGCAGGCGGCAGACGATCCGGCTCGGCAAGGTGAGCAAGCGGCTCGCCGAGACGACGAAGATCCGCGTCGAGGAGATCCTCGCGGCGAGGATCGCCGGCCACTCGATCGCGACCGAGACGGCCGCGTGGCTCGCCAAGATCGGCGACGTCGTCCACGACAAGCTCGCTCGCGTCGGTCTCGTCGAGCCGCGAGAGGCCGCGACGGCTGACGAGTCGAAAGTACCGCTCGGCGTGATCGTCGAGCGGTACATCGCCAGCCGCTCCAAGCTCAAGCCGAACACGCTCCGGAACTACGAGACGACGAAGCGGCTCCTCAAGGAGCACTTCGGAGAAGCTCGACTCGTGCGGACGATCCACGCCGGCCACGCGAAAGACTACCGGGAGTGGCTCGTCGGGAAGTACGCGGCCGCCACGGTGGCGCGAGAGATCAAGCGAGCGAGGCAGTTTTTCGAGTACGCGAAGGATTGCCGCGTGATCGACGAGAATCCCTTCCTCAAAGTGCGAGCGGGATCCCAGAAGAACACGCGGCGGAAGCATCCCGTCAGCCGCGACGTGATCGACAAGGTACTCGCGGCCTGTCCGAACAACGACTGGCGGCTCGCGGTCGTGCTTGCTCGCTACGGCGGCTTGCGGATTCCGAGCGAGCTCCAGCGGCTGACGTGGCGAGACATCGACTGGGGCGGTCGCCGCTTCACTGTCCGCGTGCCGAAGAAGGAGCACATCGACGGCCACGAGACGCGGGTCGTGCCGATCTTCCCGGAGATCGAGCCGTACCTCCGCCAGGCCTACGACGACGCTCCCGAAGGCAGCGTCCACGTCCTACCCTCCCGATTCCACCACGAGGGGTACGTCTACGCTGGCGTGCTCCGGGCCGTCGAGCGTGCCGGCGTGCCGGCCTGGCCGAAACTGCTCGTGAACATGCGAGCCAGCCGGGAGACGGAGCTCATGCAGTGCCACCCGGAGCACGTCGTCCACGCTTGGATCGGCAACAGCAAGGAGGTCGCGGCCGACCACTACCTCATGCTGACCGACGACGACTTCGCTCGCGCGGCCGTCTACCCGGCACACTACCCGGCACAGTCAGCGTCCGGCGGAGGCCTTCTGGAGCCGTCACCCGAAACGAGAACGGCCATATCTCCCGCATTTGCGAGAGATACGGCCGTTTCAGTACCCCCACGGGGAGTCGAACCCCGGTTTTCGGACTGAGAACCCGACGTCCTGGGCCACTAGACGATGGGGGCGGCTGAAAATCCTTGTAGCAGAGCCGACCGGGGTGTCAAGGTTTTCCGATCGGGTCGACCGATCGGTCACGTGCCACTCCCGTCGACTGGCCACACCTGCGACTCTCATCGGCGCGTCACCCCCGCCGAGCCGAGTCGACGGGCACTGGTGACGATCGTAGAGGTCGCACCAGCCGGAGCGGGCGATGCCGCCCACGGCGCGGCATCGCTGCGTGCTACCGCTGGCGGCGCGGCACCGCTGCGTGCTACCGCTGGCGGCGCGGCACCGCTGCGTGCTACCGCTGGCGGCTCAGCACCGCTGCGTGCTACCGCTGGCGGCGCGGCACCGCTGCGTACTACCGCTGGCGGCGCGGCACCGCTGCGTGCTACCGCTGGCGGCGCGGCACCGCTGCGTGCTACCGCTGGCGGCTCAGCGCGACGAGCGAAACAGCCGGCCCGTGCGCGGGCGGGTGCGGCCGATCACGTAGCCCAGGCTCGCACTGGCCACCCCGGCCGCCACCACCGCCAGCCACATCCGCCGGTCGCTCTCACGGCGGAGGTGCTCACGCTCCATCGCGTCCTGGAGCCGCTTGGTCGCGTCGCGCATCTCGACGGTCCGCGTCTGCAGCCAGCTGCGCCCCGGCGGAGCCGCCGTCCCCACCGCCAAAGCCGAATCCCACGGCGCGCCGGTGGCTGACCAGGCCATCGGCGAGGGGTCGTGGCGGCGCATCGGCGGATCGAGGGCGTGCTCCGCCGCCGCCACGGCGCCGAGCAACTCGGCCGGCGTCGCGAACCGGTCCTGCGGATCCTTCGCCAGCAGCCGGGTCACGATCGCCACCACGTCGGCAGGCAGGTCACCGCGCCGCTCGGCCAGCGGCGGGCAGGGCTGCGTGACGTGGGCCATCGCCACGGCGATCGGCGTCGCACCGGTGAACGGCGGCGTGCCGGCGAGGAGGTGGTAGAGGGTGGCGCCGAGCGAATACAGGTCGCTGCGCGTGTCGACCGCCTTCCCTTCGGCCTGCTCGGGGCTCATGTAGAGCGGAGTCCCGAGTGTCGTCCCGTCCTCCGTCAGGTCGCTGCCGACACCGTCGGTGAGCACCCGGGCGAGGCCGAAGTCGGCCACCTTGACCTCGCCGGTCGGGGCGACGAGGAGGTTTTCCGGCTTGATGTCGCGGTGCACGATGCCTTGCCCCGCGGCGCGCTCCAGCGCCGCTCCGACCTGGCCGAGGACCGAGAGGGCTTGCCGGCCGTCGAGCGTGCCACGGCGGTCGAGCCAGGCCCGGAGCGTGGGGCCGGCGACATATTCCTCGGCGAGGAGATGCGTGCCGTCGATGCACGCGACCTCGTGGATCTGCACGATGTTGCCGTGGACCAGCGCCGCCGCGGCCCGCGCCTCCTGCGTGAAGCGCTGCACGGCGCCCGGCTGGGCGACTGTCCGCGGGCGGAGGATCTTCACGGCCACGTGCCGGCCGAGCGACTGCTGCTCGGCGAGGTAGACGTCGGCCATCGCCCCGCGGCCGAGCAGGCGCAGGAGCCCATAGCCCCCCAGCCGACGGCCGGAAAGATCGTCGGATGACGGCGGGGAAGGCGGCGGGGAATCCATGTGGGGCTCTGGAGAGCGTCAGTATCGACGGCGGGCCGGGAGCGGGCAATGTCGCCGCTGCCCCCGCGACGGCGCCGGTGGCGGGCGTTTGACGACCGCCCGCTTCCACCGCGAGACTGTCGAACCCGGGAGGTGCCACGCCGGCACCTTCTCGCGCGGACCCCGACCTCCGGAGCGTTGCCCATGCCGCAGCCCAAGCCCTCCGCCGCCGTCCTGCAGAAGGCGGCGAAGGATCTCGACCTCGACAGCTTCGACTACGCGGTGCTCCTCGACACGAGCGAAGGGCCGATCCGGCTCACGCTCGACGCGAAGTCGGCCCCAGGGCACGTGCGCAATCTCGTCGCGCTGGCGGAAAACGGGTTTTACGACGGCGTGACGTTTCACCGGATCATCAAGGGGTTCATGATCCAGGGGGGCTGCCCGGAAGGCACGGGCACCGGCGGGCCGGGCTACAAGATCCCCGCCGAGTTCAACTCCACGCGTCACGAGCCGGGTGTGCTGTCGATGGCCCGGACGAGTGAGCCGAACACCGCGGGCAGCCAGTTCTTCATCTGCCTCGAGCGCGTCCCGCACCTCGACGGGCAGTACACGGCCTTCGGCAAGACGGCCGACGACGCCAGCCTCGCGGTCGTCAAGAAGATCGGCGAGGTGCGCACCGGAGCCCAGGATCGGCCGCTGACACCGGTGACGATCCGCAAGGCGACCGTCGAAAAGATCCCGAAAAAACGCTGAACGCCCCCGCGCGTCGGGCGTCGGGGCGGCCGCGTGGGGCTGCGTCGCTCACGGACGCCGCCGGCGCCGAAACACCGCGCGGAGGCCGAGCAGCGACAGTGCGATGCCGCCGGCGGCCTGCACCGCTGCCTCGCGGCCTTCCGGCGTGCGCAACTTGTCGACAAGCGCGCCGACGTCGGGAAGACGCGGCGACACCGTCTCCATCGGAACGCCGTCCGCCGCGACCGTCGGCGGTGCGACGGTCTCGTCGGTGGCAGCGCTGGCGACGGCGACCGACTCGGGGAGCGGCCCCGGATCGGCTTCGGCCCAGGCAGGACCGGCGGCAGCGGGCGCGGAGGCCAAACCGGCCGGATTCGCCGCGGGAAGCGGGGGTACCGGCCCCGGCAGCGGCGGGCCGAAGGGAGTGGGCATCGGGCTGGCCCCCGCCGAACCGACGCTCGCCAGGATCGCCCGGACGCGCGTCACGGCACTGCCGACGGTGCGGCCGTCGTTCTCACCGAAGAGGACGCCCGCCAGACGGCCGGAGGCATCGAGGATCGGTCCACCGGAGTCCCCCTGGCGCGCCGAAGCGACCAGCTCGACCAGCTCCCGCGGCTGGCCCGAGCCCGGTGAGAGGTACTGCATGCAGGGGCCGGACTGGGCGCGGAACGTGCCGCGGCCCCAGCCGGCGATCGTGAGGGGCGCACCGATCGCCGGGGGCGCGTCGGCGAGGATCACCGGGCTCGCGAGCGGGCGCCAGACGACGATCACGGCGAGATCCCAGGTCGGATCCTCGCGGAGGACCGTCCCGGCCGACTGAAAGCCGTCGGGAAACTGCACGAGCACCGCGGAGCGCGTGTCGCGGACGACGTGGTGGTTGGTGACGATCAGGCCGCGGGTGGCATCGACGTCGACGAGCACGCCGGAGCCGAGCGAGGTGGCGCCGCGCTCCGCCGCCACGATCCGCACCACGGCCGGATGGGGCGCCTGGCCGGAGGCGAGGTAATCAGCGAACACTTCCGGCTCGAATGGAGCTGGCCCTCTCTGCTGCGGCCACCATGGCCACCACTGGGCAGCCGCCGGCGCGGCCACCGCGAGCCAGAGTCCTGCCGCCACGACGCTGGCGAGGTGTGCCGCGTGCCGCACCGGTCGGTCTCCACGGCAACGCGACGGGGGTGTCAACGCCCGACGCCCCGCGACCGGCGCCGGCGTGTCTCCCGGTCGAGGATCCGCCGCAGCAGCTCGCGGCGCAGCCGGCGCCGCTCACGCTCCTGCTCCGTCGCCGAGGGGCGGTGCGTGTTCCCCGCATGTGTCACCATCGCGCCCTCCACCGCGCCGGCCGTCGCTCCCGATCAAGGTTGGTCGGCATTCCCCGGCCTCCGCCGCGGGAAAAAACTCCGGCGCCTGCCCGGGTGGCACGACCGGCACCACACGCGCCGTCGGCAGGGTCGATCAGCCGGCGCCGAGGGGAAACCCGGCCGCGGCGAGGGCGGCTGCCAGCGCATCGATCTGGGCCCGGTCGGCGGTCTCCACCGTGACCGCGACGCGGACGGAGAACACGTCGGGGCCGGAGAAGGTGCGGTCGTGGGCGATCTCGAGAACGCTGGCGCCGGCCTCGGCGATCACCGTCGCGAGCCGGGCGATCCCGCCGGGGCGGTCGGTGACCCGCGTCGTGAACCGCCACAGCCTGCCGTCGGCAGCCAGGCCGTGGTCGATCACCCTGCCGAGGATCGAGAGGTCGATGTTGCCGCCGCAGAGGAGGAGGACGACACGGCGGCCGCGGACATCAGGACAGCCCTCCGCCAGCAGCGCCGCCAACGCCGCCGCCCCCGCCCCCTCGACCACCAGTTTCTCGAGCTCCGCGAGGCGCAGCACCGCCAGGGCGAGGGCCTCCTCGCCGACGGTGACGACGTGGTCGATCAGCGGCGCCGCGATCGGAAAGGCGACGTCGCCGACGCGCCCCACCGCGAGGCCGTCGGCGAGCGTCGGCCGCACCGGCACCGCCACGGGACGGCCGGCGGCGAGCGACGCCGACAGGCTCGGCGCCGCGGCGGGCTCGACGGCGACGATGCGGATCGAAGGAGCGAGCGCCTTGGCGACCGTGGCTACGCCGGCGAGCAGGCCGGCACCGCCGGTGGGGACGACGATCACCTCGGCATCGGGAAGGTCTTCGAGCACTTCGAGGGCCATCGTCCCCTGGCCGGCGATCACGCGCGGATCGTCGAACCCATGGATCCGCTCGAGCCCGTCGGCGGCGGCGATCCGCACCGCCTCGGCCCGGGCCTCGTCGAACGAGTCGCCATGGAGGATCACCGTCGCTCCGAGGCGGCGGCAGGTCGCGACCTTCACCAGCGGGGCGAACCGCGGCATCACCACCGTCACCGGGATGCCGAGGAGACGCCCGTGCCAGGCGAGCCCGAGGGCGTGATTGCCGGCCGACGCGGCGACGACGCCACGGCGCCGGGCGGCGGGATCGAGAAGCACCAGGGCGTTGCGGGCACCGCGCTCCTTGAACGACCCGGTTCGCTGGAGGAGGTCGAGCTTGCAAAACACCGTCGCGCCGACCAACTCCGAGAGGGGCACGCTCACCGGGCAGGGGGAATGGTAGATCGCGCCGCTGATCCGCTCACGGGCGGCGCGGATGTCGGCCAGCGACACCGTCGCGGCGCCGCTCATCGGCTCACCGGCGCGGGGCGATGGAAGCCGCGGACGTCGACCCACTCCATCCCGGCAGCGCGGGCGGCGGCGATGCCCAGATCGCTGTCTTCCCAGACGACGCAGCGGCGAGGCTCGACTCCGAGCCGCCGGGCCGCCTCCAGGAACGGATCGGGGTCGGGCTTGTGGCGGGCAGTGTCCTCGCTGGCGACGAGATCGTCGAAGTCGTCGGCGAGGCCGATGTGGGCGAGGATTCTCCGGCAGACGGCGCGATGGCCGCCGGTGACCACCGCCATCGGCACGCGTCCCCGGCAACGGCGAACGACGGCGACGACCGGTTCGATCGGCTGCACGGCACCGAGGCCGGCGAGGAACGCCTCTTCCTTGCGGCGGGCCGCGGCGGTGATGTCGAGATCGACCCCCGCCTCGCGGGCCAGCGTGGCGACGATGTCGCGTGTCGGACGGCCGCCGAGAGCGTAGAACCGGCTCTCCGGAAACGCGATCCCGTGCGACGACGTGACCGCCAGCCACGCCCGGTAATGAGCCGGCATGGTGTCGGCGAGCGTGCCGTCACAGTCGAAGAGCAGGGCGTCGTATCGAGGACGGTGCCACATCGGCAGGACTCGGTGAAGTGAAGTTCCGCCCGGGGGCGCTGCGGGGCCGGGGTGCCATCGTGGCGCCCCGCCGGCGGCGTGTCCACGGCGGAACCGGCGTCGCCGCGTGGGGGGTCCGGGCCGACGACGACCGTACAGGTGGCAGGGGCGGTTTCCGGCCGCCGCGGCCCCGTCCGCCCCCGGTCAGGCCGCGCCTTGCTAGTCTTGGACCGGTTCCGCACCAGGCCCAAAGCCCGCTTCCCATGCAGACCCCCTTCCTCGGCATCCGCCAACGCCTGCTGCTCCTCGGCCTGGTGCCCGCGGCACTGATCCTCGGGGTCCTCGCCTGGCTGTCGGTCCGGCAGGTGCACGCGGTGCTGGTCGACATGGCCGGGCGGACGCTGGTCGCCCGCAGCCAGACGATCGCCGCCGGGATCGAGCGGGTCACCGTCGAGGCCGCGACCGCAGCGCGGACGGTCGCCCAGGCGGTGGAGGAGGCAGCCGCCGGAGACGCTGCCGCCCTCGGGGCGAGGCTCGCTCGCGACGTCCTCGTGGCCGAGCCCCGGTTCCTGGCGACGGCGGTCGCTCTCGTCGACGACGCGCCCGCGACGGGCCCCGCAGGGCCCGATGCCTCGGGCACGCGCTGGATCCGGAGCGACGGCCCCGACGCGACGATCGCGGCCGAGGCCTCCGACGGGGGAACGATCGCCGCCAGTCGCGCGCGGCATCTCGATCCGACATGCCCCGACAAGACCCTCGTCGCCGAACCGCGCCTGATCGGGGGACGGTTGGTGGTCGAGCATGTCCACCCGATCGTGCGTGCCGAGCGGTTCGCCGGGGCGGCGTCGGTCGAACGGTCACTCGCCGATCTGGAGGCCGAGTTGCAGCGGGTCCTCGAGCGCGAGGCTCCGTTCGCGACGGGGTCCCTCGGCGTCGGTGTCCCGGCCGGCGACATCCTCGTCTTCAGCAGCTCAGGTCGGGTGCTGGCATCGACGGCAACCGACGCGCGGCCCGACGGCGACCCGCGCGGCACGCTGGCGGAGACGCTCGGGCAACTCGACCTGTCGCCGGGCTCGTTCGTATCCTTCGTCGATGCCGATCACGGAGGCCGCCGCCTGGTGGCGAGCGCCCGGTCGGAGACCGCCGACTGGGAGGTCGTGTCGGTGTTTCCCGAACGGGCGATCCTCGCCCCGGCACGGGCGTCGCTCTTCGGTCTCGCGGCCCTGGCAGCGCCGGTGTTCGCGGTGCTGCTCCTCTTCCTGGCCTGGCTGGCGACCCGGTTCACGCGACGGGTCGATCAGGCGACCGCGATGGCCCGCCGCGTCGCCGCCGGCGACCTGACCGGCCAGCTCGATACCCGCGGAGGCGACGAATCAGGACAGTTGCTCCGCGACATCGGCCGGATGACCGGCAGCCTCCGCGGTCTGGTCAGCGAGGTGAAGCGGGCGGGGCACGAGCTCGACGACACCACGCGGAGCCTGTCGGCGGCGGGCGAACGCCAACGCCAGGCGATCCAGTCGCTCGGCTCGAGCACCAGCCAGGCCGCGGTCGCCAGCCGGCAGATCGCCGTCACCGGTCACGAGCTCCTCGGCACGATGAACGAAGTCGCCACGGTCGCTGCCGAGACGGCCCAGGTCGCCAGCGCCGGCAGGACCGACATCGCCGGCATCGGTGAGACGATGACCCGCCTCGAGGAATCGACCGCCGAGTTCACCGAGCGCCTCGCCCTGATCCGTGAACGGGCGGAGGACATCAACATGGTGATCACGACGATCACGAAAGTTGCCGACCAGACCAACCTCCTCTCGATCAACGCCGCCATCGAGGCAGAGAAGGCCGGGGAATATGGCCAGGGGTTCATCGTCGTGGCCCGCGAGATCCGCCGGCTGGCCGATCAGACCGCGGTGGCCACGCTCGACATCGAGCGGCTCGTCGCCCAGATGCAGGACGCGGTGAGCGCCGGCGTGGAGGAGATGGATCGGTTCGCGACCGACGTGAAGACGGGTGTCGGCCGGGTGTCGGCGATCAGTGGTCAATTCGTCGAAGTGATCGACAAGGTCCACGGGCTCTCGACACGCTTCGAATACGTCAATCAGGGAATGCATGCCCAGGCCACCGGGGCGCAGCAGATCACCGAGGCCCTGCTGACGCTCAGTGACGGCACGCGCTCGACGACCGAGACGCTGCGCGACTTCGAGGAAGCGGCCCGGCACATGGTGCACGCGGTCGAGGGGCTCACCAACGCCGTCAGCCGGTTCCGTGTCGAAGGGGAGGGCGGCGATGATCGCCCGGCGTCGTTCGCGACTCCCCCGCGCGGGATCACGATGGCGGCTGCCCCGCTGGCCGGTGTCAGGCTCGACGAGACCGGCTCCTGAGTCTTGCCGGCACGCCACGCACCCCGGCCACTGTCCGCGGCGAAGCGGTCGGCGGGCTCGCAGGCCACGGGCCGGCTCAGCCGGGCAGCCCGACCCCGACATGGACCGCGACTCCACCGGCGATCGCAGGAGCCTCCGGGTCCACCGCTGTCGCACCCCGCGACCGACGGGCGGCACCAGGCTCGTCGGCCCCCAGCGCGGCGAAGGCCGACGCCGGGAGGGCGGCGGCGGCTGGCGCCGGGGCCCCTGCCGGAGCCGTCGCCAACACGCGGACCCGGTCACTTCCCCGGGCGGCGCTGCCGGGCACGACCCAGATCGGCTGGTCAAGACCCACGGCAGCGGCCAGCAGCGGCAGCGACGCGGCCTTCGTGGGCCGAGCCGTGATGATCGTGCCGAGCAGCCGCTGCGAGGTGTTGGGGACGATCGAACGCACCTGGTTGGACGTGATCCGCGGATTGGCGCCGACCATCAACGCCACGACGCCGGCGACGTGGGGCGAAGCCATCGACGTCCCGCTGAGGAAGCCGTAACCACCCGGGAGGGTCGAGTAGACATCGACTCCGGGCGCCATCACTTGGTGCTGCCGCGAGGACGGGCTGGCGTAGTTGGAGAACGAAGCGATCATCCCCTGGTAGTCCACCGCGCCGACCGACAGGCCGTACATCGTCGAATACGCGGCCGGGTAGAGCGGCGACGCGGCGATTTCGGGATAGCCGGAGAAGCTCGCCGACTCCTGGGAATTGCCCGCCGCGGCGACGGCGATGACGTTGCGCGAGGCGGCGTAGGCAAGGGCATCCTGGATCGCGGCCACGGGCCGTGAGCCGAACGACAGGGTGGGCCCGATCTCCGGCAGCGTGCGGATGCTCATGTTGATCACGCGGGCGCCGTTGTCGACGGCGTAGCGGATCGCCTGGGCGACGGAATTGTGGTAGTCGTCGAACGTGGGAAACGACGGATTCCGAACCTTCAGCGGCATGATCTTGGCGTCAGGGGCGACGCCCGTGACACCGATACCGTTGCGGAGGGCGGCGATCGTGCCGGCCACGTGGGTTCCGTGACCGTTGTCATCCTGCGGGTCGTTGCTGCCGCGGCCGCCGTTGCCGTTGAAATTCCATCCCCGGATATCGTCGACGTAGCCGTTACGGTCGTTGTCGATGCCGTCGCCGGGCACCTCGAGGGCATTCACCCAGATATTGCTCGCCAGATCGGGATGCGTGTAATCGACACCGCTGTCGATCACTGCGACGGTCACGCCGCGGCCGGTGTAGCCGCGGGCCCACGCTTCGGGAGCCTTGACGAGATCCTGTCCCCAGGCGTTGCCACCGAGATCGGGCGTCTGGACGAACGGCTCGATCCGGCCCGACGCCTGGGCGACGGCAGCGGCCGCATTGACCAAACCGAAACCGAACACGGGGTTGAATTGCTGCGCACGCGTGACGACCGTCGTCACGGCCTGGGCGGAGTTCAGCTTGACATTGACGGGCTGTGAAAGAACGAGGGCGAACGTCAGCGGCTTGCTTCCCGCAGGCAGGCCGGCGATCGTCGGCACGGCGACCTGCTTGAAACGCTCGCCGGGGGCGAACGTGATCCGTCCGCTCATCGCCCGGTAGTCGATTCCCGCCTTCGCACCGATGTCCGCCGTGCGGTAGGACACGCTGGCGCCGCCGGCACCGGCTGGCGCCGGCAGCGTGAGTTCGAAGGCGGCGGCCGAACCGCGGATCACCGTGGCGGCGACCCTCATGCTCAGTCCCGGAGGCGCCGCGGGGGGCGCCGCTGTCTGGGTGAAAGAGAAATCCGCCGAAGCGGCAAACGACGTCGTCGGCCGGGCGAAGACGGCGGCCTGGCTGCCGAAGTCATCGCCGGGGCCGGCATCCGCGACTGGATCGGCCCAGCCGGCCGAAACGTCCATCACGACACGCTGCTCGAGGGATTCCAATCCGGTCTGCCGCCGCGGGTGCCGACGCTGCCGATTCGCACGCATGGAATCCTCCCCCTCTCCCCGGATGATCAGCGCAAACGCCCCATTTTTCCGCATTGAGCGTACCGCGGGGGTCGAAACGACGCCAGCACCGGATACGCACGCCACGGCTCCCCGGTTCACTTCGGCCGGATCCGGCGCAGGAGAGGAACGACGCGGCTTCCGCGCGGAGAGGGCAGTCCGGGGGGAATCGACCGGTTCCGGGCTTTGTCCCGGAAATGCTCATGGTGCGCATGGCGGGGAGTCGATCACACCTGACGATCATGCCGGTTGCACCTTCACCGGGGACATTGCCGCCCGGACAACCGGCCACCGTCGGGAACAAGGCGCCATGAGCACCGCAGATTTCGGTCCGGCCAGCGCGGTCGACCTCGAGCGGCAGGAGAACCCCGGGGCTCGGGAGCGGCAGCGTCGCCGCCGGCGGCGGCGCGCCGTTGCGGCCCTCCTCCTCGCGCTCGTCGGCGGCGGCGGCGCCGAACGGGCCAGCGCCCAGACCGGCCAGGTGGCGATGGCCCCCGCCGGCGGTGTCGTCAACCGGGCGGCGGCGGGATTCGGCAACCTCAACGCCAACGGACCCGGCTGGTTCTACTACGGCCTCAATGCCGCCGACCGTGGTCTCGGCTACCAGGGCAGCTACATGACCCTTGGGGCGTTCATCCCGTATGCCGAGGATGACCTCGGCGGATTCTGGGCGGCCGATCTCCGCAGCCATCTGTCCAATTACGGCGGCTTCTTCTCCAACGTCGGCTTCGTCCGCAAACAGTTCTGGGGCGGGGCACTGGCGGGTGTCGGCGTCTACTGGGACTACGACGGCGACGAGAACATGTACGCCGACAGCATCATCACCGACTCCACCGGAACCTACGTCGCCAATGGCGGACAGTCCTACAACCAGGTCGGTGTGTCGGGCGAGTTCCTCACCGACTGGGGCAATCTGCGCAGCAACGGCTACATCCCCGTCGGCAGCACCGCGTCGGTGAGTGGCCCGTACGTCGGCAGCTCGCTGCTGTGCGACCTGGGGATCACCGCCGCCCTCGCCGGCGCCGACCTCGAGGTCGGCGCCTACGTCCCGGGATTGTCTGACTGGGCGGGCATGGTGAGCGTCGGCGGCTACACCTTCGGGAATGCCCGCTACAACGTGCCTGGGGGCCAGGACGTCGTCCCCTACTTCGGCGGCGTCTACACCCGGCTCGACATGACGTTCCTCGAAAACTGGGACTTCTCCCTCCAGGCCAACAACGACAGCTACTTCGACTGGACCGGCTTCGCCCGCCTCACCTACCGGATGGGCGGATCGCGGCGCCGCACGGTGGCCGACCAGATGGAGCAGCCGATGATGCGCAACGAGCACATCGTCCGCGCTTACCAGCCGGCCCGCCAGGCGATCAATCCGCTCACCGGCAGCCCGTGGCGCGTGATCCACGTCGACAATTCGGTCGCCGCCGGCGGCACGGGCACCGCCGAAGCACCGGTCTCGTCGCTCGCCGGTGCCCAGGCGGTGGCGACGCTCCCGTATGACATCGTCTTCGTCCACCAGGGCGTCAGCGCGGTCACCCCGTACACCGGCGGCTACACGTTCGCGGCTGCCAATCAATTCCTCGTCGGCCAGGGCACGGCGATGCGCGTGCCGACGACGACCTGCGGACTGGTGCCGCTGTGGGGTGATACACCCGAAGCGGAGTATCCGGTCCTCGCCAACGGTGCCGGCACGGCGATCACGCTCGCCGCCGGGTCGGTGGTCGACCACCTCGAGGTTACCGGCAGCGCGATCGGGATCTCCGATGGCGCCGGGCTGCCGGCCGGGAGCTACACGATCGTCAACGACGTCCGGCTCATCGGCAGCGGCCCCAACCAGCGCGGCATCCTCATCCAGGATCTCGCCGGCGGCAACGCCCAGTTCAACTTCTCCAACCTCTCCGTCACCAACATGACCAACGACGGTCTGGCAGTGATCACCAGTGCCGGCGGCGACCCGAAGGTCAACGTCACGAACTCGACGTTCGACGGGAACACCAACTCGGGAATCTCCATCAAGGACCTGTACAACGACGGCCGCGTCTACGTCACCAACTCCAGCATCAGCAACTCCTCGGCGGCCGGGATCACGGTCGAGGGCGGGCAGCTGGCGGTCTTCCAGACGACGTTCGAGACCAATGGCAACGCCGGTGTCAGCGCCACCGGCAATTCGGTGGTCCAGGTGGCCAACTCGGAGTTTATCGGCGAGACGATCGGGGTCAACGGCTTCGCCAACGGTGCCGAGACGCTCGACATCACGCTCACCGACAACCGCATCGGCACCGTCAGCGGTGGCGACGGCATCAGCCTCTCGGTCGCCGACCAGGTGGGGGCGATCGTGAACGCCAACCTCGTCGGCAACCGGCTCGTCGCCGGCAGCGACACGACGACCAGCGGCGGCGCGATCCGGCTCACGAACACCGGCGCCGCCTGGGGCGTGATCACGGCCGCCGATCCCGACATCGTCGTCTACGATCCGAGCTTCGGCGAGATCTACATCAAGGCCAGCGACAGCACGAACCTCAGTGCGATCAACAACAACGCACGGATCTTCGAGGTCCCCGGCCAGTTCACCTGGGACGACATCACCTATATCCCGCCGCAGCCGATCTACGATCCCGCGCTGTTCGTCCCGGTGCCCCCGCAGTGATGCCCAGGAGCGTCACGGCAGGACGCAGACCGCATCACCTCGACGAATCGGCCCTGGACCGGACAGCCCGCGGGTGTTGATGGCGAGGCGGTAGAGGTGCCCCCACGAGGCGGCATCGACGTCGCCGCGAAGGCTCACCCGCCGGCGCGATTCGAAGACGGCGCGGAACAAGGCGTCGTCGCGGCCGCTGGCGCTGTCGCGGGTCGGCACGGGGCAGCGACGGCAGACGCCCGTCGCCAGCCAGGTCTGGCCTCCGACGGCGAACCGCCGCGGTTCCGCCGGGGGCCGGTCGGCGAGCGTGCCGGACGCGTCGGCCGCCGCCGGGCAGGCCAGCGCGTCTTCCCAAAACGGCGCCGGGCCGACGACCTCGAGATTGACGCGGAACCGGCGCCGCACCTCGGTGTGGGGTAGGCGGAACCACCCCGCCACCGCGTCGAGCGTGGCTGCGGCGGCGACCGTCGCCCCGGGGGCGTCGCGATCGTCGGGAAATCCCCCCTCCACGCGCTCCTCGAGGAGCACCGGCATGGCGAGGACGGCGCTCAACCAGGCACAGGGCCCGGCCTCTCCGGGGACGAGCGGAAACTCCGCGGCGGTCGCCCGGCAACGCGGCGGCAGGTCGGCAGCCTCGTCGACTTCCAGCCGGACCCGGCGCGCGTCGAGATCGAACGCGGCCCGGACGCCATGGAGCCGGGGGGTGCGCTTGGCATTGACGACGCGCCCGTCAAGATCGACCAGCCGCCAGCGCCGATCCCCGGCGAGGCTGCCGCCGTCCTGCACCAGCGCCTCGTCGACGTTGATGCCGTCGAGGCTCTTCACCGGGTAGATCGTGATCCGTCCGAGGATTCCGTCCGGATCGGCCATGCGTCACCGCGCCCCGAACGGTGCTTCGTCGGTCACATCCGGAAGTTGAACGTCTGCCAGACCAGGCGCAACAGCCACTGCGCCACGGTGCGGCCACCGACGCGGATCCGTGCCGTGCCACGCATCCCGGGCGTCAGCAGGCCGTCGCCGTCGTCGAGGTGGACCATCGCCTCGTAGCTGGTGGAGATCGGCTGCTCGCGGCCGGCGGCGTCCGTCTGCGTCGGCACCTGGCCACCCGCCTTCACGCTGAGGCGCTCCGCACCCGCGGAGAGTTGCATGACCGCCACCTCCTCGACGGTGCCGCCGAGCGTGCGCCACGGAAAGGCATCGAGCTTCATCTCCACCGGCTGCCCGCGGGCGATGAACTCGATCTCCGACTGGTCGACGACGAGCGCCGCCTCGAGGATGCCGGCCTCGCCGACGTGGCACACCACCGTGCCCTCCGCCAGCATGGCACCGAGATTCGCCTCGTCGAGGACGTGCCCGCTCCAGGACGGCAGCCGGTCGGCATCCTGCGGCGGGGCCGCCACCACCGGCGCCGGCAGGACGACGCCGTCGCGCGGGGCGACGAGGATCAGATCGCGGCGGTCGCGCTGCTTCTCCTCGAGCTGCTCCTCGAGGCTGGCGAGCGTCTCCTCGGCAGTCCCGACCTCGAGGCCCGCGGCCGGATCCTCGAACCGCTCGCGGCGCAGGCTCTCGAGCCTGGTGCGTTGCTGGGCCGCACGCCCCTCGAGATCGGCGATCGCCAGGTCGAGATCGACGTTCGCCAGCCGCGCCACCTCCTGCCCACGGCTCACGCGGTCGCCGGGGCGGACGGCGACGCTCTCCAGCCGGCCCGCGACCGCGACATACACCGTCTCCTCGCCACGCGGCCGCAGTTCGACCGGGCACCAGACGCGGTGCGGCAAGGGCACCAGCCCCAACGCCGCGACGATCGCGGTGGCGGCGGCGGCGGTGGCAAGGAGATTGCGGGATTTCACTTCGTCGCGCCTCCCGGGCACGTTGAGGAATTTGATCATCCCATGCACCGGGCGGACCACCAAACCCCACAGCGCGCCGGCGGCGAGCACCTGCCCGATGATCTCGAGGCGGTACGGTTTGAAGACGTTCCACACGAACAGGAAGATCGACGCCGTCACCAGCCAGCCATACAGGCTGCTGGCCACGGCGTAGGCGGCGAACGCCCAACGGTTGCGCGTCGGGAGGAACGGATCCTCGGGCTGCTCGATCCCCAGGCACCACCGGCTGGCGAACCGGCCGAGGATCGACGTCGCCTTCTGGCGGAGGTTGGGGATCTCGAGGATGTCGGAAAGGATGTAGTAGCCGTCGTAGCGCATCAACGGGTTGGCGTTGAACAGGATCGTCGACACGCTGGAGACGAACATCACGTCGAGGCACAACTGGTTGAACGTGCCGGCGTGGGAATTCCACCACAGGTACGTGGCGATCGAGGCGATGATCAGCTCGACGTACATCCCGGCGGCGCCGATCGCCGCCCGCTTCCACTTGCTCGGCAGCATCCAGCTGTCGGAGACGTCGCAGTACAGGCAGGGCGTGAAGACCAGGAGCATCACCCCCATCTCGTGGCACTCACCGCCGTAGTGCTTGCACGACAGCCCGTGGCCGAACTCGTGGATCACCTTCGTCACCGCCAGCGCGGCCGCGAGGTAGATCCAGTTGCCCGAGGCGAAAAACTGGTTGAACGCCGGCAGCCGGCTGCGGAACTCGTCGAAGTTCACCAGCACCACGCCGACCGCCGAGGCGACCAGCACCAGCATCGCGGCGACCGCCGGCGGCTCGAACAGCCAGCCGAACAGCGGATCGAGGCGGGCGAGGAGGCGGTCGGGGTCGATGCCCCGGAACCGCATCGCCATGATGTTCGCCAGCCACGCCTTCCACTGCCCCCAGAGCCGCTGCCGGCGGCGCTCGAAGAGCTGCGGCCCCTGGCCGGAGCGGTCGCCGATCACGAGCCCGGACCGGTGGAGGGTGGCGATGAACCGCGACAGCTCGTCGAGCCCGATCCGCCGCGGCGGGAACCGCTCCTCGAAGCGCGCCTGGAGCGTCTCGAGGCTGACCCGGCCGTCGAGCATGTCGAGCAGCGCGTACTCCTCGGGGCGGAAACGGTAATAGGCCAGCGAGATCGGATCCTTCACCACCCACCAGGCCTGCCCCTGGTGGATCTGACGGTTGGCGACCAGATCACCACGGCGCCGCAGGCCGATGGCGCGGGTCGTGCTCGATCGGAAGGCGGCGGCGGCGGTCGACATCGGACGCCTCCGGTCGTCAGCGCGCCGCGGGCGCGGCGTCGTCGACCGGGGCGACGACCTCGCGGCGCACCGGCGGCAGCGGCGGCTGGTTGGAATGGATCGTCATCCGCGCCGTCTGACCGGGGCGCATCAGCCACGTACCGGCATCGGGCGCGAGCCGATTGGTGACTTCGGCCCACACCCGGTACTCCCCCCCCGACTCGACGATCGGGCTGGTGAACACGATCCGCCCGGGGAACGTTTCGACGCGCTGATCGGCGAGCGTGATTTCCACCGTCACGGGCCGGTCGCGGACCGCCGCGGGATCGTGCCGCGCCGAATTGACGTAGCCCTCGACACGGAGCGTGTCGGCGCGGACGACCCTGGCGAGGGGATCACCTGGCTGCATCCACTCGCCACGGTGCGGAAACACCTCGACGACGACGCCGTCGAGCGGCGCGGTGATCAACCGACGGGCGATGGCGTCACCGGCGGCCTCGACCTCGACCTGCTTGGCGGTCGCGGTCAGGCCGGCGATCCGCTGCTCGAGGCGGGCTTGCTCGATCGATAGCTCGCTCTTCTGCTGGTTGAGTCGGAGGCGATCGATGTCGATCTCCGTGATCGCCCCCGGCGACGTGCGGTTGGCGTTGATCGCCTTCTCCAATTCCGCTTCGGCAACGTCCTTGGCGGCGACCGCGTAGCGGATGTCGACGTCGTTCTCAGCCTTGGCCAGCGCCTGCTCGTACTCGGCGCGGGCCTTGCGGCGGTCGGATTGGGGCTGGCTGTCGTCGATCCGGGCGATCACCGCACCGCGGGCGACCGTGTCCCCCTCGCGGATCACCAGGTCGACGAGGACACCGGCCTCGCGGGCAGGCACCTTGGCCTCCTCGACGAGCGAGACCAGGCAGTTGGAGAGGATCGGTTCGTTCGCCGGCGACTCCGTCTCGACCGACCGAGGACGCGGCGCCGGCGGATCCGCGGCGTTCGCCGCCCCTGGCAACGCGGGTGCGAGCGCCAACGCGACCACCGCCAGTGGAGCGATCCGTGCGGCCGATCGGCGGACGGGAGGTCGGGCCATGGGGGAGCTCACTCCGGCGTCGGGGGCTGCTCGCCGGGACGACGGCGGCACGGGGATGACACGCACGCGAACCACTGATTCACCGGGGCACAGACGGGGTCAGAAAAGCCGAAACAAGACTTGCGACTGGATGAACGCGAGGACGTCGTGGAACCAGACGTACCCCAGCGAGCGCCGGCCGCAGGCGATCCGCGCCGTCACCGTCGCCCCGGCACCGAGCTCCTCGCGGTCGTGGTCCGCCGGGTCGATCGTCACGCGCACCAGGGCGACGTTGCCGCTCTCTCCACGGACCTCCGCCTGCTCGTGGATCTCCTTGACGGTGCCCCGGTGCCGGGTGCCGGGGTCGGTGGCGATGATGTAGTCGACCTCCAACTCGCGCCCGGCCTGCTTCACCGCGGCCGCGGCGGCGTTGACATGGCCGAGCCGGTCGTCGGGGAGGTGGAGCTCGAGCTCCCACGGCCCCTGCTTGTCGGCGACGGTGAGCAGCACCTGCCCCTTCTCGACGGGGCGCAGAAGCAGCCGGTCGGCGACCTGCCACGTCACGACCTGGCCGTCGATCGGGCTGGCGACGTCGAGCTCCCGCTTTTTGCCTTCGTAGAGCTTTCGCTGGGCGTCGAGGCTCTCGATCTCGCGCTGGAGCTGCGCGGCGCGCCCGGCCATCCGCGTCCGCTCGTCGGCCGAGATCCGCCTGTCCTCGAGCAGTGCCCGGCGCGTCGAGACCAGCTGCTCCTCGCTCGACGCCTTCCGCCCGAGGACGTCGGTGAGGGCGACTTCGAGATCGGTGTTGCGCAGCGTGACGAGGAGCTGCCCCTGGCGGACCTCGGCGCCGTGGACGATCCCCGGCGCGATCTCCTTGACCACGCCGTCGACCCCGGCGAAGACGTCGCGCTTGCGGACCGGCTCGAGCGTGCCCTTCCCCTCGAGCCGCAGTTCGGCCGGGATGAACACCAACGCGGCCACCGCCGCCAGGGCGGCGAGGCCGGCGAGCACCGTCCGCGGCAGGTTGCGGGCGGTGGTCAGCACGCGCGACCGGCCGAGGAGATCGACGACCGGAAACAGCGGCAGCCCGGTGTGGTCCAGCGCGTTGGCCAGCGCGATGCTGCCATGCTCGGCGCACACCTCGACCCGCGCCTTGCGTCCGCCGTCGAACGTGCTCGAAGTGAACCACTCGGCGACGAGGACGCCGATCGGCTCGGCGCCGACGTCGGCCGGGGGCACGGTCTCGGCCTTGGCGACGGCAACGGCGTCGACTCCGCCGGGCTTGACGACCGGGGTCTTGCGCGGCCGGACCAGCGGGATGATCGCCAGGCTCGTGGCGTGCGATTCATCGATCGACTGCTCGAGCGCCTCCTCGATCTGTGGCGGCAGCTCACGCGCCGGATCGGGATGCCAGAGCGCTTCCCGCGCCCGGGCGACGACCCGCGCCAGGGCCTCGATCGCCTGGACCGCGGTCGCGCGACGCTCGACCGATTCCTGGCCGCTGACCGCCTCGAGCCGGAGGCGGCGGCCACGCCGCACCAACACGCTGACCCGATCGCAGCCGATGATCCGCCTCGCCTCGTTGGCGAGGATGAAGGCGGTGGCGACCGGATCGAGCGACTCGTGAACCTGCCGGCTGAACCGGTCGACCTGCACCAGCGCCGCCTGCTGGCTGTCGAGGGCCTTGACCTGGCGGCGGACGAGATAGCCGCTGGCCACGCCCGCCACCTGATCGACGAACACCAGGTAGCCCTGCTCGACCTCCGGCTGGTTGTGGTGGTGGAAGACCTCGACCAGCCCCGCGCGCGCACCGCTCTTGTCGAGCGGGGCCGCGATCACCAGCAGGTCGGTCGGGTTGTCGGCGATCGCCTTGCCGTCGGGGCCCGCGAGGCTGGCCCGGGCCGGAACGAGCATCCCGTGCGGTGCGGTCAGCAGCGACTGGACGAGCCGGCCGTGCGACTCCTGGGCCTCGTTCGACTGGGCCAAGCCGGTGGCGGGAATCCCCGCGTGGCAGATCGGTTCGCAGCGCCCTTCGTCGCCGACGAGCCACACCAGCCCGCCGACGGCCCCCATCGCCTCGACCACCCGGTCGAGGACACCCCGGAAGAAATCGGCCTCGGCGATGTCGGTCCGCCCGAGCTGGTCGATTTCGCCGATGATCGCCCGGATCTGCTGCCGCGACTCCTCGACGACGTGTCGGTCTACGGTACTCATGCGATCCACCACCCTCCGCAAGGACCGCCGGCCGGATTCCACCCGCCCGGGGTGGAAGCTACCCCCTGCTACGGGCGGCGCCGGAGGACGACGAACGGTTCCCAGGATATCCCAATGGTACGGCGGTCACTGCGAAATGTGCGGCCCCGGCGCAGGCCGTCGGCCGGCGCGGTACCGCGAGGCCCGCGCCGCCGACGGCCTGCCGGAAGCCGTGACACCGCTCACAGGCCCCCGACGATCGAGGGGCCCACGCCGACCGGTTCGCGCGTCAGGCCTTCGTCACCTGCTGGTGGACGACCCGCTTCTGGACGTCGGTCTCGAGCATGCCGAACGCCTGCTCGTACCGTTGGACAGCCATGCCGAGCGCGTAGGCCAGACGCTTGGCGGTGAAGAAGTTGACGATGATTCTCTGCGTCAGCTGGATCGTCTCGGGCGACGTGCCGGCAACCTGCTTGTTGAGGCCGAAGTCGACGATCAGTTCCTCCGGCGTCCCGGTGACGCGGCAGAAGTTGGCATAGGTGGCGACGATGTGCGACTCGTCGACGGGCACCTGCATCGGCTCACCGACAGGACGGGCCTGGGGGACGACGCGCGGCTCTTCGGACATACTCGCTCCACAACGTTGGAAAAGGAGGTCACGACCGGTGACCGGCCGACCCGGGACGATTCCCGGTCGCCGCTCCCCCACGCGACCGCCGGCAGAGTTTACCGCCCCCCGACCCGGCGGGCGAACGACCCGGCGGAGAATGGCCGTCGGCCGCGCCTCCGCCGACGGGGATCACCACCGGCCGCGGGGCGGGAGCCCATGGCGTGAAAGCCAGCCGGCGCTGACGAAGCGGCGCACAATCGCCATGAACAGGCGCCGTGAGTCGCCATCGTCGGACGTTTCCCCGCCGTCGGCCATCTCCCAGCCCTGCCAGCCGAGGCGCCGCGACCACCCCCGCTCGCGGCCGACCGCATCGACGCGCTCCGCCACCCGCAGCGCCCAAGCCGCGCCGAACGTCTCGCGAAATGCCGACCAGGCAGCATCGACCGGTTTCAGGCCACGGCGGGCAGGCCAGACCGCCGCGGCCATCGCCGCCACCCCGATCACGAGGGCCGCGGCCGTGTCGCGCTGCCCGCTCGCGCCGCGGTCATCGAAACCGACCAGACACGGCAGCGCCAGGAGGAGTTGACCGCCCGCGATCGCCGTCGCGGCCATGCCGCGCCGCGTGGCGGCATGGTTGAGCCAACCGACGAGGATCATCCCGGCCACGAGCACCCTGAGCACGACGGAGACGTCGGGCACGGTCCCCGGGCGGACGAGCGCGGCGGTCGCCGCCGGCAACGCGATGACGATCGCGGCGGTCGCGACGATCGCCTGCCAGACCCCGTGCTGCGGCCGCTTCGCACCGAGCAGGGAGAGCGCCGGGCAGACGCCGAGGGCGACCAGGGCGAGCCGTCGGCAGGCCGCTGCTCCGGGATCGGCCCCGGGCGCGTTGAAACGCTCGATCGCCAGCGCCACTCCCGCGGCCACCGCCCACCAACACGCCGGCACGGCGGTCGAGCCCCGGGCCCGCCACGCCCCGACGAGCGCCGCACCCAAAACCAGCAGGCCTGCCGCCACTCCGAGCAACGCCGTCGTTTCCATGCCGCAAGACTACCCGCCTCCGTCGGCATGCCCTGTGGTAGCGGTCGTGCCGGTGGTGCGAGACGGCGACGCTCCGCGGCAGCCGGAGGCAGCGAGCATCCGAACATCTTCGGGAGGGGTTTCGGCGGAGGCCCCCGTTCAGGACCGTCGTGGAAACCGAGTGATGCCCGTGAAGCCCCGCGAAACCGCCGCGCTGGCGGTCGCAGTCGTCGTCGCCGCCCTCGGCCACCAGGCTGCGGCGATCGAGATGTTCACCTATTTCGGCGACGGGAGCCGGATCGGTCTGCCGAGCCTCGAAGTTCCGATCGAGGCCTATCCGGGAATCCCCCTCCGCAGCGACCGGATCAGGGCGCGGAGGGGCTTGCGCACGCCACTGTCACGGTCCCAGCCCACACGTCCGCCGACGCCCCCAGCACGCGGCGGTACCACCGGCGCGGCATCCCGGCCGTCACCGGCTCCTCCGTCGCCGAGGGGAGGCGTCCCCAGCCCCGTCGCCGATCCGGAACCTCTGCTCACGCCGGCGAGCCCTGACCGCGCCCGCCAAGACCATCGGCCGGGTCACTTCGGCGCCGCCTGGATCTTGTCGAGGAGGTCGACCGCCTCGGCACGGGTCGCGAAAAACGGCTCGCTGGCGAGCATCTGCTCGAGGATCTGCCGGGCCTTGTCCTTGTCTCCCTTGTCGGCCAGGACGCGGGCCAGGTAGTAGCCGCCGTCGGTCGGCATCTGGTTGCTCTGCATCACCTGGGCGAAGATCCGCTCCGCCTCCTCGCGACGGCCGACACGGTAGTAGACCCAGGCCAGGGTCGTCAGCGCCGCGGGACCGATCGCGGCGTTGTCGCGGGTCATCTTCACGTTGCCCTCGGCGAGTTCGACGGCGCGCTGCCGGGCGTCGCGGTCCTCCGACTCGACGAGCACCAGCGACAGCGAATTCGCGGCGGCGAAATTCCCCGGTGATTGTGTGTGGGCGTCGTTGAAATACTCCTCGGCGCCGCGGTAATCACGAGCGATCCGGGCCACGGTGCCACGCACCAGCTTGGCGCCGAGGTTCTTCTCGTCGAGCGCCAGCGCCGCATCGGCGTTGGTCTTCGCCGCTTCGAGGTCGTTCTGGCCGAGGAACCATTCCGCCGCCCCGAGGAGGACGGTGATGTCCTTGGGGGCGGCCTTGACCGCCGCCTCGATCTGCTTGCGGGCGACGTCGCGCTTCTTGGCGTCGCTGTAGAGGCGGGCCATCCACAGCTCGGGCTGCAGCGACTTCGGGTCGAGCTTCTTCGACTCCCGGAACTGTTCCAGGGCCTTGTCGGTCTCGCCGAGCTGGAAGAGGACGATCCCGAGCCGCTGCCGGGCGCTGGCATTGTCTGGATCGAGGGCCATCCAGGCATCGATGTGCTTGCGGGCCGTCTCCCACTGGCGTCGGGCCTCCGCCACCGCGGCGAGCCCGGCATTGCTGCGGATCTCGAAGTCGCGCTTCCGCTTGGGATTCTCCATGAACGCCTTGGTCAGCTCGGTGGCCTTGTTGAACAGCAGGCTCGACTCGGTGATCCGCCGGTCCTGGAAGGCCAGGTCACCGAGCATCAGGTAGGGCTCGGGATCGGCGGGAAACTTGTTCGTCGTGTCCTCGAGCTCGCCGCGCGCTTCGGCGAGCCGATTCACGTTCATCCACAGCATCGCCATCATCACCCCCGACGGCGGCAGCTTGGGATTGTTCGACCTGACGCGCTCGAGGATCGCCTTGCAGCCATCGATGTCGCTGGCCATGAACCGACCGATGGCGTTGTTGACCTCGTCGGAGCTGTCGTCGTCGGAGACCGCCTTGCCGATGAGCATCTGCGCGGTCGGCTGCTGCTGGGCCGGGGCGACGCCTCCGCACACCAGGGCCGCGACGACCGCGAGGGCCGGGGCGCACCGGGGACGGAAGTCGATCCCGCGGACAGCCGCGGCGGACGGGAACTGGATTGGGCGGCGGAGCATTCGCAGGATCTCCTACGGGCGGAACGGTGGTTGGATCCGTCACGATACACGCTGCCGGCACCGGCTCAAGCCTCCGCCTGCCGTCCACGAGCCACGGGTCGGAGGCGTCGCCGGGGAGCCGTTTTGTGATACCCTCGCCCGGTCCGGCACGCGCGGGAAACCGGCCAAGGGTGTGACCGCCAAGAGGTCCGGGGGAGCGTCCCGCGGTTGGCAGACGGGAGCACGGCATGCTGCTCGGTGCGGTGTTCGAACGCGAGGTGACCGTCGCGCCACGGGCGCGCGGCCTGTTCGTCGCCCGGGCGGTGTACTGCGGAGCGCTGTTGGCGATCATCGCCACCTGCTGGCTGGTCGTCACCGGAACCCAGTCGGTGTCGACTGCCGGCGACACGGCCCGATTCGGGGCGACCCTGCTGCGGATCCTCGGGCCGCTCCAGCTCGCCCTGGCGATCCTCGCCGCCGCGCTCGCCGCCGCGGTCGCGGTGAGCACCGAGAAGGACCGGCGGACGCTCGAGTTGCTCCTCGTCAGCCGACTCACCGACCGCGAGTTGGTGCTCGGCAAGCTCGCCGGGAGCCTGGTGCGCGTCGTGCTGCTGCTGCTGGCCGCGGTGCCGATGTTCGCGATCACCGCGCTGTTCGGCGGGGTCACGCTGCCGCAACTCGTCCGGCTGTTCGTGGTCACGCTGGCAGCGGCGCTGACTGCCGCGAGCATCGCCACGACCGTCGCCTTCTGGAAGGACACCACCTTCCAGACGCTGTCGATCACGCTGTTCCTGCTCGCGACGTGGGCCGCGCTGGGAGAGACCCTCGCCGCGACGCGCGGGCCTGACGCCGGTGCGGCGGTGTCACCCGCCCGGGCGGTGTTCGCCGCCTTGGCGCCCGACGGGGGCCGGACCCTGGCGCCGTTCCTCGGGATCTGTGCCGCGATCGTGATCGGGGCCAATGCCGTGGCCGTGGCCTGCCTGCGCCGCTGGAACGTCGCCCGCGAGCAACGGCTCCCGGCGACCGCCGAACGCGAGGCGGCAGCCTTCCGCCCCGCGCGGCGGGTGTGGCGGAACCCGATCCTGTGGCGTGAGACCTGCACGCGCGCCTACGGGCGGATGCTGATCCTCGTGCGCTTGGCCTGGCTGGCACTGTTCGCGGTCGCCGTGGCGGGCATCCTGCGCGAGGCCGGCGCGCCGCGCCCCGACCGCCTCGCGGTCACGATCGCCGTCATCCCGATGGCGTTGACCAGCCTCGTCGCCGTGGCGGCCCTGGCGGTCACCAGCATCACCACCGAACGCGATCGCGGGGCGCTCGACTTGCTGCTGGTCAGCGACCTGGAGCCGAAGGAATTCGTCTGGGGAAAGCTGATCGGGGTGCTCGTCGTCGCCCGGGAGATGGTGCTCCTGCCGCTGGCGACCTGCGTCGTCATGGCGGTCACGGGGATCACCACCGCCGAACACGCCCTGTACCTCGCCGCCGGGATGGCCGCGCTGGTGTTTTTCGTCGCCGTCCTCGGCTTCCACGTCGGGCTGTCCTATCCGTCGTCGCGGCAGGCGATCGCGGTCGCGCTGGGGACGGTCGCCTTCCTGTTCATCGGCGTCGCGACGGCGATGCGGATCATGGTCGCCTTCGACACGAGCTTCGAACTCCAACTCGCGCCGTTCCTCGCCGTGATCGTCGGCGGTGCGGTCGGCCTGTACGCGGCGCTGTCGGCGCGCAATCCGTCGGCGGCGATCGCCTGGGCGTCGGCACTGCTCCCGGCGTTGACCTTCGTGGCGATCACCGGATTTCTGCAGGGCAACAGCCTCCAGGTGCTGCTGGTGGTCCTCGTCGCCTACGGGTTCGCGACGACGGCATTGCTCGTGCCGGCGATCGGGGCCTTCGATCTCCTCACCGGGCGGAAGTCGGCCGGCGATTGACGCGCGGCGTGGGTTTCAACGCCGGGTCGTGGCCGGGTCGGGTGACGCCGCGACCGCCGACGAGGGGGGCGTGAGGAGGGCGGCGAGCCGGGCCGCCGCCTGCGGTGATCCCTCCGTTCCCGCCGCGTCGAGGGCGCGGCGGTAACTCGCGACCGCGTCGGCGGTGCGCCCCAACGACTCTTGGGCCGCCCCTTCCAAGACGAGGACTTCGGGGGGCACGCGGTCGGCACCGTAGGTCTCGCCGAGGATCGCGAGGGTCGAGAGGACGCGGCGCGGCTGGCCGAGCCGGCGGTAGACCTCGGCGGTGTCGAGGAGCAACGGCCGGTCGTCGGGCGCGAGCGCCAACCCTCGGTGGAACGCGGCCAGCGCCTCGCGATCGTTGCCGCGTGCCAGTGCCACCTGGCCGCGCACGCGCCACGCCGCCGCCATCTGCGGGGCGGTGCGAGCCGCCTCGCGCGCGAGCCGGTCGGCATCCTCCAGCAGCCCCATTTCGGTGTACATCCGCGCCCCGACGACGCACAAATCGGCGTCACCCGGGCTCTGCCCCAGCGCCGTGGTGATCTGCTGGACCGCCGCGAGGCGTTCGCCACGTTCCCACAGGACCTCGGCGTAGTGCCGGCGGGCCTCGACGTCGGCCGGGCAGCTCTTGACGGCGCGGTCGAGCAGGGCCTCGGCCTCGTCGTACTGCTGCCGATCGGCGGCGGCGAGGCCTTCGTTGGCCAAACGCCGCGAGTTCGCCACGGCCGCCGGCGCCGGGCCGACACGGGGGATGAAGCGGCACCCGACCATCGGCCCGATGAGGGCGGAGGTCACCAGAGGCACGACGAACGGCGGGAGGGGCTTCACGGGGGCGGGAGGATAGCGGCCGGCCGTTGCGGGGGCAATCGCTCCGGCACCGGCGCAGACTGCGCAGGTCACCACGGCCGGTCTGGCCATGCGTCGATGACGCCCTTGCCCCTGGCGGACGCGCCGCGTACCAACCGTCCGCCATGCCCGGCTGGTCCTCGACATCGCCCGACGCACACCCGCCCGACCGCCGCGCCGCGGTCCGGGGACGGGCCCGGCGCGTCGCGCCGGGCGCCGGCCCCTTGCTCGCGACGGCGCTGACGATGTTTCTCGGCGGCTGCGACCTGCGCGACGAAGTCGGCCGGCCCCCGCGAACCCCGACGACCCCGACGGGCGTCGGTCGTCTCCTCGACAGGCCTCCCGGCCCCAGTCTGCCCCGGGCCGGCACCACGGGCACGGCACGGACGACGGTGGCGCTCGTCGAGGGCTACGACGCGGCGGCGCGCCGGGCCCGCGACGACGGGCTCCGGCTGGTGCTCGTCTTCAAGGCGACCTGGTGCCGCCACTCGGCGCTGCTGGTCTCCCGGACCCTCTCCGACCCACGGATCGTGGCCCGCGCCCCGGGGGCGGTGTGGGCGGTGATCGATGCCGACCGCGAGCCGGATGTCTGCCGTCGCTTCGGGGTCACCGCGTTTCCGACGGTCATCACCGTCGACGAAGCGGGGGTCGAAACGCGCCGCCTCGTCGGCAAGCCGTCGGCCGTGGAGCTGACGGGGCTGCTCGAGTTGCCGCCGGCGCACCGGGAAGAGCGGATCGCCAGCGAGGCGGACGACCGTTCGCACTGAGCGCCCCGTGACGGTGAGGCTGCTGATACGATCGGGAGCCGCGGTCCGGGACCGCGCACAGGGCGAGGAGCTTCCATGACCGGCGCGCAGGGGACCGACGGCCCGGACCGGCTCCGTCCGGCTCCGCCCGCGGAACGGCCGTTCCACCCCTATCCGGTGTGGACGCCGCGGTTCTGGCACGGGATGCCGGTGTCGGTGTGGGCTGGGCTGGTCGCCGAGCACCGTTGCCGTGTCTCACCGAGCCGGATCCCGTTGTTCCTCAGCATCAGCACCGCGACGGCGTTCAACTCCGCCGCCGCCGCGCTGACGACGCTCGTCCACGGGGCACGGCTGCGGCGCCCCCCGCCGACACCGCCTCCGGTGTTCATCATCGGACATTGGCGGAGCGGAACGACGCTGCTCCACGAGCTGCTGATGCTCGACCGCCGCTTCTGCTGCCCGAACACCTACCAGTGCTTCGCCCCGGCCCACTTCCTCCTCACCGAGCGCTGGATGGCGCCGGTGGTGGCCTGGCTGTCGCCGTCGAAACGGCCGATGGACGACGTCGCCGCCGGTCCCGACCGCCCGCAGGAGGACGAATTCGCCCTCGCCAACCTCGGGGCGCCATCGCCGTACCGGCGGATGGCGTTCCCGGTGACCAGCCCGCCGACCCCGGTCGCGCTCGACGTCGACACGCTCACGCCGCAGCAGCGCGTCCGCTGGGAGGAGGCGATGCGCGCGTTCCTCGCGGCGCTCGCCGTCCGTGACCCCCGCCGCGCCGTTCTCAAGAGCCCGCCCCACACCGCGCGGACGGCGCTCCTCGCGCGGATGTTCCCCGGAGCCCGGTTCATCCACGTGGTCCGTGACCCGTTCGTCGTCTTCCCGTCGACGGTCCGCCTGTGGCGTTCGCTGCACCACACCCAGGGGCTGCAGGTCGATCCGGGGACCGCGCTGGAGGACTACGTGTTCAACGCCTTCGAGACGATGTACCGGGCCTTCGAGCGCGACCGCGGCGCCCTGCCGCCAGGGAGCCTCCACGAACTGCGCTACGAGGATCTCGTGGCCGACCCGGTGGGCCGCCTCGCCGAAGCCTACGAATGCCTCGGGCTTGGCGATTTCGCCGCCGTGCGGCCGGCGCTGGAGGCGGAGGCGGACACGATGCGTTCCTACCGGACGAACACCTACCGCCACGATCCCCGGATCGTCGCCGCGGTCGCGCGCCGGTGGGGCGACTTCATCGCCCGCTACGGCTACCGTCCGCCGGAGGCATGAGAGGCGCCGCCGCCACGGAGGTGGAACCGGACGCGCTTGCCCGCCTCGAGGGTCCGCTGCTCGGCGGCGAGCTCGTCGGGGGTCATCCACAGGCGGGCTTCGGCGCGGCGCCGCGCGAATACGAACCCCACGACCGCGGCCAGCGCCGCCGCGACCGTCACGGCCACCGCCGCCTGCCAGGCGGCCTCGAGGCCACCGGCCGCGGAGGCCCCGTCGCCGGCAAGGCCGACCAGCAGCGTCCGGAGTGACCACACCGCCGCGCCCGCCAGCGCGACGAGCACGACCGTCGTCGTCAGCACCTGGCGGAGCGTGTCGGTGGAGGCGATCTGCGCGAGCCGCGCCCACGGCGCGAGCCGACCGACCTGGAACGAGACCCGCGCCGGCTCCCACACGAGGCCGTCCCAGGCGATCTGGACCGCGATCCCGGCGGCCGACGCGGCCAGCGCCAGGAGAATCGTCGGCCGGGCGAGCACGACCACCGCGGCGGCGTACGGCAGCAGCGGCTCGCCGCGGAGCGCGGCGGGCAGGATGTCACGGAACAGATCGGCTCCGGCGGCGAGCGTCCCCTCCAGCCAGCGCGGCAGAAGCAGGACCGTGACCAGGCACGACGCGCCCCAGGCCGGCGCGGCGGCGCCGGGAATCATCCCGGCCCGGCGCGCGGCTTCACGGCGCCGCGGTGTCGGGGGCAGGCTCCGGTCGGCGCTCGTGGCTTCCATGGCGACTGCCGCCGCTCCGGATCAGGTGGTGGCGCGCTCGAGGAACCTGGCGGCCGCGGCCGCCGCCTGGCCGCTCCAGGCGGGTGCGGCGGCGAGGAGCGTGGCGATCAGGGCGGCACCGACGACCCCGGCGACGAGCCCCGGTCCGGGGGCGAGGCGCACGGCGCGGAGGCAGATCGCGGTGCTGAAGTGGAATGCCACCACGGCGACCAGGGCCGGGGCCGCCAGGCCGAGCGTCAATTCGACGAGCAATCCCGGCAGGCGCTCGAGCAGTGCGACCGCCCCGGCTCCCGGGCCGGTGCCGAGGCCGTTGGCCACCACGCCGACCGGAAACGTGTGCGGGCTGTCGAGCAGCGCGGCCACCATGCCGCGGACGCCGCCGGTCGCGAAGAACGCAGCGGCGCCGACCCACCACGCCAGCCGGGCGAGGCCGGGAGCCTGTGGATCGCCGGCGGGAAGGTCGTCGTCCCACGACAGGCCAGTGGTCCCTGCCAACAGGCTGCCGGCGGAGCCGCCGATTCCCAGGGCCGCGCCGGCGATCAACCCCAGCACCGCGCCGCAGGCCGCCTCACCGGCCAGTAGCAGCAGCAGCGGCGCCGCGCCATCCCCGGTCGCCGTGGCGAGCTTCGCCAGCGCCGGGGATGCCGCCAGCACCAGCGCCAGTACCAGGCACGTGACGACCTGGACCGGCACGCCAGGGCATGCGGTCCGCGCCGTGACGGCCGTGGCGACGGCGATCCGCAGCGCCGCCCCCGCGGCGGGGCCGACGACGACGAGCAGCGCGGCATCGGGCACGGGGACGGGCATGGTCGGCACGCCGCCTGGGGGTGATCAGTGGGGGGACCGCGCGGCGTGGAGGACCAGATCGACGAGGCGCTCGACCATCCAGGGGAGGGTGATCATCAGCACCGCGGCCATCGCCGCCAGGCGCGGGACGAGCGCCAGGAGCGGCTCGTGGATTCCGGTGGCGGTCTGCACGACCCCGACGCATAGCGCGACGAGGAGGCCGACCAGCAGCAGTGGCATGCCGACCAGCAGCACCGTCCACAGGCTGTCGCGAACGAGGTCGACGATCTCGGCCATCAGCCCTCCCTCAGCCCGCGTTCTGGAGCCCGTCGAGCAGCGTGCGCACGATCAGCGACCAGCCGTCGGCCATCACGAATACCATCAGCTTCAACGGCAATGCCACCGCCGGCGGTGGCAGCGTGATCAACCCGCTCGACACCACGAGCACCGCGACGAGCAGGTCGATCACCAGAAACGGAACGAGCAGGCGGAACCCGATCCGGAAGGCGACGTCGAGCTCGCTGACGAGGTACGCCGGCAGCAGGCTCTCCAGCGGCACGTCGTCGTACGTCCGTACCGCGGCGCCGTGCGACGGGTGGCGCTCGAGGAACAGGAGCATCGTGTCGCGGTTGCCCGCCTCCTCGATCTGGCCCGCCATCCACCGGCGCACCGGGAGGCTGCCCTGGTCGACCGCGGCCGCCAGCTCCAGCCGTCCCTCCTGGTAGGGCACCACGCCGTCGTCCCAGGCCTGCCGCCACACCGGCCAGACCACCAGCGCCGCGAGGAACAGCGCGAGGCTGGCGAGGATCTGGTTGGAGGGGAGTTGCGGGGTGCCGAGCCCCTGCCGGACCAGCGCCAGCACGATCGAGATCCGCACGAACGACGTCGTCATCAGCAGCACCGCCGGCGCGAGGCTCATCACCCCCAGCGCGACCGCGGCCGACACCGAGGCGTCGAGCGACCGGCCGCCGAGCAGCCGCGTCAGCAGTGTCAATGGCGCCGGATCGGCCGGCGCGGCGGCGGTGTCCATCGGTATGGCCCGGACCGCGGCCGGGTCGCTGCCAGCGCCGTCGCCGCGGACTGCGGCGATGGGCCAGAGAGCCAGCGCCACGGCGACCGCACAGCGCCATCCCGTCGCCCGGCGCCCGCGGGTCATGCCGCACCCCGTGCGCCGCTGCCCGACGGCGCGGGTGCCGGCGCCGCAAGGACCGCCGGAGGGGCTGGCGGAAGAGGCGCGCCCTCCACCGGGCGGGCGAGCGGCGCGGTGAGCGGCTCGTCCGTCTCGGCGAGCACCTGGCAACCCGCCGGCGAGACGCCGACCAGCAGCGTCCGGCGCCCGAAACGCACGACCCGGAGAGCATGCTGGCCGCCGAGGGGAAGTGTCCCGAGGAGGGAGACCGCAGCGGAGGGAAACGACGCGTGGCGTGGCACCGTGAGCCCGCGCAGCACGGCGACCGCCGCGGCCAACGCGGCCAGGAACGCCACCAGCTGCCAGCCCCATGGCGAAACCTCGGCCCGTGGGCGGGGCCGGTCGCGAAGCAGGGCGCCGGCATCGCTCTCCAGCTCGATCGGTGCCGGGGCGAGGCGCCCGGGCGCGGGCAGGGGATCGCCGGCCGGCGCTGGCCCCTCGTCGCCCGCCGCGATTGACGCCAGCGCGAGGAGGGCGATCGCGAACGGCACGCATCCCAGGCAGCGTCGGCGGGGTCGCATCAGGCCGCCTCCCGCCACCGCGCCGGTGGCTCCGGCGAGAGCTTCGCCGCCACGCCCTCGGGAAGCCCGGCGGGAGCGGGGTCGACGACGGGACGCCGGTTCCCGGCCCGCCACAGGACCGCCGCCAACGCCAGCGCGGCGAGTGAGAACACGGTCAGCGCGACCGTCGGGTTGGCAAGCGCGGCGGCCGATGCGTTCCCGGCGCGACCCCAGGGCCACGACACCGCGCTGTCCGACCGCGCCACGGCGGGCTCGTCGGCCGCCACTGGCCGGGATGTCGCCAGACCGGAGGTGAACGGGGTGACCGCGATCTTCGTCCGGGTCGCGTCGGCCACCTCGGGCAGCATCGCGGCCACGAGTTGCGTCAGCCGATCAATCTCCTCCCGTTCGGCCCGCTCCCGATCCTCCTCGGTCCACGTGGCTTCCCCGCGGCGCTGGCGACGGCCGCGGGTCGCGGTGACGACCGACTCGAGATACGTGTCCGGGACGGCGACGAGGACGTGGACGGAATCGCCGCTCCCGGCCTCGGCGGTGGCGGGCACCGTGGCACCGACGGCAGCCGGCGAGTTGATCCCGGCGGCGGCAGCCGCGGCAGCCGGAGCGGCGGCGGCGCCGAGCGTGACGTCGACGACGACCCCACGGATGAAGCCCAGCGCCTGGCGGACCTTGGCGGCGGTCGCACGCTCCAGCCCGAGCCGAGCAGCGCGGGCCGGATCGGCGACGCCCTCGCTCGGGTCAAGTGGCCCGGCGTAGACGCGGCCACTGCGCAGGTCGGTCACCGCGACCCGCTCGACGGACAACCCGGCGATCGCCGCCGCGACGAGGACGCGGATCGCCTGGACGCGTGCCGGGTCGAGGTCGGTGTCGGGCTGGGTGCGGATGCTGACGCTCGCGGTGCGTTCCACGCCGCCGGCGAGCCCCGCGCGAGGGGCGTCGTCGTAGAGGACCGCGGCACGCTCGATTCCCGGCATCGAGCAGAGCACGAGCGACAACTCGTCCTGGACCGCGACGCGGAGCGAATCGGCACGGAGCGCCGCGCTCGTCCACGGTCCGTTGGACGCCAACGCGCGGCGGAGGCTGGCGCCGAACTCGCGCGGCAGCGCCTCGGCATCGACCAGGGCCCGCATGTAGGCGCTGTGCCGGGCACGGGGCACATACACCCGTCCTCCTTCGCTGCGGTGGTCGGTGAGTTGGGCGCGGTCGAAGGCCGCTTCCATGATCGCCAGTTCGGACTGCGGGAGGACCGACCCGGGGAGGAGCTCGGTCTCCTCACGGGCGGGGCGGACGCGGAGCGTCCAGGCGGCCGCGGCGCAGGCGAGAACCACCAGGCCCAGGGCCATCGCCTGCACGGGGGCGACGCGCGGAGGGCGCACGGACGCGGTGAGCCGGGAATCCAGGTCCATGTCGACGTTTCACGAACGGAGGGAGAGGACAGCGGCGCCGGGCCGTCAGGCCGCGCGGCGCTCGGTGAGACGACGGGGGAGGCGGAGGGTCAGTGCGGTGCCCCCCTCGGGGCAGGCACGCACCTCGAGGGTGCCGCCGAGCCGCGCGGCGCGAGTGCTCTGGCGATCGAGCCAGGCGCGCTCGACCACGGACAGGACGGGGCCGGAGTCGGCGACCTCGACCTCGATCGCGTCGGCGAGCAGCACGCTGGTCACCACCACTTCGCGCCGCCCTGGTCCGGTGGCAGCGCCATTGGCACGCCGCGCCCGCGCGACGAGGTCGGCGAGGAGGTCGGACAGCACGGCGGGATCGGCGTGGAGCACGTGGTTGCGCGACACGTCGATCGACACGTCGGCAGGGACCGCACCGACCGCGGCAGCGACGACGGCGTGGACCGGGATCCAGGTCGCACCGGGGACCCGATCGGCACGCCAGGGAAGGATCGAGGGACGCTCGGGAACGCGGGGGGTATCGGTCATCGCAGCGCTCCGCGGAGAAAGGGGGCAGGACCGGCGCCGCTCAAGCGGGGCAATCGGCGCCGACGTCGGCCGTGGGACCGCAGATCCCCTCCATCAGCCAGCGATTGACGTCGCGGAGGATCGCCGGAGCGAGATCATTGGGCTTCTCGTAGATCCTCATCGAGAGCTGGGCGCCGGCGGCGTGGAAGAGGCGCAGCGTGGTGCCGGTGGTGGCGACCAGGCGGGCCTCGGCGTCACGCCGGCAGCAGAGCAGGAACGGAAGGCGGCGGACCGCCGCGAGCCGTGCGAACAGCGCCTCGGCGTGGGGAAACGCACCCCCCAGCGACACCATTCCGGCGAAGCGTTCGGCATGCCGGCAGGCGATCCGGAAGGCGTCGGTGCCCCCCGCGCCGCGACCGACGAGAAACACGCGATCGGGATGGACGTTACCCCGCGCGACCGCCTCATGGATCGCGTCGAACACCGCCTCTTCGACGGCGTAGACATCGTCGCCGGCCGCGAAGGCCGGCTCGACAGCGAGGTAATTCCGCGTGCTGAGTCGCTGCATCGCCCGGCCGAGGTCGAACCGCCGCGCACCCGGGAGCCAGACGACCAGCGGGTAGGCGTAGCCGGGCTCGTAGCCCTGGGGAAGGAACAGGCGCGGGGCCTGCCGCGCCGTCGCGCGTGACAAGCCGCGCCGGAAGCGCCGCCGCGACGTGCCGCTTCCGGCAGTCGATTCGTCCCGCCCACCCCCGACTGGGTTCGCCGACATGGCCGTGGCCTCCGCCCTCCGGAGAGGTCCCTCCCCGTGGAGGTCCTCGCCGGTTCATGGCCGGAGGTTTCTAGCCGAACCGGTCACCGTGCCACAACGCCAGCGCTGCGGTGCCGAAACGGCTCTGGGCAGGTGGGGCAAACCGGGGAAAAGGCGGAGAATCGACCGGGCGGCCCTCCGGCCGCCCGCGCTCCGGTCGGAGGGGGATCAGGCCGTAAGCCGATCCATCGCCGCCACGAGGTCGCGGACCGCCGCCACGCTCTTGTCGAGTGCCGCCTTCTCGGCAGGCTGGAGCGACAGCTCGACGATCTTTTCGACGCCGCCGCTGCCGAGGATCACGGGCACACCGACGAAATACCCGCCGACGCCGTACTCACGGTCGCAGTAGGCGGCGCAGGGCACGAGCCGCTTCTTGTCGCGGACCACGGCCTCGACCATCTGCGCGGTCGCCGCCGCGGGGGCGTAGTAGGCACTGCCGGTCTTGAGCAAGCCGACGATCTCGGCACCGCCGTTGCGCGTCCGGGTGACGATCGATTCGAGCCGGTCGGCCGGGATCAGCTGCGTGACCGGGATCCCACCCACGCTGGTGCAACTCGGGATCGGCACCATCGTGTCGCCATGGCCGCCGAGGAGCATCGCCGCGATGTCCTCGACGCTCACCCCCAGCTCCATCGCCAGGAACGCCCGGTACCGGGCGGTGTCGAGGATGCCGGCCTGGCCGATCACGCGCTGGGCGGGGAACCCGGTCACCTGGAACGTCCGCTGGACCATCGCGTCGAGGGGATTGCTGACCACGATCACGACCGCGGCCGGGCTCGTCTCGCGGATCTTCGCGGCGACGTCGCCGACGATCTTGGCGTTGGTCGAGAGGAGATCGTCGCGGCTCATCCCCGGCTTGCGGGCGATTCCCGCAGTGACGACGACGACGTCGCTGCCCGCCGTCTCCGCCCAGTCGGTGGTGCCGGTGATCCGCGCGTCGAACCCCATGATTGGCGCCGCCTGGAACAGGTCGAGCGCCTTGCCGGCCGGCATCCCTTCGGTGAGCGGGATGTCGAGGAGTACGATGTCGCCGAACTCGGCGGCGGCGCACCAATGGGCGGTGGTCGCACCGACATTGCCGGCGCCGATGATGGAGATCTTGGCTCGTCGCATCGCGATGGATTCCTCACGGGAGTAACGGCAGGGCCGGCACCGGCGCCGCCGGGAAGAGTTGTGGCCGCGAGGGCGGGCGATGGCAAGCCCCGGTCAGGAACCGGCCTCGGTCTCCGGCAGGCGGACGCGGTCGGGGAGGATCCGCCGGGGGCCGGTGCGGCTGCCGTGACGCTGGCTCCACAGCCACCAGCCCACGACGGCCAGCAGCGGCAGCACGAGCAGTAGCGGGAGCAGCGTCGCGCGCCGCTCCGGCGCCGCGCCCGGCGCGCCGGCAGCCACCGGTCGCCATGCCACGCCGCGCGCGACCAGTAGCGGGACCTCGAGCCGGCGACTCACCCCCGCCGCCTTGCCGGTCACCGGCAGCGGATAGGCGTAGCGTTTGAACGCGAATCCCGTGACGGTGACCGGTTCATTGACCGTCTGCCCCGTCGGCATCCCCGGTGGCAGTTCGCGGACGCAGCACACCACCGGGTAGGTATCGTGGAGTTCGCCATGGACTTGGAGGAGCGGCGTGTCGACGAACACGTACAGCTCCCAGTAGTGGTCGAGTCCCGCCTGGCGGCGCCGGAGCGGATCGTCGACCTCGATCCGCGTCACCCGACGGCAGACACCGGACAGGGTGACGACGTCGCCGCGCTGCCGCGCGAACCACTTCCGTGCCGGGTCGATGAGGTCGGTGATCGGCGGCGTGACGGGCGTGGCGGGGAGCGCCGCCCGGACCGTCGCGCCGAGCAGGGTGTAGAAGGCATCCCCTTCGGCGGCGGTCAGCCCCTGGCCGTCGACCACGCTGTCGAACAGGCCGTAGTCCATTCCCGCAGCGCCGAGCGGGGTGGGGGGATGCCAGGCGACGCGGCGCGCGGCGAGCACGAGATCGGCAGCCGCGCCGGGACGCTCGCCCGTGGCAGCGGCGGCCGACGGTGGTCCGGTGCTGGCAGCGAGAGGCAGACCGGCGACCGTGACCGGCTCGTCGATCGGCATCCCGCGCGGCCAGCCACGCGGCGCGCCGGCGGTGAGGACGTCGATGACCCGACCGGCGGGGTCGCGGACGCGCACCACGACGGCGTCGGGCACGCCCGACGGGAGCGCGTCGGCCGCGGTCGCGACCGAGGCAACGGAGGCCACCAGGAGGGCGCGGCCACCGACCCGGAGCAGGACATCCTCGACGAGGGATGCCGGATCGGCACCGTCGGGTGCGATGGGCGCGGCGGCAGATTCCCACTCGGCGGCCCGTTCGGCGGGCGCCAGGAGGAGCCGGGCGAGCACGCGCTCCGCGAGGTGCTGCTTCGCGTCGTCCCAGGCGAGGGGCTCCTCGAGGAGCGAGCGCTCGGGGCGGTCGAGGCCGAACGCGGCGAGGTATCCCGGCAACGTCGAAGTCGCGGGGACGCCGACATCCACCGCGGTGTCGGGGTCGGCCCCGCGGGCCCGAGGGATACCCGAGGCGACCACGACCGTCGCGGCCACCACGAACGCCAGCGTTCTTTGCGGCACGCGATCGGCGCGAGTGATCACGGTTTCCTCCCGCCATCGTCGAGTTCGCCAGGCTCCAGACCGTCGTCTCCCGCGAAGCGGAGCGGGCGGCGATCGGGGACATCGATCCCGTCCCATGCCGGTGTCGCGTCCCGGGGCCGTGCACGGGGAGCGCCCGCCGAAAGGTGGAGGCCCACCCAGGTGACGAGCATCAGGCCGGTGATCGCGCCGATTCCCCAGCCGCCCCAGCGATGCCCCCCCGGCTCGGCCGGGCGGCGCGGCGACCAGCGCGGCGACCGGGAGAGGACCAGGGGGGCGGTCCGGACGGCATCGGTCGCCTGGTACGCCCAGCGTTTGAAGAAATAGCCGCTGACGTCGACCGTCTCGGTGGTATTCAGCCCTCGGGGCATGTCGGCAGGAACGTCGAGGAAGTATACGACGATCGGTGTCGGCGGACCGCCGTCGGGCTCGATCCATCCCTGCCAGCGCGGCTGGGGTCCGTCGCGCGCCGGGTTCGGTTCGACCGCCACGAGGCGGCGGAGGATACCGCGGAA